>JADMIO011276603.1_pt1 | contig 25339 bp, 22 predicted proteins | sample 8958161 | NCBI WGS metagenome assembly JADMIO01 (sample SAMN16585339, study PRJNA669376) | soil metagenome | isolation source: Crop rotation soil | place: USA: Cullars Rotation, Alabama | collected 2011
GGCGCGGGACCGCGCCGCCGGTCCAGCCGGGACGCGCCGGCCTCCCGGTCAATCCAGCGTCTGCCGGTAGCGTTTGAGCGCGACCACTCCCGCGATCAGCATGAATGCCGCGATCGGCCACAGATGGGTGCCCACTTCGGCGATGCCGTTGCCTTTGAGCAGGATGCCGCGCACGACGCGCAGGAAATGCGTCAGCGGGAGCGCCTCGCCGATCGCCTGCGCCCATTGCGGCATGCCGCGAAACGGAAACATGAAACCGGTCAGCAGCATCGAGGGCAGGAAGAAGAAGAACGTCAATTGCATGGCCTGCAACTGGTTGCGCGCAATGGTCGAGAAGGTGAAGCCGACGGCGAGGTTGGCGGCGATGAACACCACCAGGACCGCCGACAGCAGCGGCAGGCTGCCGACCATCGGCACGTCGAAGAGCAGCCGCGCCGCAACCAGGATCACGGTGACCTGCACGTAGCCGATCAGGATGTAGGGCACGATCTTGCCGATCATCACCTCGATCGGCCGCGCCGGCGTCGCAAGCAGGTTCTCCATCGTGCCGCGCTCGCGCTCCCGCGTCATCGCGAGCGCCGTCATCATCACCATCGTCATCGTCAGGATCACGCCGATGAGTCCGGGCACGACGTTGTAGCGGGTCAGACCTTCGGGGTTGTAGCGGCGCTGGATCCGGATCTCGAATGGTTCGGCCGCAGGACGCAGTGACGCGAGCGGCCCGACCAGCTCGCGGCCGATGGTGCCGCGGCCGATGCCGTTCAGCGCCGCAATGGCATTGCCCGTTGCCGCGGGGTCCGTCGCGTCGGCGGCCAGCAGCATTGCAGGCTGCTCGCCGCGAATCAGCTTGCGCGAAAAGTCCGGCGGAATGAGCAGCACGAACTGCACGATGCCGCGGGCGAGCAATTCGTCGCCTTCCTTCTCGCCATTGGCGCGCCGCGTAATCTGGAAATATGACGAATTCTCGAGGCCGGCGACGAAGCTGCGGGAGAGCTCGCTGCGATCGGCATCGATCAGCGCGAGCGGCAGGTGCTTCGGATCGCTGTTGATCGCGAAGCCGAACAGGATCAGCTGGATGATCGGCACGCCGACCATCATTCCGAACGTGAGCCGGTCGCGGCGGACCTGCCGGAACTCCTTGATCAGGATGGCGAGGAAGCGCGACCAGCTCATCGGCGCGGCTTCATCGGACCGTCGCCGTCGCGCGCTCGCCGGGCGGCGCGAAGTTGTCCGAGGCATCCTGCATCAGCGCGATGAACACGTCCTCGAGGCTCGGCTCGATCGGCGTGACGGTAATGCCTTCGCCGGCCAGCGGACGCACCGCGGCCTCGAGCGCCTCGGCGCAGCCGGCGCTGACGTGCAGCGTGTTTCCGAATGGCGCCACCGTGCGCACCTGCGGCGATTCGCGCAGCGCCTGCGCGATCCGATGCAGATCGCCGCCGCCGACCGACCACGTGACCAGGCCCGCGCCGGCGATCACTTGGGCGACGGTGCCGTGCGTCAGCAGCTTGCCGTAGGAGATGTAGGCGAGCTCGTGGCAGCGCTCGGCCTCGTCCATGTAGTGCGTCGATACGAGGACTGTCATGCCGCCGGCCGCGAGATCGTGGATCTGGTCCCAGAAGTCACGCCGCGCCGCCGGGTCGACGCCAGCCGTCGGCTCGTCGAGCAGCAGCAGTTGCGGATCGTGAATCAGGCACGCCGCCAGCGCGAGACGCTGCTTCCAGCCGCCGGAGAGCAGCCCGGCCAGTTGCTTGCGCCGATTCGACAGCCCGAGCCGTTCGAGCGTCGCGCCGACCTTGGCCGCGCGATCGGGCACCGCGTAGACGCGTGCGATGAAGTCGAGGTTTTCCTCGATCGACAAGTCTTCGTACAGACCGAACTTCTGCGTCATGTAGCCGACTTCGCGCTTGATCAGCGCCGACTGCGTCCGGATGTCGTAGCCCAGCGTCGTGCCTTCGCCCTCGTCGGGCTTCAGCAGGCCGCAGAGCATCCGGATCGTCGTCGTCTTGCCGCTGCCGTTCGGGCCGAGGAAGCCGTAGATGCGCCCGCGCTCGACGCGCATGTCGAAGTGATCGACCACGACGCGGCCGCCGAAGCGCTTGGTGAGCCCGCGCACGTCGATGACCGCGCCGGAAATGGGGGCCAGGCTCGTATTGGAAATGGGGGCCAGGCTCGCATTGGATGCGCTTCCGTCCGCTGCGTTCGAAGCTCCCTGCATCGCGCCGCTCATTTCTTCGCGCCGCCCGCCGCGCTGTCGGCGAAGCGCAACTCCAGCGGCTGACCCGGATGCAAACGCGTCGCCGCGGCCGGATCGGGCTTCGCCTCGATCATGAACACCAGCGTCGCGCGGTTCTCCTTGCTGTAGATGATCGGCGCGGTGTACTCCGCCTCGCGGGCGATGAAGCTGATCGTTCCGTTGATCGGGGCGCCACAACCGTCGCACTGGATCGTCACCGGCTGGCCGAGCTTGATGGTCCCCAGCCGCGTCTCGGGAACGAAGAAGCGCGCCTTGATGTTGCCCGGGGGCAGCAGCGTGACCACCGGGCTCCCCGCCGGTACGAATTCGCCTTCGCGATAGAGGACGTCCGTGACGTCGCCGGCGACGGGCGTGCTCTGCGTCTTCTGGTCGACTTTCCAGCCGGCCTGCGCGAAGGCGGCCTGCGCGGCGCTGACCTCCTTCTGCGCGGCGACGATCTCGTCGGCGCGCGCCCCGGTCTGCGCCACGCGCAGCTGCGCCTGCAGCTCTTCGACGCGGGCCCGCGCCTGTTGCATCGCGCTTCGCGTCGCGTCCAGCCGTTGCGGCGAGATGAACTTGTCGGCGACGAGCTTCTGGTCGCGCGCAAAGTCCGCGTTCGCCTGCGTCAGCGCGGCATTGGCCTGCGCGAGTTGCGCGCGCGCCGCGGCGAGCTCGTCGGGACGCTTGCCTTTCTGCAGGTCGGCGAGCTGCGCCTTCGCGCGCTCGATCCGGAACTCCGCTTCCTGCCGCGCGGCGATCTCGCTCGCCTGCTCGAGGACGAACGCCGGTGCGTTGGCGGCGACCGTGTCGCCGCGGCGCACGTTCACCTTCGTCAAGGTGCCGGCGATCGGCGCGGTCAGCCGGACGTATTCGCCTTCCGCGTAGCCGGGGAACACGCCGGTTTCCTCTTTCGCGCATCCGGACAGCGTCGCCGCGAGGAGCGAGGCCGCGATTGCAGCGAAGGCTGCCGCGGCTGTTCCACCCGAGGCGGCTACTGCCGCTACGGTCGCTACGGCCGCTACACCAGGCCCGCGTCGCATCGGACCTCTCCTTGTTCTGATTGCCGCAACCCACGGATGACGAGATCGATCCGCTGCTTCATCGCCGCGTCGGAGAGCACATGGGCCCTCATGCCCGGCATCGCGGCCGGTGCGATGAGCCCGTGCTGCTCGAGCGCCGAGCCGAGAAGCAGGGGTCCTGCCACCGCGCCGACGACGTACGCGACCAGCATCGGCATCGGGCCCGCGACGATGGCGCCTTCCCGCTGGCCCTGCGCGACGACTTCGGCGATCAGCTTGAGGTGTCGGGGCACGTTGCTTTTCAGGAAGTCGGCGGGAAGGGGTTCGCCGCTCATGGTTTCGGATACCAGCCGCACCATCAGCAGCCGGTTCTTGCGCGCAAACCCCCCGAGCGTGCCCAGCAACCGGCGCAGGTTGACGAGCGCCGGCGTTGCCGGATTCACCTGCAGGACCAGCTCCGCGAACATCTCCTCGTAGACCCGCTCGAGCACGGCGCGGACGAAGTTCTCCTTCGTCCTGAAGTGATAGTGGAACATGCCGAGGTTGACGCCCGCCTGCTCGACCACCTGCCGCACCGACAGCGCCCGCGTTCCGGTTTGCGGAAGAAGCGCCATGCCGGCGTCGATCAGCGCCTGGTCGATGTTCTGTGATGGACGGGCCATCTCGTTATTATACACACGACTAATAAAAAAGCAAAATGCCCCGTTGCTATACTGCTGCCGTCGCCCCTCGCACACCTCATCCAATGTCCGTTCATCCGCTGTCATCCGCGCACGCCGTCGACCCGGTCTGGCAGGCGAAGGTCCATCTCGCCGCCGCGCATCGCCTCGCCGTTCTCGACCAGCTCGAGGAGGGCATCGACAATCACTTCACGGTCACCGTGCCGGGCCGCGACGACCAGTACCTGATCCTGCCGTTCGGCTATCACTGGTCGGAAGCGCGCGCGAGCGCGATGATCGTGTTCGACGAATCCGGCGCGACGATCGAAGGCAGGGGCGTGGTCGAGCTGTCGGCGCAATGCATTCACGCGCCGATCCACCGGATCACCGGCGCGCGCGTCGTGCTGCATACGCACCAGACATGGGCCGTCGCGCTCAACACGCTGGAAGACAATCGCGTGCTCCCGACCAGCCAGACTGCCGCATTCTTCCACGGGCATATCGCCTACGACGACAACTACTCGGGGACCGCGGACTCGCTGGAGGAGGGCGAACGCCTCGCCGCGGCGATCGGCACCTGCCATACGCTGTCCATGAAGAACCACGGCGTGCTGGTCACCGGTTCCACGATCGGCCAGGCGTATCGGCGGCTGTACCTGCTCGAGCGGATCTGCCGCGCGCAGATCCTCGCGCTGAGCACGGGGCGCCCGCTGAAGGTCCTCGACGAGGGCGTGATCGCGCTGGTCCAGACGCCGACGCCGGACGACCGGCATGACCGCGCCGAGCGGAACCGCCTCTATTTCGAGGCGATGATGCGGGTCCTCGACCACAGGGCGCCCGGCTACGCGGATTGACCTGGCGTCCGCAGGCGTCGGGATACCCACTCAACACATCGAAGGAAACACGGCAATGCTGAAGCTGTTCTATGGTCTCGGCGCGTGCTCCCGCGCCTCGCACATCACGCTCGAGGAAGCCGGCGCGCAATTCGAGGCGGTTCGCCTCAGCCTCAAGGACGGCGACCAGCGCAAGCCCGAATATCTCGCGCTCAATCCGAAGGGCAGGGTGCCGACACTGATCACGGATCGCGGTCCGCTGACCGAGACGCCGGCGATCCTCGCCTGGATCGGCCAGACGTTTCCCGACGCGAAGCTCGTGCCGCGAGACGATCCGTTCGCGTTCGCGAAGATCCAGGCCTTCAACAACTATCTCTGCGCGACGGTCCACGTCGCGCATGCGCACAAGGCGCGCGGCGCCCGGTGGACCGACGACAAGGCGGCGCAGGCCGCGATGACCGCCTACGTGCCGACATCGGTCGCCGCGTGCTTCGATCTGATCGAGAAGGAAATGTTCGCCGGCCCGTGGGTGATGGGCGACACGTTCACGATCTGCGATCCGTACCTGTTCACGCTGTCGCAATGGATCGAAGGCGACAGCATCGACCCGGCCCGATTTCCGAAAGTGCTGGACCATCGCAACCGGATGGCGCAGCGTCCGGCAGTGGCGAAGGTGATTGCGCGCGAAGAGGCTTGACCGGCGGATCGGCAGCGGGGTCGATCGGGGAACCGCGTCGCGACGCCGGCTCCGCGCCGCTGCCCTTGCCGGACGGAGTTTTCCAGCCCGCGCTTCAGCCGCGCGCGCCAGGACGGCGCCCGAACACCGTCCCGTTCAGCGCTTCTTCCCGCCGAACATCGTCCCCAGCACCCCGCGGATGATCTCGCGGCCGATCGTCGAGCCGACCGTCCGCGCGGCGCTTTTCGCCATCGACTCGACGATGCTGTCCTTGCGCCCGCTGCCGTGCATCAATCCGCCGAGCGAGTCCCTGATCGAGCCGAGCACGCCGCCCCCGGCATCGGTGGCGGGACTGCCGCCCGCTCCGGACGCGACGCCGCCGCCGGCCGGCACGCTGCTCGCCACCGCGCGTCCCTTCAGCTTCTCGTACGCCGATTCGCGATCGACGACTTTCTCGTAGACACCGGCGACCGCGGAGCCGTCGATGATCCCCTTGCGCTCCTCGGCCGTGATCGGCCCGATCCGGCTCGCGGGCGGCAGCACGAATGCGCGCTCGACGACTCCGGGACGGCCCTTCTCGTCGAGGAAGGAAACCAGCGCTTCGCCGACGGCCAGCTCGGTGATCACCTTCTCGGTATCGAGCTTCGGATTCGCGCGCATCGTCTCGGCCGCGGCCTTTACCGCCTTCTGGTCGCGCGGCGTGAAGGCGCGCAGCGCGTGCTGCACGCGATTGCCCAGCTGGCCGAGGACCGTGTCGGGGACGTCGAGCGGATTCTGCGTGACGAAGTAGACGCCGACGCCCTTCGAGCGGATCAGCCGCACGACCTGCTCGATCTTGTCGAGCAACTGCTTCGGCGCGTCGGTGAAGAGGAGGTGCGCCTCGTCGAAGAAGAACACGAGCTTCGGCTTGTCGGGATCGCCGACCTCCGGCATCCGTTCGTAGATCTCCGACAGCAGCCAGAGCAGCATCGTCGAGTACAGCGCCGGCGAGCCCATCAGCTTGTCTGCCGCGAGGACGTTGATCACGCCACGGCCCTTGTCGGCCGTCTGGATCAGGTCGTCGATGTTCAGCATCGGCTCGCCGATGAACTTCTCGGCGCCCTGCTGCTCGAGAGCCAGCAGCCCGCGCTGGATCGCGCCGATGCTGGCGGCCGAAACGTTGCCGTAGTTGGTCTGGAACGTGGCCGCGTTGTCGCCCACGAATTGCAGCATCGCGCGCAGGTCCTTGAGGTCGAGCAATAGCAGGCCGTTGTCGTCGGCGACCTTGAACACGATCGACAGGACGCCCGCCTGCACGTCGTTGAGGTTCAGTATGCGCGACAGCAGCAACGGCCCGAGATCGGAGATCGTCGCGCGAACCGGATGTCCCAGCTCGCCGAACACGTCCCAGAACACGGCCGGGAAGCCGGTGAAGGCCGGCATGTCCACGCCGATCGCCTTGACCCGCTCGGCCAGCTTCGGCGATGCCACACCCGGCTGGCTGATGCCGGCCAGGTCGCCCTTGACGTCGGCCATGAACACCGGCACGCCGATCGAGCTGAAGTGCTCGGCCATCACCTGCAGCGTGACCGTCTTCCCCGTTCCCGTCGCGCCGGTAATCAACCCGTGACGGTTCGCCAGCGCGGGCAGCAGGAACAGTTCGGTGTCGGCGTTTCTGGCAATCAGTTGGGGCGCGGCCATGAGAGGACCCTGTAGGTGGAACGGGTCCTAGTTTAACCCGCGACAATGCAGTGCGATGCGCGCTGCCGGCCGCCTGGCCGCCGTGCGTTCAATGGGGAACCGGCGTCGTCCGCTCGCCCAGATCCCACCACACGCCCGTCATGATCTGCAGCGCCTCGCGCGCGACCGGCGCGAGCAGGTGCTCGTTGGGCGCATGCTGGCTGCAGCCCGGATACGAATGCGGAATCCATACCGTCGGCAATCCGAGCACGTCGGCGAACACGTCGTTGGGCAGCGTGCCGCCGAGGTTCGGCAGCACGACGACATCCTTGCCGGTGGTCTTCGCGATCGACGCGAGCGTCCATTCCACCCACGGGTGATCCGGCAGCAGGCGCGTAGCCGGCGAACCCCGCAGTACGTCGGCACGCACGCTCGAAAAGCCGGCCGCGTCCAGGTGCGCGCGCAGGTGCCGTTCGGCATTCCGCCAGTCGGTGCCGACGACGAAGCGCAACTGGCAGTGGGCGCGCGCCGATGGCGGAATGGCGTTCACCGGATTGTCCGGATTGCCCGATTTCAGCGCCAGCACTTCGAGCGCGTTCCAGCCGAACACGCGCTCCGCCGGCGTCAGCGATGCCTCGCCCCAGTCGCGGTCGACCGCCGGGTCGTTGGGCCCGCCGCCGATTTCCAGATCGCGGATCGCGCGGCTGACCACGTCCGGCACCGGCGGTGGGCGGAGGCCCTCGACCAGAATCTGGCCGCGCCGGTCGACCATCGAGGCGAGCGCATGCGCGAGGATGACCGCGGGGTTGGCGAGCAGCCCGCCCCAGTTGCCCGAATGATGGCCGCCTTCGCGCAGGTTCACGTGCAGGTCGAAGTCGACGATGCCGCGCGAGCCGAGGAAGAGCGTCGGCTGCCCCGCGTTCAGCCGCGGGCCGTCGGAGGCGATCAGCACGTCGGAGGCGAGCTCGTCCTTGAGCGAGCCGGCGATCTCGCGCAGGCCCGGCGAGCCCGTCTCCTCGCCCATCTCGATCATGAACTTGACGTTGAAGCCGAGCCTGCCGCCGCGCGCCTGCAGCACCTGCGCGAGCGCCGCGATGTTGATGCTGTGCTGCCCCTTGTTGTCGGCGGTGCCGCGGCCGTACCAGCGCTCGTGGTCGACCACGATCTTCCACGGGCCGAGGCCCGGCCTCCATTGGCTGTCGTAGCCGCGGATCACGTCGCCGTGCCCGTAGCTGAACACCGTCGGCAGCCCGTCGCCCTCGTGCCGGTGCGCGATCAGGAAGGGGCCGAAGCCGGCGACCGGGTTCTCGATCACCCGCGTGGTGAAGCCGAGCGCCGTGAGCGTCGGGATCATCTCGGCGTCCAGGTACGCGTGGAGCTCGGCGCCGCGCGTGGTTTCCTGGCTTTCGGTGCGAATGCCGATCCGGCGGTCCAGCTCGGCGAGGAACGCGCCCGAGTCGAACCAGGCCGCGGCGGCAGCGATGACGGCGGCGCGAGTCACGATCGTGTCCGCGGGTGTCGAGGTCAGTACGGGCCGGACGGCGCCTTGGCCTGCCGTTCCTTCATCTTCGCGAGGATCTGCTGCGAGCCGGCGGCGATCATCCGGCCGTCCGAGCTCACGGTCGCCAGGTGAAAGCCCTTGGCCAGCCGGCTCAGCGCCGATTCCGGCGTGCCGTTGTGAACCGCGGCAATCAGGTTATGGGCTTTCGCGCGGGCCAGGATGTGATCGAGCGCTTGCTCGGCCTTCGGATCGAGGTCGTCGAGCACCGCCCGGCAGCCGAGCGACAGCGAAAGGTCCGACGGCCCGATATAGATCGCATCGAGCCCTTCGACCGACATGATCGCATCGAGGTTGTCGAGAGCCTGCGTCGTCTCGATCATCGCGAAGACGACGACCGTGTCGTTCGCGTGCTGCGCATAGTCGGCGCCACCGTAGATCGACGCGCGGATGGGGCCGAAGCTGCGCGTGCCCCGCGGTGCATAGTGCGTCCACGCGACCAGCTTCTGCGCCTCTTCGCGCGTGTTGATCATCGGACAGATCACGCCGTATGCGCCCGCGTCGAGCGACTTCATCAGGATTCCCGGTTCCAGCCAGGGCACGCGGACCATCGGCACGGTGCTGGTGGTGGAGATCGCCTGCAGCATCGTGACCATCGCCTGGTAGTCGATGACGCCATGCTGCATGTCGACGGTCACCGAATCCCAGCCCTGGTTCGCCATGATTTCGGCGGAGAAACTGTTGGGAATGCCGCACCAGCCGTTGACGACCGTGCCGCCGGACTTCCATATCGTGCGTAACCGGTTTTCTCTCATGACTTTCTCCTTGGGCGCGCTTCCAGCGGCGTGTAGTCCATCGTGACGAATTGCCCGCCCTGGAACTGCTGTGCGATCGGGTCGAGCGGGTTGGGCTGCTTCAGTATTTCAGGTGCGAAGTCCTCGGCATTCTGCGTGGGCCGGAAGCCGAGCTTCTCGGCGCCGGTATTGTCCCAGTACATGCGGGTGTTGTTCGAGCAGGCCCACACGGCCATGTACCCGATGTCGGGCGCCTCGATGCAGCGCATCATCAGGTGCGTGAGGTCGTCGTTGCCGAACCACGTCGAGAGCTGCCGGAAATTCTCCGGCGGCCGGCCCATCGCGGTGCCGATCCGGATCGAAATGCCCTCGATTCCATGCTTGTCCCAGTACATGCGGGCCATCGCTTCGCCCCAGACCTTGGACAGCCCGTACAGGCCATCCGGACGGAAGTCGGCGTCGAGCTTGAGCTTGCTCTTCACCGAATGCATGCCGAACGCGTGGTTGGAGCTGGCGAAGATCACGCGGCGCACGTTGTTGCGGCGCGCGCCTTCGTAGATCTGGTGCAGGCCGACGAGGTTGTTCTCGATGATCTCGGGCAGCGGCCGCTCGACGCTGGTGCCGGCGAGGTTGATCAGCACGTCGACGCCGTCGAGCAGGCGGTCGACGACGGCGTGGTCGCGCAGGTCGCCGTGCATCACGTCCTCGCCCGGATGCATCGGCGTGAGCGCAGTGCGGCCGCCGGCCGAGCGCAGGTCGACGCCGCGCTTCTGCAGCTCGACGCGGAGGATCCTGCCCATGTTGCCGCTGGCGCCGGAGAGCGCGACTTTGGTCATTGCGTGAGTCCCATGAGAAACAAAATTCCAGCGAGCGAACGCGCGGCGTTGCGCGCGGTCATTCGATCGAGATCTTCCTCGTCTCGATCACTTTCTTCCAGCGCGCGAACTCCTGCTGCTGGTACGCGGCGAACTGCGCCGGCGTGTTGCCGACGATCTCGAATCCGATCGACACGAACTGGTCCCTGACCTGCGGCTCGTTGAGCGCGGCGACGATCGCCGCATTGATCCTGTCGCGCACCGCCGGCTGAAGGCCCTTCGGCGCGACGACCGCCTGCCACGAGTAGACCTCGACATCCTTGATGCCGGCTTCGGCCAGTGTCGGAACATCCGGCAGCAGGGGCGATCGCTTCGCGCTGGTGATGGCCAGCGTGCGCAGCTTGCCGGCGCGGATGTGCTGCATCACGGCGTTGATATTCTGGAACGCGGCGTCGAGCTGGCTGCCCAGGAGGTCGGAAATGGCCAGCGCGCCGCCCTTGTACGGGACGTGCACGCCGGTGGTTCCGGTCTGCAGCCAGAAGAGCTCCGTGGTCAGGTGATCGCTCGACCCGTTGCCGGCCGACCCGAAGCTCATCTTCCCCGGGTTCGCCTTCAGGCTCGCGATCACGTCGGCGACCGTCTTGTGCGGCGACGACGCCGGCACGACGAGCACGTTGGGCGCCTGCACCGCGACGGTGATCGGATCGAAGTCCTTCAGCGCGTCGTACGGCATCGTCTTCATCAGGTGCGGGACGATCACCAGCGGTCCGAGCGACGTGACCAGCAGCGTATAGCCATCGGGCGGCGCGCGCTTGACGAAGGTCGCGCCGATGGTGCCCGTGGCGCCGACCTTGTTCTCGATGACGAACGACTGCTTCAGCTTTTCCGACAGGCGCGGTCCGAGCGCGCGCGCTACCTGGTCGGTCGAGCCGCCGGCCGGGAAGTTGACGATGATGTTGACGGGCTTCTCGGGCCAGTTCTGCGCTTGCGCCAGGGCAGGCGCGAGCGACGCCGCGAGCGGGAGGCCGAAGAAAGCGAGCGCGATCAAAAGTTTTTTCATTGGTGTCGGTCCGGGAGTCAGAGGGCGGAGTCCATGCGGGGCGCTTCGATTCAGAGGGGGGGCGAGTGAAGTCGAGTGGGGGTAAGTGAGGTCCGGTCAGGACGCGTGCGAACCAGTGAGGACCAGTAAGGACCAGTAAGGACCAGTAAGGACCAGTAAGGACCAGTAAGGACCAGTAAGTGGCGAGTGGCTCCCATTTTACCCGGCGCGCGGTCCCGGCGCTGATAAAGTGTGGTCTCGCGCTGGCGCGCGCCCCGCCGCATGGCCGCGCCTTCGAGCGGCGCGATGAACCGAACCGGAGCCCACATGGACCAGGCAGTCAAGACCAACCCGCTGACCATCCTGATGGACGAGCGCGACAACGTCGCGATCGTCGCCAACGATGGCGGACTGCCCGCCGGAACCGTCCTGAAGTCCGGGCTGACGCTCCTCGATCACGTGCCGCAGGGGCACAAGGTCGCGCTCGTCGATCTCGCGCAAGGTGCCGCCGTCGTCCGCTACAACGTGGATATCGGGTACGCGAGAAAGGACATCAAGGCCGGAAGCTGGGTGCACGAACGGCTGCTGGGCATGCCCGCCGCGCGGTCGCTCGAGAACCTGCCGATCGCAACGGTCAAGCCCGCGCCGCAGCCGCCGCTCCAGGGCTACACGTTCGAAGGCTATCGCAACCCGGACGGCTCGGTCGGAACGCGCAACATCCTCGCGATCACGCAGACCGTGCAATGCGTGGCCGGCGTTACCGACTTCGCGGTCCAGCGGATCAGGCGCGAGCTGCTGCCCAGATATCCCAACGTGGACGACGTCGTGGCGCTCGACCACACCTACGGTTGCGGTGTCGCGATCGATGCGCCGGATGCGATCGTGCCGATCCGCACGCTGCGCAACATCAGCCTGAATCCCAACTTCGGCAACGAAGTGATGGTCATCAGCCTGGGCTGCGAAAAGCTGCAGCCGGAGCGTCTGCTCCCGCCGGGATCGATTCCGCTGATCGACGAGCGCAACGTCGCCGATGTGGGCACGAGCGCCGAGGCGAAGCTCGACGTCGTCTGCCTGCAGGACGACAGGCACGTGGGCTTCATGTCGATGATCGAGTCGATCATGACGCAGGCAGAGGAGCATCTCGAGCGGCTCGATGCGCGGCGGCGGGAAAGCGTCCCGGCAAGCGAGCTGGTCGTCGGCGTGCAGTGCGGCGGCAGCGATGCATTCTCCGGCGTCACCGCGAATCCGGCAGTCGGTTTCTGCACCGATCTGCTGGTGCGTGCCGGCGCGACGGTGATGTTCTCCGAAGTGACCGAGGTCCGCGACGGCATCGACCAGCTGACCTCGCGCGCGACGACGCCGGAGGTTGCCGGGCAGATGATCCGCGAGATGGCGTGGTACGACGCGTACCTGGACAAGGGCCGCGTCGACCGCAGCGCCAACACGACGCCCGGCAACAAGAAGGGCGGCCTGTCGAATATCGTCGAGAAGGCGATGGGCTCGATCGTCAAGTCGGGCCGCTCGCCGATCTCCGGCGTGCTGGCCCCCGGTGACAAGCTGAAGCAGAAGGGGCTGATCTACGCGGCGACCCCGGCCAGCGACTTCATCTGCGGCACCCTGCAGCTCGCCGCCGGAATGAACCTGCATGTGTTCACCACGGGCCGCGGCACGCCGTATGGCCTGGCCGAAGTACCGGTGATCAAGGTCGCGACGCGCAGCGACCTCGCGCGGCGCTGGCACGACCTGATGGACGTGAACGCCGGCACGATCGCCACCGGCGAGAAGACGATCGAGGAGGTGGGCTGGGAATTGTTCATGCTGATGCTCGAAGTGGCGAGCGGACGGAAGAAGACCTGGGCCGAGCAGTGGAAGCTGCACAATGCGCTGGTGCTGTTCAACCCCGCGCCGGTGACCTGAGCCGCGAGGGACAACTGCTAGAATCGCGCGCGCCGCGGTCCCGGTCGCAGCACCCGAACCTTCACGGAAACAACATGACCTCGTCGAACAACATGCTCAACTTCGGCCTCTTCGGCTGCGGCCGCATCGGCCGCATGCACGGGCGCAACATCACCCTCAATTCCCGCGCCAGGCTCGCGGCCTGTTACGACGTGGCCGCCGACGCCGCGAGGCAGGCGGGCGCCGCGCTGGGCTGTACCGCCGTCGCGTCGATCGACGATATCCTCGGCGACCCGGCGATAAAGGCGGTGCTGATCGCATCGAGCACCGACACGCATGTCGAGCTGATCCGCGCCAGCGCCCGCGCCGGCAAGGCCGTTTTCTGCGAGAAGCCGATCGACCTCGACATGGCCCTGGTCGACGCGTGCTGGCGCGACATCGGCTCGCTCGACCCGCTCTTGATGATCGGGTTCAATCGCCGCTTCGATCCCGAGTTCCGGTCGGTCAAGGAACGCCTCGACGCCGGCGCCATCGGCAGCATCGAGCAGGTCGTAATCACCAACCGCGACCCGGCGCCGCCGCCGCCGACCTACCTGCGCGAGTCCGGCGGATTGCTCCACGATTTCACGATCCACGATTTCGACATGGCCCGCTACCTCGCCGGCGAGATCGTCGAGGTCAGCGCGTTCGGCGCCAACCTGGTCGATCCGATGTTCCGCGAGGCCGACGATATCGACACGGCGATGCTGGTGCTGCGCACCGCCGGCGGCGCCCTCGTGCACATCAACAACACCCGCCGCTGCGTCTACGGTTACGACCAGCGGATCGAGGTCTTCGGCGCAAAGGGCATGCTGCAGGCAGGCAACCGGCATCCGTCGACGGTCGAGGTATGGACGGCGGACGGGACGCGGGCACGCGACCCGGTGATGCCGGGATTCATGAGCCGCTACGACGATTCATACCGGGCGGAGCTCGATCATTTCATCGACTGCGTCGTCAACGGCACGAAGCCGATCACCGACTTCGCCAGCGCGCGCGAAGCGCTGCGCATCGCCGATGCGGCAGTCGCGTCGATGAAGTCGGGCAAGACGATGCGCCTCGAGGGGGCGGGTCGGGGGAGCTGACGCTGGAAGCGATGCCCTGCTTCCGGGGACGCGACACCGCACCACGCAGGACGCCGGGTTCCCGCGTGCGCGGGAACGACACGGCACTGGGTTCCCGCGTTCGCGGGAACGACACGGCTGGGTTCCCGCGTGCGCGGGAACGACAGGGCGCGACTTACGCGGCTTCCGGCATCAGCACCATGCCGAGCTCGTGGGCGGCGTTCTGCAGCGGCACGAGGAACCGCGCCGCCATCTCGCGCTCGGTCATCACGCCACCGGGAAAGATCACGTTGATTCCCGCGACCACGCTGCCGGCGCTGTCCTGCACCGGGACGCCGAGCGAGACCCGTGACTCCATGAGCCGGTCGGCGATCGCGAAGCCGTTCCCGCGAACGCTGTCCAGCACGGCGCGCAACTTTTCCTTCGACGTGATGGAATTCGGCGCGTACATGCGCAGCCGGACGTTCGCCAGGTAATTGTCGAGCTCGGCAGCGGGCAGGTGGGCGAGCAGCACGAGGCCGATCGAAGTGCAGTGGGCGGGAATCCGCTTGCCGACATTGAGCACGGGCGACATGACATTCGACGAGCGCGAGCGCGCCAGGTAGATGATGTCGTCGCCGTCGAGAACCGCCAGCGAGCACGACTCGCGCAGCCGGTCGCTGCAGCGGTCCAGCACCGGCTGCGCGATCAACGCGAGCGGCGTGGCCGCGACGTAGGCATGGCCGAACGACAGGACCTTCGAGCGCAGGAAGTAGCGACGCGAATCGTCGCACGCGACGAATCCCATTTTTTCCAGCGTATACAGGCTGCGGCGGACAGTCGCGCGGGCGATCCCGGTGACGCGACTCACATCGGCGATCGACATCCGCCGGCGGCGCTCCGAATATGCCTGCAGGACGAGCATGCCGCGGGCGAGGGCGGTGACGAAGTCGGAGTCGTCGGCGTAGGGAGCGATCGAATCGGCGGGCAAAGGCTCGGGGACCCGCTCGTGCAGCTCTGCCGCCCGTCGCGTGGCGTCCGTCTCCGCACGGGGCAGGCGCTGGGTCGCTGCCCCGGGACGTGGAGCAGGCGGCTTGCGCGAGGGCTTCGCGGGCCGATCCCGGGCGGCCTTGCCGGCCGGGCGAGCAACGGGAGTACGGGGCATCGATCAAATCTTGTGGGCGCTAGCCGCACAGTATATCGCCAAACGCCCTTGACCCTCTATTTGCACGCTGCTAATTTTCACCGGCCGCGTCCCGCGAGCCGATTCGAAGCGGTGGACGACGACATCGCGGCCACTCTCGATCACCGGAACCCAGATGAAACGAATCATTGCCGGATACACCGCGGCGCCCGCCGACAAGCAACTGGCCGCGCGCTATTACGGCGAGCTCGTGCAGGCCAAGGACGCGGATGGCCTGGGGTTCGCATGGACCGGCCCGCAAACAGCCGACACGCTCGCCGAGACGCTCGCGCTATTGCCGCGCGACTGGGTCATCACACTGACCGACATCTCCGCGACCTGGAAGGCGACAGCGGCCAATCCGCTGTTCGGCCTGGCGTCTCCGGACGAGGCGGGGCGCGCGGCCGCGATGGCGATGCTCGGCGAAACCGCGGCCACGATCAGGGCGATCAACGATCGCGCCGGCCGCAAGCTCGTCGCGGCGCTGGAGATCCACTCCGCCCCGGGCTTCGACAACCGGGTGCTGATGCCGGCGTTCGCCCCTTTCGCCCGCTCGCTCGGCGAGGCCGCCCGGATGGCGTGGGATGGTTGCTCGGTGCTGGTCGAGCATTGCGACGCATTCGTCGATGGCCAGAAGCCGGCGAAGGGCTTCCTCAGGCTCGACGAGGAAATCCGCGCGCTGGCCGGTATCGAGGGAACGCCGCTCGGACTGAGCCTGAACTGGGGACGCTCGATGATCGAATTGCGCGATCCAGATCGCGTCGTCGACCACGCGGAGGCTGGCGCGCGCTCCGGCCTGTTGCGCGCCTACACGTTTTCGGGGACCGCCGACACGGCGAACGTGTTCGGCGACGCGTTCATGGATTCGCACCTGGCGTTCGCGCCGACCGGCGACGGCCACTACGGCGAGCCGGCATCGCAGATGACGGTCGAACGCGCCGCCCGGGTGGTCCGCTACCTCGACGGCTGCGAGTTCGTGGCCGTGAAAACGAACTGGCCACCGAAAGCCGCGGATCCGCTCGAGCGGGCCGCGTCGGTCCTCGCCAATTTCCGGACGACGCTCTCGGTATTGGGCCGGCGCTGAGCATCGATCCATCACGTATCAATGCCTCTGGATCCATGAGTTCGTAGCGGACCCGGGGGCGCAGGAGAAAGGGACGTCACATGACAGCAGCAAAGCGCCCGCGCGTCGCGGTGGTGGGTACCAGTCACTGGCACCACAAGTTCTATCGCGAGACGATTGCCCGAGACGCGCAAGTGGTCGCCTATTCGGATCCCGCGCCGCACAAGCTGAAGGAAGTCGAGGAGTTCTATGGCGACCTCGGGCACCTGGACTGGCGCGATCTGCTCGACCCCGCGCTCCAGCTCGACGGCGTCGTCAATCTCGCCCAGCACGACCAGATGAAGGACGTGTCGCTCGCCTTCATCGAGCGCCGGATACCGATCATCCTGGAGAAGCCGGGCGGCATGACGGCCCCCGAAGTCGCGCAGGTGCGCGCGGCGGCCGAGAGGAACGCCGTGCCGATCGCCGTCGCGTTCATCCAGCGCGCGGGGAACGCGTGGAAGCACATGCAGCGCGTGGGCAAGCTCGACTACGCGACGTTCCTGTTCCAGTCCGGTCCGCCCGAGCGCTATGTCAAGCAGAGCCCGTGGGCGCTGGAGCGGCGTCACGCCGGCGGCGGCTGCTTCATCAACCTCGCGGTGCACTACATCGACTTGTTCCTTGCGGCAACCGGGGCGACTTCAGTCACCGTGCAGGCGCAAGCGCAGTATCGCCTGTCGAACGCTTACGACGTCGAGGATCGGCTGACGGCGCTGGTCACCACCGACGATGGCGTATCCGCGGTGATCGAGGTCGGCTACCTGTTTCCATCGTCGCCCGAGGTCCGCTACCTGGCCTACAGCGCGCGCGGCAGCGACGGCTACGTCGCCATCGATCGCAGCGGCGACATCGCGCTGACCGAAATGAACGGAAAGACGACGGTCGTCAACGAGAATGTCGACTCGGGCCCGCTCACGGGAATCTTCATCCGGGACGCGATCGCCGGAATCGCCAATGGCTTTCACGGACTTCCGGGGATCGCGGAGATGCATCGCGCGATGGAAGTCGTCGATGCCGCGTACGACAGCGCATACAACAAGCGCGCGGTGACAGCGCGAATTTCATGGTGACCGATGTGGAAGGAAGACCGATGATCGACACTTGCGGCGCGAATCGCGCCCGTTCCCCGAAGCTCGCAGCCGGTGGTCTCGCCGCGCTGGCGCTGGCGTTTTCCCTCACGACGCATGCGGCCTGGCCCGAAAAGCCGATCCGCATCCTCCTCACCACTGCTCCCGGCGCCGCGATCGACATCACCGCGCGCCTGGTCGCCGAGCACATGTCGAAGACGCTGAAGCAGCAGATCGTCGTCGAGAACCAGCCCGGCGGTGCCGGCAACGTCGCGCTCGGACAGGTGGCCAATGCCCCCGCGGACGGCTACACGCTGGTGATGTCGGCGACGACCTATGTCGCGGCGCCGTTTCTGTTCACGAAGATTCCCTACGATCCGCTGAAGAGCTTCATCCCGGTTTCGCAGCTCGTGACCTTCAACAACGTGCTGGTCACCAATCCGCAGACCGGTCCGAAGACGATGGCGGAGTTCCTCGCGGCCGCGAAGGCGAAGCCGGAAGGCGTCTCGGTGGCCGGCGGCAACCTCGGCGGACAATCGTGGATCATGACGATGAAGCTCAACACGATGGCCGGCATCAAGCTGAACTACATCGCCTACAAGGGATCCGGACCCGCGCTGGTCGATGCGATGGGTGGACACGTGAACTCGGCATTGTCGGACCCGGCCTCGATCAAGAGCCTCGTGGCCGAAGGCAAGCTGCGGCCGCTCGCCGTCACGTCGCAGAAGCGGACCAGGTCGTTCCCCGACGTGCCGACGATCGGCGAAAGCGTTCCGGGCTACGAGCAGGAGGGCTGGGTCGGGTTGTTCGCGCCGGCAGGCACGCCGAAGGAAGCCGTGCAGGCGCTGAACAGCGCCGTCAAGCAGGCGCTGGCGGATCCGGCGATCAACCAGAAGCTGGTCGATGGTGATTTCGGCGTCGTGGGCAGCACGCCGGACGAATTCATGGCGATCATCCGGCGTGATCTGGACCTGTCCGGGAAGCTGATTACCGCGGCAGGAATCAAGCCGGAGTAGTAGGCCGCCGGCCGGAGCAGGGGCGCCGCCTTGTCAGCTGGCGAGAGGGCGGTCGGTCCCGGCCTGCGCCGGGACGGGTGAGCCTGGACATGACCTCATGAGGGTGAGCTCCCGGCGTGCGCCGGGGGAACAGCCTGTCATACTCGTTCGAACACCGCCGCGATGCCCTGGCCGCCGCCGATGCACATGGTGACCACCGCATAACGCTTGCCGGTCCGCTGCAGCTCGTTGATCGCCTTCACCGTGAGGATCGCGCCGGTGGCGCCGATCGGATGGCCGAGCGCGATCGCGCCGCCGTTCGGATTGACCTTCGCCGGATCGAAGCCGAGGTCCTTGGCGACCGCGCATGCCTGCGCCGCGAACGCCTCGTTCGACTCGATCACGTCGATGTCGGCCATCCGCAGTCCCGCGCGCTCGAGCGCCAGCTTCACCGCCGGCACGGGACCGATCCCCATGAACTTCGGATCGACACCCGCATGACCGTAGGACAGCATCTTCGCGATCGGCTTGATGCCCTGCTTCGCCGCCGCGCCCGCTTCCATCAGCACCACGGCGGCCGCGCCGTCGTTGATGCCGGAAGCGTTGCCGGCCGTCACCGACCCGTTTTCCTTGACGAACGCCGCGCGCAGCTTCGCGAGCGACTCCATCGTCGTGTCGCCCTTCACGTGCTCGTCGGTGTCGAACACCGTCGTGCCCTTGCGCGACTTCAGCTCGATCGGCAGGATCTGCGACTTGAAGTGACCGGCCGCGATCGCCGCCGCGGCGCGCTGCTGGCTCTGCACCGCGTAAGCGTCCTGCTGCTCGCGGCTGATGCCCCATTTGTTCGCGATGTTCTCCGCGGTGATACCCATGTGGACCGTGTCGAACGGGTCGGTCAGCGCGCCGACCATCATGTCGATCTGCTTCGAATCGCCCATCCGCGCGCCCCAGCGGGCAGCGGGATCGAGATAGCCGCCGCGGCTCATCGATTCGGCGCCGCCGCCCACCGCGACGTCGGTATCGCCCAGCAGCACCGACTGCGCGGCCGACACGATGGCCTGCATTCCCGAACCGCACAGCCGGTTGACCGTCAGCGCGGAAGTGGTCTGCGGCAAGCCGCCGTTGATCGCGGCCAGGCGCGAGATGTACATGTCCCGGGCTTCGGTATGGATCACGTTGCCGAGGAAGAGATGGCCGACCTCGTTCGGATCGACCTTCGCGCGGCTGACCGCTTCCTTGACGACTTTCGCCGCGAGCTCCGACGGCGGGACGTCCTTCAGGCTTCCGCCATAGGTTCCGATGGCGGTGCGCACTCCACTTACGACTACGACTTCACGACTCATGATCAATGCTCCTCAGCAGTTTTTCGACAGCATGCCAACTTCGCGTCATCCCGGCCGCCGCGCACGCGGCGCGACGCGTGCGACGCGACGATTCGCTCCTCACGATGGCCGGGATCCATGACCGGTATCCTCGATTTCACGCGCCGGTCGCGCTGCCTCCTCTTTGGCCTTGGCGGCCCTTTTCATGTGCGGACTGAGCGTCTGCACCATCTGCGCCAGCAACTTCGGCGCCGCGGCGACGATGCTGCCGTTCTGCAGATACTGGTCCTCGCCGTAGATGTCGGTCACCATGCCGCCCGCTTCGGTGATCAGCAGCGCCCCCGCTGCCATGTCCCACGGGTTGAGGCCGACTTCCCAGAAGCCGTCGTACCAGCCCGCCGCGACGTAAGCGAGATCGAGCGCCGCGGCGCCCGCGCGGCGAAGACCCGCGCACTTGTGGGTCATGTCGCGCATCATGCTGAGGTACGACTCGAGCATCGAACCGTCCCGGAACGGAAAGCCGGTGGACACGAGCGCATCGTCGAGCTTCGTCCGCCGCGAAACGCGCAGCCGGCGGTCGTTCAGGTAGGCGCCCGCCCCGCGCGTGGTGGTGAAGAGGTCGTTGCGGTTCGGATCGTAGATGACGCCTTGAGTGATCACACCCTTGTGCTGCAGCGCGATCGAAACGCAGTACTGCGGCAACCCATGCAGGAAGTTGGTGGTGCCGTCGAGCGGATCGATGATCCAGATGTTGTCCGGATTCCTGACCTTCGCGTTGACCGTGCCTTCCTCTGCTAAGATTCCGTGGTCGGGATAGGCCTCGATCAGCGTCTCGACGATCGCGGCTTCGGCGGCCTTGTCGACCTCGCTGACAAAATCCTTGGGACCTTTCGACGTCACGGTGAGCCGGTCGACATCGCGCGCGCCGCGCTGGATGACGGAGCCTGCCCGTCGGGCCGCCTTGATGGCGGTGTTTAGCATGGGGTGCATGAGAGTTCCGGTAAGGGCCGCCTGTGGTTCACGTGCGCCGCGATGGCGGGTAGCCGGCGGCCGGCGTCCTGACTTGCTGGTGAAGGGTCATTTTACCTCGTTTGGAGAGCAGGCCGATGCCCGACCCGCATGGTGAAGCGCCCAGCGCGCGCCTGGCGCGCGTGCGCGTGGTGCTTTGCCGACCGACTCATCCGGGGAATATCGGGGCGGCGGCCCGCGCAATCAAGACGATGGGCCTGTCGCAGCTCGTGCTCGTCGAGCCGAAGCTGTATCCGCACCCGGAGGCGACGGCGCGCGCGTCCGGCGCCGTCGACGTCCTCGAGGCCGCGCGCGTGTGTCCGACCCTCGACGACGCGCTCGCCGGCTGCGTGCTGGCGATCGGACTGTCGGCGCGGCATCGGGAGCTGGTCGGCAAGGTGCAGTCGGCGCGCGACGCCGCCGTCGAGGCGATCGGATTCGCCGGCTCCGGCGACGTCGCGGTCGTCTTCGGCACCGAGACCTATGGCCTCACCAACGACGAGGTCGGCCGCTGCCAGAACCTCGCGTTCATTCCCGCGAATCCGGACTATGGCTCGCTGAACCTCGCGGCCGCCGTGCAGGTCGTCGCCTACGAATTGCGGATGGCGGCCGGATTGGCGGGCGGGTATGCAGCGGTCACGTACGCACCCGCCGCGCAGGACGACATCGCAGGCCTGCATGCGCATGCGGCGCGAACGCTTGCCGACCTCGGATTCTTCAACCCGGCGCGGCCGCGCCGGCTGCTGCCGAGATTGCGGCGGCTGTTCGCGCGCACACGGCTCGAGCACGAGGAAGTGAACATCCTGCGCGGGATACTGACGAGTGTCGACGAGGCGTTGAAGCGGGCGCGGGGACGCTGAGCGCGCTTCGTCTGCGGGTTTGTGCGGCATTTGCCTTGACCCTGTGCGTCCCTCCTTGACCACGTGCGTGCCGCATGCTACGCACGTGCCTTTTTGCGCGGCGTGCATGATCACGCACCTCTCGTGCGTACGGATGTGCTGTCGAGGACGCTGCGCATCGAAGGCCGAACTGCATCGTGGCGATGCAGGCTGAGTCGCGGCGGTCATCGATGCGGAAGCACCGCCAGAGCGGAGCGCGGGAAGCTGGCGCTGCACTTCGAAGGCTGCACGTCGAATGCCACAGTGCTACGTCACATGTCAAACGCCACACATCGAACGCCACACATCGAACGCCACACATCGAACGCCACACATCGAACGCCACAGTCATGCGCCGCACGCCGAACGTTGATGGCACAACGTGGAACGCGACACCCAAGTTCGAGAGGCACCGCATTGACCCGCACCGGACGATCACGGATACTGAAGCGGGGACACCGAATTCCCATTGCGTACGCGTACTGCACTCATTGGAGGATGTAAAAATGTCCGATCTCAAGTCCACGAAACCCTTTAGCCGGCGTGCCGCATTGCAGGCCGGCGCCGCGTTGGCGACGCTGCCTTTCGGCGCCATGTTTCCGCTGATCGCCACCGCCCAGTCGAAGCCGGCGACCAAGGTGCTCGATTTCACTACCACTGCCGACGTCGCGAAGGCCGAGCAGGAGGGCGAATTCCTGTTCTACACCCACGACAGCGAGCCGGCCGGCGCCAGCGTCGTCGAGGCGTTCACCAAGGATTTTCCGAAGATCAAGGGGAAGTACCTGCGCGCGCAGAACGGCGCGCTCTACACCAAGATCCTGGCGGAGCGCTCGGCCGGTCGCTATGCCGTCGACGTGATCCAGTTCTCGGAGCCGGCGACGGCGCTCGACTTCCAGAAGAAGGGCGGCTATTTGCGGCACGTGTCGCCGCAGTCGGAGTTCTACGCACCCGAGCACCTGTCGAATCCGGTCGGCGATTTCTTCTGCCCCGGTGTGACGTTCGCCGGCATCTGCTACAACACCGACAAGGTCAAGCCGGAGGAAGCGCCGAAGAACTGGAAGGACCTGCTGCACTCGCGCTGGCAGAACGCGATGAGCGTCAAGCAGTCGACGTCCGGCCTCCAGTTCGTCCAGTGGTACGAGCTGAAGAAGCTCTACGGCGACAGCTTCTGGAAGGATTTCGCCAAGCTGCGCCCGCGTGGCTTCGATTCGCGCGCACAGCTCTTCGACCGGCTCGCCAAGGGCGACGACAAGATCTGCGGACTGGCCGAGCTGGCCGGCTATCTGCTGCAGAAGGACAAGGGCGCGCACATCGCATTCGTCACGCCGCCCGATGGATTGCCGGCGGGCACGCTGTGGAACGGTGTCGTCGACAAGGCGCCGCAGCCGGAAGCGGCGAAGCTGTTCGTCGACTGGCTGATGTCGCCGCGCGGCCAGGCGCATTACCAGAACAATCCGTTCTTCTATTACGGCTCCGTGCGCAAGGACGCGCCGCCGATGCCCGGCGGCACGCGGCTGCGCGACTTCAAGCTGCTGGCGCCGAGCGCCGCCGAGATGCCCACCTACATGGCCGCCCAGGAGACGTTCACCCGGGAGTGGAACGCGATGCTCGGCCTGTAGGCGCCGCGCGTGTCGTCGGCGGTTGCGCGCCCGACGCCGGCCCCCGGTTCCGGGGCCCGGCGCGCCGTATCCGCGCAAACGGTTTCGATGGCGGCGGTGATCGCCGTCGTCGGGCTGTTCGTGCTGTATCCGGTCTTCTACCTGCTGCAGGCCGCTTTCGACGTCGGTCCGGCCAACGTGCGCCCGCCGGCCGCATACGGGCTCGACAATTTCTCGGCGCTGGGCAAGTACTGGGAGATCATGGTCAACACGCTCGTCGTCACCTTCGCGGCGACGATCATGGCGCTGGTGTTCGGATTTCTCACCGCGTGGATTCTCACGCGGACCAACGTGCCGTTCCAGCGCACGCTCGAGCAGCTGATGGCGGTGCCCTATTACGTGACGCCGCTGCTCGGCGCTCTGGCGTGGAATTTCCTCGGTGCGCCCGAGAGCGGATTCATCAACCAGCTCTGGCGCGGCCTGGGCGGGGAGGGCGCGCTCGTCGACATCACGTCCGCGATGGGCATTGCGTGGGTCATGGCCCTGTTCGAAGGTTCGGTCGCGTTCGTGATGATCGGCGCGGTGATGAAGTCGATGGATCCCGCGCTCGAGGAGGCCTCGCAGGTGTCGGGTGCCACCCGCCTGCGCACGATGCTGCGCGTGACATTGCCGCTGGTGGCGCCCGGCGTCCTCGGCGCGGCGATCTTCGTCTTCGCGGAAATGCTCGGCTCGTTCTCGGCCGCGCTGGTGCTCGGCACGCCGGCCCGCTTCTACGTGATCACCACGGCGATCTACCAGTTCGTGTCGCAGTATCCGCCGCGGCTGCCTCTGGCCGCGGCGCTCGGCGTGTCGCTCTTCGCCGTGATGTTCGCGATGCTGTACCTCTACCGGCGGGTGACCGCCAACCGCAGCTTCGTCACGATCAGCGGCAAGGCGTTCCGGCCGCGCGCGATGGACATGGGCAGGCTGCGCTGGGTGCTCTTCGCGATCTGCGCCGCGTACGTGTTCCTCTCGGTCGTGCTGCCGATCGGCACGCTGCTCTATGCGTCGGTGCAGAAGCTCGCCGTCGCGGCCCCTTCCGCGGACAACTTCACGCTCGACAACTACCGGACCGCGCTGTCGCTCAATGCGGTCCGCTCGGCGCTGTCGAACAGCCTCGTGCTCGGCGTCGTGACGGCGACGATCGGGGTCGCGCTCACCGGAATGCTCGCCTGGACCATCCAGCGCAGCCGCGTTCCCGGACGCGGCGTGCTCGAATACATCGTGATGTTTCCGCAGGCGGTGCCCCGGCTGGTGTTCGCGTTCGGGATGATGTGGGCCTGGCTTGCGTTCCCGGTCCCGATCTACGGCACGTTCTGGATACTGCTGATCGCGTACCTCACCGTCTTTCTCCCGCTCGGCGTGCGGACGATCTCCGGCGTGATCATGCAGCTCGACAAGAGTCTGGAGGAATGCGGACAGGTATGCGGCGCGTCGTGGGGCTACCGGCTGCGCACGATACTCGCGCCGCTGCTGCGCCCGGGGATACTCGCGGCATGGCTGCTGATCTTCGTGGCGAGCGTGCGCGAGCTGGGCGCGTCGATCCTGCTGATGGGGCCCGATTCGAAGGTGATGACGCCGGCCATCGCCGAGGCCTTCTTCTCGACCAGCTCCGAGCTCACGGCGGCGATGGCGCTGATCCAGACCGTCGTCGTCGCGATTGCGATGGTCGCCTTCACGCTGATCATGCGTCGCGCCTCGCGGGTGGCCCCGTGACGACCCGCGAAGCCGTGCCTGCCACGCCCGCGGCGGAAATCGAAGTCGAGGACCTCGTCGTCCGCTACGGCACGGTGACCGCGGCCGGTCCGGTCAGCTTCACGGTGAGCCGGGGCGAGCAGCTGACCCTGCTCGGGCCATCCGGCTGCGGCAAGACGACGACGCTGCGCGCCATCGCGGGGCTCGAGCGGCCGGCAGCCGGAGCGATCCGTATCGGCGGCGTGA
>JADMIO011614229.1_pt1 | contig 25338 bp, 16 predicted proteins | sample 8958161 | NCBI WGS metagenome assembly JADMIO01 (sample SAMN16585339, study PRJNA669376) | soil metagenome | isolation source: Crop rotation soil | place: USA: Cullars Rotation, Alabama | collected 2011
CCGACCCATCGCGCCCCGGCCCGCGCCACTGCGTCCATTCCTGCGCACTCGCCCCAACCGCCGCCGTCACGAAGACCAAAATGAAGCTAAAGATTCTTGCTTTGTTCATGGGTTGTACCTCTGTGGTCAGGACGAAGATCATGCCACAAAAAAGCGCAAAATCACACTACGTCGGCGAAGCTTTTGCGGGTGCGGGCGAACCACCAGTAGCCGAAGAGGAAGATTATGAGGGCGAAGACGCTGTAGTAGCCGAGGCCGCGCCAGTCGGGAGGGGAGCCGTCGAGGAAGATGCGACGATAGCTGCGGATTAGCGAGGTGAAGGGATTCAGATTAATGAAGGTGCGGAAACGTGGCGGGATGATCGACTCGGGGTAAATGATTGGCGTCAGGTACATCCACGCCATTAGCAGCAGCATGATGCCCTGCGTGATGTCGCGCAGAAAGACGCCGAGCGAGGCGATGAGCCAGGCGGCGCCGAGGGCGAACAATAGTTGCGGGATCAAAAGCACTGGCAGCCAGAGTCCGGTCAGCTCGAGGCGCTGGCGAATGATGAGCATCGCGATTAATAAAGCGACTGTCGCGAAGAGTTGGCTGCCGAGTGCCGCGAAGACCTGTGCGGCTGGGAGAGCTTCCAGGGGAAACACAACGCGCTTGACGAGATTTGAGTGGGCCAGGATCGTGTTCGCCGATTGCTGCACTGACTCCTGAAACATCGACCACGGCAGCAGGCCGCAGAAGAGATAAAGCGCGTAATCCCAGTGAGAGTCGTTCGCGCCGAAGCGCGCGCCGAAGATGCCCGCGAAGATGAATGTAAAGATGGCAATCATCACGACGGGCGTCAGCACGGCCCAGGCGATACCGAGCGCTGAGCCTTTGTAACGGCCGAGCAGCTCCCGCTTCGCGAAGGAGAAGATCAGCTCCGCGCGTGATGGGAGTTGCCAGAGCGGCTGCCAGATGTGGTTCACATGATTCACAGGATTTTTCAAGAGATTAATAAGATATTTTTCCGAGACCGCGCCAGCTATTCTGGTTGTGCCAACTGATCTGGACATCGCGAGCGTCGATGTCGCGCCACCACGTTTCGAATTCGTCGCGCGAGATGTAGAACGCAGTCGGCGCGACGAGATGATCGAACACGATTGTGTGCTGCTCGCGCCAGCCGAAGTTTGAGATCGCGTTCAGGTAGTCGTTGTAAAAAAGATACTTCGCGAGCGACGAGCCGGTGCGGTTCAATGGTCCGTAAACGAGCTTCGTCGCAGCATACACGCACGCCGCCGGTACCTTCGACAACTGCAAAAGCGCGCGCTGGTCCATGCGCGAGGTGATCTTCTCGCGTACGGGATTCACGAAACGCGTGATCCACTCGTTGTTCTCCGCACCATAAATCCATGCCGACACATGCCCGCCCGGCTTCACCTTCGACGCGAGCGCGTGGAAGCCCGCACGCGGATCGGGCAGGTGATGCAACACGCCGACGGAAAAAGCATAGTCGAACTTGCGTGCGAGCGGCAGGTTATAAATGTCAGCCTGGATGATGTGCGCGTTAGGCAAAGATCGCGTGGCGGCGAAAGCTGTTTCAACCGCGACGCTCAGATCGATCCCGATCACGTCACGTGCGCCCCAGCGTGCGGCGAGCTGCGTGTGCCGGCCTTTGCCGCAACCACCTTCGAGCACGATCTTGTCGCGAAAAAACTCGGGCGTCACAGGCGCAATCCAACCGAGAAACTGTTCGGCGTAGCGTTCGTCTTCCTGGGTGAAGTGTTGCCATTGCCAGCCGAAACCGGCAGCCGTGGCGCGCTTATCGCTCTCGACGTGTTCGAGATTGGCGAAACGCGGAATACCAGCAGTGATGGGAAACGAAGACGAGCAGGACGTGCAGCGCAGTTCACCCTCGATGACCTCGCCGTCTTCTGTTTTGGTGACGGAAAGATCGAGTGGTGATTCACACGAGGGGCAGACGAGGTACGAAAGTAAATTTTGCTTCAAGCGACGGCAATATAACATTTAACCGCGGGTGAGCGCGGATTGGCAGACGGGGATTAATTGCACTCGCGATTGGTGTGCGTGGCGACCATCCCGAAGCGGTTTTGATACTCCGCGGAATTCAGGAAGTTACAGACGAGAGAACGCGCCGCATCGGGATCGCGCAGCGGCTTGTTCTTGAGCGTGTTGACCCAGGCGTTGAGCCCTGCTTCATCGGGATTGCGACGCAGAAAGGTGAAATACTGGAACAGCACGAGCGCCGGGTTGTAGTTCGCATCGACAACACGCTGATCCGAAGCGAGTCGCGTCAACACTGCCGCACGACCATTCGCCGCATCGTCCAGCAGGCCGATCAATAAACTGCGCTCCGAGGCGAGATCGACGCCCGTACCCTGAACGATCGTTGCGAGAAGTGAATCGACAAACTCCGCCGGCTTCATCGTCGCCGGAAACTTTCGTTTGAACTCAGCGCGCTCGACAAATGCACTCGCAAGCGCGAGGCGCACGGCTTCCACTTCACTCTTCTGATTCAGTATCACTGTTCGATCAGTTTCCAGCTCCGCATAATGGGGCTGGCGTCCGAGTGCAGTCGAGTAAAGCCCGTAAAGAAACACCCCGGTCGCCGGCAGTTCGTCAACCAGCAGGTTTGTCGAGATGTCGACGCGGCGGATGCGCAAACAGTCGCTGCGCAAATTGCAGCCGGAAAGCTGCGCCGAAAGTTTGTCGAGCGTGGCGGCATCGGGTTCGCGACCGGTCAAATCCGCATATTGCTGCGTGATGAAGAAGTGGAAGTCGTCAACCGGATTTGAAGACATCGACGTCACGCCCGGATCGATCGTGATCGCGCCCGGCACGTAAGCGGTTTCACCGGAGTTGGACTGAAGCCGAAGCGTGTAATCACCAAACGGCACATTCGCCGCGACCTGCAACTCGATGCTGACAATCGGAAACGGCGCTGCAATCTGTTCACGCGTAAGCGTAGAAGGGTCGACCGTGAAGAACGGCGAGTTAACGGCGATGCTCGTGCCCGGCACCTGATCGACACCTTCACCACCGAGATAGATCTTCACGCGCTTACCCGGCGCGAGCGGCAGCGCAACGGTCGAAAGCTCAGCATTCAGTCCAATCACTTTCGGATTAAGTACGGAAGCCTGTGGCGGAATCAAATTGGAGTTGAGGGGCGTCGCGACGTCAGGCTTCACGACAACCTGACTCGACAATTCAAAACTGCGAAACTTCTGCGCGTTGTCGGCGACGACCACTCGATACTGTCCCGGCGCCAGACCTTCAAGATGATACGAGCCATCTTCAGCAGTTACATCACTCGCGATCACGCGACCGTTAACAACATTCTCGGCCCACACGTTCACACCGTTCAGCGGCGTCAGACTGCCGAGCGTGCGGTTGTCAGTGAGGCGCCCCTCGATACGGCCGAGCCTCAGCTTTGGACCATAAAGACCGCGGATTTTTTGGCGATCATCTTCACTGAGCGTGCGCTCCGTCATCGCCGGCAAGCCGAACGTGCCGTTGAACGCCTGTCGCCCCTGCATCGTCGACGACAACACTGACGAGTGGTCCAACCCGAGCAGGTGTCCAATCTCGTGTGTGAACGTGGCTTCGAGATCGTACGTGCCGGGCGTGCCGTCAGTTGAAAACTGAAGCTGAGTCCCATCCTCGGCGCGCGGTCGCGGATTGATGCTGATGTCGGCTTCGGCGATGTTGCCGGTTTCCGGATCGAAGAAGACGCGTGTGCGTGCGGTCGTGGCTTCGGAGTTGAACGCTTCGTTTTCGGGCGTAGAAGCGATGGTCAACAGACTGACTCCGTCGCCTGCTTCCGCGGGACTGATGGAAGTCGACGAGGACCACGTAACGATGAAGTTGATATTCGATAGGCTGGACCAGCGCGCGAGTGCGCGGCGCGCGGCACCGACGACGTCGCTATCCGGTTTGATGTTCGGGCCCGGCGAGAGCAGCGAGGTCGATAGAGCTACTTCGATCGTCTTCTTTGGCCAGCGAATTTTGCGAACAGTTTGCGCGGTTGGTTCAAACTCGAAGGAGTCGCGGATCTCGAGCCGCTCTCTGGTACCGAGAGCAAAAAACATTGCCACACTCGCGATGATTGCGACCGGATACTGCATTTGAACTTTCCTGGCGGCGAGGTCGAGTAACGCCCGGGCATCCTACCACGGTTTAGGCACAAAAAGCACAAAAGTTCACTTGAACAATTTGTGCCTTGTGTGCCCTTTGTGGCTGATCTAATTGATCGTTATATGCGGCGCCGTGTCTGCAGGCCGGCTGGTCGCGGTGACACCGCTGCGGGTATGCGACACCTGTATCGGGACGTCTCCCGCGCCTGCCAACGAGGCGGGAAGCGTGAACGTGATGATGTCAAAACCAGGCATTTCCCGATTCGGCTGAACAGATAACAGCTGAGCTATGGGGATCATGGTCGTCCCAACCGTCACAGTCGTCTCAGCCGCCGAAGCGAACCGCATACCCGTGACGCTCAGCTCGATCCGCGTCGGGACCTGAGTGCCAGTCCCGTCATCCGAAGTTACGTTGAATGGTTCCATCGGTCGCTTTAATGGATCCGTGATGTTGAAAGCGGTAGCGCGCCCACCCGCATCGTGTGTGCTGGTGAAAATGTCAGGCTGAGCAAAAACGATCTGCACAAAGCCGCGATGAAGCGTGTCGGTATTCGCGCCGGCATCCACCACGTTGACCGCAACCGTCCCGACTCCGAGGATCAAACCAACCGGCATCACGAAGTTGATCTGCTTGCTGGTATTCCCCACGGAATAAAGTCCGGCGGCAGCACCGTTGACGCTGACCGAAACACCATTTAGTTCCACGGGTAAAGCCGGGGAACGATTGATCTCTGAAACGCAATTTTCGGTTACTGAAACACAAGTGAACATCACGTCGGACGGAGCAAGCGCGACTGTCGAACGTACGATAGTAAGCTCACCCGGAGCCAAACCAGCCGGCGAACCAGGAACAGGGCTCGGCGTCGGTGTTGGACTCGGCGTCGGGCTCGGAAGCGGTGTCGCAGCCGCGACAGGCATGTTGCTGGCGCCGGTAAAGAACGAAAGCACGGCTGCCGACTGGTTCGTGATAGTCGGCGTAATCAGGTAATAAACTTCGGTTGAGAAATCTCCATTGCCGCCGCCGAGCTCCGCACCGCCGAGCGAAAACGCGATGCGTTTGCGCGTCTCACTCGCGATGGGCCGCGTGCCGCCGGACGTCGAGAAAACCGTTACATTCGTTAACCGCGTAAAAGTGTTGGAAGAAGTAACCGGTACTTGCGTTGCGAAGATCTCTGACGAGTTGAACCCCACATTGGCGTCAAAGTTCAGCCCTTCGCCCGCAGTCGCGGTGGTGTCAGGAAACGTTCCATTAGGACGGAAGTTCAGGAATGAAGCGAACACGAGCGTCGATGGATTAAGCGACGCGTCGTAATCGGTGAAAGTCGGAAAGCGGCCAAAATCTGAAATCGGCGCTCTCGTGCCGACCTCATTGAACGTATCAGTCCCGTTTGTATAGACAAACGTTCCGAGGATCTGACTCGTCGGCGCGGCATTCGATTTCGGATCCGTGGCGCGTGACTCAAACGCGATTAACTCGCCATTACGACTTAACCGGCGTCCGGGGCTCAGCACATTCGTGTTTCCGATCCCGTTCAGTGTGCGGGTGACCTGTTTAAAAGTGACGCCGCTGCCGCCGACCGTGCCGAGATAGATCTCTGCATTGTTGTCGGGATTACTTTGGCTATTCGTTGTCGGCAGGTTTGCGCTCGACATGAGCGCGACCCTGGAACCGTCCGAAGATAACGACGGATTAGTCTGAAAGATCGTGCCGATGCCCTGGACCGGATCTGACGTGTTGGTCGCCTGAATCAACGCCTGATCCGCGAGCCTGTAAATGTACAACTCGGGATTGAAGTCGGGATTGCCAGGGGTCGCGGGGAGATTGCGCGTCGAGATGAAAGCGATAATCTTGCCGTCGTCGGAAATCGCCGGTTCGCGATTGTCGTCGGCGAAAAACGGAGTTGCGGTGGTTGAGCCCGGCGTCGGTGCGCGGCTCGCCGTAGTTCCCCCTTTAATAATTTGCTCAAAACTCCCGGTTGACAGGTCGTTAAGCGGCAAATCAGCGCCGACGGTTAAATCGACATCGGCAACTGCCGGAACTCGATAAATCCAGATCTCCGAATTCGCGTCAGCGTCGAGTGCAGCGCTATCGGCTCCATTGAAGTTTTTGGGATCCGGCGCATTCGAGCTGAAAACGATGATGTAATTGCGGACGCCGTTTACGAGCGCCGGGGCCATCGAGATCATCGGCGTGCGATTGTCGATCTCGATTTTTACCTGTGTCCGGTCCGCCGGTGTCGGAAGGGGAGTTGGCGTTGGACTCGGCGTCGGTGTCGGACTTGGCGTCGGCGTTGGGCTTGGCGTTGGGCTTGGGGATGCCGCGGGGATCGGAACGTTTTTAGTGTTGGTAATCTGGAAGATGCGACGTTGCGCGTAGTCGGCCAAAAAGATCTCGCGATTACCGTCGGCGTTATTCCGATTTTGTGTGGCTACGTCACCATTCGAAGTGAAAACGACAAAGCGGCCGTTTGCACTGATGTCACTCGCGATCGCGTTAAAAGCTGCGGTTGGAGATGACGTGAGCTGGACCGTAAATGGGTCCGGAGTCGGACTGGACGTTTGAGCCGAAACGGAGGCAAGCGAACCGCCCGCGAGCGCGGACACGATGATGGCGCACATGAACAAGAAAACTTGCTTCACAGATTCCTCCGAAATAACAATAAAGACGCAGATACGAGCAGATTAGATGCCCTCGGGGAGCTGAGCAGCGTCGACACAGGTGAAAGTATTATTGCCGTCACCGGCGAATAAAGAACGGCCATTTTAAGCAGAAGCCCTCCGCTTCGCAAGCAGGCAGGGATTTTGGTAATGTCTGAAATTGATGGATTTACTCTGCGGTACTCAGCGTATCTCGGCGTCGTCTGCGCTCGAGTTTCCCGTTTTACGCAGAGAACACTGAGATACGCGGAGGACGCAAAGAGATTTCACACTACGACACCACCGGGAGAGTGACACTTGCCGAAGCGAGCGCTGATTACTGGAATCACTGGTCAGGATGGCAGTTACCTGGCGGATTATCTGCTGAGTTTGGGCTATGAAGTCCACGGACTCGTGCGCCGCGTGGCGCTCGAAGCTCCGGAAACAAGGTTCAGCCGCATCACTCATATGCTGGACCGCATTACGCTTCATCCAGCCAGTCTCGAAAGTTACGCCAGCATTTTCCACATCTTCAGCAAACACGAATTTGACGAGTGTTATCACCTCGCGGCCCAGAGCTTCGTGGCGGAAAGCTTCGCTGACGGCTTCTCGACCATGAACATGAACATCAACGGCACGCACTACGTGCTGGCCGCGTTGCGCGAACTGCGTCCGAACTGTCGTTTTTACTTCGCAGGCTCGAGCGAGATGTTTGGGAATGTCAACGAAGTGCCGCAAAAAGAGACGACAGCGTTTCAGCCGCGCAGCCCTTACGGGATCAGTAAAGTCGCCGGGTTTCACTTAACCAGAAATTATCGCGAGGCGTACGGGCTGTTTTGTGTCAGCGGAATTCTTTTCAACCACGAGAGCCCGCGGCGTGGGTTTGAATTCGTCAGTCGAAAAACGACGAGCACCGTGGCGCGCATCAAGCTCGGGCTGGCGAACGAGCTACGCATCGGAAATCTCGAAGCGAAACGCGATTGGGGGCACGCGCAGGATTACGTGCGCGCGATGCATGCGATGGTCCAGCAGCCGGAAGCTGACGATTTCGTGATCGCGACGGGACAGACGCATAGCGTGCGTGAGCTTTGTGAGATTGCGTTTGGTGAGGTTGGGCTCGATTATCGTGAGTTTGTGAAAGTTGACGAGAGATACTACCGGCCCGCGGAAGTCGATCAGCTCATTGGCGACGCATCGAAGGCGCGGAAAGTCCTCGGGTGGGAACCGACGTACACGTTTCACGAGTTGATCAAAGAGATGGTGGCTGCGGACTTGGAAGCGCTGGCCGCCGAGTCAGGTCGAGAAGATTTCTCACGCAGCGGCGCAACGGCGCAACGGACAACTACACATGGTTAAAATTTCGCTGCGCCGTTGCGCCGCTGCGTGAGAAACGGTTTTCAAAAATGCCCATTGCTGTCAGCGTCGAATCAGTCTCCAAACAGTATCGCATCTACGATCGGCCTGCCGACCGTCTGAAAGAGACGCTGACGCGCGGTCGCTGGAAAGCGCACCGTGAGTTCTGGGCACTGAAAGACATCAGCTTTAAAGTCGAAGCCGGCACGACCACGGGCATCGTCGGTCCAAACGGCTCCGGCAAATCGACGCTACTTCAGATCATCACGGGCACACTCGAACCAACACACGGCAACGTGTCGATCGAAGGTCGCGTGGCGGCGTTGTTAGAGCTCGGCGCGGGCTTCAATCCGGAGTTCACCGGCATTGAAAACATTTTCATGAACGCTTCCCTGATGGGTTTCTCGGGAGCCGAGACGGAAAACCTGCTCCCGGAGATCGCGAGCTTCGCCGAGATCGGCGACTTCATTTATCAGCCGCTCAAGACGTATTCGAGCGGCATGTACGTTCGACTCGCGTTCGCTGCCGCGATCGCGGTCGCACCACAAATATTGATCATCGACGAAGCACTCGCGGTGGGCGACGCCGTTTTCCAGCACCGATGCATGCGCCGCATCAAGGAGATGCAGGAAAACGGGACCACGATTTTGTTTGTCTCGCACGACCCCGCGTCCGTGCGCGCGCTTTGCAACCGCGCGATTCTGTTGAACCAGGGTGAAAAGATCGCTGAAGGCACACCGCCCGACGTGCTCAATCGTTACCAGAAGATCATCATGGCGCGTCAACAGGCGTACGAAGCGAGCGCAAAAACGGAGGAGGCAACAGCGAATGAGTTTTTAGAGCGCAAAGTGACGCCGCTGAGCTACGTCTATCGTCACGGCGATCACAGCGCCGAGGTGTTGCAAGTCGAATTGCTCGATAGCGCGCTACGACCGACCGAGTTGGTCGAGACTGGTGAGCCGCTCGTCGTTCGGATCGTTTACGCGGCCCATACGGATCTCGACGACGTTGTTTGCGGGTTTCTGATCAGAAATCGTCACGGCATTCACGTCTACGGAACGAACACTGAGATCCAGGAAGTGCCGTTCCAGCGAGTGAAGCGCGGCGAGTTAACTGAGGTGACGTTTGAGTTCAACTGCTGGCTCGCGCCGGAAATGTTTTCGTTGTGCGTCGCGGTGCACAGCGGCGCGGGCGTCAGCTTTGATTGGCTCGATGGCTGTTTGTTCTTCCGCGTGATGTCGCCCGTGAAGATGGAAGGCGTCGTGAACCTAAACGCAACGGCGTCCACGAAGCGCCTTGCCGGCACTCATGTGAATCTTGAAAATCCTGTAATCCAGTAAACAACTGACTGAATGACCACACAATCAGAAAATGGCGACGCCGACGGCCTCGATCTGGCCCAACTAATGGACCAGATCCGAAACGACGCGGAGAAACGTAAACGCAACTCGTTTAAGAATGGCGTCCCCACGGCTTATCGACAGGTGATACTCCAGGAGAAACAGGCCCTTGATCTGTCACCACAATCGGCCGCACTCAACCACCATTCGCTGCCGCCGCTGAAGATTCAACCGAAATTCGAAAAGCGAGCAGAATATCAGCTAAGCGATCTGCTGGGCTTTCACGATGAGACGTTTATCAGAAATGCTTACGGAGCCATACTCAAGCGCGAACCGGACAACACCGGCCTGGCCCAGTATCTCAAAACCCTGCGCGAAGGACGTCACAGCAAGATCGACATTCTTCGTAGTTTGCGGTTTTCCCCCGAAGGGCAAAGAGCAAACGTTACCATCCACGGTCTCGGAAAACTTTCTTATGCAAGAAAGATCTATCGTGTTCCCGTTATTGGATACCTCGCCCAACTCGGAGTCGCAATCGTAAGACTGCCGGCATTGATAACAAATCACCGGCGGCTGGAGTCGCATACGATGGCCCAGTTTGACCGCGTCGCCGCTCATCTCAACGATGCCGTCACTCAGCTCTCCAACGAAAACCGGAAGCAGGCAGAAGCGATCCGCACGCAACTCGAAAACTTGCGCCAGCAAGTGGAAAGTTTTCAAGCTCGAGTTGAACAGCATGTGCATGAGCAATGGGATACGGCACGGCTCCAGATAAATTCGCTTGTCCGTGAGCAGGACAAGCTAATGCAGAATTACAACGGACTTAAGAAGACAGAGTCCACGTTGCGAGCGGAGCTCTTTTCAAGACTTGAAGAAACGAAAAAACGCGAGGGGGATCCTGTTCTTCCGGCAGAGTTGGAAATCGTCAAAGCGCAGCTTGAACAACAGATTTACGACCTCACGGAACGGCTGCAAAAATCGCGGATGGACATCGCCCAGCAGGAAAGACGGCTGTCGTGCCTGCTCGCAGGCTCTGATATTTCAAGCGACGGGGATGTCGCAAAGCAACAGCCGCAACGCGAAGCAGATCATTCACTTGATTCGCTGTTTGTCTCACTCGAGGATGCGTTGCGCGGAACGTCTGAACAGATCAAGGAGGAAGCTAAAGTCTATCTTCCGGTGTTGCAAAAAGCTGGTGTTAGCTCGGGCGTGCTTGATGTCGGCTGTGGCCGAGGCGAATGGCTTCAGGTGCTGCAGGAAGCGAGAGTCGAGGCTCGGGGAATCGATCACAATCGTATTTTGGTCCAACATTGTAAGGACCTGTCTCTGGACGTCGTCGAAGGAGAGGCGCTTGCCTGTTTGGGATCGTTGCCTGATGGAGGCTTGAATGCGATCACGGCCTTTCACTTTGTCGAGCATGTACCGCTGGAAACGTTGATCAGGTTCATCGATGAAGTGGGCCGTACACTCAAACCCGGCGGGCTCTTCATTCTCGAAACGCCTAACCCGGAAAACCTGCTGGTTGGTAGTTGTAATTTTTATCTCGATCCAACTCACGAGAATCCCATACCGGTTCAGACAATGACGCTGCTGCTCGAAGCGCGCGGCTTCCGGTGCGAGCAAGTGTTGAAGCTTCACCCGGTTCCGAACGTCAAGATCGACGTGAAAGATCAACTGACCAGTCACGTCAACCACTTTCTTTATGGACCAATGAACTACGCGGTGGTGGCGCGTAAACCTGACACGCCATGACCCGCATTGCTCTTCTCACTCCTACACTCACTGTTGCCGATGCAGTGAGTAACGACGTGCTCGCCATGCGAGACGTGCTGAGCCGGCGCGGTCACGAACTTTGCATCTTTGTCGAAAGTTCAAACGTGCCGGGCGAACCGGTACAGGACCTCGCGGCAGCTCCGGCTTTCCTGCGTAACACTGAAGACGTGCTGCTCTATCATCACTCGATCGGCTCCGCCGGCTGTGTGGAGCTGATGAAAGCAGCGTTGTGCCGTAAGGTCGTTAAGTATCACAACATCACGCCGCCTCAGTTCTTTGCAGGTATCAGCCAAGCGCATCAGAATCTCTGCCGCAGCGGTCGCTCACAACTCAAAGACATCACCGCTTGCCGGCCCGATCTTTATCTCGCCGACTCGGCCTTTAATACGTCTGATCTGATCGCCGCCGGGAGCGAGAGCGGGAAGACGTTTGTAGTACCTCCTTTCAACCAGGCTGACCAGTTGCTGGCCGGAGCGGTCGAGTTTGAACTGCTCGATGAATACGACGACGATAGTGTCAATCTGTTGACAGTGGGAGGAGTGCGTCCGAACAAAGGCCATGCGGATCTCATCGAGGCCTTTGCAATCTACTACTACGAGTTCAACGCGCAGGCACGTCTATTCATCATCGGCGCCGGGAACGATGCATTTGAGGAGTACGCCGTGAGCTTGCAGAAAGTGATTGACTGGTGGTCCATCGGTTCGCGCATCGTGTTTACGGGTGGGGTTTCGAGTTCGTTGCTGAAGTCGTATTACGTGCTTGCCGATGCGATGCTGATAACGAGCGAACACGAGGGCTTCTGTGTTCCACTCGTCGAAGCGATGGCGATGAAAGTTCCAATCATCGCGTACGGTTCGACCGCGATTCCCGAGACGGCGGACGACGCCGCTATTCTCTGGAGCAAACGAGATCCATACCTGATGGCCCAGTCGATCGATTTCATCCAGACGAATGAAACCGCAAAAATGGAACTGGTCTACAGAGGCGCGCGTCGCTTCGAGCAGAGTTTTTCATACGCTGCAATCGAAAAACAATTTCTCGATGTAACTGCCCGGGCCGGGTTCGCGTTCTGAGGAACATCAACACTTCTTATCCTTGCCGTCCTCTATAGGCGGATCGCTTCCTGTAACCGTCTTGGTGGCTGTGGGTGAGTCTTTAGTGGCCTTCCCACTTCCACCAGCCGTCTTCTGTTGCGTCACGGTCCAGCGCTTGGTGCAGTCTGTTTCATCCGGCTTTTTAGCTTCCGCTATTGCCGACCAGCTCCACGTCGTTACTGCCAAAGGAACCCTGTGTGCGTCAGCAGGTTGGTCCGGCTTCCACATCAACCACGTTTTGAAACTATCTTTAGCCTGGACACGCTCGGCTTTCGAGGTAACCGGCTGGCCCGGGCTATCATTCGACGAGAATTCCACGGAGCCTGCCTTGGAGACCTTTTGCTCGTCAATCGGATCCTGCAAATCAATCCAGTCTGCGCCGCCGGTACTCCTGCGTAAGTCAATACCCTGGGTCAGACTACGACACATATTAACCAGTTGAACGTACTGCAAAGTTCCGGTGCATCCGGGAGGGACATCAACTTTTGACGTAAACGTCGCGCCGTTCGTTTTCCCCTGCTCGCCCAATACCAACTGACATCTTCCATTCACTTCCCTTACGCCAACCGTGCCGGTGATTTCGGCCTTCAGGGATATGAATTTGGGAACGCACGGCGGCGTCGCAGTCGCGGGGGGCGGTTCCTTAGTCTTGGGCGGTGGTTCCTTTGTTTTGGGCGGTTCTTCTTTTTTGGGTGGCGGTTGAGGTTTGCCCTCGTCTTTCTGCCGGGAGAGCCTGTAGCCTGCGTCATTTCCGGATGCCTCTTGCTGAATCACGTGCACCAGCTCGTGCGCCAGCAGCCGCTGCCCCTCTGGTGTGGACGGCTTATATCGCCCTGCACCAAACACGATGTCATGTCCCACGGTGTAAGCATTGGCGTTCACATCCCACGCGGATTGCTCAGCAACCGCGCCGGAATGGACGCGCACTCGGGAAAAGTCGTGACCGAACCGATGCTCCATGTTTTGCCGTAGCCCCGCCTCCAGCGGCTTGCCGGGACTGGCAAGGACATGGTCCATCGTGGCGGGTGCAGCAGCTATCTCTCCCTGCGATTGTCCTGAAAAGCGCTCGCTAATGACAATATGAGATGACGAAGTCATTACTTGATCGGCAATTCGATCCGCTTCCTGCTCAGAGCTGTCTCCTGGAGTACTCACCGTGAGGTTCGCCTCGTGACTGACTGGGTCTTTGGAATGCAACGGTATCCGGCTGAAATCGTGTGCGAAGGCAGTCGGCGGAGTTTTGCCAGTCTCCGTTTTTTGGCCTTTGGCGTTAACATGCGGCAACGCCTGCTCGGCTTGACTCGCAATCGAATGTTTCGTAAGTCGGCTAGGGTAAAGCGCCGCGCCTTGTTCAGGCTGACTTTGTTTTTGCCCGTGTATTCTCAAGGCCCTTCCCTTCCGTGAGAGCGTTAGTGCCAGGCATGGGAATTTAACGCCGCCTTGTATCACCGCTTCGGTCATAGTGCAAGGCGCGCCCGCTGCGTTAAAGTTGAAGTTTGACGCAGAGAAATCATCAAAACTGCTAAATGACGCGCGTAGCCATTCTATCGCCGAGCTTGACGACTGCCGACGCTGTTGGCAACGACGCGTTGATGATGTTCGACGTGCTCACGAGAAACGGTTACGACGTGCGTCTCTTTTGCGAAAGTCACTCACTATCGCACGACGCAGTTTTCGATGTTGCACGCATCGAGAAATTTCTTAAGAGTCCGGCAGACGTTCTCATTTATCACCATTCAAGAGGTTGGGAACCCGGGCTCGAGCTGATGCGGAATCTGAAATGCCGTCGAGTAATCAGGTATCACAACGTCACCCCCGCACAATTCTTTGTCGGGTTCAGTCAAACTGATCAGGAAATCTGTGAGCGAGGACGGCAGGAGTTAACCGAACTGATTGCCTTCTCGTGTGATCTTTACCTCTCGGCGTCGGATTTCAGCAGTCGTGAGCTGATCGACATGGGCGCCGACGCATCGCGATCATTTGTAGTGCCACCGTTTCATCACATCGACCGGCTCGCGAAGATTACTGCCGATCAGGAAACCGTTGCTCGATACTCCGGCAACGTGGCAAACATCCTTTCGGTGGGTCGGATAGTGCCTCATAAAAGCGTGCATCACCTCGTGGAAGCCTTCGCGCACTATCATTACAACTGCAATAGCGCATCACGGCTGATCGTCGCCGGCAAAGGTGGAGAAGGTCTAAGCTCCTATTCAAAGTTTCTGCATCGCACGGTACAAAGACTCGGCTTAACCGATGCCGTTGTATTTACGGGCGGTGTTTCCGATGAGGTGCTGAAGGCGTTCTATCTCGTCGCCGACGCGTTCGTGACTGTGAGCGAGCACGAAGGCTTCTGTGTACCGCTGGTTGAAGCGATGGCCATGAAGCTGCCAATCACGGCGTATGCGTCCACGGCGATTCCCGAAACGTTAGGCGACGCCGGAATAGTATGGGCCGACCGCAATCCGCTTCTGATTGCCGAATCGATCGATCGATTTGTCCGCGACAGTGTGGTCAGCAATGCTTTAGGTCTGCGCGGTCAGCGTCGTTATGAATCTAATTTTACCAACGAGAAGATCGAGCGCACTTTTTTGCAAGCGATGGACAGGCTGTCATGAATAAAGTCGCCATCGTCGTACAAAGGTGCCACGAAGACGTCGTCGGAGGATCAGAAACTCTGGCCTGGCACTACGCACAGCTTCTGAGCTACTCATACGAAGTCGACGTACTGACAACCGCCGCTGTTGACACTTCGGTATGGGCCAATACCCTGCCGGAAGGACCAGAAAACAAAAACGGCGTGAGGATTGTCCGCTTTCCGGTAACTATCGGACGCAGTCCTTACTGGTCTCTTTTGCACAAGCGCTTGCTGGAAGAGCTTGGTCCATTTGCCCCGACACGAACTCAGGAAGTTCCGGCGCTTTCCTGGTCGATCGGGTTGCAGGAAGATTTGATTCGCCATCAGGGTCCTTACTCTGGACCATTGCTGAGCTACATTAACGAGAAATGGCGTGACTATCGCGCGCTGCTCTTTATCACTTATCTCTATCCGACGACGTACTTTGGTCTACAACAAGTGCCCGCCGGCCGTGCTCTCTTCGCGCCGACACTACACGACGAATTGCCGGCTTATCTTCCGGCTTACAAATATGCCGCGCGGCATGCGCGTGAGATGGTGTGGCTAACGGCTGCGGAACAACGTGTGGGCCGGAAACTCTGGGGCGACCTGCCGGGACGGATTGTGGCGATGGCGATCGATACCGAGCTCCGCGAGCCGCAATGGATGCCTACGCCTTATATTCTTTACTCGGGGCGGGTCGATCCAAATAAGGGATGCAATCAGCTGTTTGATTACTTCATCAGGTTCAAAAAGATGAAGCCATCAAATCTGCGTCTTGTCATTACCGGTATCGACGATATACCGGTTCCGGTTCACGAAGACATCGAGTTCAGAGGATTTGTTTCGGCCGAAGAAAAATCGCGGTTGATGGCGGGCGCGAAGCTGTTTGTGAATCCATCACCGAACGAGAGTTTCAGCATCGTGACTCTCGAAGCGATGGCACAGAAAACACCGGTGCTCGTGAGTCATGCTTCTACCGTTTTGGCCGATCACATTAAAGACAGCGCCGCCGGCCGTGTTTACACTGATTACCGATCGTTCAGCGATGCGTTAACGGAGTTAACCGCAAACGAAGATTTACGCACGGCGATGGGCCAGCGCGGCCGCGGCTACGTCCTCTCCCGCTACCAACCGGACATCGTTCGTAAATCCCTGATCGACGCTATCGAAAACGTTTAGCCACAAAAAGGCACAAAAAGCACATAACAGAATTTAGCCAGTTCCCTGAAGGATTCAACTGTTCTGTTATGTGCTTTTTGTGCCTTTTTGTGGCTAATTTCGGAATCGTTGCCGATACTCCAGGGAATTAATAAACCCTTCTGTTACCCGCGTCGTGTCGCCGCTTCGATCCAGCATCTCGGTCCAACCATCCGCACCCGGGTCGGGGTCGCGCCGGAGATATCCAAAGTAATGCAGGATCACAAAGCTCCGATTTCCGAGCCGCATCATCTCGTCACTGTCGATTCGCTCAGGAAACTGCTGACTCTTCTTAAAGTCGTCAAAGTTACGCATCGCGTCCATAAACTCTTCATAACTCGGCATGCGTCCTAAACCGGCCTGGTATGCGCGCAGTATGAAAAATCCTCGCTCGTGAAATCCCGTTTCGAGAAAAATCTTCAGCGCGACGTGCGCGCGTTCACACGTCTCATCTTTCTTACTGCAATTTCGGATCTTGTTTACCTCGGCTGCGATCGTTTGCGCATCCGGTTCCTGGCCCGCGAAATCTCTATATAACTGGCGCACAAAAAACTCCGGGTCGTCGATCGGGCTGGGAGTATGAGGATCAAAGGCTTCGACCTCCGGATCGATTTCCACGCGACATACTTTGCCGGAAATTTTCTGCGAGTCGATCCACTGTTTCACGTTAGCTTCGTAGTCAGGATTCTTGATGAAATAGAAATTCCAATCACGTGGGAATTGACTGCTGGACGCATTCAAAGTCTTAACGCCGGATAGCGTCGAGATCAGCATCGCGTCATAGTGATACTCCGCAGTCCAGTGATTAGCGTGTGGGCCAGGCGCAACATAGAAAGCGGTGCAATCGCTTGGCAGTTTCGCTGCCATCGCTTTCAGGAATGCTTTTTCCACGCTCACCGAAAAGCCTTTTCCGTTGAGTTTCGCGTAGCCAAATTGTTCGAAAACTCCTAACGCTGCAATCAACAACACGACTCCGGTCAACACTCGCTTTTGCTTTGAGGCGAACTGGAGTGCCCAGTGAAGTCCGTAGGCAAAAGCGATCGACATCGGCAGCGTCAGGAAAATCACATAACGCGAGACCGCTCGAATTGCTTTCGCCCCGGAAACGTATAGATAGACGTAGTGCCAGAGCGAGTGATCATGAAACTTAAAGCCAAGCACAAGGAAAATGACTGTAGCTAAAATCGCCAGACCAAGAAACAGGAGTCCAACTTCGCGCGGATGCGGAACGGCGTCGGCCTTTGTCTCGCCCTGCCCCGACTTAATGAATCGGACAGACGCAACCGCGAGGGCGATAAAGGCCAGTGACGGAATCAAACCGATGCCCACCATGAGCTCGCCCCACGCTGGCGGTCGCGGATGCGGCACCAGTCGTTCGTGAAACGATCCCCAGATGTAGTTGCCGTCGCCCATCGCGATGAACGCGCGCCAGTTCGGAATCATGTCGCTGACAAATTCGTATAGATACCAGGGCGCGATGCGCAACGTCGGCAGGTAGACCAGCAATATGGGAATGAACCCGAGCAGAAATACGACCGCGCTAACGATCAGTGCAGTCCGGAATTTGTGAACGAGGTGGAATATGAAGCGGCGAGAGCGGCGAAACGCGAGCGCGAGCAGTAGAAACGGAATGGTCCAAAGCACAAGGAACCATGCGTAATAGAACGTAGTGGCGAGTTGCAGGTCGAGACAAAGAGCAGCCAACGACAACAGCCACGCAGCTCTCTTCTGCACGATCGTTTCCGACTGTTTCGCAAAAACTATGACGAACAGAAAAATCAGCGGCAGTAAGAACACATACTGCAATTGCAGATGAGTAAGCTGATTAAATTTTGGACTATTGAACGCAAAGAACATCGCCCCCGCGCATGATGGTACAAGGCCAAAGTTCAATGCTCGATACAACAAGAGAAAAGCGGCGCAGTAACCGAGGAACGTGACAACGATGATGGTGAACTCGACGGAGGTAAAAATGTTGAAGCCGAGTACGCGGAAAAATGAGTACGGGACGGCGAAGCCCACCATGAGATCCGAATACGCAAGAGTTCCTTTTACGGGGTAGAAAATTCCGGGCGAAAGAAGCGAGGCTTTGCCAAGTATGGATTGGTACCAGTGCTCGCAGAAGTAGACGAACCCGCGCGCGTCGCCGCGATCGCCGAAGAATGTGTCAAAGCGGGAAAAGAACTGCTGTGAGTGATATTGGATTGTGCCTGCGACGCCGAGGAGAATTGCTATCGCATAAGAGCGGCTTCGATCTGTCTTCATCCGCGTTTATCCGCGGTTGCAGGGACGCCATTGGGCCAAACAACCAGGTAGTAAGGCTGGCCGTCTACCTTACCGCGCATTTCGAGTCTCCCGCCCAGTCGTTCAATCTCCGCGATATACACTTTCATCTGTTCGCTGTCCTGGATCAGATACTGTCGCTCATGCCGATCCGCAACGAACTTAAAGATCATCGCGCGCGTCTCTTCGTCAGTGAACTGAATCTTGAACGCAGGCTTGTCCGCGTAATACCAGAGTGAGCCCGTCAGCAGGTCCGCCCAGATCCAGGCTTTGTCATCAACGAGCTCCGACGGAAGCAGTATCGGCGCATGGGTGCTTGATCGTTCCGGCGCGGGAGCGAGGTAGCGTTCCGACCAGACTCGTTTGAGTGTCACAGCGCCGGGCCAGAGTATCAGCACGAGCGCGACCCACGAGAGAACTCGTCGCGGCTCGAATCGCGGCAACGCAGTGCTAGTGATCTCGATCGCGAAAGTCCCGAAGCCGATAAGTAAAAGCGTCGCGAAGATCGACGAGATCATATAGTGCGGGCCAGTGACCTGGTGCGTGAGAAAGTAACAAATCGGAATGAGCCAAAGCAGCACTAATGCGAGCACAAACCGTTTCCAGGTCAGTCCGAGACGATTCAACTGGTCCGAGTCGCGTCGAAAGTAAAGTAACAAAAACCCGACGAGACCAATGAAGCCGGCGACGAGCGCCCAGTTGTCGACCGCTGCTGGCCCACCACCGAGAAAGAAAGGCAGGTTCGGTCTGAGAGCCGCGAACGTCGGCGGCGCAGAGTCCACGATCGCGTACGTCGAGCGATACCACGCGCCCGCAACGTTATGTTGATTGATCACCACTGGCATCACACCGGTTATCGTCACGCCGAGTGCGAACGCCACGGGAAGACTCTTGATTCTGAAGTTGCGAAGTCCCGGCCAGAGCAGGACCAGAAAACCCGCGGACAACAAGAACGAGGGCAGACGAATCATCGTCGCGAACCCGAGCGACAGACCTGCCAGTAACGCGCAGACCAGTGCGAGACGATGGTGGCCATCTGTGCTGAAGCGCAGCGCAAGCAGGCTAAACACGCACGTTAATAGGATCGGCACAAGCACGGCATTCATTGAAAAACTCAGTGCGCCGAGTCGACCAAGAACGATCAATCCAAGACTCAACGCCAAAACTACGAGACCGATCGACATCCACGCTTTTTTCCACGCCGCTAGCGCTAACGCGACAACGCCCGCGAGAACAAACACGAACACAACAATCCGGTTCAATCGATAAACCGCTTCGCCCTGCGGAAACATCGCAAGCACGAGTCCGGTTCCCGGCGGGTATTGGACGCCGACGTAACCTGACTGCGGCATGTAGTGATGCGCGTGCGGCGCGACGACTTCATCCCAGCGCGGCACGGCAACTTTATTTTGCTGCATGAAGTCGATCAGCAGTCGCGTTTGCGGCGACTCGAGTTTGAACTCAGGCCACGTGTCACGCTCGTACGCGTGCCGGATCTGTTTCGCCATTCGCAGGTAACCGAACGAGTCGCAGGCGTAAGCAAACTCTTCCGTGCCGAGCGAGCGCCGGTACGAACTGCGCACCGCGATGTAAAAGGAAAAAGCGAGTAGTGCTATCCAGAGATAAACGAGGAACTTTGGAAACTTAGGCAACTTCATCAACCGAGTTCAGTGTCGTTCCAATCCGAGTATGCTGAGAAAGAAACTCGATAAAACAGTTTGCAGTCCAATCGCGATCAAAGTGACGGCCGGGATCACGAGCCGCAACGTTCGGGATGGATCGAGTGGTCCAAACGAAGTCGAGCTCCAGAAACTCAGCGCGTAAACCGACAAACCGATTCCAGCCACGAGCAACAGAGCCCCCGCAAGAATCCCAGTTTCGAGTTTGATGTAATTAAACAAAGTCTTCAGTCGAGGATCTTCGGGGAGCAATCCTTCCGTGATTGCAAAGACCTTCGTGAAGATCGCGAAGATCACGGTCTGGTAACCGATAACGATCGCCATCGCGGCATAGAGAAACGTGTGAATGTCGAATGTGATTCCGTCGACGACTCGCGGCCCGACGAGCAGCCAACCACTCACCACCGCGCCAACGAGCATCAGCAGCAGACCGGGATACAAAAACAGCCAGCGCGGGCTGTAAAGCAGCAGGAACCGGAGATGACGCCAACCGTCACGCCAGCTTCGCAGGTGTGGCGGCCGGTGCCGTCCATCGACCGAAAGCGTCGTAGGCACTTCCGTGATCCGCAATCCATGCAGCGACGCTTTCACGACAGTTTCACTCGCAAACTCCATCCCCGTCGTGCGCAGATCGAGTCGCTGGATTGCGGCCTTGCTGAAGCCGCGGAGGCCGCAGTGAAAATCGCCGCACGGGCTGCGAAATAAGAGTCGCCCGATGCCAGTCAGCACGGGATTGCCGAGATATTTGTGCAGCGGAGGCATGGCGTTCGGCGCGATGCCGCCCTGGAAGCGATTTCCCATCACGAGATCGTAACCGGCGCGCAGTTTCTCGAGGAACGGGCCGAGGTTCGTGAAGTCGTAGCTGTCGTCGGCGTCGCCCATGATGATGTACTTGCCGCGCGCGGCCTTGATCCCGCCGAGCAGCGCGTTGCCATAACCTTTTTCGGCCACATGGATTACTCGCGCGCCTAAAGAAGCGGCGATTTCGGGTGAGCCGTCCCGGCTGCCGTTGTCGGCGATGACGACTTCGCCGTTGACTTTTAAGGATTCAAGCGCCTTTTGCGCTTTTTTTATACACGTAGCGAGGGTTTCGGCCTCATCGAGACAGGGCATCAGAATCGACAGCTCAATGCGATGGCCGTCGATTTTGAGTTCAGCGGGGCTGGCCTGGACTTCTGTAAGCATGTGTTAGACAGGCCGAAAGTCTTCTCTGCGGTTCTCGGTGTATCTCTGCCGCTCTCTGCGTTTGAGTTGCCGTTTAGCGCAGAGAACGCTGAGATACGCCGAGGAGCAGAGAAGGTCGATCAATTTGAGTCACCACCCGAAAATCGATGCATTGACGCGTCTGGCGCAGATCGCTATACTCGCCCCTAGTAGCGCGCGAGGCGCTCACGGACGAGTCCCCAATCCGGCCCACCCGAACAAACAAAAATTGGGATTCTAGGAGACACAATGAAGATCGTTTTTAGTTTTCTGATTATTGCGGTCCTGAGCGCTGCCGTTTTCGCTCAATCCCCTCCCACGCTCAGGATAGTCACCGAAACGCCCGGACTTCCGTCCGAGCTCTTTTACGGTAACATCAAGGTCAAACCCGTCCGTTTGAGACCGGGAACGAATCAAGTCATCACTATCGATGACATCGATTTCTTCGTGCAGCAGCAATATATCGACTTTCTGGGCCGCATGCCAGATGCCGGCGGTTTTGCCAACTGGAACGCCACGCTGAATAACTGCCCGAATGGTGGTTTTGGCGAGTTTGACCATCCGGAGTGCGATCGCGTTCACGTGTCAGCCGGTTTTTACCAATCGCTGGAGTTCCAGGGTCGAGGCTATTGGGCTTACCGCTACTACGATGCGGCCCTCGGTCGCCGTCCGACGTACGCTGAGTTCATTCCGGACATGCAGAAGGTTGGTGGCGCTCTGTCTCCCGACCAGGAAGCTGTGGCCAAAGACCAGTACATGAACGCCTTCGTGACGAAGCCCGAATTCAAGGCGCTTTATGATGCTCTGAGCAATCAGGGGTACCTCGACAAGCTGGAGCAGACGACAGGCGTCACGATTGCGAATAAGGCGAGCCTCGTGGCTGCACTGAACGGCTCAACGCAAACGCGTGCACAGGTGTTGAGAACGGTTATCGAAAGCCAGCCGGTATTCGACAAGTTCTTCAACCGTGGCTTCGTTTCGATGCAGTACTTCGGTTACCTGCGACGCGACCCGGATTCGATCGGTTTTCAAAACTGGGTCAACACGCTAAATGCGGATCCAAGTAACTTCCGTCACATGATCTTCGGCTTTGTTTACTCGACGGAGTATCGAAACCGGTTCTAGCTACAAAAGGCAAAAAGGATATTGGGCGGCGCTCACGTAGCGCCGCCCTTTTCGTTTACAGAAGTCCGCGATAGACGTCGAGGGTTTTCAGGGCGGTCTGTTCCCAGGAGAATTTTTTGACGTGATTGCGGCCGAGTTCGGCGTAATGCTGCCGGACATGTTCATGACTCAGCATTTCGATCATCGCCCGCGCCAGGTCATCGATGTCGTTCGGATCGACGAGCCGCGCTGCCCCTCCGACCGTTTCCATTAACGACGGTATCCGGCTCGTAATCACCGGTGCACCGCACGCCATCGCCTCGAGTGGTGGCAATCCGAAACCTTCATATAGCGACGGGTAAACAAACGCAGCGCAGCTCGAATAGAGCGTGCACAGATCCCCGTCCTGAAGATAACCCGTCAGACAAACTCGGTCTTCGAGCCCTTTCTGCTTTAGCGACGAGCCAAAATCATCCATCAACCAGCCTTGCCCGCCCGCGATCACGAGCTTTGGTGACAACGACGTAGAACGCAAGAGTTGCTCAAAAGCATCGACGAGACGGCGCAGGTTCTTCCGCGGCTCGATCGTTCCGACGAACAGGACGAAGTCCCTATCAATCCCGAGCCGTCGGAGCAACTCCGGATCTTCCCTGCTCTTGAACGCCGGGCGAGGTGCTTCAGGCGTCACAGCCACTTTGTCAGGATTTACACCGAACGCTTCGCAAACTTCACTCTTGACGCTGTTACTCGGCGTGATGATTTTCGACGCCGACTTCGCCATCAACGGCAGACGCCAGCGCGCGCGCTGGACGAGTCGCTGTTCGTGGACTTCGGAGTGCAGCAGTAACGATAAGTCGTGAATCGTGACGACTGTCGGTCGTCGAGACCAGAGCGGGATTTCGTAGTTGGTCCCGTGAAAGACATCGAAGGAATTGTGAAGCAGGTGAAGCGGCAGGCCGAGACTCCACCAGCGCTTTTTCAGCAAGCCGCGCGGTTCGACGAACGTGAACGAATCAGACGGCGCCACCACTGCGAGATTACGCGCCAGCTCCAGCGTGTAATGTCCGACGCCGGTCAACTGCGAAGCCAGCGGCATGCCGTCAAGTGCGATCTTCATTAGAAGAGTCCACAAAAAAGCACAAAAGGTCATAAGTCCCTTTTGCGCTTTTTGTGCCTTTTTGCGGCTAAGGTTTACGGCCCGAATCTCTGACGATACTCGGTCGAGAAGAGAAACCCAAAGATCATGTGCCGGAAGTTGCTCGGATCCGCGTTCAGCGTGTCGACCCAGTTCTGGAACCCGACGCTGTCCGGGTCGCGTCGCAAATACCCGAAGTACTGCATCGAAACGAACGCCCGATTAAAGAACTGATCCGCCACCACCTGGCTTTCGACGATATTCCGCAGAACTTCGCCACGACTCATCTGCCCGCTATCAAGCGCGGCAATCAGCGCCGCCTTGTTCGCGACTACGACCCCGGCATTCGCCTCCAACAAATTCACATACTCCGCGTTAGATTTCCCGTCGTACAAAGTCTTGAACGCTTGCCGCTGCGTCCACGCTTCCGTGTATGACGCCTTGCTTAGAACTTCAGACTCAGGCGACTGCGGTCCGCCCACAATCGCAAGGTCCGGCACAAACTCCGCGTACGTCGGACGCCGATCGAGCGCCACCTCGTAGAAGCGATAAGCAAAGTAACCGCGTCCCTGAAACTCCTGCGACAGGAAGAACCCTGACGACACGTGCACGCGATCGCAGCCCGGATTATCAAACTCTCCGAAGCCGCCATTCGGGCAGCCATTCAGCGTCGCCACCCAGTTGTTGAAACCACCCTGGTCGGGCAAGCGCCCGAGGAAGTCGATGTACTGTTGCGTAACGAAGAGCGGAATGCCGTCAATCGGATTCTGATTGGCCGGCGCCGCATCGTCGTCAGTGATCGTGATGGTGCTAATCGACGTACCGAGGCCTGCGCCTGAAGCGCCGCTCAGCGTGAGCGTGAAAGTCTCATTTCCTTCGACAAGGGCATCGTTGACGATCGGAATAACGATGATCTGCGTCGTCTCGCCGGCCCCGAATCGCAAAGTTCCGACTTGGGTTTCGTAGTCACAGCGCTCTGAAGCTTTGCCGTTTACGGTCGTGCAACTCGCGAGACCGGCGGTGTCGCTGGTCGAAAAGTTCACGCTCACGAAACCGTTCGGATCGCCCGTTCTGTTCACGTTCACGATCTTAAAACCAGCCGATTCATTGACGCTGATGTTTGCTGACTCGAGTTGGACCGTACTGACTGACGCCGCTCGCGGCGTATACGTCACCTGTCCGGCGTTCGTGAGATCAATCGCGGTTTCTTCGTTCAGCGAGGTGTGCGAAGCAACGGCATAACCATCCTGTTCCCCGCCACCAATTCCAACCGTAGGAACGAGTCTGAAGTCGCTGTTGCCGTAACGGCTCTTGATCACACCATTTGAATTCAGCTCGATCTCAAAATCTACCGGATTTCCGCCCAGACACGTATTCCCGTCGAAACGACACGGGACGGCTTTCCAGCGAAAGATCACTTGACCAGCGCTCTTTGTGACATACACACCTGCGTCAGCACGCCGCGCAGTGTTCAGGTCGAGATCTTCCCAGAGTCCCGCGATCATTTTGTAACCGCCCAATGCACGCGGTGAACCCGGTGGATCGTCAGCGTTGTCGAGGCCGGCATCCGTTCGCAACGGTGGCGCAGAAAAGAAAAGGTTTCCGTTGGTCGAGACTGTCACTTCCGTAAAATTCTGGCCGAAGAATGGGAAACTGAAGTCCAGTGCGAAGTCGGCGTATCGATCGTCTCCAGTGAGACCAATCGAGTTGCCCCCATTGGTCAACGCTGCGGCTGCGCCTTCCGTGACCGTGTAGGGATCACCGGCGGACGCCGGCACACCAACCGTCAAAGT
>JADMIO011419547.1_pt1 | contig 25328 bp, 24 predicted proteins | sample 8958161 | NCBI WGS metagenome assembly JADMIO01 (sample SAMN16585339, study PRJNA669376) | soil metagenome | isolation source: Crop rotation soil | place: USA: Cullars Rotation, Alabama | collected 2011
CGCGACTTCAAGTCACGTGAATTCCAAGCTTCGGATCCCACTGTGCTGGAAAGGCAATGAGCAGTAGCTCTAGTTTTATAATTACCCCCGTAATTACTAACGGAATAGCGACTCTTAGTTTTTGGGGAGTATGCGGCAGTGCTCCAGATGCAGGACGTTCAGCAGTTGTTGGTATAAATACCAACACGGGTGCGGCTTATCCTGTAACTGGTTCTAGTTCAGGAGGAGCTGCGTACCTCCTTAGTTCATCTGCCTTTGGAATAGGGGCAGCAAGAAACTCATTTCAATATAGTTATACCGGAACTTATACAGGGGACGTTAGAGTTGCTATTTATAATCTTACTGATCAATCTTTCTACATAGATGACATTGTTATTACTGCTGCAAGTGCCGCCTCCCCGGTTTTGACCGCTGCTGCTGCCCCTAACAATACAGTTGATGCTGATTTCAATATTACTTATACAGATAACCCAACCTGGAGAGGGGCTATCACCGCTGTAAAGGTGGGAGCTAATACTTTGCCAGGAGCTGCCTGGTCAACAAGTGCAGGTGTATTGACATTAAAACCTTCTCAGTCAGCTTTTCTACAGACAGCGGGAACATTTACCATTACTGTTTTATCTGCAGGTTTTACAGATGCTTCTGTCAGCCAAGCAATAGCACCGGGTGCGGTTACTCATATGACTGTTTCTGTTCAACCTGGTTCCCCGGCTTCTAATGGTGGCCTTTTGAACCCACAGCCTTCTGTGATATTGCAGGATCAATATAATAATTTAACAACAAGCACGGCAAGTATATCTGCCGAAGTGGGCGCAGGCACGTGGACATTAGGAGGAACGACTCCTATAAATGCAATTTCAGGTACGGCTGCTTTTACTGGTTTGACAGCAACCAGCGCCGCCTCAGTTTTGGGAGCAACAATAATTTTTAAATCAACGGGTTTGTCTGACCTTCCGTCTGCTCCGTTTAATATACCCGCACCGGCTGGCCTCACCCCACCGACATTAACAGCAGCTGTAGGTGCTACTGTCGATGCCGATTTTAATATCACCTTCGCAGAAGATGCAGCATGGCGCGGGCAAGTAACCGGTGTTAGTGTCAATAGCAATCCATTACCGGGAGCAGCATTTGACATTACAAATGCTGGAATCCTGACACTCAAACCATCGCAATCCTCATTTTTGCAATCTTCGGGTTCCAAAACCATAATAGTTAGTGCCAATGGCTATGATGATGCACCGGTGGTTCAGTCAATTGGCGCAGGAGTTGCAACACAACTTGTAGTTGCAACACAGCCCCTTGGGCCTTCGACAAATGGCGGTAATCTAACTCAGCAGCCGGTTGTTAATTTTAAGGATCAATATAACAATACAACAACAAATGGTGCTGGTATGGTAAATGCTGCTACAAGCGGAGGATCCTGGAACTTAAGTGGAACCCCCTCTGCCAATGGTGCTTCCGGGACAGCTACATTTAATGGATTAGGCGCCAGCACTGCTGGTGCTGCATTAAACACAGCAACGATTACATTTACTTCAGGATCTTTTTCTGTTATATCAAACTCTTTTATCATACCTGCTTACGCATCGGCAGCAACCGATGATTACAGGTCTAATGGAACAGGTGGCGGTACGTGGTCATCAGCGCTATCATGGCAAAGCAAGCCTGTTGCTGGTAGTTTTTGGTTTGCAGCTTCGGCTTCTCCCGGAGCTACGGCTAATAGCATTTTAATAAGGAACGGGGATGCGATAACAACCGGTTCTGTTTCTGCCAATAACTTAACAGTAAATGGAACTTTGACCAATACAGGCACCCTTACGCTTTCTGGTTCTAATACAGTGACGGGTGCCGGGAGTATTTACGAACATAATCAAAGTAATGTGGCTCCACCTGCATTTACGTGGGGAAGTGGATCAACATTAAAACTGACTGGTTCAGGTTTTTCAGGAGATGTAACAATTGCCAATGGTAGCTATCAAAATATATGGGTTGCTGCTAGTGTTAATGCTTCTAATTTCCTTCGTATTATTAATACCGGCGGGGTTACAGTTGCCGGACAGCTAAAGGTAACTGCAACTGCTCCTGGCGTGGTTTTAATTTCCAGCATTAGCGCAAATACTACAGGGCTAACTGTAGCATCTTATGAACAATCCGGGGGTACGGTATTGGTTAACAGGGATGCTGGTACAGGAGGAGCAAATACCAGGGCATTAACTGTGACAGGAGATGTAAATGTTAGTGGAGGAACTCTTGATTTAAAACAAGGAACAGGAAATTCTACTACGGGCCAATTGAATGTTGGGGGCAATGTAAAAATTTCTGGCACCGGAATTTTGACGAAAAGTGGTACTGGCACAGGTCTCATCGTTTTTACAAAGTCGGGGACTCAAACTTTAGAGAATACAGCTACAGTTTCAGGCGTAATTAACACAACCGTAAATGCTGGCTCAAATGTTAGTCTTAATAGTAATTATACGATAAGCGGTGCCTTATCTTTAGCTGGTACAATAACAATTGGAACTCATACACTAACGCTAAATGGTGCTATTACAGGAGCAGGTACCTTAACCGGTTCCTCCACTTCTAATCTTACAATTAGTGGAACAGCCGGTGCATTGAATTTTACCGGTGGCAGCCAAATTCTGAAGGATCTTTCTTTAGCAACCAATGCCAGCGCATCTCTTAATACAGCTTTGGCAATTACCGGTGGCAGTTCGCCAGGTACTTTAACAGTCGCAAATGGTGCAACGCTCACAACCGGAGGTAATCTGACCCTTAAATCAGATGCCAATGGCACCGCAAGTATAGGAACATCAGCTGGAGCTATTTCTGGCGACGTTACGGTCGAACGTTATATACCTGCAAAACGTGCCTGGCGTTTGTTAACGATACCAGTTATCAGTGGCACCAAAACAGTTCGGGATGCCTGGGCCAATCATGCGCCTAATGGCAATTCACCTGCTGGAGAAGTTGCAGGCAGCGGTACGAATATTACTGGTACTGCTTATGGAACCGGAGCCGCTGCCACAGCAGCAGGTTTCGACTGGTGGGCAAGCATAGCCAACACGGCATCTTCTATCCGCCGTTATATTATTACAGGCTCAAGCGGAGACTGGCCTGCATATTCTGATAATAATCCCATCAATGTTCCCGGTACGTTATTGAATGCGGCCGAACAGGGGTATATGGTGTTTGTACGCGGTGACCGTACCGTAACAACTGGTGTGGGTGCAACTACACTTCGTCCATCCGGCACATTAAAAACAGGTACACAGAGCTACAGTATTCCTGCTCCGGGTACCGCGGCTTATAAGGTAATTGGTAATCCTTATGCAGCTACTATCAGTTTTGAAACCTTAATGGCCAATGGAATCAACAGTACCCGTGCCCGTAACAACAGGTTCTGGATATGGGATGCCAATAATGGCTCAACAGGAGGCTATCGCCTTGTAAATAAACTGGGCGCAGGCAATTGGGAAAGGATACCCGCAGCTTTATCAGAAACACCCCCAACCTATGCAGAGTTTATTCGCAGCGGCCAGGCATTCCTTTTAGAGACGCTTACTGCCGGAACCAATGATTTCACAATTGATGAAGGAGACAAAGGAACTCCTGCAGGCACTCCCCCTGCCGTGTTTGATGTTACAAACACAGGCCGTTTCTACGCCAATCTCAATTTAGACAATGGTGCCGGCAACCTGTTGCTGACAGATGGTATTGGAGCAACTTTTGATGCGGCAGGGAAAAACGCAATAGACGGCGACGATGCTAGTAAAATAGACAATTTTAATGAGAATATCAGCCTGGTGCGCAATGGTAAACGCCTTACCCTCGAAGCACGTGAACTGATAACAGATAAGGATACCTTGTTCTTCCAGGTGAGCAGGCTTACACCCCGCAATTATGCATTGCAGTTCAAAGGAGTAAAAATGCAGGCGGGCCTTACCGCTGTTTTGCAGGATACCTACCTTAGTAAAGAATCAAACATCAGCACTATGGATGACGCGGTGACTACTTACAACTTCACGGTAAGCAGCGATGCAGCATCAGCAGCAGCGCAGCGTTTCCGCGTAGTTTTCAAAGCCGATCCAAGTTTGCCACTTGCCCTGACCAGTGCCAAAGCTTATAGCCTCAACAATGGTGTACAGGTTGACTGGAAGACAGTAAACGAACGCGGGTTGAGAAGCTATGAAGTTGAAAAGAGCATAGATGGCCACAGCTTTGGCAAAGCCACAACAGTAGCAGCCACAGGTGCAGGCAGCTATGGCTGGTACGATGCAGCTCCTGTAAAAGGGAATAACTACTACCGCATCAGGGGTATTGGAACCAATGGAGATGCTACTTACAGCCAGGTGCTGATGGTAAATCTGAATAGCGGCAAATCAGCCTTCTCTATCTATCCAAATCCTGTAAAAGGCGGTATTGTTGGCGTTCAGTTCAGCAATATGGAAAAAGGCAAATACTCAATGGTAGTGTTCAACAGCGCTGGCCAGAAAGTAACGAGCCGTGATATCAACCACCTTGGTGGCAGTGCAACCGAAGAGATCAACCTCGGAGTAATGGCCTCAGGAGTGTACAGGGTATCGCTGATCAGCAATGGCGGCAGCATTCAGAACCAAACACTGGTAATCCAGAAATAAAGGAAAATTCTTCCCGGGAATAACTTGGGAAGAATTTTTTTGTTTGTGAAAAGAAAAAACCCTTAGCTTCGTTTTTTTTAGAATTAATTTGTTAAAACCAGAAAAATTCACCTCAATGAGAGCAAGATTATTAAATGGAAAAGGGCTAAAGAAAGCACTAGTCATTTCAACTGTAGTATTGATGATGCCTTTAAGCCAGGCTTTTGCCGATGATCCAGGCGGTGGAGGAGTTGGTGGAGATCCTGACCAGACAGCAGTTCCCATCGATGGAGGATTGTCATTACTTCTTGCTGCGGGTGCAGGTGTAGGTGCTTATAAGGCATATAAACACAAGAAACAGCAGAAGAGCACATCTGAAAAATAGCAGAAGTTCCGACTTTGTGCTGTATCAAATATTTTTTAGACCGGGAGTTTTAAGACTGCCCGGTTTTTCGTGTCCATACTAAAGCAGCATAAGTGCTTCATTGCTGGAATAAAAAAGAAGGGGCCGCTCACACCGTGAACGTCCCCTATTACCCTGCTGCTTTCAGATATTACAGAGCGAAAAAATATAGCGGGGTTTAATGCCTGGTTTATTTTTTTTAAAATGTTTGTATTTAGTCTTTTAATATAGCTATCCTTCCTTTTGAGCCAGCCAGGTAAACAGCCGTTCCATTTTTCGCTTTTTGGACTGTATGAAATTGTTTACTGCTTATAGTCATCCAATCATTTATGCGGTGCACTGATATTGCGACGCCACTTGTTCCGCAGGCAATTAAAGTGCTGTCCGTTTTCCAGGTTACGGAACTTTTATAACCTTTTGGACCATTAAATGTTATTTCCCAGGTTTTTCCTCCATCGCCTGTAAAAACATGATTGCCGGAATCAAGGCCCGGGTGTAGAAAATCCCCACCCACTATAAACCAATTTTTACCATTTATAGCTAAACTATTGGCACCCTGACTTTCTTTGCCCTGCAACATCTCCAGCCTTTTTATAAACGGAGGAGTATTTATATCATCACTTATTAAAAAAAGCCTGCTTGCTGTACCTCCGGTTACAAATCCCCATTGATATTTATTGTCACCGTTTAAAAACCGGAGGTTTGAACCGCTTGAAGCGAATAAAGCCTCTCCTTTTTTTGCTTCTGGCTTGAATAATACAGGTGTTTCTTCCCAGGTATCCCCTTTGTCAAAAGTTTCTATTATCCAAAAGCGGCCATCTATAGGGTCGCCAATACAAATGCCGTGTTCCTCGTCAAAAGTCATAGCATCCAGGAACATACCCGGAGTGTCTTTTTCATAAACCTTGATCCAATTTTGGCCAGCATCTGTAGTTTTTAAGATCACTGCCGGATTATCCACGGCCATTATAATGGCAGTACGATCATCAAATGCTTCAATATCGCGGAAATCTCTTTTCTCAAAACCAGCAATAGTCATCCAATGTATTTTTTTCCCGCCGTTGGTGCTTAATCCTACGCAGCCATTGGTGCCGCTAACCCAAAAAATATTATCATCCACAACACTCAATCCCCGGAGTGAAGTATTTTTTCTTTTACCCAATGATTTTATTTTCTGTGCAGTAAGTTGTACTCCATAAGCCGTAAGCAGAAATAACAGGATAATTTTTTTCATGCCAGAAAAGATTAACACTAGCAGAGCTTCAAATAGCCAAATTTATATTCATCGGATGAATGGATTGCGACGCAACGGTGACGCCAGAAAACCTAATGCTGGTATTAAAAGTACATTTCAAAACTCAGTTTTTATTATCAAATCATTTCACAAGTTTGATTGTTTATTTGTTAAGCAGATTTACTAACACGCAGAAGCACTGTGTTCAAAAAAACAAAATTGCCCGGGCAATTCACTCCTTTACTTTTGCTGGTTTCGGGATAATTATGGCAAACGGCAAAGACAATCTTTTCGACTACAACGAAGACAGTATAAGAACGCTGGATTGGCAGGAACATATACGCCTTCGGCCCGGTATGTACATAGGCAAACTCGGCGATGGAAGCAGTCCCGACGACGGTATTTATGTGCTGATGAAAGAAGTGATCGATAATTGTATTGACGAACATACAATGGGATATGGCCGTCATGTCGATATCACTGTTGATAAAGACGGCAGGGTAAACATCCGTGATTATGGCAGGGGTATTCCATTGGGTAAAGTGGTAGATGTTGTAAGTAAAATAAATACTGGTGCTAAATACGACAGCAAGGCTTTTCAGAAAAGTGTGGGCCTGAATGGCGTTGGCACAAAAGCAGTAAATGCACTCAGTGTTTTTTTTAAAGTTGCTGCATACCGGGAAGGCAAAGGCAAGACGGCGGAATTTGAAAGAGGCATTTTAAAAAAAGAAAGTAAAGAAGAAAAAACCTCAGAAGAAAACGGAACCGAAGTAAGCTTTTTACCCGATGAAACTGTTTTTAAGAACTTCAAGTATCAAACAGAGTATATTGAAAACCAGCTTTGGAATTATTGCTTTCTGAATGCCGGGCTGGTTATTAATTTCAACAACAAAAGATATATAAGCAAAAATGGTTTGCTTGACCTTCTGCAGCGCAAAACCAATGCCGACGAACTTTGTTACCCGATCATACATTTAAAGGGAGAAGATATTGAAGTAGCTATCAGTCATAACCGTGACTACGGCGAGGATCTATATTCGTTCGTAAATGGCCAGTTTACGACGCAGGGAGGAACACACCAGCAGGCTTTTCGTGAAGCGTATGTAAAAACGATCAGGGATTTTTATAAGAAAGATTATGATACTGCGGATGTAAGGCAATCAATTGTAGCTGCCATATCAGTAAGGGTTCAGGAACCGGTATTCGAAAGCCAGACCAAAACCAAACTGGGCAGCGCCAATGTTTATGAAGGTGGCCCTACAATGCGAAATTTTATCGGCGATTTTTTGAGCAAAGAACTTGATAATTTCTTGCACAAGAATCCATCTGTAGCCGATGCGCTGAAGAAGCGTATTGAGCAAAGCGAAAGGGAGCGCAAGGAATTGCAGGGTATCAAAAAACTTGCTAATGAACGTGCAAAGAAAGCTTCATTAAACAATAAAAAGCTGCGTGATTGCAATGTGCATTTTGATGATGAGCCACCTTCGAAAAACAAAGATGAGTACATAGAAAAAATGAACAATTCAACTTTGTTCATAACAGAAGGTGATAGTGCAAGTGGCTCTATCACCAAGTCAAGAAATGTAGATACACAGGCTGTTTTTAGTCTTCGGGGTAAGCCGTTGAATTGTTTCAGCCTTACAAAAAAAGTGGTGTATGAAAATGAGGAATTCAACCTGCTACAGCATGCTTTAAATATTGAAGATGGCCTTGATGATCTTCGTTACAACCAGATCATACTTGCTACTGATGCCGACGTAGATGGTATGCATATCCGTTTGCTGATGATGACCTTCTTCCTGCAGTTCTTTCCCGATCTTGTAAAGCGTGGACATTTGCACATACTTGAAACACCATTGTTCAGGGTGCGCAATAAACAGGAAACAGTGTATTGTTATGATGAGAAGGAAAAACAGGAAGCAATAAAAAAGATCGGTAAAAATCCTGAGATCACCCGCTTTAAAGGGCTTGGAGAGATAAGCCCTGATGAATTCGGAAGGTTTATAGGTCCAGGTATGCGCTTACAACCTGTACTGCTTGAACAGGGTGATCACATACAAAAATTGCTAGAGTATTATATGGGGAAAAACACACAGCAACGGCAGGAATTTATCATTGATAATTTGCGGGTCGAACTGGACCTGGTTGAAGAAGCTTCAGAAGCCGCAGTCTTAAATTAACCAACAGGGAATGCTCGAATTTCATACCGACTACAAGCGATATTTTGAAATACAGCTTGATAATGCCCGTAAGTCGGTTATTCCTTTTATTGAAGAAGTGAAGCCATTGGAACAGGGTATGCAAATGCTGGAGATCGGATCAGGGCAGGGTTCATTATTGCGGGCTTTTGCAGAACAGGGTGTTGCCTGCACAGGTGTTGAAATGTATCCGCTGTGGCTGGAAAAAGCAAATGAGTGGTTATCTCCCGAATTAAGTGAAAAAAAAGTGAGATTGATAAGCAGTAATATTTATGATGTAGATGCTGAAAAAGACCTGGGCACTAAGTTTGACTTTATTGTATTAAAAGACGTGATAGAACATATACACGACCAGGAAAAATTGATTGGCTGGATGAAAAGTTTTTTAAATCCTGAGGGTATCATTTTTTTTGCTTTCCCGCCCTGGCATATGCCATATGGTGGCCATCAGCAAGTATTGAGTGGTTGGCTTGCCAAAACTCCGTACTGGCATTTGCTTCCCTGGCCGGTCTTTAAATGGCTGATGAAAGTAAATAAACAGTACAGTGAGGATCTTGTTGAAATCAAACAAACAGGTATATCGATTGAGCGCTTTGAGAAGATCATTAAAAGAACAGGATATAAAATAGTTAAAGAAAAACATTGGCTTACTAACCCGGTGTATGAATACAAGTTTGGCTGGAAACCAAAACAGCAATACGGGTTTATAAAAGCGATTCCTTTTCTAAGAAACTTTTTTACAACTGCCGTTTATTATATTATAGCAGATGACAGATAACAAATAATAGATGACAGATATCAAATCGTAAATTATAATCGTAAATCAAATGATACACATCGTTTTCCAGGAATCAGATATTGAAGTATTAAAGAAAGCCATTGATCTTGATGAAACATTGGCAGGTGAGGTAATACAAATAAAGGACGAATATGCTGTTGGGCCCCTTGGACAATTAAATACGCAGGAAGGTTACCAGGCACGCCGCGACTGGTGGCGCATGCTGCTGGATATGAGCGGCGACTATAAAACTGATGAGTTGCTGGATATGGTCGATGATAAACTGACAGCACATCAACTCATTAATCGCCTGAGAGAAAATGAAGAAGAAGTGCTATGGATATGGGCCGCACAAAACAAGCATGATGTAAGCGGCTACTATTGGCTCATGAGTCAGCTCGGTGAGTTCCAGGGCAGGGTCTATATTTTGTACCTTAATAATCTTCCTTTTATCAACGAGAAAGGCGGCATCTTTTATCCAACGAGTCTTCATGAAATTCAGCCGAAGGAATTCTTAAAAGCTAAAAAGCTTGCAAGGCTTATTACTTCAAGTGAGTTTGAGATTGATCCTGATGAGTGGCGGCGTATTTGCAATGAAAACAGAATGGTTCGGTTGCTGGAAGGTGGCAAAAAACTATCGCAGGCAGATGAAGACTATTATGATGCTTCATTGCGCAAGTACATTAGTGGTGATTTTCAAAAGGGTTCACGCATACTGCAGCAATTCTATTCAAAAGAAAAAGAGACAACGGGTGATGTGTATCTAATGTGGCGGCTTAAAAAAATGATCACAGATAATGGTTGGGAAGTAAAAGGTGATATAAATAAAGGATACAAAGACTTTGAAGTAAGAAACCCGAATATCCCTTCATTAAAGAAAAAAGTGGAAGCAGAAGGAGAGGAGGCTTAAATGGTAGAAGTAATTGGTTTAAATGTTATTGGCGAAAATGAAAGAGGTATCACGCATAGTTTTGATAATGAACGAAGCGGACAATTTCTTATAGCTCATCGCAAAGCCGGTAGCATCAATGGCGGTCATTACCACACAGGAAAACATTCTTATAAAGATCCTGAGAAATTAATCTTGATGAGTGGAGAAGGAATGTTGAACTGGAAAACATTGGATGGCTTGCAGCGTGGCAGTGAAAAAGTTATAGCTCCTTCAAAAATCATTATACCAGCTAATGTGTGGCATGAAGTAGTTGCGATAACTGATTTTGTGATGCTGGAACTAAATGGACTTGATGCAGGCAAGGATGATACATTTCAATTGTAATTCTAATGACTGTTCCGCGGGAAATAATTAAAACATTACCATGCAAAAAATACTGAAACTTGAAGAAGCTGCGATGTTTGGCTCATGCCTCTATGGGCTCATATTATTAAAAGTGGAGTGGTGGTGTTATGTTTTACTATTGTTAGGCCCCGACATAAGTATGCTGGGTTATTTAGCAGGAAACAAGACAGGAGCAGTTTGTTATAATATTTTTCATCATAAAGGCCTTGCTGTAATTGTTTTTGCTTTGGGAATTTATTCTCAATCCTCGTTGCTGCAGATAATTGGTCTCATTCTGTTTGGCCATTCTTCCATGGATAGAACAATAGGATATGGCTTGAAATATTTCGACGGTTTTGGGCATACTCATTTGGGGCTGGTTGGTAAGGCAAAAAACTAACAGTAAAGAATTAAATAACATTATTGTAATAGCAATAATGATAAACAATGGACGAAGAACAAGTATTTGAAAATACAAATAACGAAGTAACAGGAGTAAGTGATCTCTATAAAGGTTGGTTTCTCGATTATGCATCGTATGTAATTCTTGAAAGAGCTGTACCTGCTGTAGAAGACGGGCTTAAACCAGTGCAGCGCCGCATCCTTCATGCCATGAAGGAAATGGATGATGGGCGCTATAATAAAGTAGCCAATATCGTAGGACAAAGCATGCAGTATCACCCTCACGGTGATATGAGCATAACAGATGCACTGGTAAACATGGGGCAGAAAGATCTGCTGATTGATACACAGGGTAACTGGGGTGATGTTCGGACTGGTGATGATGCAGCAGCACCACGTTATATAGAAGCCCGCCTCAGCAAGCTTGCATTGGAAATCGCATTCAATGCCAAGATAACCGAGTGGCAATTAAGTTATGATGGCCGGAAGAATGAACCGGTAACCCTCCCTATGAAATTCCCTTTGCTGCTTGCACATGGAGCAGAAGGTATTGCAGTAGGCCTGGCAACAAAAATTTTACCGCATAATTTTATTGAGATCTGCGAGGCATCAATAAAATATCTCAAAGGAAAAAGCTTTGAGATCTATCCCGACTTTTTAACCAATGGGCAAATAGATGTAAGCAACTACAATGATGGTAAACGCGGAGGCAAGGTACGGGTACGTGCCCGCATAGAAGAAATTGATAAAAAGACACTGGTTATTTGGGATGTCCCTTTTGGTGTCACCGTAAGCAGCCTGATTGACTCGATCACAAAAGCGACCGAAGCAAAAAAGATACAGGTTAAAAAAGTGGTTGATGTAACTGCCCGTGATGTGCGTCTGAATGTAGAACTTGCTGCAGGCGCTTCACCAGATATTACTATTGACGCTTTATATGCATTTACAGATTGCGAGGTAAGCATTTCTCCAAATGCCTGTGTAATTATTGAAAACAAACCACGGTTCGTAGGTGTTACAGATCTGTTGAAATGGAGTGTTGATCATACCAAGGACCTTTTGCGCCGTGAACTGGAGATAAGACTGAATGAACTAAATGAAAAATGGCATTATACTTCTCTCGAAAAAATATTCTTTGAAGAAAAAATTTATAAAGAGTTAGAAAAGAAGCATGAGACATGGGAAAAGGTATTGACAGCTATTGATAAAGCATTCCTTCCTTTTAAGCCAAGATTAAAAAGAGATATTTCAAAAGAAGATATTCTCAAACTGACAGAAAAACCAGTAAGGCGTATTTATAAGCTGGATATCGAAGAACTCGATAACCAAATAAAAGGAATTGAATCAGAAATAAAACAGGTAGAGTTTGACCTTGCCCATCTTAACGATTTTGCTATAAAATATTTTGAGAACCTTCGGTCTAAATATGGCAAAGGCCGTGAACGCAAAACAGAGATCAGGCTATTTGATACCATACAGGCCAAGCATGTTGCCATTGCCAATACCAAACTCTACATGAACCGAAGCGATGGTTTCATTGGTACCAGTCTTAAGAAGGATGAATTTATAGCTGACTGCTCAGATCTTGATGATATCATCTGCTTTACAAAAAGCGGGAAGATGAAAGTGGTACGGGTAGCAGATAAAGTCTTTATTGGCAAGGATATTATTTATGCTGCCGTCTTTCAAAAGAATGATGAGCGCACTACTTATAATATGATATATGCCGATGGAAAAAGCGGTACCAGTTATGCCAAACGGTTTAATGTGACAGGTATTACAAGAGATAAGGAATATGACCTTGCCCAGGATAATGATAAAACCCGTGTACACTGGTTTACTGCTAATGCAAATGGCGAAGCCGAAGTTTTGAAAGTTGTATTAAGTCCTAATTGTTCTGCCCGCATCAAAGAGTTTGATTTTTATTTTGAAGAACTGGCAATAAAAGGCCGCAGCAGCCAGGGTAACCAGGTTACAAAATATCCAATCAAATCGGTTAAGTTTAAGGAAGCAGGCCGCTCCACTTTGGCAGGGCGTAAACTTTGGTATGATGATCAGTTTGGACGTTTAAATACCGATGAGAAAGGAATGTATCTCGGTATGTTTGAAGGCGATGATAAAATACTGGTTATCTATTTGAATGGTACTTATGAAATAACTGACCAGGAACTCACCCAGCGTTTTGAAGCCGATGATGTACTGCTGATTGAAAAGTTTGTGCCGGAAAAAATTGTGACGGCTATTTATTACGATGCTGATAAGGTGCAGTTCAACATCAAACGTTTTAAAATTGAAACCCAAACATTAAAGACCAAATTCCAGTTTATAAAAGAAGGAAAAGATAACAGGCTTGAAATAGTAACTACAAATACAAGTCCTGTGCTGGTATTAAAAACTGGTCATGGTTCGGTAGCGGCAAAGCAACGTATAAAAGTAGCAGAGTATATTGATGTAATGGGTTGGAAAGCGGTTGGTAACAAACTGATCGATAAGAAAAAAGTTGAAATGGAATGGGAGCAGCAGGAAAAAACCGAGCAGGGCGCTTTATTTAATTAATGCCGTCTATTTATTCAGCCAATCAAACCATATTCTTTGATCGATAACGGGAATATTGTTTTGATCACAAACATTCATAGTGTGCCCCGTGCCTCCGGTTCCCGGGTTGTTTAAGTCGTCATAGAATATGCCAAATGAGGCTGGTCTTATCTTGTCGGTGCCAATCACTTTGAGGGTGTCGCGAAGGATATAAGCCGCTTTTTACTGAAAACCGGTTTCTTTCGCCTGAAACATACTGGTCAATTAATCTTTCAGCTCTCTTATTATTTTTTGATTGATATACCACATCAGTCTCGGCAGCCAGGTCAACCTTGTCAAGTGAAAATGTTGCGTATGCATAATTGTTTTTTTGCCTGTGCCCATCATAAGGAGTAATTACCTGTAACCGTTTATTATCTATAGAAGTGACACCCAAAGAAAAAAAATGATCGGCTCCTTCAGCATTGCCGCTTCTGAAGATCATTTTTGCAGTTCTTGATGCCAGTAATTCACCAAGAGCGGTCAGTTTTGTTTCGTCTTCTGGCAACACATTTCTCTTTCCTTCCAGCAACACAATGGAACTTTCTTTGTCATACTCTTTAATAAATTGTTCAAGCCTCATTTCAATTGATCATTATTATTGCCAGTTCCCGAAGTTAAGTTTTGCATTTTATTTTACCTCTGCCTTTTCAATATTTGTAGCTTTCCTATAAACTTCAATAATTGGTCATGCGTATTGTTTCATTGGTGCCATCCATTACCGGGTTACTATACGACCTGGACTTGGAAGAAGAAGTAGTGGGCATCACAAAATTTTGTGTTCATCCACCGCATTGGTTTAAAACAAAGACAAGGATCGGAGGTACAAAGACACTGAACATCGAAAAGATAAGATCATTAGATCCTGATCTCATTATTGCCAATAAAGAAGAAAATATAAAGGAACAGATAGAAGAACTTGCCAATCACTTTACTGTTTATACCAGCGATGTCCATGATCTCCCAGGAGCGTTGGGGATGATAAAAGAGATAGGAAATTTGACAAGTAAAGTCAAAGAGGCAAATTTGATTGCTGAAAAAATTGAATCAGCATTGTTATCCCTGCAACCATTCCATCCGTTACGCAAAGCCTGCTACCTTATCTGGCGACAACCTTACATGACTATTGGAGGCGATACTTTTATAAGTGATATGATGGAGCGCTGTGGTTTTCAAAATATTTTCAAAGAGCAGAAACGCTATCCCCAAATTGAGTTAAACCAATTGCCCGCTTTGGGTTGTGAATTTATTTTGCTCAGCAGCGAGCCATTTCCATTTAAACAAAAGCACGTGGATGAGATTAGGAATGAAATCGCAAACACCAAATTACAAGAGCCCAAAATTGTACTTGTGGATGGTGAAATGTTTAGCTGGTATGGCAGCCGCCTGTTAATGGTAGTGGATTATTTCAGGCAGCTCCAAAATTCACTTTTTGGTGGCTAAGCCCTGTTTCAGAACGAATGGAATTTGATTTGCTATTTCTATTACCTTAGCAGCCTTGCTTGCCACCTCACTTAAAAACACAAAACAATGAAGAAGTATAGTTCAGGAGTATTGTTTGGCAAAGAATTGGAAGCATTGCTGAAAGATGCAAAAGACAACCAGTTCGCACTTCCGGCGGTAAATACAATAGGTACAAATACGATCAATGCTGTCCTTGAAACTGCCGCTAAGGTCAATTCCCCTGTCATTATCCAGTTTTCAAATGGCGGTGCCCAGTTTATTGCAGGTAAAGGCATGCCTAACGATCAGTTGCAGGGCAATATCCGTGGTGGCGTTTCTGGGGCTTTACATATTCATAATGTAGCCAAATACTACGGCGTTCCTGTCGTGTTGCATACCGATCATGCTGCCAAAAAATGGCTGCCCTGGATCAGTGGTCTGATCGATGTTGGCGAAGAATTTTTTAAAGAAAAAGGTCAGCCTCTTTTCAGTTCGCATATGCTCGATCTTTCAGAAGAGCCTATTGAGGAAAACATACATACTTCGGTGGAATTTTATAAGAGAATGAAACCGCTGGGTATGGCTATCGAAATTGAGCTTGGCGTTACCGGTGGAGAAGAAGATGGCGTGGACAACAGTGATATCGAAAATGATAAGCTATACACACAACCGGCGGATGTGTCCTATGCTTACAAAGAGTTGAGCAAAGTAGGCAGCATGTTTACTGTTGCAGCGGCTTTTGGGAATGTGCATGGTGTATATAAACCTGGTAATGTAGAGCTAAGACCTGAGATTTTGAACAACAGCCAGGTGTATATTCAAAAGGAACTTGGAACAGCAGATCCAAAACCGGTATTTTTTGTGTTTCATGGAGGCAGTGGTTCTCCACAACATCAGATACGGGAGGCCATTGGATACGGCGCTATTAAAATGAATATTGATACCGATCTTCAATGGGCATTTTGGGAGGGCATTCATGAATTTTATAAAAAGAATGAAGCATACCTGCAGGGCCAGCTTGGCAATCCTAAAGGGCCTGATGCTCCAAATAAAAAATATTATGATCCGAGAGTTTGGCTTCGAGCTGCCGAAGAAAATTTCAGTAAGCGCCTTGAAGTAGCTTTTGAGGATCTGAATTGTATTAACCGTAATGCTTAGACAGGACGATTTTTTTGTCCAGGCTGTTAATTATAAAAAGTACATCGTTGTGTCACTCACTTGTACTTTTAGTATTTCATCACAAAATCACAAATCATCACACCGTCTTAGTGTAACTTCTTCGGGTCTTTGTGGTTTAAGTGTTCAATAAAGTTGTTGAGGCAGAAGTGAGTGACACAACAAAAGTCTAATTATTATTCTGTAGTTGGTTCACAAATTGTATTAAATCAGACATCAGAGATCGGACATCAATAAATCTGCATTTGTTATGGCTACTATTGAGAAGAATTTTGAAGACTTTGAACAACGGCTTACCGGTGAAAACCTGGTGGCTGATGTAACAGAAGAGCAGCGTCACAAGTGGTTCAAGCGGAAAGCCAAAGGCATTACTACTTCCACTGCTGATAAAAAGGAAACACCTGATGGCCTATGGGTGATGTGCCCTTCCTGCAAATTTACCTGTACTGTTATTGAGTTGAAAGAGAAAGTATATGTATGTCCCAACTGTAACTATCATCACCGCATTGGCAGCGACGAATACTTTGATATTTTGTTTGATGAGAAGGAGTATGAGAGAATGTTCGATAACATTCAGAGTAAGGACTATCTCAACTTTACCGATCTAAAGCCATATCAAAAACGGCTCGAAGAAACCTGGGCCAAGACTGATCTGAATGACAGCATGAGTGTGGCCCATGGAAAGGTCAAAGGGTTTGATCTTGTAGTTGCCTGCATGGACTTTGATTTTATTGGAGGCAGTTTGGGAAGTGTAATGGGAGAGAAAATTTGCAGGGCAGCAGACTACTCAATCGAACATAAAATTCCTTTTATGATCATCAGTAAAAGCGGTGGAGCCCGTATGATGGAAAGCGCTTTCAGCCTAATGCAGTTGCCAAAAACACTTGGCCGTTTAAGTATGCTCAGCGATGCCAAAGTGCCATATATTTCTTTATGCACCGATCCTACATTTGGTGGGACTACTGCATCTTTTTCTATGCTTGGTGATATAATAATTGGCGAACCCGCTGCGTTAATTGGTTTTGCAGGGCCAAGAGTTATTAAGGAAACAATCAAAAAAGATCTTCCTCCAGGTTTTCAGCGAAGCGAGTTTGTAATGGAACATGGCTTTTTAGATATGATCGTTGATCGCAAGGAGCTAAAAGACACCATAGCAAGACTGCTCGACCTTTTTAAAAGTTGATTGAATATTGAAAGAGTTTTGAAAGCCTGTTCTGTGCAGTTCAGAACGGGCTTTTTTATTTTCCGTTATTTTTGAATGTTGCACAGCAGCGATTGAAATTGAATTGTAATGAGTATTAGTAACAAAGCGGCATACCACGAATATTTTATTGAGCAGACATATACTGCCGGCATGGTTCTTACCGGGACAGAAGTAAAATCCTTACGGGCGGGCAAAGCAAGCTTTAACGACGCTTATTGTTTTTTTCAAAAAGGGGAGCTCTATATAAAAAGCCTGCACATTTCCGAATACAAATTGGGTACCATTTATAATCATTTGCCTACACAGGAGCGCAAACTGCTGCTCAATAAAAAAGAATTAAAAAAGCTTGAAGCCAAAATGAACGAGAAAGGTTATACGATTGTTCCATTGAAAATTTTCTTTAATGAAAATGGTTTTGCAAAACTGGAAATAGGGCTGGGCAAAGGGAAAAAACTGCATGATAAAAGGGAGTCGATCAAACAGAGGGAGACGGACAGGGAGTTGAGACGCTATGTGAAGTAATTAAAATGACAACGGTTGACAGATTACAGTTAACAGGGTGAAAAGTTAATAAATCAGACATCAGATATCGGACATCAGACATTAGTGTCCGGTTCTTCATATTTTGAAAAGAAAAGCGGAAGCGCTAAAGGCAATACTTCAAAATAAGGGATACGCATTACCAGGTAATCCATTGCCAGGAATAATATAAAACAGCCGAACAGCCATTTATCATATTTACGCGTAAAGAAGCCTATTGCAAAAACTAACTCCAGCAAAGTAGAGGCTATATAAAAAGCGTATCCAATGTTTTGATGCCTTATGATCCAATAGGTAAAATTTGTGTACCAGCTTTCGGGAGCAGACACTAAATATTCCTTATGCTGCATCAACAATACACCACTCATTTGCTCTGGGTTAAAAACTCCACCTTGCCGTATTTTCCAGATTGCAGCCGAAAGAAAGAAGAAAAGAAAAAAATACCGGAGCGCATGCATCAAAAAATAGAACGATCTTATTCTTTGTGTAGCAAATAATACCGGCATCAGCAACCATGCAATATAGGCTTCAATAGAATTAGTGGGATACAGAGTGTAGCATTGTATATAGATCCAGTTAACGATAAGCCACCCAATTGCTACCCACGTTCCTGCTTTCTGATTTTTTATCCATACAAGCCACCAACAAAGAGGCATAGCATAAAATGCTATGTCAAAAAACAACCATCCGCCTTTATTATTCAGCAGCCATTTATGAATACCCGTTTGCATAAACAACCATGTAGTACCATCAAAGCGATTCACAAAAAAATAAGGAGCAGCCTGGTACAACCACAACCCATTGATAAGCTTATAGGCAGCGAGCCAGTAAAATATCAGCAGGAAGATTTTGGTAAACCGTTCCCTATGTGAATGGTTTATTTGCATAGGAACGATGAAGTGATGATGGTTGCAGCGGTATCTTTTATAGAGAGAATGTTTCCATTCCATGTATACCTTAATGGTACAATATCGATATAATGAAAGTTAAATGACCGCTTTATCCAACTGGCATAAACTGGTGTTGTTAATCTCGGATCAGCAATTGTGTTTACATACAATAAAGAATCAGGAGCAGAGAGATGAAACTTTTGAAAGAGCCGGCGGATCTGGGTGCTATAGAAATTGCCGTTGCATTCGGCTACAGCAGCCTGTGCCAATGTGAAATGTATTTCATCCCATTCCTGAGGACTGTATTTGTTACCCTGCAAAAGCGCTCCGTCAGCATAAACTTTATTTATATTATAGATACTATCCGGTTTTATTATCTCTGAATACATGCCGTAGTTATACCACGGTGAGAACACCATACCACGTTTGTAAAAGCAAAACAGCTGTACCAATAAAAAAAGGAGCATAGCGATACACATCCATTTGTTGTACCGGTATACTTTTTTTAGAAACACTTTTAAGAATGGATAATTTAATAATGGATAATTGATAATGAAGCGATGGTAGACGGCAGGCAAACTTCCCAATGACTTACTGACTTATTGACCACTCACCACTCACTACTCACGAAAAATAACTCAAATTCGTATCGGGCGTTAGTGCTTTAAGGGATTCAAACATGAGCTTTATCGTATTTTCAATATCACTTTTATGCAACATTTCAACTGTTGTATGCATGTAACGCAACGGTATCGAAATAAGAACCGAAGGGCAGCCATCATTTGAGTAAGCAAAGCTATCGGTATCTGTTCCGGTGCTGCGGCTTAAGGCTCTCCATTGCACGTTTATCTTTTTCTTTTTTGCAACATCTTCTACTACTGCGAGCAATTTGTTGTGTACGGCAGGCGCATAAGACAGTGATGGGCCTTTGCCGCAACTGATATCACCTTCAATATTTTTATTGATCATTGGAGTAGTGGTATCATGTGTTACATCTGTTACAATAGCCACATTTGGTTTTATGCGGCGGGCTATCATTTCCGCACCACGTAATCCTATTTCTTCCTGCACAGCATTTACCACATACAAGGCAAAAGGTAGCTTCACATTATTTTCTTTGATAAGCCTTGCAACTTCTGCTATCATAAAACCACCAACACGATTATCAAAAGCACGGGCTATAAAATAATCGTACGCCAGCTCGTCAAATCCATCTGCATAAGTAACAACAGCGCCTACATGTATGCCAAGTTCTTCCACTTCTTTTTTGCTGCGTGCCCCGCAATCAAGAAAAAGATTCTCAGTTTTTGGATTTTGTTCCTTTCCTTCTCCTGCACCCATACGTGTATGAATGGCGGGCCATCCAAATACAGCTTTCTGCGGACCTTTTTTGCCATGTATCAGCACTCTCATAGAAGGGGCGATTTGGTGGTCTACGCCGCCATTCCGCTTTAGGTATAGCAAACCCTGGTCAGTTATGTAATTTACGAACCAGCTTATTTCATCAACATGTGCTTCTATTACTACTTTAAAAGGATGGGCAGGGTTAATAATAGCAGCGGCCGAACCATAGGGATCGGTCATAATGGTGTCGGTATATTGTTTTACATATTCTATCCATACTTTTTGTCCACTATTTTCAAAGCCTACAGGGCTTGGAGTATTGAGATAATTACGCAGGAATTGCAGGGATTGGTCAGGCAGAAATGCGGACTTTTTTTCTTTCTTTTTTGTGGGTTTAGCCATACTTAAGTTTATTTTTCGGTAGGAATTAATAGTGGTCAAAAACAGCAACGTGCTGCTATAAATGCATAAGCAAAAATAAGTGAGTAGAGGGTGGCGCCATTCGTTATACTAAGGTATCCCGATTATAAGAGGCTTATCGGTGGTTATAGTATCGCTTACATTTTTTGCTTTGTCTACTACCCAAAACCTGAATGTGGTAGTATCCGGGCGGCCGCAAACAGGAGAATTTATAACTGCATAACCATCTATTAGTACTCCATTCACAAATGTTATGTCAAATTGCCCTTTCTGGTTTTTGGAAGAAGGATATTTTGGGATGGCGTACGGAAAGGGACCAGAATTGGTGGCAGGACAATCGGGTACAAGTCTCTCAATATAAATACTGTCTGTAAGATCACCTTCTTTATCGGTAAATTCAATTTCAAATTCTATAAAACCTCCAAAGGGCACATTGTAATTTTTAGCCTTTATAAACTTTAGTTGAGGCTTGGTGGTATATTTATCTTTACTGCAGCCTGTCCATAAAAGAGAAAAACTAATGGCTGCAAATATTAACGGAAGTATTGAATTTTGAATGCGCATACATCAAATGTAGGAATATCTTGACTTACGAAAATGAAGGCAGTTTGGCCTCCAATATTTTTAACGTATCAACGGAATCGTTTGGTACAAAAGCACTGGAGATTTTTAATTTTCAGCGGCAATATAATAGCGTGTACCAGCAGTATTGCAACAGTATAAATTTTCAGACTGAATCTTTAAAGAGTCTGGCTTCCCTTCCTTTTTTGCCGATCTCTTTTTTTAAAACTCATGAGGTGGTTGCTTTTAACGGATATCCGGAAAAAATCTTTACCAGCAGTGGTACTACGGGCATGATCACCAGCAGGCATATAATTAAAGAAATTTCACTGTATGAACAATCATTTACCAGATGCTTCAGGCAATTTTATGGTGAGCCAGATCAATATGCTTTTCTCTGCCTGTTGCCATCATATCTTGAGAGAGAAGACTCGTCGCTTGTTTATATGGCAGAACAGCTAATAAAGCTTTCAGCAAAGGAAGACAGCGGTTTTTTCTTACAGGCACAGGGCAGACTGACTGAAATACTGCAACGAAGGGAAAGAGACGGAAAGAAAACGATACTGCTTGGTGTTACATACGCCTTACTGGATTTTGCCTTACAAATGCACATGCCACTAAAGCATACTATTGTAATGGAAACGGGTGGTATGAAAGGCCGCAGGCAGGAGCTCACCCGTTCAGAAGTTCATGAACAATTAAAAAATGCTTTCGAAGTAGAGGTCATCCATTCTGAATATGGCATGACCGAACTTCTATCCCCTGCATACGCAAAGAGTAATGGAATTTTTGTAAGTCCACCATGGATGAAAGTATTTGTAAGATCCGAGGATGATCCTTTTGACACCAGAGAAGAGGGGACGGGCTTGCTTTGCATTATTGATCTTGCCAATGTGTACAGTTGCTCCTTTATTGAAACTGCCGATATGGGGAGGGTTTATCCCGGTGGCCATTTTGAAGTATTGGGCCGAATGGATAACAGTGATATAAGAGGCTGCAGCCTCCTGGCTATATAAAAAAACCGGCATCTTTTGATGCCGGCTGTTTGGTTGGTATCTGTGATTTTTCAGTAGTCTTTAATAACCTTTTACCATAAATACACAGTCCTGGATCTTTTTGATCTGCTGGACCCTGTCCATACCTCTCAGGGAGGAAGAAGAAGGGAGTTTAACAGAAATATCAGAAGAGTCTTTTTTCAATTCTTCTATGGCTTTATTAATGTTAATGGCTTTGCTGGCAAATACCACTTCATTAGCCTGCTTATCTCTTGTGCTTAAAATACCAATAATGTCTCCGTTCCGATCAAGCAAAGGACCACCACTATTACCGGGATTGGCGCTGATAGCTATCTGGATACTCAGAGTGTCATCATTATAGCCACTGCGGGCGCTCATGTAACCACGGTTATATACCACTTCATTTCTTGGGTAGCCAAGGGTAAAAATTTCTTCGCCAAGGTCAACCGATGTTTTGCGAATGGAATAAGGGAGATTTGAAACTGGTTTCCAATCCTGGTCATCAATTTTCAGGATGGCGATATCATTTACGTCGTCATTATATACTTTTTTGGCAATGTATTCTCTGCCCTTATTTACTACAATCAATGTAGAAGCTCCGCTTACAACATGCGAATTGGTAACAAGGTAACCAGAGCCATCAATCAAAAAGCTTGAACCGCCACTTTTTTGAGGGCCTTCAGGGCTTTTGGCAGGAGTGCCTATTAGTTGATTAACTTTTATATTTGTCTCGGTCGTTTTTCTGTCAAGTTCGCTCATTTTACGGCTGAGTAACTGAAGGTCCGACTGTGTGGTTTTTGGTGTAAGTAAATGTAAAGCACCGCTTATAGTAAGGGCTGTAATACCTGCAATTGAAGCAGCAACAGCGATTGTACGTTTATACTTTTTCCAAATTTTAATGACAGGGGCTCCTTTTTCTTCTTCAGGAGTTTCATCAATATTGCCCTCTTCAAGCAATTGACTATGCAACAGGTGGAGTTGATGTTTAAACTCTCTGTGATCACCATAGTGATTCAGTTGCTGCAGGAACATTTGCTGCTCCACTACCAACTGGTCCACCTCTGGGTTTTGCCTGCGCATTTCCTCAAAGGAATTACGCTCCTGAGCGCTCATTTCATCTTTCAGGTAACGTTCCACCGCGTCTAGCATCACTAATTCTTCCATTATTCGGTTTGTTTATATTGGGCAAAGAATAATTTTTTCAACCTCATCAGGCATTTATATTTCTGATTTTTTGCATTATCGGCATTTGTGTATCCAAACTCTTCAGCTATCTCAACCATGTGCTTTTTACTAATGTAGTAGGCTTCCAAAAGGCTTTTACAGGGTTCCCCGAGGCTTTTCATAGCTGTATCCATCAATATAAAGTCATTATCAAGCTTCTCTTTTTCTTCTATCTCTTCCTCCACCGGGATAATCTCTTCGATGCTTTCAACCGGGGTAATAAACCGGTGATTCTGCTGTAACCGTTTGAACCAGATACGTCTGCATATGGAATATACATAAGTTTTAATTTGGCAGGTAAGCGAAAATTCGGGTTTTCTGCTATTTTCATACAGCACCAGCATCGCTTCCTGAAATATATCCCTTGCGTCGTCGTATGTTCCGTTGTTTTGGAGAATGAACGCCTGAACCACGCCATAATTCTCTTTATAAATGGCTGCTGTGGAGCGGTGATCGTTTCGGGCTAATCCTTCCAGTAATTCTTTTTCGTAGTTCTCAGCTTTCACTTTGTCCGAGGTTTAATTCCGGGGCTTAAAAATAGTAACCCTGCCCATTTCAAAAAAAACTGCTATATATTATGCTGGACTTATTGTGCCAGGCGATAGAACGCTCAAACATCGTAATAAAAAAGTTAACCTGTCAAAATACGTGCCTGCGGCCTTTTTTAATGCTATTAGAGGGATAAAGATATTTTTTTAAATCTGGGGTTACCTTTTTTACAATGCCGGATTAACGGCAAACATTTAAAAAATACAAAGATGAAAAAACTCCTTTTCGTTGCCATACTTGGCACCCTGGTAGCTTGTGGCGAATCGTCCACTACTACTCCTGCAACTGATTCTGCTGCTGCTGCAACAGTTGATTCTGCAAACGCGGTTATTGACTCTGCTCACGCAGTTATTGATTCTGCCCATGCAGTTATTGATTCCGCTAAAGAAGTAAAAGACAGTGCAAAAGGCAAAATGTAAGAGTTTTTCATACAACAAATAATCTTTCCCTGCGGGGTTACCTTTTCTGGAATGCCGGATTAATGGGAAACATTTAAAAATTACAAAATGAAAAAACTCCTGTTCGTTGCCGTACTTGGCGCATTAGTAGCTTGCGGTGAAAGCTCTACTACCGAAACTAAAACTTCTGACACAAGTGTTGTTGTAACAAAAGACACAAGTGTGGTAGTTACTGACACTGTAACAAAAGTTACTACAGACACGATCCCGGCTAAGGACACTACAAAGAAGTAAGAATTTTTCATATGGCAAGCAATCATTAAGCCGTTCTGTGTCCACAGAAGGGTTTTTCAAAAAATCAAAGCTTGTCCGTATCATATGCCTGTTGTCGGCTTTAAAAGCTTACAACAGGTTTTTTGTTTTCTTTAATAGTCCAGGTTTTACTGTTTCGTGCCATTCATTCTTCAAGATTGAAAGAATAATGGAACTCCTTCTTCCGCCCCCGGCATTTACGAGATGATCTCTAAAAATACCTTCCACGATACATCCAATTGATTTCATGGCGGCAATCGAACGACTGTTCTGAGCGTCAGCCCTGAATTCTACCCGGTCAAAACTCAAGGTTTCAAAGGCATATTCCAGCAGTAAATACTTGCAGTTTTTATTCAAACCTGTGCCCTGGAAAGCTTTTCCATACCAGGTATAGCCCAATAAAAGACTTTTCTGTTCTGGCTGTATATCGTAAAACCGGGTGCTTCCGGCATAAGTTCCAGTTAATTTATCGTATACTATAAAGGGGAAAGAATGGCCATCTTTCCATCCCTGCAGAGCAATCTCAATATATTTTTTCATGCCTTCAGTACCTGCCGCCTTTACTAAGGAAAACTGCCATAAGCTTGACTCATTTACCGCAAAAGGCAAAAGCAATTCATAATCTTCCGGCCGGAGCAGCCTGAGACTTACCCTTTCATTTTCCAGTATTAACTGTTCGGGAATAAGCGGCATTCACATCCTTTTAAAAAGGCTTTCCAGCACATTGGGATCCTAAGCTTAGAATTCCACGTGGACAAGTTGTCGCG
>JADMIO011426226.1_pt1 | contig 25317 bp, 20 predicted proteins | sample 8958161 | NCBI WGS metagenome assembly JADMIO01 (sample SAMN16585339, study PRJNA669376) | soil metagenome | isolation source: Crop rotation soil | place: USA: Cullars Rotation, Alabama | collected 2011
GGCCGCGACTTCAAGTCACGTGAATTCCAAGCTTCGGATCCCACTGTGCTGGAAAGAGGCTGGACTGCGTGGGACTGGTGGCGAAGGTGCCGTCATTGGTCGGATTGCAAAGCGCCGTCGCCATATCCGGCTGCCCGATGACGATATCCGCCGCGGCCCCGGGCTTCAAAGAGCGCAGGTCCTTGAAGCCGAGAACGCGGTTGTTATACGTGTCGGACACGTACAGGTGCGGCACATCGCCGGTGCTGTCCAGAGCCAGACCGGCATCGGTGGAAATTCCGTTAAAGCTGAACTGGCGCAGGCCCAGCGAATTCCCGACGAAGCGGAACTCGCGGCCCTCGATCAGGTTGATGGAATTGCTGTCGAAGCGATCCTGGCCCAGCAGCCGCGTGGCCGCGCCGAACGAACCATTCTGCAGCGGCAAAACCACTACGCGGTGATTGCCGGAATCGGCCACGTACAGCTCGTTATTGAAAAAGAAGCTGCCGGTCGGCCCCGCGAAACTCAGCGCCGACGATGTGGGATTGCCGGCGTTGGGCGAAAGCGCCTGCGTGCCATCCGGCCTTACATAAAGGCCGCCCTGGCCGATCACGGCTTTGGCTGATGGCGAGTTGGCCACACTGGGATCGGGCCACTGCTCATACGGATCGAAGATCAGGATGCGGCTCCAGTTGGTATCCACCACGCCCATTCCCTGGTTGCCGGGTAGAAAGAAAATGGAATTGGGGCCGTTCATGCGGATCTGTAGCTGTTGAATGAGCAGCGTGCGCTGATCGGGCGGCGGCGCGCCCGCCGGCGCCGGCGTCAACAGGCCCATGATGCGCGCGGCCGATTGCCCTGAGGTAAACGGCGGCGTGAATACCAGCACGCGGTTCAACAGGTCGTTCGGATTATTGGTGTTTTCGCCGTCGGAGACATACAACCTGCCGGCGGCATCGAAAGCCAGGCTGATCGGCACGGCGAGTTGGTTGGTCCGGGCGAGGTTGGCGCTGTCCAGCACGGCGGCACTCAGGAAGTCGTTCTGGCCGAGCACGATGGTGGCTGACAGGCCGAAGTTGTTGCTCTTGGCAACTTCCGAGGCCGGGTACATCAGCACGCGCCGGTTGCCCGAATCGGCCAGCCACAGATTGCCCTGCTTGTCGAAAGCGATGGTGGACTGAAGCACCGCCGTGGTCGAGGACAGGAAAATTCCCTTCTCATTGGTAATCCCGGAAGGATAATTGGCCGATTTGCTGGACAGGTTGGGCTGGCCGATGATCAGGTCCGGAAAGTGCTGATCGGCCGGCGTGGTAAACGGCTTGCGAAACCGCAGCACGCGGTTGTTGCCGGCGTCCACCACGTACAGGTCGCTGCCCAATACCGCCATGCCCGTGGGTGCGCTTAACCCGGCCGTAAACGCGGTAGCCGGACCGCCCGCAATGGTCGAAAAAAAGTCGCGCTGGCCCACCACTAGGTCGGCCGGCTTGCCGTTGGTGAAACTGGTGGCGTTCTTCCAGCCCAGCACGCGATTATTATTGGTGTCGCTCACGTAGAGCGCCGGCGGCGTCAGCGACGTGTCCAGCACCACGCCCTGAGGGTTGAAAAGCTCGCGCCCCTCCACCAGATTGGGGTTGCCTGTAGAGACGGCGTTATTGGGAAGCAGTTGCGGCTGGCCGATGCCGCGCGAAGCGCTCGTGTTCAAGGTGGCTTGCGAATAGCCGGCAATACCACCCAAAAAAACCAATGTCGGTATAATAAGATGCTTAGGTATCATTATCGGTTTTCCCGAGGACTGTGGGACGCGTATCCTGAAGCATAGCAAACAGGGCGCGGCTGAAAAACACGCGACGGTGCTCTATAGAGCATTTTACGAAGGTTTGCCGGCGCTTACGAAGCTTTACGGAACGCGGCAAAATAGAAGCAGTGCCTCTGCCGCCGCTACTGCTGGCATTTCTCGCGGTCCCCACGTTTTCGCATGACGTGGCTCCCATCCTGCAGCGGGCCTGCAGCGGCTGCCACCGCGACGATGGCGTCGCTCCGTTTCCGCTGCTGACCTATCGGGACGCGGGCAAACGCGCGCGCCTCATCGCCACAGTCACTGCCAGGCGCTACATGCCGCCGTGGCTCCCCACCGCGCCGCGCTTCCAGCATGAGAGGAAACTGAGCGACGCCGAGATCGCGGTGATCAGCCGATGGGCCGAAGCCGGAGCTCCCGAGGGCGCGGCATCACGCGGCGCATCAGCAGGTGGCACATCAGCGCACGGCGCGGCGACTGCGTTCGAGCCGCCATCGGGCGAAAGTTGGCCGCTCGGCCGGCCGGACATCGAAGTCGAAATGCGCGCGGCCAGCGCCGTCCCGGCGGAGGGGCTCGACCTGTACCAGTGCTTCGTCATCCTCGCGCCGTCATCCGACAACCACTGGGTGCGCGCCATCGATATCCGCCCCGGCAATGCTAAGGTCGTGCACCATGTACTCCTTTTTCAGGACACCACGCGCACCGCCCGCCAGCGCGACCTGGGCGCGGGCTATCCCTGCTTTGGCACGCCCGGCTTCCTACCCGCCCGGGGCCTGGGAGGCTGGACGCCGGGGTCTCCACCGGCGCAAATGCCGGACGGCATCCCGGCACTGCTCCACGCCAATGCCGACCTGGTTCTTCAGGTGCACTACCATCCGACCGGTAAGCCCGAAACCGACCGCACGCGCGTAGCTCTCTACTTCACCAACGAAGCTCCCACGCGCCGGCTCATGGATATTCCGCTGGGCTCCAACCGCATCGACATTCCCGCGGGCGAGCGCAGTTACAAGGTCACCGATCATTTCACGCTGCCCGTGGATGTGGAAGCCATCGGCATCATCCCGCACGCCCACTACGTTTGCAAATCGATGTATGGCTATGCCGTGCTGCCTGACGGCACGAAGCAAACCCTGATCCAGATCCCCGAGTGGAATTTCAACTGGCAGCAGCAGTACCGGTATGCCGTGCCCATCCGCCTCCCCGCCGATACGCGTGTCGAGATGGAATTCATCTACGACAACAGCGCGCAAAACCCGCACAACCCCAACCAGCCTCCGAAACGGGTAACCTGGGGGCCGGCCACGACCGATGAGATGGCCGGGCTGCACATCGAGGTGGTCCCGGTGCACGCCGATGATGAAGAGGAACTGGGCCAGGCGCTTTGGGGTAAGATGATCCGATCGACCGGGCTCGGTCTGCCCGGCCTTAAACGATGACGTTCCGCAAGCTGCTTTTCAATGTGCACCTGTACCTGGCGCTGGCCGCAGGCGTCTTCGTGCTGATTCTCGGCCTCACCGGCAGCATCAAGGCTTTCGAAACGGAGATCGATCACCTGCTGCACTGGAAGCTTTCCTACGTCACGCCCGGATGCCATCCGAAAGCTCTCACGGAGCTTGGCCAGGCCGTCATCAGGGCATTCCCCGGCGAGCGGCCCGGCGCTTATCTGCTGCCCAGTGCGCCCAACCTCTCCTATGGCGTCTCCACACGGCGCGGGCTAGTGGCGGTTAATCCGTACACCGCGGAGATTCTCGGTGTGCGGCCCGGCGGGCGGGATTTCCTGGGCTCCGTGCACCAACTCCATCTCCGCCTGCAATGGCAACCGCGCCGATACCGGCAAGAGCATCGTCAGTTGGGCCGGAGTGGCCATGTTGTTCATACTGATTTCCGGGCTGTATCTCTGGTGGCCGCTGAAGCGCGTCAAGATCCGCCCGGGCGCCGCCGGCCGCGGCTTCTGGTTCGACATTCACAATTGCGTGGGCGTCTGCTCGTTTCTGTTTCTGCTGGTGCTCACTTTTACCGGCCTGATGGTCGGATTCGAAGAGCACACCGTGCCGATGTTTTATCGCCTGACGGGTTCCGCGCCCAGCGCCGCGCCGCCAAAGCCCGCGCCGGCCCCTCCCGGAGCCAAACCCATCACAAACGGAGCCGATCGCGGGAATTTGGATCGCGGAATCCACTTGGGCGTTGCTCCGCTGCTTCGAGGGCCGCGATCGGCCCTTTGCGGGCTAGCCAGTCCAACATTACTCCGGTGCTTCCTCGGACGGCTCGAGATTATCCAGCAATTCCGGATTTCTGGCGAATCGCTTGAGCACCTTTACGATCTCGCCCGTACGGAACCCCGCGCGCGCCAGCCGGCGGAAGGCCGACGCCACGTCCTTGTCCTCCTGAAAGAGACCTTCTCGCGCCGCCAGCCGGTACTTGCGCCGGATCCAATCTTCGATGAGCGCTTCCTCGTCCACCCCCTGATAGACCCTGCGCACCGTGCTCTCGGCCAGCGGCGGAGCCACGTGCCGCCGGCGCAGGTCGTGAAGCACGCGCATTTTCCCGAGTTTTTCGCCGGAGAGCCGGGCCGTGGCGAAGCCCTCGGCAAACCGGCGGTCGTCCAAATAACCGGCGTTTTTGAGACGGGTAAGCACCTCATCCACATCGGTGGCCTGGGCCGCGCGGCGCCGCAGTTTTTCGCGCACCTGGCCGGTGGATTGTGCGCTGCGTCCCAATAGCCGCAGTGCGTACAGCCACAATCCCTCGCTATCCAGGTGCCGGATGTTACGTTCCTGCATAACCGGCTGCCATTCCTCCGGCTTTCTTAACGGAAGTATACTGTACACTGGCTATGGATGACGGCTCCCGACGACTCTTGGAGCCGGTCGAACGGAGAAAAAATCATGGACAAGAACGGTCTTTCTGCTTTCCTGCTGGGCTTGGGCGTAGGTGTCGGCATCGGCATGCTGTTTGCCCCGAAGTCCGGACAGGAAACCCGCCAATTGATCAAAGATAAAACCGGCGAAGGCACCGAATACATCAAGCAGCGCAGCGCCGAGGTGAAACAGACGGCCAACCAATGGGTCGATAAGGGGAAGGAAGTGCTGGGCCGCCAGAAGGACACGTTGGGTGACGCTGTGGAAGCCGGCAAGCAGGCCTATCGCGAGGCCACCAGCAGCGTAAACACCTAAACGTGGCCGGGTAAGCCGCCGTGTAAACAAGTGACGGGGGAACTTCTCTCGCATGTCTGATGACGTGTTTCGAATTGTGGTGGCCGTGGGCGTAATCCTGGCTGCTCTGGCTTTTCTCGTACAAGCCGGTGTGGTGATCGGGATCTTTCGCGGCCTCAAGAAGACGCAGCTTGCCGTGGATCAGCTCATGGGGGAGGGCCGGTCTGTGCTGTCGAAGGTCGAACCGGTGCTCGAGCGCGTACCCCCCGTCATCGAGCGTATCGGCGCCGTGATCGAGCAGGCGGCGCCGGTGCTGAACAAGTTGGGTCCGGCGATCGATAAGGCCGGGCCATCGCTCGAGAGGATTGGCCCGGCGGCCGACAAAATGGGCCTGTTGGCCGACAAGGCCGGAGCGGTGCTGGCCAGCGCCAATCGCATTATCGAGGACACGCGGCCGCGGATTGCCGAACTCTCCGCGGAGAGCATTGCCATTGCCAAGTCGGGGCGCGAACAGGTGGAGCGCTTGGGCAGTCTCCTGAACGAAACCGCCGAGCGTGCCCGCAGCCGTTTGGAGCAGATCGATCAGACGGTGGAAAGCACGGTGCAGCAGGTAGAGCACGCCGGGAAAACCATGAAGCGGGCGGTCATGGCGCCGGTGCGCGAAGCCAACGGCTTGGCCGCCGGAATTTCCGCCGCCGTCTCCACGCTGGTCCATGGCTCGCGCCGGTCGTCGGTAGATTCGGCTACGCAAGACGAGGAGATGTTTATCTGAGCGGCCGCGACGCGGGACATCATGTCCCGCTCGGGTCACAGCGGCGCTTTTCACGAATAAAAACTCAGCGCGTTGCCGCCATGGCTGACCAGCCGCGTGCGCTGCAGCGGGCCCTGCGCTTCGGGTAATGCGAACCGGCTGAGGTGCTGCACGATCACGAGCGGCGGCGGATGCCAGGCCAACAGTTCCAGCGCGGCGGCGTATTCTCTTTCCAGCTCGTACGGCGGATCCAGGAACACGAGATCTGCGGGGTAGTGTTCCAACGTCAACAACACCGGACCGGCGACCACGGAGGCGCGCCGCTCCAACTGCAGTGACGCCAGGTTCTCGTGGATGGCTGCGAGCGCGGCCCGGTTCTTTTCCAGAAACCAGGCGTGCCGCGCACCTCGGCTGAGCGCTTCGATGCCGACCGCGCCCGTCCCCGCATAGGCATCCAGGAACGTTGCGCCCGCAATGCTCGGAGCCAGAATATTGAACAGCGCTTCGCGCAGGCGGTCCGGCGTGGGCCGCGTGGCATCGCCCGGAACGCTTTTTAAACGCCGGGAACGGAACTCTCCCGCAATCACCCGCATGTCAGACCGCTGTCAGGCCGCCGTGCGTTACCCCACTGTAACCAATGCATAGCGCCGCTGCCAGTGATCGCGGATGTAGGCCACGGCGCGCCGGAGTTCGTCGGACGATGGCGGGCGGGCGATGAAATCCATGGCCTCGCGGCGCGCCACCTCCAAAATTTCGCTGTCGCGCTGCAGATCGGCCATGCGAAACGCCGCCACGCCGGATTGCCTGGTGCCGAAGAATTCACCATGGCCGCGGAGCTTGAGGTCCATCTCCGAAATGTAGAACCCGTCGGTGGATTCCACCAGCGTGCGGATGCGCTCGCGCGCCGTATCATTCATTTTGTCGGTGACCAGCAGGCAATAGCTCTGCGCCGCGCCGCGCCCCACGCGGCCGCGAAGCTGGTGCAGTTGCGCCAGGCCGAAACGCTCGGCCTGCTCCACCAGCATCACGCTGGCGTTGGGAACGTCCACGCCCACCTCGATCACCGTGGTGGAAACCAGAATCTTGAGCTGGCCCTCCTTGAACCGCTGCATGACGGATTCCTTCTCCGCGGCGCCGAGGCGGCCGTGCATCAAGCCGATCGGAACGTCCGGGAAGACTTCGCGCGACAGGTGCTCGTACTCCTGCTGCGCGGCTTTCATGGCTTGCGTTTCGGACTCTTCAATCACCGGGTAGACCATGTAAGCCTGCCGGCCTTGGTCGATCTGTCGCTTCAGGAAACTCAGAGCCAGCTCGATCTCGCCGGCGGTGTAGTGTTTGGTCTTGATGGGCTGCCGTCCGGGCGGCAGTTCGTCGATCACGGAGACGTCCAGATCGCCGTAGAGCGTCATCGCCAGCGTGCGCGGAATGGGGGTCGCGGTCATCACCAGCACGTCCGGCGTGACGCCCTTCTGCACCATTCCCAGGCGCTGGAGCACGCCGAAACGATGTTGTTCATCGATGATGGCAAGGCCCAGCTTTTTGAACTCGACATCTTTTTCCAGCAGCGCGTGCGTGCCCACCGCCACCTGCACCAACCCTTCAGCCAGCAACTTTTTGAGCTGCGATTTTTCGCGGGCGCTGAATGACCCGGTGAGCCGCGCGATGACGTAACCCAGCTTGTTGAGGATCTGCCCGAAATAGAGCGCGTGCTGCGTGGCCAGAATTTCCGTGGGCGCAAGCACCGCCACCTGGTAGCCGTTTTCAATCGCGATGACGGCGGCTTCGGCGGCCACGATGGTTTTGCCGCTTCCCACATCGCCCTGCAGCAGACGGTTCATGGGATGCGGCTTGTTCATATCGTCGGCAATTTCCTTGAGCACGCGCTTCTGCGCCGCGGTGGGCTTGAACGGCAGCATGGCCTTGACGCGTTCGCGCACGCGTTCGTCGAGCGCAAACGCGATGCCGGGCAGAGTGCGCGCCTTGGTGCGCTTCAGGGCCACGCCGCATTCCAGCCAGAAAAATTCCTCGAAGATCAGCCGGAAATGCGCCTGGGTGCGGAAGGCGTTGAGCAGGCGAAGGTCGCTCGCGGGCGGCGGAAAATGCGCGTGGCGGATGGCCGTCCAGTAATCGGGCAGCTTTAGACGGTCGCACAGAAACTGCGGGAGGTTATCGGGCAGCGGCGGCAGTTCCTGAAGCACGCGGTGCATCACCGTGCGCAGGACGCGCGTGGTCATCTTGCCGGCGGCCTCGTAAATGGGGACGATGCGGCCGGTGTGCAGCGAAGCTTCGCCATCGTCATCGCCATCCGCCAGGATTTCGAATTCCGGGTGGTGCATCATCAGCTCGCCCGAGTAGCTGTCGAATTCCACCTTCCCGAACAGCGCGACCTTGAGGCCTTCGCCCAACACATTTTCGAGGTAGCCGCCGTGGAACCACTTGCCCGCCAGAATGGCCCGCGAAGAATCTGTGAAGCGTGCTTCGAACAGCCCGAGCTGCCGGCGCTTGAATCCCGAGAGTTTGGTGCCGCGGACTTCGGCGATGACCGTGGCCATTTCCCCCGGCGCCAGTTGCGCGATGGTCTTCATGTTGCTGCGGTCTTCATAGCGGAACGGGACGTAGCCAAGCAGGTCTTCGACCGTGACGAGCCCCTTCGATTCCAGCATGCCGGCGCGCGCGGGGCCGATTCCTTTGATGTAAGTGAGTGGGGTATTGAGGTCCATGCCGGGTTCGGAAAGGCGGCCCACTGCCATAGGCAGCGTCTCGCAAAGGTACGCGGTACCAGTGTACAATGCCATGGTGAAAGTAACGGCGGTGAAAGTAACGGCGGTGAAACGAACGGCGCGAAGCGCTTTGGGCGCTCTCATCTGGCTGGCGGCGGCGGTCTGCGGCGGCGCGGCCGATCTGCGCCTGGGCATCATCGGAACGGACACTTCGCACGTTCCGGCATTTACCAAACTGCTGAATGGCGACGCCGGCGAGAGCGGCCACGTGGCGGGAGCGCACGTGATGGCGGCCTACAAAGGCGGCAGCAAGGACATCCCGAGTTCCGCCGATCGCGTGGAGCAGTATGCCGAGGAGGTGCGCGCTAAGTACGGCGTGGAAATTGTGCCGGACATTGCGACGCTGCTGACCAAGGTGGATGCCGTGCTGCTGGAATCGGGCGATGGGCGCGTCCACCTGGAACAGGCCAAACCCGTGATTGCCGCGCACAAGCCAATGTTCATCGACAAGCCGCTGGCATCTACTCTGGAGGATGCCCGCGAGATTGCGCGGCTCGCCGGCGCGGCCCATGTGCCGTGGTTCAGCTCATCCAGCCTGCGGTTTGGCGCGATCGGCGCGAGCATGAAATTTCCGGACGTGACGGGCGCGTTCACCTGGGGGCCCGGCCCGTTCGAGCCGCACCATTATCTGGATTTGTCGTGGTACGCCGTGCATCCCATCGAGGTGCTGTACACCATCATGGGCCGCGGCTGCGTGTCCGTCACGCGCACCGCCGGGGAGTATGGCGGCGTAATCGTGGGCCGCTGGTCCGACGGGCGCATCGGCACGGTCAACGCGGTCCGCCCTTACAGCGATTATGGAGCCGTGGTGATGCGCGGCCGCGAATCGGTGCAGAGCCACCCCAGTTCGGCCGCCGCCGCCGATTACCGGGCGCTGGTGGTGCAGATCGTGAAGTTCTTCCAGACCGGCACGCCCCCGGTGGCGAACGAGGAAACGCTGGAGATGTTCGCGTTTATGGATGCGGCCCAGAAAAGCAAGGAGCAGGGCGGCAAAGCGGTGAGCCTGCGCTAGCGCGGGCGGGCAGCTTATAGGCCGTCATTCGTTTCAAGTGTGGCTCACGGGGGGATCGGGTGCAAGCGTCGGATGGGGGCCGAGAAAGCGCTCCCCGTTGAAGTGAATCAGATGCGACGGCGCATCGGCAACCCATACTTCGGTTTCCCAGGCGATCTCGCCAAGATAACGGCCCATAAGGGCGCGGTTCGGGAAAGCTGTCACATATACTAAGCCAGACGTGGATCCGCTGAACAACCGCGCCAGTTCTGCATGGCGCTTGCCGTCAACCGGACCGTGGCTTGTGACAGACTCGACCAGGAGCAACCAATTCCGTGCTGGGTAGTGCAGCACCACATCGGGCATTTTGCCGTGTGCATCGACATTAACGCCGATCCGTGAAAGCAGCACCGCATCGAAGTAACTCCACTTGTCACCGGTATCTCCAGCATAGATCAAGAGGCCTCCGGGGACGAAACGCGCCGCAAAATCTTCGATGATGGCCCGGATCAATTTGCTATGCCCGCCTGGGCTGAGCCTGATTTTCCTGCCGGGTGCGATCGTCACCGGGACAAGATTCTGTTTGCGCTCGTGGGCGTATCGCGATGAGAGGGTCTGATGCTCCGCAAGATGGGCTGACAGGCCGTCGTGCCATCGTTTCGTGTTGAACTTGCGCAGCAGAGCCAAAGCTGCCGGCGCAATCTGATAAACGGCCGCGGGACTGTTCACGGGACGGTCCGGCTTATCAGGATTATAGAGAGCAATGCCAGCGTCAACAAACTGGTGCATCGTCTGCCGCCGTACCGGTTTCGGGTGTGTTCGGCGCATAGGTTTTCTTGTAGTGGTCGCGAATCCAATCCATGATGGGAGTGATGCCCATTAAGGGGTTTTCGGCCCGCGCCCATTTTCTATCCGGAGTAAGATTCAGCAGTGCGAGCAAGCAAAGCGCCGAACGTTCATTTTGTTGTGCGCGTGGCAAACCAAGCGAAATTAGGATTTTGCTGGCGTTCTCTATATGCTTGTGATCGCTCATCCAGCGAGTTTCTTAAGTTGATCATCCATCATCGTCTGCGTCAGGGTGTCATGTGACTGCGCCCATGCGCCGAGCGCCTTCAATGTCCGCCGGTCGGGATATTTCATCAGGCGAAGATCGGTTGCATTGACCTGAGTGTGTCCATTGAAGCGGCGGAAATGGTCGTCAACCGCCGTGGTGTTCAAGAACACGGACAGCCCATGGGCGAGTTCTTCCGGCAAGCCGTGTTTGTCCTCATGGAAAATGTTGAGGTGGTTCTCAAACCCGAGCATGGCCGCGCCAGGGAACGTGTCGGGCTTTACGACGCTGGCCATGATGCGGCGCGGCTCTTCCTTTGAGGAAAATCGCCGCACGACGGTATAGAAGCCGTTCGGAAAGAGCCATTTTTCCGTATCGCTGTTGCGCTTGATCGCATTGCCACGCTTCATGCGGTTCTTCGGCCATTGCGTCCCCGGGCCGCTGAAGTGACCTGGATAAAGCAGTGGAACGGTGCCTTCGTCTGGTTGCTGTCGGATGTGGTCGAGCAACCGGAAATCGACCACTGGGCCGGTGGAAACGCCGACACCAATATCGTGCAGGGAACAAGAAATACGGGCGCACAACTCGATTTGGTTGTGCTCTAACGAAGTCGGCACGTGAATGAATTTACCCGGGTCATCGGGAAAGACGATGCGGTCAAACGGATGCTCGTGTGTCACAAGATCGGTTAGGCCCAATACTGTTCACTTAACAACATTTTCGTGATATTCTGTTTTAGGGCGAATGCCTCCAACTAGGAGGTATTCCATGCGCGTTGCCACTGTGGATTCAACCACCCTCGCGACGGTTGGCTACGACGACGAGCTAAAACGCCTGCAATTGGAGTTCTGTAGTCGGACTGTCTACCTTTACTTCGGTGTTCCGGCGGCGGTGTACGAAGCGCTGCTCGGCGCGCCGTCAAAGGGCCGGTATTTCAATGGGACCATCCGCGGACGGTATCCCTATCGTCAGATCCTCGGCTCCAATCCGGCTCTGCAGAGTGCGGAAGCAGCGGCCAGGTGCGATCGTTAGGAGACACCAATGGCCCGCACTCTGGCGGAGTTACCGGCTGGCAGCCGGATCACTGATTACATCAGCCTCGGCGTCATTGCCAAGTTCTTCCCCGTCGAGAAGATCCATGACATCCTGAGGCAGACCAATCGCGCCAGCGTCCGCGAACGCGATTTGCCAGCGCACGTGGTGGTCTATTACGTCATCGCGCTGGCGCTATATATGCGCTCCTCCTATCGTGAAGTGCTGCGTTGTCTACTGGAAGGCGTACAGTGGTTGCTGGATCCTTCCGCCAAGGTGAAGGTCGCCGGCAAATCCGGTATTTCCCAAGCGCGGAGCCGCCTGGGGGTCGAACCGGTGAAGAAACTCTATGACATGATGGTGACCCCGATTGCTGAGGAACGCACTAAAGGAGCTTGGTTCCGCCAATGGCGACTGGTGAGTTTAGATGGCAGCACCTTGGACGTCGCCGACACGGTGGAAAACGACGAGACCTTCGGGCGCCCGGGCGCGAGTCGAGGTTCCAGCGCTTTCCCCAAGATCCGGTTTGTGGCGCTGCTGGAGAATGGGACCCATGTGTTGTGGGCTGCCCACATGGATCAATACGCCACCGATGAACTCACGCTGGCCGAGCAAGTGATTCCTTCGCTCTGCAAAGGAATGCTCTGCATGGCGGACCGGTTCTTCCCAAGTTACAAACTTTGGCGAATGGCTGCCAAAACCGGGGCGGACCTGCTCTGGCGCACGCGCCAGAATGCCCGTCTGGATGTGGAGAAGCGATTGCCGGATGGCTCTTACCTCGGCCGGATTTACGCATCCACCTCCGACCGGCGGAATGGGCGTAACGGGATAGTCGTGCGCGTCATCGATTACCGTTTGAAGGACATCGAAGGAGCAGAACCGCTATACCGGCTGATCACCACAATCCTCGATCACGCGCAGGCTCCGGCCAAGGAACTGGCTGCCCTCTATCACGAACGATGGGAAATCGAAACCACCCTGGACGAGTTGAAAACCCATTTGCGCGGCGCGCAGATCGTGTTGCGCAGCAAGACGCCGGAGCTGGTGCGGCAGGAGTTTTTCGGTCTGATGATGGCGCATTTTGCCGTTCGCGGCTTGATGCACGAAGCTGCGCTGAAGGCCGATGAAGACCCCGACCGGCTTTCGTTCCTCCACTCCGTGCGCGTCGTCCAGCGGCGTCTGCCACGTTACGCTGCTATTCCCCCCTCGGCATAGAAAAGCCCTCCACGAAGCGATCCTCGACGAAATTCTTGAGGAACGGGTAGTTTCGAGCCGCAAGCGGATCAACCCGCGCGGTGTAAAGCGAAAGATGAGCAACTACCCGCTGCGCCCGCGCAAGCGTCAACGCACCCGCCGTATTGATTTTGCCAAGCGGGTCCGGATTATTAAGTGAACAGTATTGCGGTTAGGCCGCCATCGGTGGAATTGGAAACGATCACGTTGCCTTGGCTCGCGCCGCGTTCAAGCCGGATGATGACGTTTTCCTGAAGCACTTCGTCGTCCTTGAATGCCATGGTTCGTGACCCGAACAGGTGCATCTGTCGCAAGGCCGCGTGATGCAGCAGGAATTCGCGGAAGGGCCGGTAATACGGGCCATTGCAAAAGCTGCGCGGGATGATGGCGACCAACTGGCCACCGCGCTTCATCAGCATTAGCGCCAGCGCAACAAAGGCCGAATATAGGTTAACTGTCTCAATCCCAGCGTGGCGTAATATGAGCCGATGAGCTGAGTGACTGTTGATTTTCCTATACGGCGGATTCATGATCGCGTGCGTAAATCGTCCAGGGATCATTCTCTGCAACGCGGCTTCATAAATGAAATCGCCCGGCAAAACGCGGGCTGACAGCGGTAGCTTTGCTGCGTAATTTGCCAGCGTCGTTTCGAGATGCCCGCGCAAGGTCTCGTCGATCTCATAGGCTTTCACTTCCGCGCTGACGAACTGGAATCCTTCTCCTGCCGCCCAACGGTCAAGAAAAGCGCACGTCAACGCTCCGACACCCGCTCCAGCGTCGAGTAAGGCGCAGGTCTGCAAGCTACTCGGCGGAAACAACGAAGCCATGAACCGCGCCACAGGTGCAGGGGTCAAGAACTGGCCGAGTTGCGATTTGCGTTTGAGCGCGATTCCAGGCGCAACTTTTCTCCGCACACTGTCCGCGTGGTCAAGTAGCTGAATCGTCCTGTCCTGCGGCCCGTGCGAGTTCATTCCAACATTAAGAATACCGGCAAATCAATGGCCGTGCCAACTGGCGCGGGGCAGATGACCCGCCGCTCGACCGCGCGATAACCGGAAGCCTTCGATCCTTTCGGCCCATCCGGCGTCTAAAGCTTCTTATCGGCCAAATCAGCGAGAATTGAGGGGGAGGGAAAAGTGAAATCTCCGTCGTCCGCCGTCCGCCAGATTTTTCGCTTCTGCCTGGCAGCCGGCAGCATCATCGGCATCGCCCACGCGCAGGCGCCTACCGGCGAAATCGCGGGCGCCGCTTATGACCCTTCGGGCGCCGTCGTCCCCGGCGTTTCCGTTACCCTCAGGAACGCGGATACCGGCTTCGCCCGGCGCATCAAAACCAACCAGAACGGCCAGTACAGCGCAGCCTCGCTGGCTGCCGGCACGTATGAAATGCGCGCCGAAGCGCCTGGTTTTCGCACTCTGGCGCTCAAGGCGCAGGTGGCCACTGGCGCCGTCACCACTGTCGATCTCCATCTTGAAATCGGCGACCAGAAAGAAACCGTCAGCGTGGATAGCGAAACCCCGCAGTTGGAACTCGAGCGCCACACGATCGACCAGGTGGTGGGCCAGCAGCAGATCCAGCAGTTGCCGCTCAACGGCCGCAGCTTTTTGCAACTGGCGTTCCTGTCGCCGGGCGTGGTGATCTCCGCCAACTACCAGGGCGATTACAACCGAGCCCAGGATGTCTCCGTGCTGGGCAACAACCCCGATTTCACGCGCATCGCCGTGGATGGCGCGCGCATCAACGACGCCGTGGATGGCGGGACCCAGCAGAACTTCTCGCAGGAAATCGTGCAGGAGTTTCAGATCAGCTCGGTGAATTTCGATCTATCCACCGGCATCGCCGCGGGCGGCGCCATCAACATCGTCACGCGCACCGGCAGCAATCAGTTTCACGGCAGCGGCTTTTTCTTTTTCCGCGATCATCACATGTCGGCCTACCCCGGTCTGCAGCGCGACCAGCTGACGCCCGACCCCTTCTTCGCGCGCCGCCAAACCGGCCTGTGGGTGGGCGGCCCGGTGATCAAGAACCGGCTTTTCTTTTTCGCCAGCTACGAACACAATAACCAGCGCGGCGTGTTCACAGCCGTGCCCAGCGACCCGGCCTTCGCCTCGCTGGCCCGCGTGACCGCCAGCCCGCTCCATCAGGACCTGGTCGATGCCCGCCTCGACTACCGCCTCTCCAACCGGCACACCGCGTTCGTGCGCTACTCGCATGACGGCAACAACAGCTTCGCGCCGCGTGAAGCCAACTCGCTGCCTTCAGCATGGGAGACCAACGTGAACTGGGCGGATTCCGGAGTGTTCTCTCTGATTAGCAGCGTTCGCCCGACGCTGGTCAACGAGTTTCGCTACTCCACCACGTTCTGGTCCAACCAGAACGCGCCGCCCACCGCGGACATCTGCCCGGATTGCCTGGGCCTCGGCGGACCGCACGTATTGGTGCAGGGCGCGGGCGTGATCTTCGGCAACCAGACCAATTCGCCGCAGAGCCGCCTGGTGCGCCACCACATCTTCGCCGATAACGTGACGTGGCAGCGCGGCAGCCATCGCATCAAATTCGGCGGAGAATGGGAACACCTGAAGGGCACAGGCACTTACTCGCTGTACGTGCCCGCAGCCATCACGCTGTTTTCGCCGGCGGAAGTGCGCCAACTGGCGCCGCAGCTCGCCGGCACGCTGCCCGCCGGCTTCACCAGCCTCGGCAATGTACTGAGCCTGCCGCTACAGACCTTTACCTTTGGCATCGGCGATGTCAGGCAGCCGCCGGCCTTTCAGCGCTCCAACGCCGATCACGACAACCTGGTGCATCTCTACGGGCAGGACACGTGGCGATTGCATCCGCGCCTGACGCTCAACTTCGGGCTGGCGTGGTCCTATGAGAGCAACGCGCTCAATCACGACCTGACGAAGTCGCAGTTCCTGGCGCCGATTTTCGGCGCCGATGGCCTCGACCCGGAAAAGCACGCGCCGCTGCGCTTCAGCCCGGCGCTGGGCTTTGCGTGGGCGCTGCCCAGCCAGAAGACGGTGATCCGGGGCGGCGGCGGAATCTATTACGACACCTTGAACATCGAAAGCCGCCTGGTGGAGCGCGCCTACCTGGGCCCCTTGGGTACGGGATTTCTGCCGCTGCCTGGTTCCATCGTGCCGAACCCGATCGCCCTGCCCGGCTTGCCCGCCGGCACGCCTTTGGATTTGCGCGTCCCCACGCTGTTTTCCGGCACGCTGCTTTCCGCGCTGCTGCCGCTGATTCGCTCCGCGGCCACGCAGGAATTGCATGTAAATGCCAGCAATACCGATCTCTCGGTGCGCAACATCGACGTCTTCAAAACCGGCACCGACCTGTTCGTGCGCGACTTCGTGCCCGCGCAAGCGCAGCATTTGAGTATCGGCGCGCAGCATCAGGTGCGGAACGATTTCGTCATCTCCGCCGACCTGGTCTACCGCCACTTCATTCACGAAATGCTGCGCGGCGTGGATCTGAACCATTTCTATTCGGTCGCCGGCCCGGTGATTCCCGCGTGCACCGCCGCCAACCAGACGGTACCCCTGGCCGGATGTTCGAACGGCCCCATCCAGGCCAGCATCTCCGGCGGCCGGTCTACCTACAAGGGGCTGCTGGTGCGCGCGGACAAGCGCTTCAGCGGCCGATTCCAGGCGCAGCTCGCCTACGCACTGCAGGACCAGCAGAACATCTACGGCGCCTTGCTGCTGGACACGCCCATTTCGAACCTCAACAACTGGCTGCAGAACGTGGGCCCATCGTCGCCGCGCCATATCCTGAACGCTTCCGCCATCGTCAACCTGCCATGGTCTTTGCAGATCGGTTTCATTTCGAGCTTCAGCAGCCGCACGCCGTTCCAGCCCATCATCACCGGGACCGATTTCTACGGCACCGGTATCGATCAGTTTCTGCTGCCCGGCTCCGGCACCAATCAATTCAATTTCGGACTCGGCCGGCAGGACCTGGTGCGCCTGGTGAATCTCTACAACCAGACTTACGCCGGCAAGCCCGCTCCCAACCCGGCGCAGATTTTTCCGGCCGTCACGCTGCCGCAGCACTTCGACTTGGGGCGGACGTTCAACTCGCAGGACGTGCGCGTGACCAAAATTTTCCGTTTCAAGGAGCGGCTGGAATGGCAGATTTTCGGCGAGGCTTTCAACCTGTTGAACATCGCCAATCTCACCGGCTACGTGGATAATCTGCTGGCGCCGGATTTCGGACACCCCAGCGCGCGCACCAGCAACATCTTCGGCACCGGCGGCCCGCGGGCGTTTCAGTTGGGGTCGCGGCTTTCGTGGTAGCGCCGCGGGGCGGCGAGGCCGATCGCCTTAATGGGCGGTCCTCCCCATGTGCAGCACTCGCACGCGCGGGGTGCGATGTCACCCCGCGATGCTGTGTCGTCACTTTCCCCACGATGGAAATCCGGAAATGTCGTGAGGCATCAACTCGCCTTTGCTGCAGGCGGGTAGCGTTTCACGCGGATCCGATCCTCATGTTTCCGCGCCTGCGCCAGATCGTAGGCGAGTTGCATCCGCAGCCAGCCTTCCGGTGTGCTGCCGAAGGCCTTCGAGAGGCGGATCGCCATCTCCGGGCTGATGCCGGCGCGCTCATTGACGAGATTGTTCAGTGCCTGGCGCGACACCCCCAATACCTGAGCACCTTTAGTCACGGTCAGGCCGAGATAATCCAGGCAATCCTGCCGGACCAGGCGGCCGGGATGAGGCGGGTTCTTCATCGGCATGGTTCTCTCCTAGGCATTGTTCTCTCCTATCAGTGGTAGTCGATCAGATCGACGTCGAATGCGTCCGCGCCTTCAAAGCGGAACACGATGCGCCAGTTTGCTTTGACAGTAACCGCCCAGAATCCCTTGCGTTCGCCCTTGAGCGAATGCAGGCGATAACGCGGGATCGCGAGCACCTTCACAGTGTCGGCGGCGTCCAGAGCGAATAGAATATTTTCCACCGTCTCTAAAAGGTCCGCGCGAATGCCGCGGCGATCTTCCTGCTCAAACATCCGTTTTAGACCCTTGTGTTTGAAGCTCTGGATCACCTAAGAATGATTGTGCCGTGACAATCGTCGCTTGTCAAAGTCGAAGGTGATGTCCTATTCTGGCCAAAAGTGATGTCCTGCCCCGGAAGTGCTATCCTCCCCTCAGAGGAGCATTGTCTATGGAGCGAAAGAAAGCCAGCGATTACCCGCAGGAGTTGCTGAACCTTTTTGACCTGTACGTTCACGGCGATATTCAACGCCGCGACTTTCTGGAGGGCGCGAAAAAGTTCGCCACGGGCGGCCTCACAGCCGTTGCCATCTGGGAGAGCCTGAAGCCGAACTATGCCTGGGCGCAACAGGTACCGAAAGACGACAGCCGCATCCAGACCGAGCAGGCGACGGTGCCATCGCCACAAGGCAACGGCAGCATCCGCGGGTACCTGGTGCGGCCGGCGAAGGCCTCCGGCAAGCTGCCGGGCGTGCTGGTGGTGCATGAAAACCGCGGGCTCAATCCCTATATCGAAGACGTTGCGCGGCGCCTGGGCACGGAGGGCTACATCGCGTTCGCTCCGGATGGCCTGACCTCCGTGGGCGGCTACCCCGGCGATGATGAGAAGGGCGCGGCCGCTTTCGGAAAGGTGGACAAGCCGAAAATGACCGAGGACTTTATAGCCGCGGCGCGCTGGCTGAAGGGCCGTTCCGATTGCACCGGTAAGATCGGCGTGGTCGGCTTCTGTTTCGGCGGCGGCATTGCGAACACGCTGGCCGTTCGGCTGGGGTCGGACCTTTCCGCGGCCGTGCCGTTCTATGGCAGCCAGCCGCCCGCCGCCGACGTGGCCAAAATCAAAGCGCCGCTGCTGCTGCAATACGCCGGGCTCGACACGCGCATCACCGGCGGATGGCCCGCCTACGAAGAGGCGCTGAAGGCCAACCATGTGACGTACACCGCGTACGTTTACGAAGGCGCCAATCACGGTTTCCACAACGATACGACGCCGCGGTATGACCCGGCGGCCGCCAAACTGGCGTGGCAGCGCACGCTCGATTTCTTCGCAAAATATCTGAAGTCTTAAACGCTGCAATCGGCAAAACAGCAGGCCGTAGTGCCTGCACTTCGCTCCTGCAATTTCCGCGCATTCACAACACGCTGGGTGTCACGCCCGCGCCGCCAAGGGCCGCCTTTCCTGCCCTTCTCCGCAACACTCGTTCCAAAAGCTACGGCAAAGCTAAACCGGCCAGGGCCTGTGCTACATTGTCACCACGGGGACGGGAGGCGGCAGAACTATGCGTGTACGATTTGGGCATCGCTCTTGGTCAGTGATCTTTGCCGGCGCCGCCTGCCTGGCCATTGCGGGTCTGGTTTGGTCGCAGACCCGGGCGGCCGTCGAGCCGCCACCCGGCGCTCCCAATGTCTCGACCGACCCGCTGTTGCGCGGCTTCGAGTTCCGCTCCATCGGCCCCGCCACAATGATGGGCCGCGTCGATGACATCGCGGGCTCCGAGAAAGATCCGATGATCGTTTACATCGGTTTCGCCACCGGCGGCCTGTGGAAGTCCACCGATGGCGGCAATCACTGGAAACCGCAGTTCGATGACATGGCCAACGAATCCATCGGCGCCATCGCCATCGCGCCTTCGGACCCGAACGTGGTCTATGTCGGCAAAGGCGAGGCCAACAACCGGCAAAGCTCATCCATCGGCGACGGCGTCTGGGGCACCACTGATGGTGGCCGGCACTGGACGCACCTGGGCCTGGAAGACACGCAATCCATCGGGCGCATCGTGGTGGACTCGACCAATCCGAACGTCGTGTATGTGGCCGCCAACGGCCATTTGTTCGGCCCTAATCCGGAGCGCGGGCTCTTCAAATCGTCCGACGGCGGCAAGACCTGGAAGAAGGCCAAGTATATCGATGCCGACACGGGCTTCACCGACGTGGCGATAGATCCTGCAAATCCGAAGATTCTCTATGCTGCATCGTTCCAGCGGCGCCGCACGTGGTGGGGCTACAACGGCGGCGGGCCGAATTGCGCCCTTTGGAAGACCACCGATGGCGGCGACACCTGGACCAAACTCGATGGCCCCGGCTGGCCGAAACCGAAGGACGGGATCTACGGACGCATTGCGGTGTCCATTTTTCGGGCCAAGCCGAGCACCATTTATGCGCAGGTGGAAGCGGGCGCCAGCGCGGGCACCGGGGGCGGGACCACGGCCGAGGGCGGGCCGGCACGCGGCAGGGGCGGCGCGGCCAATGAATCGGGCGAGCCGGCAACCGGTGCGGCAGGCGGCGCTGGTGGAGGCGGCGGTGCAGGCGGCGGCAGAGGCGGGCGAGGCGCGCCCCCTCCGCCCAATCCCAACGCCAGCGGCGTGTTCCGCTCCGATGATAGCGGCAAGACCTGGCACTTCATGAGCAACCAGGACCAGCGGCCCACGTACTTCAGCCAGATTCGCGTGGACCCGGTCAACGACCAGAAGCTTTTCGTCGGCGGCAACCCCGGCCAGATGTCGCTGGATGGCGGCAAAACGTGGCAGGGTCTGACCGGCTCCCACACCGACTATCACGCCTTCTGGATCAACCCCAAGGATCCGCGCGTGGTGGCGGTCGGCCACGATGGCGGTCTGGACATCAGCACCGATGGCGGCTTCACCTGGGACTACCACAACGATATGGCCGTGGGCCAGTTCTATCAGGTCTCAGCCGACATGCGCCGCCCTTATTACGTTTGCGGCGGCCTGCAGGATAATAATGCCTGGTGCGGCCCCAGCGCGCTGCGCTCCGCCACCGGCGCCGTCAATACGGATTGGTACACCGTGGCCGGCGGCGACGGCTTCTACACGCGGCAGGATCCCACCGATTGGGCCATCGTCTACGCCGAATCGCAGGACGGCAACATGATCCGCCACGATCTGCGCAATGGTACCCAGAAGAATATCCGGCCCACCGCCGGACGGGGCGCCACGGCGGCGCCCACCGCCAATGAAATCCAGCGCGCGGCCAACCCTCCGGCCGGCATCACGCCGCCTCCGCCCGAAGATGCGGCGCCCGCTCCGCCTCCGGGAGGGCGCGGCGGGGCCGGCGGTGGCGGTGGGGGCGGCGGCGCCGGCGGGGGCCTCGGCGGCGGACGGGGCGGCACTCCCAACATGGTGAATGCTCCGCCGAACGTAGAGGCGTTCCGTTTTTATTGGAATGCGCCCATCGAGATTTCGCCCCACAATCCGGCGGTAATTTACATGGCGGGCCAGTATTTTTTCAAGTCGACCAACCGCGGCGACACCTGGTGGATGAACCCCACCGACCTCAGCAGGAATGTGAACCGCTGGGCGCCGGAAATGGCCATCATGGGCGTTTCGGGTGACAAGCCGATGGCCGAAAAGCATGACGGCTATGCCGCCAGTTCCACCGCCACGCAGGTGCGTGAATCGCCCTCGCGGCCGGGCGTGATCTGGGTGGGTACCGAGGATGGCAATCTCCAGGTGAGCCAGGATGGCGGCGAGAGTTTCACCAACGTCTATGGCAATATACAGGGCGCGCCCAAGGGATTTACGCACATCGCGCGCATTGAGCCTTCGCACTTCGACCCCGGCGCCGCTTACGTGGCCGTGGACAATCATCGCAATGACGATTGGCAGCCGTACCTCTTCAAAACCAGCGATTACGGCAAGACGTGGACGAGCCTGGCGGGCAACCTGCCGCGCAATGGCAACATCAACGCGCTGCGCGAGGATTATGACAACCCCAACTTGCTGTGGGCCGGCACCGAGTTCGGTTTATTCGTGACCGTGGACGGCGGCCGGGAATGGAAGAAGTTCATGACCGCGCTGCCCAGTGTGCGCGTGGACGATATTCTGATTCACCCGCGCGACCGCGACCTGATTGTGGCCACGCACGGCCGCTCGATCTGGATTGCCGACGACATCGGCCCGCTGGAACAGCTCAAGCCGAACGCCGGGGACCTGGTGTTGTTCGACCCGCGCCCCGCCATTCTGTGGAAGAACGATCCGCAGGCGCAGCGCCGCGCCACTAACCGGGAGTTCAAGGGGCAGAATCCGCAGGGCGGCACCGCCATCAACGTCTGGGCCAAGGCTGACGTGGGTGCGGCGAAACTGGAGTTCCTGCAAGGCACGCAGGTGGTCAGCACCATGGAGATCGATATTAAGGCCGGCATGAACCGCTTTCAGTGGGCAATGCGCGGACCGGCGCCGGCCGGCAGGGGCCGCGGTGGCCGGGGCCAGGGCGGCGCGGAGCCGGCGAATGCCAACCCGCCCTCAGCGAATGCGAATCCAACCTCAGCGAATGCCAATCCGCCAATGACTCCCGATGCCCCTGCCGCCCAACCCGGCGGACGCGGCGGCGTCACTCCCGGAGTGCCCTTCGTCGCCGGCGGTCGCGGCGGCGGAGCTGTCGGCGGCGCAGGCGGAGGTGGCGGTGGTTTCGGCGCTGCCCCGCAAGGGCCTTTGCTGGAACCCGGTGCTTACATGGTCAGGCTCACGGCGGGCAGCCAGACGCTGACGTCCTCCGTCACCGTGCTGGAAGATATCTGGATGCGCCCGCAGTAACGGGCGTCCAGCCTACTGCTTGGACTTGCTCAGCTTGCGGCGGTACTCGTAAACCGCATCTTCGTAGCCTTGCACGATTTTTTCGCCGCCCGGGCTGCGCACGCTGCCGCCGCCCGCCGTGTCTTCCACCTTGCGGCGAAGTTCCATTTCCACCTGCTCCATGGCCGTAAGCAGCGTGGCCTGAATGCGCTCGGCCAGCAGCGGGTCGTTGGCGTAGGTGTTGGGGTTGAGGCGCTGCATATCGCGAATCAGCGCCTGCAGGTCCTTCACCATGGCCGGGTCGCCTTGCGATTGCTGCTCCAGTTGCCGCAGTGTTTGCAGCGTGCCCTGATAGCTGTTCTGGAAATCGCCGGGACGGATCGGGCCGGTGTTGCCGTACCAGGGTCCGCCGAAGCCGCCGTTGTTCCAGGCGCCGCCGTTACCGTAGGTAGGGCCACCGCCGCCGCCATACTGGTTCTGGCCGCCGCGCGGGCCGCCCTGATCGCCACCCGCCTGATTTCCATTAGCCTGTTGGCCGCCGCCCTGCTGACCGCCGCCTTGTTGGCCGCCGCCCTGCTGACCGCCACTTTGCTGGCCGCCTTGTTGGGCGCCACCTTGCTGGCCGCCGCCTTGCTGACCCTCTTGCCCGGCTTGCTGGCCCGGTTGGCCACCCTGCTGTCCTGGCTGTCCGCCCTGCTGGCCCTGCGGTCCGCCCTGCTGCCCGCCACGCTGTCCGGGTTGACGCCCCTGCTGCCCCTGGTTGCCGGCGCGCGCGGCGCGCATCTGCTCCAGTTGCTGCCGCAGTTTTTCCACCTGGCCGAGCGCGTCCTCGGCCAGCTTATCGCCCTGGCCATTCTTGTCGCCATCCTTGCCCGGCCCCATGGCCTGCTGCACCTGCTTCAACTGATCACGCAGTTCGCTCAGGCCCTGCGTGATGGTGGCTTCGGACATCACCGCGTACCCGCCCATGCCGCGGCGAATCCAGTCGGCGTTGCGCTGCATGTCGCGTGAAATTTCGGCCTGCTGCATTTCGCCCAGTGCGTCGCGCATCTTGGTGGCGGCCTTGCGCTGCGAGTTCTGCAAATCGCGCACGGCGGCCTGCATTCCCTGCTCAATCTTCTTCAGGTCCTGAACCTCGCCTTCCTTTTGTCCGGCAAGCTGGTTGGCCTGCTCGCGCGTCATGCCCGGGCTTTGCGGGCCGAATGCCTTGCGCATTTCGCCCTCGATAGCCTGCTGCCGGCGCACCAGTTCGTCGGCCTGCTGCGCCAGTTCCTGCACCTGGTTAGTGGTTTCCTTGCTGCGCTGCGTGGACAGCATCTGCTCGGCTTCCTTCAATCGCTCGGCCGCGCGCCGCGCCTGCGCATCGCCTTGCGGAGTGCCGGCCTGTTGCGACGATGCGGCCTGCCGCATATCGTCCAGCGCCTGCGTGAGCTTGTCCAGCGTCTGCTGTAGTTGCTGGGGATTGGCACCGCGGACGCCGCCCGCCTGCTGTTGCATTTGCTGCTGTTGCATCTGCTGCTGCATGCGCTGCTGCGCCGATTGCTGGCCCGATTGGCCGCCCGGCTGCCCGGGTTGCATCTGGCCGCCCTGCTGCTGGCCCGGCTGACCGGATTGACCCGGCTGCCCGCCCTGCTGTCCCGGTTGACCCTGTTGACCCTGTTGACCCGGCTGCCCGCCTTGCTGACCCGGTTGTCCTTGCTGGCCGCGGCTCAACTGGCCCTGCTCCTGTCGCGTCAGTTTTTCCAACTGTTGCCGCAACTGTTCGGCTTCCCGCCGCAACATTTCCTGCTGCCAACGTTGTTGCGAAGTCTGCTGCGGGTTCTTGCGCTGCTGCTCGGCCAGTTCCTGCTGCCGCTGCCCAAGCTGCTTCAGCTTCTGCATGGCATCGTCAATCTCTTTCTGCCGCTGCTGCTGCGCCGATTGCGCCCCCTGATTACTCTCGTACTGGTTCTTTTCGGTGTCCAGTTCCAGATCGAAAAGCCCTTCCAGGTCGCGCGCGCCCGCGCCGCCGCCTCCGCCGCCCCCGCCGCCCTGGCGGCCGAAGGCTACCTGAATATCGCGGAACGTGGACTCGGCGCGCATCAGGTACTGCAGCGCCTTTTGCTCCGGACCGAGCGCATCCTGCCACTTGGCGATCTTCAACTTATCCGCCGCCGGCCCCATCGCCTCCACTGCCTGTTCCATGTCCTTCACAAAGCTCTTGAAGGAATCGCCGGCGCCTTCCAGTTGGCGGGCTTTCATGCGCTCCGCCAGTGACTTGGCCTGATCGCGCAGTTTGGCCTGCATGGCCGCCAGGAACGTGGCGTTCTCGGTCTCCGTGCCCTTGGCGCCATTGCCTTTCGACTGGTTCCACGTGGCCGCGATGATTTCTTTCTGGCGCTGTGAAATCTGGTTCTGCTGATCGTCATCGCCGCCGCCCGCGCCCCCGCCGCCGGCCTGCTGCGATTGCGAATAGTTCTTCTCAAACGGCTGCGCTTCAATGAAAAAGATGTCGGTGCTGGCCGAAGTGCGGGCGTCTTTGGCCACCGCATAGATGCTCACTACGTCGCCCGGTTCCAGCTTGAAATCCTCCAGCGACAACGTCGTGGAGCCAGCGGAAGTCTTGCCGTCCTTGGACTGAATCACCGGCACGATCTTTTCGGGAGCGCCGTTCACGGAGTAGTGCAGTTGCACGCTCTTGAGTCCGAAATCGTCCTTGGCTTCGACCTGTACGGTCACTTCCTCAATGGGCGACGCCTTGAAGTCGCGGCCCGGCCGGGTGATCTTCACTTCCGGAGGACGGTCTTTCATGGCCTCGATAAAGTAGTCTTCGCTCAACCGCACGTCTTCGCCGTTTTCGATGGCGGCGATGTGGTACAAGCCATCCTTCTGGATCGGCACCGAAGCCGACATTCCCATGGCGCCCAGCTTGAGCGGCACCTTGGAACCGTCATCCAGCGCGATCACGCCGTTGCCGAGAGTCCTGTCGGTCTGCTTTCCAGCACATTGGGATCCTAAGCTTAGAATTCCACGTGGACAAGTTGTCGCG
>JADMIO010690368.1_pt1 | contig 25316 bp, 20 predicted proteins | sample 8958161 | NCBI WGS metagenome assembly JADMIO01 (sample SAMN16585339, study PRJNA669376) | soil metagenome | isolation source: Crop rotation soil | place: USA: Cullars Rotation, Alabama | collected 2011
CCGCGACTTCAAGTCACGTGAATTCCAAGCTTCGGATCCCACTGTGCTGGAAAGCAATCCGCGCGGGCGGCGACTCTGCCGCAAGCGACGCTATGAGTGGGTCAAATCGGCGCCGCTGGGGATGGCGCTCGTGTGGCCGCCGGTCCCATCCTCATTATATCACGGGGGAATAGAGGGTGGGGGAATGGGATGTAAAACGTTTGTAAAATGCCTTGCCCAGGCCGGACGCTGCGTGAAACGTGAAACGTGTTGCCGTCTGTCGTCTGTCGTCCGTCGCCTATTCGGCGGCGCCCAGCACCAGCTTGTAGCCCACGCCGCGAATGGTCTGGATGCTCAGGTCGCTGCCCGCCAGCCGGTCGCGCAGGTGGGCGACGTGGACATCGACGGTACGTGTGTCGCCGAAGTATTCGTAGCCCCAGACCTGGTTGAGCAGCTTTTCGCGCTCCAGCACCAGGCCCAGGTGCTGGGCGAACATCAGCAGCAGGTCGTATTCCTTGCTGCGCAACTCGACCGGCCGCCCGGCGATAGTGACCTCGTGGCGGGCGGGCGCAATGACCGTGTTGCCGTGGACGACGGGTGTCTCCGTGGCCGGGGGACGTGCCGCTCCCGCCCGGCGCAGGATCGCCTTCACCCGCGCCACCAGCTCGCGGGGGTTGAACGGCTTGGCGAGATAGTCGTCGGCGCCCAGTTCCAAGCCCACGATTTTGTCCACATCGTCGCTGCGGGCGGTGAGCATGATGATCGGCACCTCGCTCTCGCGACGAATGCGGCGGCAGACCTCCCAGCCGTCTACCTCCGGCAGCATCAGGTCGAGCACGATCAGCGCCGGGGGGTCCGTCTTGTAAAGGCGCAACGCCTCGCTGCCCGTATGCGCCGCGATCACACGAAAGCCCTCTTTTTGCAGGTACAGGCGCACCAACTCGACGATGTTTTGCTCGTCGTCCACCACGAGGATTGTTTTGTCGTTCATCGCTTATCCTCCGGGCCGGTTCGTGGCGCCGTGCTTATGCGAATTGCACTAATCATAATATCGAGTTAACATAAAATGAAGCAGGCTCTTGAATCGTATCTCCATTATATAGTACAATGATCATGCCATCCACATGGACTGAATGCGAATAGGACCCTGGTTTCTTTCGGCACGGCGACGGGCGACCGTACCGGGAGAATAGGCGTTGTATGTTGAGTGTGCAGGAGCAGCGGGTTATATGAGCAGCGGTGCTGATAACGACCCTCGCAACGACCCCGAGTCCTGGTCCAGCACGGTGTTGCTGGTCGGGCGCTTTCTAACCGTACTACGACTGGTCACCATCGGCTGCCTGGTTGCCATCCTGGCGGCCATGGCCCAAGCCGGCATCGTCACCGCGCCGCCCTGGGAAGACAACCTGGTGGGCGGGGCGCTGCTGGCCTATGCCGTGGTGGCGTTGGTGCTGGTCGGCATCTTGCAGTTTGTGCGCGAGCATCCGATCTGGGTGGTCGAGCTGGGGCTGGTACTTGACGGGGTCGTGCTGACGTTCGTCGCCTTGAACACGACCGACGTGCTGGCCCTGTTCCTGTTGCTGCCGATCATGGCAGTCGGCATCATGCGCGGCCTGGCGACGGCCCTGGTCGCGTTGGCGGCGGGCATTTTTGCCTTTGTGCTGCACATCTTCCTGCTGCCGGAAGCCCTGCCGCGGCTGCAAAGGTTCGCGGGCTGGCCCTTGCAGGTGCAGATGCTGACGTTGGGCCTGTTCCTGGTGCTGCTGCTGCTGTGGGTCAGCGTGATGGCCGGGAGCAGCGCGGCGTTGGTGCGCCAGCACGCCCGCCTCGCCAGCCAGAAGGCCGAGCAGGCAACCGAGCGCTATCGCCTGGCCTTGCAGCGGGCCAAGGGCGTCTATCATGTGACCTATACCCTGAGCGCCACCCTGAACTATGAGAGCGTGCTGCGCGCCATTTTTGAAGAGTTTGTGCGCGTGTTGCCGTTCGATGTGGGGATGGTGCTGCTGATCGAGCCGGGCAACAATATGCTCTATGTCTCCGGCTCGTATGGCTTGAACAAAGAAGAACTGGACTGCAAGATCGACGGGCGTACCGGGCTGCTGGGCCGGGCGGCAGCCAGCGGGCAGGCGGTCATCGTGAACAACCTGAAAGCGGAGACCGACGTGGTGAGCGCCTGGCCGCGCCTGGCGGCCTTCTCGTCGGCGATGTACATCCCGCTGCGCTCGCGCTTCGAGTTGTACGGCGTGATCGTGGTCGCCATCCGCGACGGGCACTATGACCAGGATCAATTAGAGTTGATGGTGGCGCTCGGCAACAACGCCATCATCGCGCTGCAAAACGCCCAACTGTACCAGACGTTGCGTGAGGAACGCGACCGCCTGATCAGCAAGGAAGACGAAGTGCGCCGCCAACTGGCTCGCGACCTGCACGACGGCCCGGCCCAGGTGCTGGCCCAGATCGCCATGCAGGTGGACTTCATCAAAAAGCTGTTGGAGCGCGCCCCGGAGCGCGTGCCGCGCGAGCTGGACGAGCTGGCCGACAAGGCCCGCCGCGCCAACCAGGATGTGCGCACCCTGCTGTTTGAGTTGCGCCCGGTGATCCTGGAGAGCGCGGGACTGGTGGCCGCCATCGACTCCTATGTGCAGCGCTTCCCGCCCGCCGACCTGCCGCGCGTCCACTTCAAGGCCGACGAGATCCACGGGCGGCTGGCGGCGGTGGCCGAAACGACCGTATTCAACGTGGTGCAGGAGGCGATCAACAACGCCAAGAAGCACGCCCGCGCCCGCAATATCTGGGTCACGCTGCGCCAGGTCGGGCTGCAAATCATCGTCACGATCCAGGACGATGGGCAGGGCTTCGACGTACCCAACCAGCAGGACGCCGCCGTCAAGCGCGGCAGCTACGGCCTGCTGAACATGCGTGAGCGCACGGCGGCCAGCGATGGTGAACTCAATATCACCTCGGCGCGCGGCCGGGGCACCACGGTGACCCTCACCGTCCCGGTCCTTGCGGTGTGATGAGTGATGAGTGATGAGTAATGAGTGATGAGTGATAAGTAAGCAACCGTTCCTAATTCTGGACTCCTCCTAACTCACCATTTTTCATCCACACTCACCACACGTCGTCACTCATTACTCATCACTCATCACTCGTTACTTGCATAGAGAGGGCGGTGGATGCTATACTGGCATTCACCGCTATCGGTGTTTTCTGCGGAGAGAACCTGTGACCACTGCGCCGCCGGACGGAATTACCAATACCGAGGTCCCCCCGGCCGGGCGGGAGGTTGTCGCGCCGCCGGCTTACGTGGGCTTGCAGGAGAGCGCGGTGCAAGATCTGCACGATGCTGTGCAGCGGGTGGTGCGCAAGCAGGTGGAGAGCCTGCGACGCCTGGAGCGCGATGCGGCGGGCCGGTTGCGCGCCGCTGCCATCGAGCAGCAGCACCTGGAGCGGTTCCTCGACGAACTGGGCTATCGCGAACGGTTTCTGAGCGAACAGCAGGCGCGGCTCCCGGACGGCGCCGGGCACCCCGCTTGGGCCACCCTGGAGCGGCAAATGGCCGAGTCGCGCACGCAGCAGACAGGGCTGGGTGAGCGCCTGGTGGGCCTGCGCCGTGCCCAGGCGCGCCTGGAGCAGTTGCATACCCGCATTGGCTGGATGCTGCGCCAGATCGAACTGAGCGCCGAGCGCATCGACGACGAGGGCGACCCGGCGGGCGGCGACGACCCGTGGGCGCTGGTCATGCGCGCCCAACTGATCCAGGGCCAGGAAGTGGAACGCTCGCGGTTGGCCCGCGAGATCCACGACGGCCCGGCGCAGGTGTTGACCAATACGCTGCTGCGCCTGCAACTCTGTGAGCAACTGGTGGCCCAGCGCCCCGCCGAGGCGCAAACCGAGCTGGCCCGGCTGCGCACCGCCGTGCGCGAAGGCCTGCGCGAGGTGCGCCGCTTTATCTTTAACCTGCGTCCCGCGTCCTTGAGCGAAGTCGGCCTGGTCGTCACCTTGCGGCGGCTGGTCCAGGATTATAAGGAGCAGGTTGGGTTCACCATCGGAGTCGAGTTACCGGAACAGGTCAATCTCACGCACGAGCAAGAGTTGGCGATGTTTCGGGTGATCCAGGAGGCGCTGCACAACATTCATAAACATGCCGAGGCCACCCACGTCGAAATTGCGTTTGCTCGCCGGAGCGACGGAGTCTGGGAAATCACTATCGCCGACGATGGGCGCGGGTTTGACGTGGCCGCGGCGGAAACACGGGTGGGGTCGGGTCTTGTGAGTATGCGCGAACGGGCGGCTATCGTTGGTGGTACACTGGAAGTGACCAGCCGGCCCGGCTATGGCACCAAGCTGACCTTGACCGTGCCGGGGGGCGATCCGCCCGTCCCGGTCGCCGTCGGTGAGGATGCCGCTTCCGATACCGGATAGCACAGATGGGCGCGGCCCCCCGCGCTCCGCAGGAGGCAGATTTATGGAACGTAGTCGCGTGCTGGTCGTGGACGACCACCCCCTCTTCCGCCAGGGCGTGCGCTATACTTTGGAGTCGAGCGGCGAATTTGAGATTATCGGGGAGGCGGCCGACGGACAGCAGGCGATCAAGCTGGCCGAGCAACTAGGCCCCGACGTGATGCTGGTGGATATTAACCTGCCGGGGCTGAACGGCCTGGAGGTGGCCCGCGTGGTGCGCCGCCGCCAGCCCCAGACCGCGCTGATTATCCTGACCGTGTATGAAGATGACGAGCAGTTGTTCAATGCGATCAAGGTCGGCGCCGCCGCCTACTCGCCCAAAGACATCAGCCCGGAACAACTGTTGCAGATTACCCGGCTGGTGGCGCAGGGTCACTACCTGATCAACGAGAATGTGCTCTCGCGGCCCTTCGTCGCCTCGCGGGTGCTCAAGCAATTCCGCGAGCTATCCACCCAGGAGTCCGAGGGCGGCATGGTCTTCGCGCCGCTGACCGGGCGCGAGGTCGAGATCCTCGACTGCATCGCCCGCGGCAAAAGCAACAAGCAGATCGCGCTCGAACTGAGCATCAGCGATCAGACCGTAAAAAATCACATTACCGCTATCCTGCGCAAGCTGAATGTCAACGACCGCACGCAGGCCGTGATCCACGCCATGCGTCACGGCTGGATCAAGGTTTCGGATACGGAATAGCCCCGCCTCGGATCATTCACCCGCTATTTTAGCCGCATCCTGGCGCACGCCCCACCCGGCGCGGTGGGGCGTTGCGCTTTCTTGCGCGTCCCCGCCCGCCGCAAGTAGATGACGGAAGTCCCCCGGACCAGGGTACTTCAGGGCCTAGTCCCGGCCTCCCTTCCTCTGGTATTAATGAATCACGGCCCCATCCGCCACACCGATTTTATACGGGGTGGCGTCTGCCGGCAGGCGCCGGCGTGGATGACCCTGGCGCGGGGGGTGTGTCGTTGCGCCGGATTGGGGCGCTGTATTTTCCTGCTGTGGGAGTGCCGTAAAGCCGGTTGGTCGGTTGGAGGGGCGTTTTCCCTGCCCACTGGGTGCGGAGATGCCGATCGGACTCCGGCCAGGCCCGACTGATCGTTGCTGGTCGTAGGCGCCGCTGATCGGCCTGCTTGTGGTACCGGGAGTCGTGGCTGTAGATCGTGAGACGCGAATCGTCTTTATGGGAGAGTGTTGACCGTGCGTTTTCTGCTTACACCGTTCTGCCGGCTTCCCGCTGCTCTGTGCTACCCGCTGATTACGGTGGGGATGATCGTAGTCCTGGAGTTGTTTGATCAGGTTGTTGGGGGGCTGCGCAACCCGGTCGCGATCTACCTGCTGGTCAACGTGGTGGTGGCGTTCCTGGGCGGCATCCGCGCCGGGCTGATTAGCGCCGCCCTGATCCTCGCGCACGCGCTGTATTTCTTTGCTGCGCCGGGCCAGTCGTTATCCTACAGCGAAGCGCGCCTGGGCCAGCTTGTCGCGCTGCTGGTGGCTGCGCCGGGCACCGCATTGCTGGCCGGGCTGCTGCGGCAGCGCACCCAGGAGTACCTCAAGCGCTTGCGGGCCAGCGAAGGACAGATCCATCTTGTGCTGGACAGCACGGCGGATGGGATCATCACCTTCGACGCACATGGCATCATCCTCTCCTGCAATCCGGCAGCGGAAACGATCTTTGGCTACCCGGTTGCCGAAGTGGTGGGCGGTCCTATCGAACAACTGCTGCCGGCAGCCTTCCCCGCCGCGCCGAACGGAGCGCCCGCCGCGCCGGCTGCGGCTGCCGGCGCGGGCCAGGGGGCGCAGCGGGAAGTGACCGGGCGGCGCAAGGACGGCAGCGAGATCACACTGGCGATGACGACAGGCACGATGGGTCAGAAAGGCCGGTTGGTGCAGATCGGCATCCTGCACAACATTACCGCCCGCAAGCAGGCCGAGGCCACCATCGCGGAGAGCGAGCGCCGGTTCCACGCCGTGTTCGACAGCGCCCTGGATGCAATGCTCATCTTTGACGACATGGGGCGCTACCTGGATGCCAACCCTGCCGCGTGCGCGTTATTTGGCGAGTCGCGGGACGAACTGCTGGGGCGCAGCATGGGCGGCGCCCTGGTGCTGGGCGCGGAAGAAGACTTCCGGCAAACCTGGCGCCGGTTCCTGAGCGAAGGCTTCCTGCATGGCGAGTTCCAGATCCGGCGGGCCGACGGCGCCATCCGGGATGTCGAATTTAATGCCAGGGCGCGCTTTCAGCCCGACTGCCACCTGGCCGTGATCCGCGACATCACCGGGCACAAGCTGGCCGAAAACGCCCTGCGCGCCAGCGAAGCGCGCTTCGCCACCATTTTCCGCGCCAGCCCGGTGGCGCTCACCCTTTCCTCAACCACCGACGGGCGTTTTCTGGATGTGAACGACAGCTTCCTCCAGTTGAGCGGGTATACCCGTGAGGAGCTGATCGGCCACAGCCCGGTCGCGTTGGGGCTATGGAACAGCCAGCCGCACATCGAGCAAGGATTGCAGGAATATGGGTCGTTGCGTGGCCTGGAGGGATCAGCGCGACTGAAGTCGGGTGAGGTACGCGAAACTCTATTTTCGCTGGAAGTGGTGGAACTGGCGGGCGAGCGCTGTCTCCTTTCGTCAACTTACGATATAACCGACCGCAAGCGCGCCGAGAAGGCCTTGCGCGAGAGTGAAAAGCGCTTTTCGATGGTTTTCCAGGCCAGCCCGGAAATCATCACCCTCAGCACGCTGGTCGAGGGTCGCTTCGTCGATGCGAATGAAAGCTTCCTCCGCTTTTCCGGTTACACGCGGGAGGAGGTCCTTGACCACACCACGCACGAGTTGCGGCTCTGGTCGCAGCCGAATGGGCGGGCCGAGATTGGCGCGCACCTGCGGGCCGGGCGGACGATGCGCGGCCTGGAGATCCAGTTGCGCACCAGGTCGGGGGAGGTGCGTGATCTGCTGGCCTCGTTTGAATTGGTCGAATTGGGCGGGGTGACTTGCCTCCTGTCGATGGGCAACGACATCACCGAGCGTAAGCAGGCCGAGGCGGCCCAGGCCCGGTTCGCGGCCATCCTGGAAGCCACCAGCGACTTCGTGGGCATGGTGGACGCCCACGGGGACCAGCCTTATCTGAACCGGGCCGGGCGCCGGCTCCTGGGCTACCGGGAAGATGAGAATCTCGCCGACCTGACCATGACCTCGTTTTACCCGGACACGGCCCAGGACCAGATCCTGCACAAGGTATTGCCGACGGCCCTGCGCACCGGCATCTGGCGGGGGGAAACCGTGCTGCTGACCCGTGACGGCCAGGAAATCCCGGTCTCCCAGGTGGTGCTGGCGCACGAAAACGCGAGCGGGGAACTGGAATTTATCTCCACCGTGGCCCGCGACATCTCCGAACACTTGCAGGTGCAGCAGGCGCTCGAGCAGGCGAATACCAAGCTGGAGAACTGGGTGGGCGAACTGGAGCAGCGCAACCACGAGGCCGCCCTGCTCAACGAAATGGGCGATCTGCTGCAAACGTGCCGCACCATCGAAGAAGCCTATGAGGTCATGGCCCACGCGGCCCAGCGCCTGTTCCCCGCCGACTCGGGCGCGTTCGCGCTGATCGGCAATTCGCGCAACCTGGCGGAGACGGCGGTCGTCTGGGGCGACGCCCCGCCGCGTGAGCGCGTGTTCGGTCCGGACGAGTGCTGGGCGTTGCGGCGGGGGCGGGCGCACCGCGTCGAGGATCCGCGCCACGGGCTGATCTGCCCGCATATCCACGGCCCGCTGGCGACCGGCGCGCTGTGTGTGCCGATGGCGGCCCAGGGCGAAACGCTGGGCGTGTTCCATCTGCGCTTTGCCTTGCCGCCGCCCGGCCAGAGCGCCGATATCACGCTGGCCCTGCTGGACGCGAAGCAGCGCCTGGCCGTGACGGTGGCCGAGCATACCGCGCTGGCGCTGGCGAACCTGCGCCTGCGCGAGAGCCTGCGCAGCCAGGCGATCCGCGACCCCCTGACGGGCCTGTTCAACCGCCGTTATATGGAAGAGTCGCTGGAACGCGAGATCCGCCGCGCCGAGCGCAACAATGTCCCGCTGGGCATCATCATGCTCGACCTTGATCACTTTAAGCACTTCAACGACACCTTCGGCCACGCCGCCGGCGATACGCTGCTGCGTGAATTGGGCGCGTTCCTGCGCGCCCATATCCGCGAGGCCGACATCGCCTGCCGCTACGGTGGCGAAGAGTTTATCCTGGTGTTTCCCGATGCCACGCGGGAGGATGTGCGCTGGCGCGCCGAGCAGTTGCGCGAGGCGGTCAAGCACCTCGACGTGCAGCATCGCGGCCAGCCGCTCGGCGCCGTAACGCTCTCGCTAGGCGTGGCCGTCTTCCCCGAACACGGCATGACCGCCGAGGATCTGCTGTTCGCCGCCGACAACGCCCTTTACATCGCCAAAGGCGACGGGCGCGACCGGGTCGTGATCGCCCTCCGCCGCGAACTCACCCACCCGGCCCGCTCGGCGTGACGAAGGAATGAGGAATGAGGAATGAGGAATGAGTCAGGGGCAGGAGTCAGCCATCTCTGCCCCCTGGCTTCGATTTCCTTGCTACCCGCTACTTACTCATTCCTCATTCCTCATTCCTCATTCCTTCGTCATAGGCGGAACGGAGCTGGTCCCAGAGGGCGCGGATGTGGGGTTCGGCGGTGCGGATGTTGCCGATGGACACGCGCAGGGTGTAGCCGTCGCGCAGTACGGTGTGGGAGATGTAGGCGCGCCCCCCGGCGTTGACCCGGTCGAGGATGGCCTGGTTCAGGCGCGCCACGCGAGCCTGCACGGCGGCCTGGGTCGCCGGATCAGCAGCGGCGGCGCGCCAGGCGGCGGGTACGGCGCGCAGGCAGACCAGCGGGTAGGGCGACGTGGCGGGGACCACCCAGTTAGGATCGGCGGCGGCCCACGACTCCAGGGCGCGGGCCAGGCGGATGTGCTCGGCCATGCGGCGGCGCAACCCGGCCACGCCGAAGGTGCGGATCACCCACCACACCTTGAGGGCGCGGAAGCTGCGCCCCAGTTGCAGCGAAAAATCCATGTAGTTGGTGGCGAGCGGGTCGGGCGGCGTGCGCAGGTATTCCGGGATCAGGCTGAAGGTGTCGCGCAGGGCGCCGGGCCGCTTGCAATAAAAGGCGGTCACCTCCATCGGGGCGTAAAGCGTCTTATGCGGGTTGACCACCAGCGAGTCGCCCAGGCTCAGGTCGCCTGCCGCCTTCCGTGCCTCGGGCACCAGGCTCCAGAAGCCGCCGTAGGCCGCGTCCACATGCAGCCACAGGTCATACTCACGGCAGACGGCGGCAATCGCCGCCACGGGGTCCACGCTGGCGGTTGAGGTGGTGCCCACCGTGGCGCAGACGGCGAAGGGCCGGTAGCCCGCATTGCGGTCGGCCACGATGCGCTCGGCCAGTGCGACGGGGTCCATGCGGTACTGCGCGTCGGACGGCACCCGGACCACGTTGTTGAGGCCGATGCCCAGAGCGATGGCTGCCTTGTCCAGCGAGCTGTGCGTCTGATCCGAGATGTAGAGGCGCAGGCGCGGCAGGTCGCGCCCGGCCAGGCCCTCTTCGCGGATGTTCAGCCCGGTGGCGTCGAGCGCCGCGCCCAGCGCATAGAACGAGGCCAGCGACGCGCCGTTGATCAGCACGCCGTCGGCCTCGGGTGGGTAACCCACCATCGTCGCCAGCCAGCGCAGCACCACCGTTTCCAGGGCCGACGCCGCCGGGCTGGTGCGCCAGAGCATAGCGTTGACGTTGAACGCCGCCGTGGCCGTCTCGGCCAGGATGCCCGGCCCGCTGCCCGTGTTGGCGAAGTAGGCGTGGAAGCCGGGGTGGTTCCAGTGCGTCAGGTGCGGGATGATCCGCTCGCGCGTGTCGGCCAGGATTTGCTCGAACGGCTCCGGCTCCTCGGGCAAGGGCGCGTCCAGTTGCGCCAGCAAGGCCTCCGGCACGCTGGTCGCCATCACCGGCCGCTCTTCCAGGTGCGTAAAATACTCCCGGATCATGGCGAGAACTTCCTGCCCGTGCTGCTCTAACTCCTCCGGCGACCAATCGCCCAGGCTATGTTCGTCCATCGGTAACTCCGTGTTTGCACCACAGAGAACACAGAGTTCACAGAGATACGCTGATCCACTCTGTGAACTCTGTGCTCTCTGTGGTGATCTATTAAATGCCCGTAATTTCCAGCACCTCGACGGCGCGGGTAGCCAAATCGGCGACGACGATGCGGTGGTGGTTGGTGTCGGCGATGTAGAGATGCCCCCCGCCCACGCTGAGGCCCGCCGGCTCGTCCAGTTCGACGGCGGCGGCCGCCGGGTCATCCACCCAGCCGCGCAGCGGGACCTCGCCGCTGCGCGGGGTGGTTTTGCCCAGCCAGGTGGTACATTCGCGGCTCGCCGGGTCGATGCGCTTGATTTTGCTGTTGTAGGTGTCGGCCAGGTAGACCCGCCCGTCGTGGGCCGCCAGGCCCTGGCAGTGTTGCAGGCGCACGCTGGGGCCGCGCCCGTCCACGTCGCCAAAATCGAACAGGTCGGTGCCCACGATGGTTGTCACCCGCGCCTGGGGTGCCCCCTGGGCCCCGGCATCCAGGTCGATCCAGCGCACGGCCTGCGACTCGGCGCAGGCGAAGTAGAGGCGATTATCGGCAGCGGCCAGGCCCATCGGCTGTGCCAGTTCCGCCTCGGCCAGCGGCGCGTCGCGGATCGCCTCGCGCCCATTGCCCGCGAACGGCTCGACCGCGCCGTCGGGCAGGGACATCGCCCAGAGCTGGTGGGTGCCCGCCATGGCAATATAGAGCATGTCGCCCCGCGCCCAGAGGTCCCACGGCGAGTTGAGCGGCGTTTGCCGGGGCGGCCCGCCCGCCCGGCGGTAGCCGATGGCGCCCGTGCCCGCCACCGTGGCGACCGTCTGCGCGGCCAGGTCCACGGCGCGGATGCTGTGGTTTTCGGTATCGGCCACGTAGAGCATGTCGCCCAGCAGGGCCAGGCCGTTGGGATGGTCAAATTGAGCCGCAGCGAACGAGCCGTCGGCCAGGCCCGCCGAGCCGCTGCCCACCACGGCGGTCACCTGCGCCCGCGCCGGGCCGTCGAGCACGGCGAGCAGCACGCGGTTGTGGCCGTGGTCGGCGATGAACAGCCGCCCGCCCGCCGGGTCGGCCAGCACCTTCGTAGGGAAGTGCAGCCCATCAATCGGCACCGGGCGCGGGCGGGTGAAATGGAGCGGGCGGCGGTCGAGCACACCCGCTGCGGCATATTGCTCCACCAGGCCGCCGATCACCGGGTCCAGGTCCTCGAACCGGAACTCGCCCGCCTCGCGGGCCAGCATATAGCCTTGCGGATCGACCAGGGCCAGGGTGGGCCAGGCGTTGACCGCGTAGGAGCGCCACACCCGGAACTGGCGGTCGTTGACCACCGGGTGCTCCACCTCCAACCGGGCGCAGGCGGCGGTGATGTTCTCGGTCACGCGCTCGGCGTGATACTTGCCGGAATGGACGCCGACGACCACGAGGGCATCCTGGTATTTAGCTTCGAGCTTCCGCAACTGTGGAAGCACATGCAGGCAGTTGATTCACCCATAGGTCCAGAAATCGAGCAAGACCAGCTTGCCGCGCAAATCGGCCAGGGTGAGCGGGTGCTCGGCGTTGATCCAGTCGAGGTTGCCCGGAAAGTCGGGCGCGTGGACGGTTCGTGGCTCGTCTCTAAAGGCCGTCATAATAGGTCCTCCTTCAACGCATGAATAAAAGGTGCGTCATTCAGATCGACGTGCCTTCGCCGCCGCCGGATTGCCGGGGCGTGGCTCCACTATAGTCCCTGTGGGCATGGGCGTCAAGGGGGTGAAGAGTTTGCAACGCGAAGGAGTGCGAAAGGGTGGGGTGCGGACCATAGCAGCGATTATTGGTCAATCTGCGCCTGAGTGGCAGCAATAATCTTGCCGATTTCGTGAAAGTAGGTGCTGGTAACGCCGCGTGCTGCGGGGTGCCTGGTGATAGCGAACACCGTATGCTCGTTGCGCCCGATCAGCAGCCCGTCAAGGTCGGTGGGGGCAAAGGAGACAGCGGCAATTTGCCTCCACCATGCTTGATAATAGGTATTAATGCTGTAGAACACCACCGCCTTGGGATGATGCTCGGCCACCCGTTGTCGGATATGACCCGCCCGGCGCTCGGCCCAGAACCGGGTATACGCTTCCCGGTTGGCAAGGTACGGCAGGCGCGAGTGCTTGCCGTAGAGCCACTGCCCGGTTGAGGGTGATGGGAGCGGCAACAACTCCAGCAGACAATCGTCTCCCGCATTCCGGCCCAGCCGCGTTTTTTGATATTCGCGCACCTGCTCTGTGCTGGGGTCCTGGCCTGCGGCACTCAGCAGAATGCGGATGAGCTTGCCCCACGTCGGCTGGATCTTGGCGCGCGGGCGGAACCATGGGGCGTTTACATCCCCCAATTCATGCAATTCGCGGCAGCCCCACGCCTTCCAGGCAGTTAGCCGTTCGGCGACTTCCTGAAACGTACCGTGCCCGCCCTCCTCCATGCCGACGAACCAGTAGGGTGCGGTGTAATGTCCCGACCCGTAGAAGGAGTCCATGAATTGATAGAGAAGCTGGTCGTCAAACATCTCGGCCACGCTCATAGGGACCTCCTTCGCGGTTATACGCCGGGTCCGGCGCTGTCACGCTCCAATACGACCGGCGCGATGATCGGCTGCACCAACTGGAGCAGGTCGCGCATCGTGAGTTGGATGGTCAGGTCGTTGCGCCCGCTGCCGCAGTAGATGGTGTCCATCGCCAGGGCCTGGGTATCCAGCACGACCAGGATGCCGGGGCCGGGCGGCACCGGGCACACGCCGCCGACCTGGAAGCCCAACTCGCCTTCCAGCATCTCCGGCGGGGGCTGCACGATCTGGCCGCGCTTGACGCCGAGCGCCGCCGCCAACCGGCGGTAATCGACCCGCTCCGCCCCGCCCACGGCGACGAGGACCCAGCCCGCCTGCTTGATCTGAAAGGCCACGGTTTTTAACATCGCGTCGGGTGGGAACGGAAGATGGTCGCGGTTTTCCTGCGCGGTGCGCAGCGGAGGATGCTCGTGCAGGGTGAAGGGGACTCCAGCGGCGCGGAGCAGGGCGGGGACATCGGCAAACGGCATGGGCGGCTCCCGACGGTAATAAAAAACCACCCATCAGGGGTGGTTTGGGGTGGACCTGAGCGGACTCGAACCGCTGACCTCTACAATGCGAATGTAGCGTTCTCCCAGCTGAACTACAGGCCCGTGCGCTTTGGTATTATACCAGACGGGGCGCGAAAATGCAACCTTGGCGAGTCGTCGGTTATCAGTCGTCAGTTATCAGTTATCAATGGGCAGAACACCAAATCAGGCAAGCTCCATGCAGGGCTTGCCTGATTTGGACCGTGGCGCGGTGGTTTAGCCGGGGATCAGGTGCCGGCCAGGCGGGCCACGACGGGGGCGAAAGGCTGCACGGCGTCGTCCACGATGACGAAGTAGGTCACGCCGTACTCTTCGCGGCATTGCAGGATCTTCTCGGCGAGCTGGTCCTCGTTCCCGATCAGGATGTAGGGCGTCTCCAGGATCTGCTCGGCGGTGGCGCCCATGCCCTGCGCCATTTGTTCGGCCACTGCTTCCCGGTTGTCGGTGACGACCGTCTGGCTGCTGAAGAAGCTCAGTTCCAACTGGTCGAAACGGTCGCCCGCTGCGGCGCGGATCCACTCCAGCCGCTGCTTCGTGGCCGCGGGGGAGAAATCCTCCAGCGACATGGGGCCTTCCGGTCCCAGGCGCGGGATCAGGCCGACGATGTCGGCCTCGCGGGCGGCCAGTTCAAGCATCTTGCGGCCCCCGCCGCCCATATGGATGGGGGGATGGGGCTGCTGGACCGGCCGGGGCAGCCCCACCAGGCCGTTCACCTTGTAATAGTGGCCCTCGAACGTGACCGGCCCCTCGGCGAACAGGCCCTTGATGATCTGGATCGACTCGGCCAGCCGGGCGATGCGGACCCCCGGCGGATCAAACGGCAGGCCCGCCAACCCAAAATCCGCCCCCATCCAGCCCGCGCCGATCCCCAGTTCCAGGCGCCCGTCCGACAGGACATCCAGCGTCGCCATTTCCTTCGCCAGCACCGTCGGGTGCCGGAAGTCGTTGGCGATGACGTAGGTGCCGACCCGCAGCGTTTGGGTGGCCGCCGCTGCCGCCGTCAGGGCCGCAATGGGCGCGAAATCGGTGACCATGTGATCGGGGGCCATAAACGTGGAGTACCCCGCGTCCTCCGCCCCGCGAACTAGATCCACCCACGCCTGGCGCGTGGGCGCGCCCCGGATGCCCGCGCCGAACCGAAGCTTATGTCGTTCCGCCATTTGCGCACCTCCTTATGCTGCATACAAGGTTGCTGTCCACGAGATCGGGCCGCGTCGGCCACCCGCCGTATTCTAGCCGATGGCGGTGTATTTTACCAGTGAGTGCTCAGCATGGTTGTGCGCGGTGGGGTCGCGCGATTGCCCGCGCTTTGGGGTACTAAAAAGAAAATATCGAAAGGGGCGGATGAACGATCCGCTGCGGCGCGTCCCCTTCTCAAGGTACTCATATGCCGCCTCCATTGCTGCCATGTACCACTCTTATAATTTTTATATCAGTTTTTGTAACGCCTTGTGTAGCGATTATACCTTCTGCTCCTATCCCCTCTTTGGTTTAATACATAATGTACCCCGTTGCTGTCAGGGGTTACGTGCCACATCTAAATAATTTATGGTTGGTTATCAAACACTTGTGAGGTGAAAGAGATGACTGTTTCTTTTTTGGTTGTACGCCGCCCTATCTGGTGCGGACTGTTTATAGCACTCGTACTCTTGGCGATGCACCTGGGCGGCGGGGGCGGACATGCCCAGGCGGCACCTGTGGCCGGCCCGCCCCAGGCGCCCACCCTGTGTGTGGGCGCGAACCCGATTGCTAATCCCGGCTTTGAAACAAGCAGCTTCACGGGCTGGACGCGTGGCGGGGACAATCAGCCCGTGATCAGCGCCGGCCGGACCGGGTGTTGCAGCGCGCGTCTGCGGGCCATCGGTGATTTTGACAACGGCCACACCTCGTATGTCTATCAACTGATTACGGTCCCGGCCTCGGGCGGCACGCTCCACTTCTGGTATAAGCCCTACGTCAGCACGGTCGATTTCGACGGGGGCCAGCAGGTCTATGTAAAAAACCTCAGCGGCGGTATTCTCGCCACCGTGATGGATGTCAGCGAAGACAGCAGCGTCTGGACCGAGCGCATCTACAATATGAGCGCCTGGGCGGGGCAGCAAGTGCGGCTCGAGTTCCGCACCTGGGGGGCCATTGAGGGCGGCCTGGGCGAAATGTACGTGGACGATATCGACTGGCTGATGGAGTGCCCGACCAACACCCCCACAGAGACCAGCACGCCGACTATGACCAACACGCCGACGGCGACCAACACGCCTACGCTCACCCCGACGCGCACCGCCACCAACACCCGCACCCCCACCAATACGCGCACGGCGACCCCTTCGCCCACCAACACCCCGGCAGTGATACCGCCGTGCGTGCCCCCGCCGAGCGGCATTGTTTCGTGGTGGACCGGCGATGATACCCCCAACGACTTCTGGAGCGCGTATCACCTGGAGCCGGTGAACGGGACCACTACCGGCCCCGGCATCGTGGGCGCCGCCTTCCGGCTGAGTACCAATGGGGTGTATAACCGTTACCTCGAGTCGATCACGAATACGACCATGATCACCCTGCCGCTGACTATCGAAGCCTGGGTCAAGCCGGAACTGCGCGAAGACGGCACGGACTTCCCGGCTAATGCGGTGAGCAACGATGCGACCGGCCAGTTCGGGCACGGCTTCGGCGTGAATGTGTTCCCCACCGGCGCGCAGTTCAAGGTGGCCTACCACGACGGCGCGCGGCTCGTGCCGGGGGTGACCTTCTCGTCAGACGTGTGGTACCATATCGCCGTGGTATACACCACGGGCAACCTCAAGGCCTATGTCAACGGCACGCTGGTTGACGACTTCAGCTTCCCCCAGGGCACGGTGGACGGCCTCAACAAGGTGCGCATCGGCAAGTTCACCGACGATGCCAGCTACGGCACACGGAACTTCTTCGTGGGCCAGTTGGACGAGGTGACGCTGTATCAGCGGGCGCTGAGCGGCGCCGAGATCGCCGGAATCGCCGGCGCGCCCGCGTCCGGCAAGTGCCGGCAGGCGCCCTGCCGCGTCCTCTGGCGAGCGGCGGCGACCCCCAGCGCGACCCCGACGGCGCGCCGGACCATTTTCGGCGTCAAGGCGCTCGCCGCCAACGACATCTGGGCGGTGGGGCAAGAGGGCAGTGCGACCCTGACCATGCACTGGGACGGAACGGCGTGGAGCGTGGTGCCCAGCCCCAGCACCGGGCTGAACAACAATGTGCTGCGTGCTATCGCGGCGGTGTCGCCCACCGACATCTGGGCCGTGGGTTACTACTGGACCGGCCAGATCTATCGCACCCTGATCCTGCACTGGAACGGGCAGGCCTGGAGCCAGGTCATCAGCCCGAATCTGGGCACCGACAGCAACTATCTCCTGGGCATCGTGGCCCCGGCCGCGAACGATATCTGGGCGGTCGGTTCTTACAATAGTGCCCCCGGCGCGCCGCGCGCCACCCTGGCCCTGCGCTGGAACGGCGCCACCTGGAGCGCCGTCGCGCTGCCCAACCCCAACCCCAGCAACAACAATGCACTCACCGCCGTGGCCGCCAACACGGCCACGGATGTGTGGGCCGTCGGCAACTATTACAGTGCGAGCTACACCAGATACGTGCCGCTACTGCTCCACTGGGACGGCATTAGCTGGACCCATGTGAACGCCGGGGGTACCACACAGGAAGACTACGAATTGCGCGGCGTGGCGGCGCTCGGCTTCAACAACATCTGGATGGTGGGTTACCGCTGCTGTGCAAACGGGTACCAGGCGGCCATCCTCCGCTTTACGGGCAACGTATCGTACCAATTCATCCCCATGGTGAGCACCAACATGGTCCTCAACGCCGTGGACGGCTCTGCGCCGAATGATATCTGGGCGGTGGGGTCGTATCGCCATCCTACCACCAACCGGCTCCTGGCACAGACCCAGCACTGGAACGGCAGCGCCTGGTCGTTGGTGTCGGCTCCCGATGTGCAGTTGAACCTGGAACATGATCTCAACGGCCTTGACGTGCTCTCGGCCACCGACGTGTGGGCCGGCGGGAGCCACTGGAGCAGCCCCAACAACAACGCACTCTTTTACCACTACAGTGACTCGTGCAGCGGTGCGACGCCGACGCTCACAGTGACCGCCACACCGGCGACCACCCATACGCCCACGGCGACGGCCACGCACACCAGCACGCCGACCGGCACGGCCACCGCCACGGCGACCGCGCCGCCCGCCCAGCGGGTACTGGTGGGGCACGTCACCTGGCAGGGCCGCCCGGCGCAGCCCAATCCGGCCCAACAACTCCCGCTCACCCTCGTCCTGCAATCAGGCGCGACGACGACCAGCTTTGCTAACGTGCAGACGGACGCGAGTGGCTTCTTCACCGTGCCGGTGACCACCCTGCCGAACGGGGTCTATACCTGGTGGGTCAAGGGCGGCAGTTGGTTGGCGAGCAGCGGCCAGGTGACCCTGAGCGGCGCGCCCGTCACCCAACAGGAGCTGGGGCTGCAACGGGCCGGAGACGTGAACAACGACAACTTGGTGGACATCACCGACTTCACCCTGGTGCGGGCCAGCTTCGGCAAGGTGTGCGGCGACGCCGGTTACAACGGGCAGGCCGATTGGACCGGCGACTGCCTGGTGGACATCACCGACTTCACCCTGCTGCGCTCCAACTTCGGTCAGCCTGGCGCCCCGCCTCCCTGAAAGAGCAGCACCTTCGCAACAGCACGCCCCGGCGGCAGGGACCTCCCGCCGGGGCGTGCCGGGGTGTAGATTTAGGATTCAGGCAAGCAGGGCTGCTTGCTCGATGAGGGAAGACCCAGCGGCGCATACCTACATTGGTGGCCGCTCGCCGCCGGGAAAATTAAAAAATCAATAAAAATTTATGAAATAAATTTTTATTGATTTTATAGTTAAAGGCCTCGGCGAGGGCGTGCCTGACTTGCCTGAATCCTGACCTGCACCCAGCATGCTGTCACAAATGGACGCGCCCGCTGCACCTATGGTATAGTGGCGCCGTCAACTGAAGGGTAGCTAGGGTTCCGCTGCCGCCCGGCAGGGCTGGACCGAGCGCTACGTGAGCCGCAGGAGCGGAGGGCACCTCGAGGAGCAAAAGGCCAGAGGGGATAGGTTGGCGCGCCGGCGCGCGCTGTGGATTCCCCTGTTGGATGGGATAGGGCGGCGCACCGGCGTGCGGCCCTATCCCCCTTTTATTCCGTGGAGGTTCCCGATGGTTCCGCACCTGTCGCCCCGTGGGCGGGCTGTGATTCAGGCGTTGTTCGTCACCTTCCTCTGGTCTACCTCGTGGGTCTTGATCAAGATCGGGCTGGCCGAGCTACCGGCGCTGACGTTCGCCGGGCTGCGCTACGGCCTGGCGGCGCTGTGCCTGGCGCCGCTCGTCGCGGGGGCGCCCGCACAACGGGCCGCGTTGCACGCCCTCTCCCGCCGCGATTGGGCGCGCCTGGCCGGGCTGGGGCTGATCGTTATCGCCGCCGCGCAGGGAGCGCAATTCCTCGGCCTGGCCGCCTTGCCTGCACTTACCGTCAGCCTGCTCTTGAATTGCACGCCGGTGCTGGTCGCCGGACTGGGCGTGGTCTTGCTGGCCGAGCGCCCGACGCGGCGGCAATGGCTGGGCGTGGCGCTGTTTCTCGCCGGGGTTGGGGTCTATTTCTACCCGGTGGCCCTGCCAGCCGACCAGGCGCTCGGCGTGGTGATCGTGATCGGGGGCGTGGGCGCGAACGCGGTGGGCGCCGTGCTGGGGCGGAGCATCAACCGCGCCGGGACGATCCCGCCGCTGGTGGTGACGCTGGTCAGCATGGGCGTGGGCGCCGCCGTGCTGCTGGTTGTGGGTGTGGCCGCGCAGGGCCTGCCCGCGCTCGGCCAGCGCCAGTGGGCGATCATCGGCTGGCTGGCCGTGGTCAACACCGCGTTCGCCTTCACCCTCTGGAACCGCACCCTGCGCATCCTGGCGGCGGTGGAGTCGAGCATCATCAACAGCACGATGCTGGTGCAGGTTGCCGTGCTGGCCTGGCTGTTCCTGGGCGAGGCGATCAGCGGGCAGGGCGCGCTGGGCATGGCCCTGGCGGGGGCCGGCGTGCTGCTGGTACAGGTGCGAGGTGGCGGCGCGGCGGTCGCGGCCTGGTGGCGCGCCCTGCGCCTGGCGCGGGCGCCGGGCAAATAAACCGCTTACGGCTCTACATCAGTGGCATCCTTGCAGCTTAGGGTTTGTAACCGAATACCTTTGCAGGCTAGCGGCGTACCGCCGCCGTCCCGGCGGCTCGCGCGAGCCGCCGGGACGGCGGCGGTACCGCAATGTTATTTTTACGGCCCCTTACGATACTGTAACCTAGTTTGGGGGCGTAAGGCATTGTTTGCGGCGGCGTTCCGGTGTTATAATCCATTATCGGCCACCAGGAACCTGGTGCGTATGGCGGGGAGGGCTGGATGCGCTGGTTTTGGATCGCTTATGGAGTGGCGCTGCTGCTCGCGGTGGTGGGCGCCGTGATGATTCCCACGCTCAACCTGGGCTGGGTGGTGGTGGGCCTGGTCGTGCTGGGGATCGGCGTGACCGGCTGGTTCTTCCTGCGCCAGGGCGCGCCCGACGATAAATTCCCCTGGGAATAGGCGCCCGTATTCGGTATCCTGATTGAGCAGCTTATACAAAAGCGCGGCCCCGTCGTGCGTGATGGGGCCGCGCTTTTGTGTGCTCAGGGGTAAGGAAGGACAGTGAAGTTTTGCAGCGAACGCGCCGTCAGCCCTGCCCCGATCTGCCGCCACAGGGGTGTCTCGACTGCCTCTTCGCCTTTGCCTTCATAGAACTCTGCCAGCGTGTGCCCGCTGGCGGGCGCCATCTCCATGTAGAACAGGATCAGTTCGTGGCGCCGGGCCGCGTCGGGCACGGTGACGAAGCGCGACATCATCCACTCGTCGGCAAACGTGTAGCCCTGCTCCCGGAGAAAAGCAGCGGTCAGCGGCGCCTCGCTGCCGGGGCTTTGCCGTGCAATCGCCGCGTTGCTGAAGGCGTAGGCGCCGTGCTTAAACCGTTGCCCGCCGAGGAGGAGCGGATCGTCAAAGCGGTAATTATAGGTTTTGCTGTTGCCGGGCAGGAAGCCCTCGAATTGCAAGATGAACAGGCGCCGGATCAGGAGGTCCGCCGCCTCGACAAAGATGTAACGCTCGCCCGCCGCCACCTCCCAGAGGTTGAAGGAGACGCAGCCCGCGTAGCGAAATTCCGCCGCCACCTGGATGCGGACGGCGGGCAGGTCTGTAGAGACCAGGGTAGTGTCTCGCACAAAGCGGTGGGGGATCATAGCTTCCTCACGGGTGGGTTGGAGAATGAGGGGACGGGCCGGTCACCCATCCCCAGTGTATACCACCCGGCGCGTGCCGTCAACGACGGGCGATAAACCGGCATTATTACTACATCTGTAGACGGATGCCTTAATAACCACTTGCCCCTATCATAGACCCAGCGCGCCGGCGTGCTAGCCGCCGGGGCCGCAGCGAACGACTCACCCACCTGTATCGAGGAGAATGCGGAAAAATGCTAACGACGATCACGGATTCGCCGGCCTATTATGCTAGCCAGGGGCCGATCACTGATCCGGGGCCACATGCCCCGCTGTTCACCGGCTTGCCGACCGATATTCGCGAACTGGCCGCCGTGGTGCGGGGGCTGCTCTTCCACTACGGCGAAGGCAAGATGTATCATTATGTCGTCCCTCGGAAACGCATCGTCCAGGACGAGGCGCGGACGGTGCCCCAGATGCTAGGCAAGATTATGGAGCGGCACGCTGCCCCCCTGGCCGAGGCCCGCCCTCCGGCGGGGCGGCTGGTGGGCTGCTGCCGCGACTATGCCCTGTTGCTGGCGGCCATGTTGCGCCACCAGGGCGTGCCCGCTCGCGTGCGGTTCGGCTTCTCGCGTTACTTCCAGCCGAACTTCGGCTCCGACCATGTCGTCTGCGAATATTGGGATGCTGCGGCGAGCCGTTGGAAGCTGGTGGATGCGCAACAGGACGAGTTGCACTGCCGGGCGAACAATCTCGCGTTCGACCCCCATGACATTCCCGCCGACCAGTTCCCGGTCGCAGGCCAGGTCTGGCAGCAGGCGCGGGCGGGTACGATTAACCCGGCCCGCTACGGTTATGCCCGCAACGCCGCCGGGATGTGGGTCATTCAATCGTATCTCGTCCACGACCTGGCGGCGCTGAACAAACAGGAATTGCTTGTCGGCGATAGCTGGGGCCTGGGCCATCGGGGGCCGAGGGACCCCATCGCGCCCGCCGACGAGGCGCGGCTGGATCAGGTAGCCGCCCTGACCCTGGACGACGGCGCCTTTGCCGCGCTGCGCGCCGCCTATGACGGGGACCCCCGGTTGCGAGTGCCGCCGATGGTCCACCACTTCACCCTGCGTGGGGAGTACCTGGGCGAGGTGCCGGTCGGCCTATAATGCCGCGCTGACGGAACCCTCGCCGGCGGGCGAGGGAACGCGGCTTGACTCCTGGATGTGGCAAAGAGAAGCGCGCCGGCCCGGAAAAGGGGGGCGCGCTTCTCTTTGTCGCCTGATCAGTTATCCGCTCAACTGCGGTTGGGACGGCGGCCCGACGATACTTCCCAGACGAACAGGAGGCGCTGCACGGCGGTGATCTGGGTGCCGACGGCGAGGATCCAGAGGATGGGCGTGGGCAGGGCAAAGAGCAGGCCGAGGGCGATCAGCACCACGCGCTCGGTGCGCGGCAGCAGGCCGATCTCACAGTCGATCTTGAGCGCGCCGGCGCGGGCGCGGGCATAGCTGATCATGGTCGAGCCGACCATCGTGAAGAAGATCAGCACGATGTTCACCGCCGCGTCGCCGTTCCACAGATAGTGCAGGGCGGCCCGGCCCGTGTCGGCGCAATCGGCGCAAGCGGTGAACGGGACCTGGCGCACGTAGTAGACCAGCAGGCCGCCCAGGATCGCCGCCTCGGAATAGCGGTCCACGAACGAGTCGAGGAACGCGCCGAACGGGCTGGCCTGGTTCTTCACCTTCGCCAGCGCGCCGTCCAGCAAATCGAACACGCCCGCGACGAAGATCAGCGCAGCGCCCAGCAGCAAATTGCCCCAGGCGACGGCCAGCCCGACCAGGATGTTGATCAAAAAGCCGGTAAGGGTCAGCATGTTGGGCGTGATCGGCGTGTTGACGAACAACACCGCGACCCGCCGGAACTGCGCCCGCGACCAGGATTGCAAAACGGATGTGAACAACCTTCCAGCCTCCCCCCTGACGAGTAACGAGTAACGAGTGATGAGCGATGAGTAGCGAGTAGCGCGTAGTGAGTGTTGAGCAATGTGTGTGCCCGGCGCCCGGCATTGACGTGCTAGCGGTCGGCGATGCGGGCTCCGTAGTCGGCGAGCTTGTGCATGGCGCTCGAAAACTGGTAACTGAAGGTGTTCCGCTTTTGCGCGTTCACCTGGGCGAGCGTTTGCAGATAAAATTCTTCGACGCGGGCGGCCACCAGGGGCCAGTCGTAGCGGGCGGCGGTGGCGCGGCCTGCGGCGACCAGCCGGGCGCGGGTGGTGGGCTGGATCAGCAGCCGGATGAGGACGGCGGCGAGCGCGCCAGGGTCCTCCGGCGGTACCAGCAGGCCGTCCCGCTCGTGGGTCACGACGCTGGCATAACCGGGGTTGTCGCTGGCGACCACGGCGGTGCCCGCCGCCATCGCTTCCAGCAACACGATGCCGAAGCTCTCCTGGCCGGTGGCGGGCGAGCAATAGATCGTGGCGCCCTGGTAGTAGCGCGGCAGATCGGCGGGCGAGACCATGCCCACGAAGCGCACGGCGTCCTTGTCGGCGGGCAACTGGTCGGCGAAAGTGGCAGGATCGCCCTTGCCCGCCACCACCAGGCGCACATTGGGGACGGCGGCGCGCACGTAGGGCAAGGCCTCCAGCAGCACCTGAAACCCCTTGCGCGGCTCGGTGAAGCGGCCCACGAACAGGATCGTCGGGCGGTCGTCCTGCATAACGGGCAGCAACGGCAAAGGCGCGGCGAAGCGCGCTACGTCCACCCCGTTGGGGATGATCGTGTAGTCACCCGGCAAATACGTCTGGGCAAAGCCGCGCGCCAGGGTCGAAACGGCGATGCGCCCGTGCAGGCGGTTCATGACGCCGCTCAGCATGCGCCCGGCGACGCGGTAGCGCATCTTGGTCTCGCCGAAGGCATGGAAGGTGCCGATGTTCACCGATCGCGAGTAGCGCAGGGCCATGAGCGGCACCAGTGGTTGCAGCGGCTCATGGATATGGACGATGTCGGGCGCTTCGCGGCGCAGGTAGGCCTGCACCTGGGCGCCGGTGTCGGGCGCCACCCCCAGGCGGCAGGTCGAGCCGTTGGCCGGGATCTCCATCACGCCGCTGACCGGGCGCACGTTGGGCGCCAGCGTCGACCAATCCGCCGCCGACGGCGCGATGATCACCACGTCGTGCCCCCGGCGACGCAGGTGGACGTCCAGGCCCGCCACATGCTCGGTCACCCCGCCCGGATAGGGGTAATCGTAGGCGGAAACCAGGGCGATTTTCACAACTGGTGCCCCAACCGGCGGCGCACCGAGCGTTGCAGCTTATACGAAGGCGACACGATCATGCTGCGCCACATGTTGGGCGCGGCGATTTCGGCGTGATCGCGGAAATTCATAAAGCGCCCTCCCGCCAGGGTGGTGCGCGCCGCCAGCGCGGCGCGGAAATCGTCAATGGTGGTGCCGGGGAAATAGGTATAGCCCAGGGCGATCATGGAGAGAGCGTGGGCGTCGCTCCCACCCAGTTCCGGGAGTTGCAATTGCCCTTGGTTCAGGCGCGTGATCGCTCCATGCCCCACGCGCCCGGCCACGGTCGGGTTGAACGCCTCGACGCCGTGAAACGGCAGCTCTTTATGCACTTCGAGCAGAGTCTTTTCGCGGATGCTGGCGGTGATCCAGCTCAAGGGGTGGGGGGCGATGACCAGCCCGCCCGCCTCGTAGACCATTTCCATTGAGGCGCGCAGCGACTTGAGCATGGGGAAATCGCGCTCGACAAACAGGGCCAGCAAATGCCCCTGGCGGGTGGTGATCTCGGTCGCCATGATCACCTGCACGCGACTGTTGCGCCGCGCCGCCAGTTCGCGCATCTCGTGCGCCCCGCGCACGTCGTCATGGTCGGCGATGGCGATCACGTCGAGGTCGGTGTGCTGCTCGACGTAGTCGAGAATCTGAGGAATGCTGTCCAGCCCGTCGCTGTAGGTGGAATGGATGTGCAGGTCGGCTTTGCTGGCGCCGGGTGGGCGGGTAGCTGGTCCCGCTGAAACCCATGATAAGCCCTGTCGGATAGACGGGCGATGCTTTGCCACGATGTTCCCCTGACTTTCTGCATGCGCGTCCGGCGCGCGGCGGTTGCTCCCACGGATTATACATAAGGGGGAATTGATAAGTCAAGTTACGCACGAGACGAGTGATGAGTGATGAGGAATGAGTGATGAGGAATGAGTGATCAGTGGGCAGTGGTCGGTGGTCAGTCTTAACATAGACTGCCTACTGCCTACTTACTCATCACTCATTCCTCATCACTCATCACTCGTCAGCCACGGCGGCCGAACTCGCGTTCCAGTTGGCTTTCCAGCACATTGGGATCCTAAGCTTAGAATTCCACGTGGACAAGTTGTCGCG
>JADMIO010690369.1_pt1 | contig 25316 bp, 14 predicted proteins | sample 8958161 | NCBI WGS metagenome assembly JADMIO01 (sample SAMN16585339, study PRJNA669376) | soil metagenome | isolation source: Crop rotation soil | place: USA: Cullars Rotation, Alabama | collected 2011
CGCGACAACTTGTCCACGTGGAATTCTAAGCTTAGGATCCCAATGTGCTGGAAAGCCGAATCATGGTCATGCGGCCGAAACGCAAAGGCGCGACGTGGGTGGCCGAGCCCGAAGAATTTCTTGCGGTGCGCGGTATTAATTTCCCCGTTACCGAGGCACGCGTCGGACCCGACGGTGCGCTGTATGCATGCTACGGCGGGCGCGGAGCTAAAGGCGGCGTCATTCGCATTCGGTACGTCGGCGCCAAACCGATGCGCAGCGTTTTCAGAGAAGACGAGTTGCGCGGCGTCCCGGGTCCCATCGCAATCGCATTGAACACCGCGCAGTACCAATCCGCGTACGGTCGAGCTTCCATTGCGCGGCTCAAGCAGGCCGCCGGCACCGATTGGAACTGGCAGCTGGCTGCCGTTGCGCGCGACGCCAGACGTACCGATGCCGTGCGCGGTCGGGCACTCGACTTTCTCGGCATGAACGGTGACATCATCGATCCCGTGCTGCTCACCGATCTCGCCAAAGACAAATCAGCGTTCGTGCGCGCTCAGGCCGCCCAACGCATTTCGCTCAACGGCGATCCCGCCGTTCACGCCGTGCTGAAAACTCTTCTGAGCGACGATGACGCCTGGGTTGTGCGCCGCGCCTGCGAAGGATTGTTGCGTTTTCCCGACCTCGCCGCTACCGGCCCGCTCGTGGAGCTGCTGGGGCACTCCGACCGCTTTGTTCGGTACGCTGCAAGCAACGCATTGCTGCGCTTTCCCGCGGAATCCTGGATGCAAAAAGCCGCCGCAACGGCCAATACCACCCAGAAGGGCCAAGCCCTGCTGACTTGGGCGCGCTCCTTTCATTCGATGAAAATCAATCCGGAAAAAATCACACCATCTTTCGATGACATGCTCAAGAGCGCCGCCGACGGCCTCGATGTCCTGGCACTCGCAAAAACCGCCGGTCCCGACGATACGCTGATTCTGCTTCGAGCCATCGCACTGACGCTGCTCGCCCGCGCCGATCAGCCCACCCCCGCTCTTCCCCAAAAGCCTTTCATCCCGCCGCCGATCCGAGACCGCATCGTCGCGCATTGCATCCAGCTGCTGAAGTTGGCCGACCGCCGCATCGCGATGGACGCCGCCGAAATACTTGGCTTCATCGGCGATGGCAAAGCCGTTGCGCCGCTGATCGAAAAATTGAAAGACGAACTGTCGCCCCGCGACGAACGCATTGAATACGCGTACGCGCTATCAAACATCGCCGACGGCTGGACCGCCGCGAGCCTCGCCGAAACGCTGGAATTTCTCGCTGCCCCAGGTCCCGGCGAAAACGGTTTCGCGTTCGCTGCGAATCTCAAGCAATTCGCCGCGCGTCTTGGAAAAAATCTTCCCGCCGAACTGCGCAACGCCGCATTCAATGCCCTTACGCCCGACACGAAATCCTTCGTGATGGGCATCCAGGGCTTCAACGAAATGAGCGTCACGACGATTCTCGATGAATACAAAAGAGCAAAAGACTCCGAAGCGCGCAAGCAACTGCTCGGCAAAATCGCCGCGATGGGCAATGACGAAGCGTTTCGCGCGCTCGAATCGTTACTCGACGACACCTCGCCGCTCTATGACACATTGCTCGCACTGCTGATGCGCTTCAAGCACGTCGAAGCGAAAAAATATGCGACACTGGCGCTCACCTCATCGAGCCGCGGCCTGGCCGGCGACGCGCTTGGCCGGATCATCGAGTTGTACAAAGAGGATCCAGAAGACCAGAACGTCTACTTCGGACTCGTCGCCTGCGCCGCGCGATCGAACGAATCGCGCGAAGCGGCGCTTGCGCAATTGAAGAAGTGGCCGATCGACGACAAGGCGATCAAAGACCTGCCGCCGAAGCCGGAGGACCAAATCACGTTCTGGGAACAGGTCTATCAAAAGAACTACAAGAACGACAAGCGCAGCTTCCCGGATTTCGCCGGCACGGGCTATCAGGCCCCGGAGAAATTTGAGAAGCTCAGCGATTTCATCAGGACGAATGCGCCGGGAAAAACCGGCGATGTGGAGGCTGGCAAAAAGCTCTTCAAGTCCGCCAAATGCGTGAACTGTCACGCATTCAAAGGCGAGGGCCAGCAACTCGGGCCGGAGCTGACCGATGTTGCCAAGCGCTTCGACAGCGCCAAGATTCTCGAAGACATCGTCTATCCGTCGAAAGTTGTCGATACGCGCTACAAGCAGATCGTCTTCAAAACGAAAGACGGCCAGCGCGTCACCGGGTTCGCATCCGCGGAGACCGATGATTCCATCAGCATCACCAGCAGCGAAGCGTTTACGATGACGCTGAAAAAATCGGAGATCGTGAAGAAGACCGCGACGGAAAAATCGATCATGCCCGACGGCCTGCTCGATGACTTCACGCCGGAGGAAATCCGCGACCTGCTGGGGTTCCTGGAGTCCGGCAAGTAGCGCAGTTTTTTTTAACCGCGGATAACGCGGATTTGCGCGGATATATTATGGGCTGGATTCTGGGGCGAATTCGACAACGCTGGCGATCGCGTGGCTGCCGCGAACAGCAAATGAACCGCGAATAACGCGAATGGACGCGAAAAAAACTGGGTGGCCCACCCGAGCTTTGCTGGGGTGGGTCGCGAAGCGACAAGAAGCCTCACCCATGCCTCTCGAATTTAAGGAGAGTTCGGCGTCGTCCCTCAACTCCTGACGGAGTGCTTCATTCATGCTCGCCTGCATCGACGTCGATTACCGCACCGACCACGCAAAGGCCGCGTGCGTCCTCTTCGAAAAGTGGGCGGATGCACAGCCATTCGCTTTGATCGTGAAGCGCATCAATCACGTCGAACCCTACGTTCCCGGCGAATTTTATCGCCGCGAATTGCCCTGCATTCTCGCGGTTCTCGAACGCAATCCGTCGTCGCTCGACGTCGTTGTCATCGACGGTTACGTCTGGCTGGATAGCAACGGCCGCCCGGGACTCGGCGCGCATTTGCATCGCGCGCTCGGTGAGAAAATTCCGATCATCGGTGTCGCGAAAAAACCATTCGCTGGCGCCGCGCCAGAACTCGTTCTGCGCGGTTTCAGCACAAACCCGCTCTACATTACCGCCGCCGGAATGGATTCCAAAATCGCCGCCGAACGTATCCGATCCATGGACGGCCCATCGCGCATTCCTACCCTGCTGAAACGCGTCGATGCGCTCTGCCGCTCGAAATGAATTTTGCGCCGCCACTGATTTTCGCCTGATTTTCCCGCTTATGGTTTATTCAATACACAGTTCGAAATCTCACAATGGATCAACAACGATGCGTCGTACATTTCAATTCGTAGTACTCTCCGCGGCGGTCTTGAACACGGCCATATATTGCGGCGAAACCGAAAAACCGAAAGAACCTGCCAAGAAAAAAGAGCCGCGCAAAAGTCGCATTGAGACCATGGACACAGGCCCGCTCATGTCCTCAACAATCGGCAAATTCATCGGCCCGGACACTGGCAAAGAATTCGGGACGATCGACGGCGTGGTGCTCAAAGGCATCAGCGTGAAGCTCGGCAAGAACGCGGCCGTCGTCTTCGACACCGACCTGATGCGCTACGCGGCCGGCTGGACCGGCGGGTTCCTTGATTTCTCCGATTCCAATCCCGGCCAGGACAAGGGCAATCAACCGTCGGCGGCGGTGGGCACGATTGTGTTCGGCAACAAGGCTACGCCTGGCGTTGGCATTAATGGTGAATTCAAAGATGCGCGCGAGCATGTCAAGAATGTCAACGAGCGCCCGGTCGGTCCGTTGCCTTATGAGTATGCGAAATATAAAGGGCTTTACGTCCATAACAACAGTGTGATTTTTTCGTACTCCGTCGATGGCGTCGATGTGCTCGACATGCCTGGCGAAATGACGGACGAGAAGGACACTGTTTTTCTGCGTTATATCGAAGTCGCACCGACTCAGAAGTCTTTGATGTTTGCTTTGTGCGAGAGCACCGCAAACATCTATGCGGATCTATACATCTCAGCCGAGGAAAAAATCGAGAAAGCGGGGTCCCAGTGGGTTGTCAAAGTGCCGCCTCATGACAAGTCAATTCTGTTGATCGCGGCTGTCGGAACCGGTGACAAAAACGATCACCCTCGTCCCGCTTTCAAACTGAAATTCAAGAGCTTGGCAGAGCTCTGCAAAGGCGGCCCCGCACATTGGAATCCCGCCATCGAAACGCAAGGCACACTCGGTACTGATGAAGGTCCGTACGTCGTCGACAACCTGACGGCACCCGAAAAAAATCCCTGGAACTCCTGGTTCCGCGCCGGCGGCTTTGATTTCTTCGCAGACGGGACGCGCGCTGCCGTCTGTACGCTTAGCGGCGATGTCTGGACCGTTTCCGGCATCGACGCGAAGCTCGAAAAGCTGACGTGGAAACGTTTCGCGACCGGACTGTACGAACCGCTTGGACTGAAGATCGTTGACGACACCATCTATGTGCTGGGCCGCGACCAGATCACGCGGTTGCGCGATCTCAACGGCGACGGCGAAGCCGATTTCTACGAAAACTTCTGCGGCAAATGGAATATCTCGCCGAGCTACCATGCGTTTTCGTTCGACCTGTGGACCGACAAGGATGGCAACTTTTATTTTGCGAACGATCTCAACCAAGTCGAAATCGGCCTGCCCGGTCATGGCGTGATTTTCAAGATTTCGAAAGATGGCAGCAAAATCGAAGAGGTCGCACGCGGTCTGCGTGCGCCCAATGGAATGGCTGTCGGCCCGAATGGCGAAATTGTGTGTTCGGACAACCAGGGCTTCTGGATGCCGGCGAGCAAAATCAACTGGGTGACACCCAACGCGTTTCTCGGTTTTCCGGGCGACCCGCGCAAACTTTCGAAGACCGATCCCCTTCAGCAGTACAAAGTGCCTGACTCCTACGACGCACCGCTGTGCTGGATTCCGCACGACAACAACGACAAATCCAGCGGCGGCGAAGCGTTCGTCACCAGCGACAAATGGGGGCCGTTCAAAGGCGGTTTGATCCACACGTCGTATGGCCATGCGGCGCTTTTTTATGTCCTCACTGAAAATGTCGACGGTAAAATGCAGGGCGGCACGGTGCGCTTGCCACTGTCGTTTCCGTCGGGCATCATGCGCGCGCGCTTCAACGAGAAGGATGGCCAGCTCTACGTCTGCGGCCTGAAAGGCTGGCAAACATCGGGCGCGCACGACACCGCATTTTCGCGCGTTCGCTATACCGGCAAAACAGTCGCGATGCCGCAGTCGATCAAGACGCATCCGACCGGGATCGACATCACCTTCACCACGCCGCTCGACGAAGCGACCGCGAAGGACGCCGACAACTACGGCATTGCGCAGTGGAACTATCGTTACTCGGCGGCATACGGATCGAAGGACTACAAGGTCTCGAATCCCAACGAAGTCGGCCGCGACCCGGTGACGATCGAATACATCAATATTTCGGCGGACAAGAAAACAGTCTCGCTGGCGCTGAAAGATTTGAAGCCGGTCATGCAGATGGGCATCACGATGAAAATCAAAGCAGCCGACGGAACGCCGATCAAGACGGAAGTGAATTATACGATTCATAAACTGGGGAAGTGAAAGAAGTGCTGAGTGCTGGGTCCTGAGTCCTGAGGACCGGCGTTGCAGCACTCTGGAGTCAACTAAAAAAGGAATTTCCGTTGATCATTGAAAACAAAACTATTAACCGCGGGCAATGGATGGTGCTGCTGGCGGCGTTTCTGGGGTGGATGTTTGACGGCTTGGAGATGGGAATTTTTCCGCTGATCGCGCGGCCGGCGCTGCTCGACATGATGACACGAGCTGCGAAAGCCGATGGCTCATGGGGCGACGGTGGTCCGATGGTGATGAAAGCGATTGAAACGACAGCGCAAGGCTGGGAAGGAAACATTCACGCGTTTTTCCTGATCGGCGCGGCGATGGGCGGGCTTGTTTTCGGCTGGATCGGCGACAAGGTCGGCCGCGTCCGGGCGATGACTTTCAGTGTCCTCGCGTATTCCGTTTTCACGGGACTCGGGTATTTTTCGCAATCGCCGTTGCAGCTGGGCATCCTGCGTTTTCTGGCCGCGCTGGGCATGGGCGGCGAATGGTCGCTGGGTGTCGCTCTGGTCATGGAATGCTGGCCCGAAAAGCGCCGCCCGCTGCTGGCCGGGATGATTGGCGCGGCGTCGAATGTCGGCTTTGCGATGATCGCGGTGCTCACGCTGTATTTCCATGTCACTGAAGATTCGTGGCGCTGGGTTTTGCTGGCGGGTCTTGCGCCGGCTCTGCTGACTGTCGTGATCCGCCTCTTCGTTCCGGAGTCCGAACGGTGGCACGAAGAGAGCAAGAAAGGACCGACGAATCCGGTGCGCGAAGTGTTCTCCGGAAAACTGCTGAAACCCACGTTGATCGGCATTGCGCTGGCGTCGGTGGCACTGCTTGGGACATGGGGATCGATTCAGTGGATTCCGTCCTGGATCGGAAAAATCGCGCAGGGCACACCGGAATTCAAATCGACGGCGAAATCGCTTTCGCAGATTTGCTCGTCGATCGGTGCCGTTGTGGGGTGTCTGATCGCGCCGTTTCTGGGCGAGTGGCTGGGACGGCGGGCGGGCTATTTTTTGCTCTGCGCACTATCGCTGGGCGTTTGCCTGGCGATGTACATGGGCATGACGGAATACAGTGTCAGTTTGCTGTGCGTCATCTTCGCGGCCGGGATGGTGACCGCTGCGTTTTACGGATGGCTCCCGCATTATCTTCCGGAACTTTTCCCGACGCGCGTGCGCGCCACGGGCCAGGGCGTCAGCTTCAACGCGGGCCGCATTTTCGCGGCGATCGGCGCAGTGACGAAAGGAAATCTGATGGCGTCCGTGAACAACGATTACGCCAAAGCAGGCATCATCATCACAATGATTTATCTGGTTGGCATGACCGTCATCTGGTTCGCACCCGAAACAAAGGGCAAGCCGCTGCCGGAGTAATCGAACGCCTGAAATCTCACGCGGAGACGCGGAGGCGCAGAGAACGGCAAGACATTCCATGAAGCGGATTTTGTGCAGCCGATCTCCGCGCCTCCGCGTCTCTGCTGAGAATTAAAATCCGTCGCCCTGCAAAAATTTGATCAGGTCCCGGAATTCCTGCGGCTTCAGCGTGTCGGGCAGACCTTCCGGCATCATTGATTTCTGCTGGTCGGTCATCTTCGAAATGTCTTCGCGCTGCAGCACCTCTTTTTTGTCGTTCTCGCTCTTGATCGTCACCGTTTTGTCGTCCTGTTCGGCGATGATGCCGGTGAGCGTCAGGCCGTCTTTTTTCTTGATCGACCAGACATAATACGGCGCGCCGACGACGGCGTTGGGATCGATGATGTTTTCGAGAAGGTAGTTGATGTCCTTGCGTCCGGACCCGGTCAGCTCCGGCCCAACATGGTTTCCTTTGCCGAAAATCGAGTGGCAGGGCATGCAGGTTGTTTCGAAAATTTTCGCGCCAGCTTTTGCGTCGCCGGTTCCTTCGTTGACGATCGCGCGGTATTTCGCGATCTGCGTCTTGATTTCATCCGGCGCGCGATCGCGCACCCGGCCCCAGGCGGTCTCGATTTTCTTGTTGAGCGCCTCGTCATTGAGCTGCCGCATGCGGCGCACCGCCGCCGCGCCGATTTCCGCGCGGGCGATGGTGTTCGCTGTACACGCATCAAGCAAAGCCGAGGCGTAATCCGCGCGCGAACAGAGCACGTCCAGCGTATCCACGCGGGCCGCGACATCGAACTTCGCCCAGCGCTCGATCAGCCCCTTCGCGTTTTCGATGGAGCTGAACGCGCCGAGTCCGCGGATGGCTTCGCGCGTGAGCTCTTCCTTGTTTTTGCCGTCGATGATTTCGAAGCAGAGTTTTTCCGCGCCGGGCGCTTTGAAACCGCACAGTAACTTGAGCGCTTCGATACGCTCTGCGAGCGGACGTTTTGGGTTAGCGGCATTTTTCTGCGCGTCCGCCAAGCTGGCGGCATCACCGAAGTATGCGGCAATTAGTTTGAGCTTTTTCAACTCCTCTGTGTCGTTTTTCTTTTGTGCTAAAGCAAAAACATTCTCCCAGTTTTTGGGCGGTACGATTTTGTGACGGCCCTTGAGCGCCAATTGAATACCGTCCAATACATTGCAGCGCATTTCGTCCGTTTCCGCGTTCTCATACAACGCAAATGCCTCGTGCAACAAAGTTTCATTTTGAGCCGCCGTCAGTCGGCGGGCGACATTGCGAGCCAGGATTGTGTTGATGATCTTATGCGTACTACTCATTGCTTTTGAAATAGGTTTAAAACGGCTTAAATTGAGTTGCGAACTCGGAATAGCAAAACCGTCCACTTCCGGCTCCCAGGCAAGCCAAATCAGGAATGGAATGATGGGATCGTCCACATCTTCATCACGCAGAGCTAACTGTTGCAAAATGGAAAAGCGCGGATTCGGACATTTCGGTTTCTGACATGTTGATGCCAATTGCGAACGGACTTCCGCCGCCGGATCGGTTGCAGCCATCGTCGCAAGCAGCTCGACCATCGTATTGCTGTTGTTCTTATACGTCAAACCTTCTCCGACGAAGCGCACAGTCCATGATCGTACCCACGAATGCTGCGACTTCAGCCCTTCCATCGCGATCTCCTCATCAAAACCACCCACGCAATACAGCGCCCACAACCCCCGCAAACAGATCTCCTGCGTCTCCCCATGCAGCGCAATCTCTTTCAGCAGCGGAATCGCCTCCGCCGGTTTTTTCTCCGCCAGAATCCGCCGCGCCTGGCGCACTTTCCAATCGTTGCGGTCCTTCTGCATCGCGCACAGTTCCGCGACGCTGAGCTTTGAGAGATCAAACGCGCCCGGCCATTTCGTGCCCTTGTATTCAACTTTGTAGACGCGCCCGTTCGTGCGGTCCCAGGCGTCTGTGTTGTTGTTGTGGCAGTGCTGTTTGTCGTACCAATCGGAGATGTACACGCTGCCGTCCGGGCCCATGCGTTCGCCGCTGGGGCGGAACCATTTGTCGTTGGCGAGCAGAAAATCCGGGCCGTGCTTTCCGATGTATCCGGATTTGTTCCGGACCAGCAGGTCGCGATTGATTCTGTTGCCGTGGAGATTGCCCATGAAAATGGTGTTGCGGTATTCGGCGGGGTACGTGTCGCCGAGGTAAATGCAGGCGCCGTCGTGGGCGTGGCCGCCGCCGAGCGAGTCGCTGCTGCGGCGGTCGGTGTCATTCCACTGGTTGCCGAGAAAATGACGGTGATCAGCGATCGTCACGATTTCGCCGTATGCGTACGGATTCGAATTCTGCCCGGCCTGGCGCTGATACAATCCGCCCGGAACCATATGGTACAGATGCGGAATCACGCAGGCCGTGATGAACGCGCTGCCGTAATCATCGAAATCGAGGCCCCACTGATTGCTCCCGCCCTCGGCGAAGATTTCGAATTTCTTTATGATCGGATGGTAGCGCCAGACACAGGCCGTGAACTTGATGTCCTGAACATTCGACGGGACGAAGACGCCGTGATTGCCGTAGAGCCAGCCGTCCGGTCCCCAGATGAAGGAGTTCAGCAGCTCATGGGTGTCGTTGCGGCCGAAGCCACTCAGCAAAACTTCCGGTTCGCCGTCGGGCACGTCGTCGTGATTGCGATCGGGGATGAACAGAAGGTTGGGCGCGGCACCGACAAAGACTCCGCCGTAGCCAATCTCAATTCCCGTCGCGAGATTCAGGCCTTCGTAGAAAACGGTGATCTTGTCCGCTTTGCCTGAACCGGTCGTGTCTTCGAGAATGAGAATGCGATCCTTGCCTTTCTTGCCGACCGGCTGGCCGCGGGGGTACTCGTAACATTCCAGCAGCCACATGCGCCCGCGCTCGTCGAAACAAAACGCGATCGGTTGATGAATTTCCGGTTCGGACGCGACGAGTTTCACCGTGAAACCTTCGGGCACGGTCATCGCTTTGACGGCGTCGGCCGGAGAAAGTCCATTCGCTCGCGTGTCCGGCGGCGGCGGGGCGGGAACGTCGTTTGGGCGCTCGCCGGTCTGTTTGAAATCGTCGAAATTCAGATGGCCCCAGGGCCCGGAATCTTTGTCGACGAGCACGATCCGGATTTCCTGCCCAAGGAATTTCGTGGCGTCGAACGCGACGCGCGACAGGACTTCGGAGTTTCGCCCCGTCGCGTGAAAAATCTCTTTGCCGTCCGCCAGTTGGATAGACACGTATTCCTTTGACGGCTTGTCGCCGCCGCCGATGAGAAACGAAATCCACGGCTTCTCGAGCTTGAAGAGATCGGAGGTCAGGGTGCCCATCGGCACGTCGGATTGCTCCGTTCCCGGTGTGCCGCCCTTCGGGCAATTCTCGTACGTGCCAATCCAATACTTGCCTTCGGGCCCAGCCGCGCGGTTGCGCAGTTTCGCGTTGTCGCCTTCGGTGGGCTGAGACTTGAACGCATCGCCGGTGGCGGTCCATCCGCCCAGGTCGCCGGTTTCGAAATTGAAGGTGATTTCGCCGGCGAAAAGCCGCGCAGAAAGTACAGTCAGCAACACGAATGTAATAACAAATCGCATAGTAAAGACCTGTGAGATTGATTCTGAAAGACAAGGACCCTTCAGCGTTCGTCGACTGGAAAATTACCAAACTGTCGTCTCGAGGCCTGAGGACGCAATTGCGGAATCTTTTGTCAGCAGCGAGTGCCACTGAGCTGCGGATCGCTGAAATCGTCTTCCGTCACGTTCATCAACTCCTTGAACATACCAAACGGGATCATCGTTCCGGCCGTTTTTTTTGTTGTCGGAAGAAACGTAACAACCACGTTTGATTCCTGCACCCCAGGCGGAGTTTCGAACAATTCAATTTTCCCGTTTTTATACACGCCTTCGATTGTAGTAAGCATATCACCGTCCTCCTTTCCTTATTTTCGATAGATGCGTCATTCCGTTAATATGAGTTCTATTTGATCAAAATCGGCGCCCAATACTTTTCCGTCCGAATGCTGTAACTTTCACCCTTCTTGAACATCCTCGTAAACACCACGAATGCCTGGCCGTCGCTGGTGGGGATTGTGCCTGCTTCTTTCCAGCCTTCGGCGATCAGGTCGTCTTTCTTTTTGCATTTTTCGAACCAGCCGCCGCTTCTGTTTCCGCCGCCGCCCCAGCGCGGCGTGCAGGCCATCACGACCATGCCGTCTTTCGCCACGGTAAACTCCAGCGTCGCGCGCTTGTCGCCGTCTTTGACATTTGGACGGAAGCTGTAGGTGCGTCCTTTGAGCCATTCCGGCGTTGCGCTCCAGGCGGCATTGCCGTCGTGGGTGCCACGCTTTTCGCCTTCATTGAACGTGATGAAAATCAGCTCGTCGCCGCCGGCGTCGATGTTGACTTCGGCGGGATTGGCGAACAGTCCGGTGGGCGGCATTGCGCCGGTGGGGGAAGGGGTGTTCGCGGGGGCCTTCGTTTCGGTACCCGGAAAATCGGTGGGCGCGTTGTGAAAGAGCAGATTTTCGGGGATTAGTTCAAGCTCTGTTTTGCCGGGTGGAATCCACTTCACCACGGCCGTGCCGCGGCCGTGCACGTAACCGCAGATCGCAATCGGAATGAGTCCGCGCGCGAGCTTGATCGATACAATCTTGCCTTCCCCGTCGCGGTATTTGCAGAGTTCCTTTCCATCGATATAGAAGGAGTTTCGATCATAAAAGCTGTTGCCATTGAACTGGTATTCGCCATCGGCGTCGATTTTCAAATATCCCGCAGCGATTGCATTTTTTTGTTCGTCGAACTTGATCGAGGAAGAATTGGAAATCCCCGCAATTCGTTCCGGACTGTCAAATTTCTGCGGATTGAAATAATTCGGCGGCTTTTCCTGCGTGGCTTGGATGGGGTATTCCACCAGCAGCAATCCCGGCTGAAATGCTTTTGAGTCGCGGTTGATTCCGTACGCCTTGAAGTCAAATGCGAGCCCTTTTCGATCATTCATGATAATGTCCGCAACTGCGGTGGCAGCCCCAACGCCGGGACCCGCCGTACTGCCGCCCCTCGACACAAACACCCGATAGCGTACGCTTCCCGGATACCCTCCGAAATTTTGTCCCTGCCCCTGAATGCGCAGCACCGCGTCCGCAATATCGCGGTCCGCGCGATAGACAAACGGCTCGGCAGCGGTCCCTGTTGGAACCACAACGATCACATTTCCCGGCGCATCGCCGACACCCTTCTCTGCGATTACAAGCGCGCTGCCCGGGTTCGTATTCGGCGCGTCGGGATTGTCCGTCGCTTTCTTGCCGTGCTCTTTCCAACGGCCTTCGACATATTGAAGCGTCACAGTTTCGCCGCGTTTTAGCGCGCCGATCGTGTAGGCGTTGGTCGTGTTGGCTGCCAGCGTGGCGACTTCGCCCTGTGTCATCTCCTTGCCCGCCGGCTCTGCTGCGGCCGGCGCGCTGACTTTCTCGCCAGCGCCCATCGGGAGCAGCTTGAAATTCGAATACAGGACCGCGCCTTTGCTCCAATTGTCGCCGCCTGAAATTCGCAGAGTTACTTTGTCCGGCTTTCCCCGGACCGAGGTGCAAACGGAAGTATCGTTTACAAAAAACTCGCACTTCTCCTTCTCGCACACCGCGCGAATTTTGAGTGCTTGATCGTGTTCGTATTTGAATTTCGTGCCCGTGGTTTTTCCGCCGTACGCGAACAGGTTTTTGTCGTAGCCTTCATTACCAAACTTGATTTCTGAATTGAAATGAATGCGCGGGCGCATGCCCTTCTTGACAGTCATGGTGAACTCCAGAATAAACTCCATCGGCAGAGTGGTCTTGAATTCCGCTTCGGAGTCCCCTTCGCCCAGAATGCCAGTTTCATCCTGTGTCCAATTCCCATGCTTCGTGTTCCAGTTGCTCAGATTATTCAGGTCTCCGACCGCTGCGGAAGCAACCGCCTTCGTCGCCGCCGCAGTCGCATGCGCCGGCTCTGCTGCCGCCACCTCCACATGCGGCAGCGTCTTGAGCCGACCCTCGACCTTCAATTTCGCCAGCCCCGTCATGTTTGGCAGCGCCGACGCGTACCACAGCGCCGCGCGCTCCTGCATTTTTGTTTTCAAATAAACCAGCGGTTCTTTTTCCGCGCGGTCAAACCATGCATCCGCCAGCAGCGCCTGCTCGCCGGCGTCTGTCGGCGGAGCCAGCTCGCGTTTCGCCAGGCCGCTCAAAAGAGCGTCTTTGCTCTTGGCCAGCAGCGTCATCGCGCGTTCTGCGTCGCCGAGCAGCAGCGCGAATTTTCCCGCAACCAGACTGGCCTCCGCATCGTCGGATTTCGTCTGCAGCGTTTTCTGAGCCGCCAGCGCCGCGACGCTTTCTTTTTTGATCGCCTGCACGCGCGGAATTTCGGTCTTCAAATGCGCCTTCATGGCGGCGTCTTTCAGGAGCGGAATCAAGTCTTCGGCGCGCGAATTGAACCGCACAGCCTGATCGTAATCCGCCGCAGAAAGCGCGCTCTCGGCGCCCTGCGAATAGAGCGTCGCCAGGGCCAGCACAGACTCCGCAGACTTCGCGACCGTCTCGAGCTTCCGCAGATCCAGCAGCGCCGCCGCGCGATCGATCTTGAATCCGTCCAACAGCCGCTTCTGCGCCTCGGATGCCTTCCCGGCATCGCCCGCCAGCACCGCGATGTCGCGCGCCTCATGCAGCAGCACGTACTCGGCCGCCGCCTCCGTTTTGTTTTCGTCGGCTTGCTGAAGCAGCTTCCCGACCAGCACCACTCGTCCGGGCGCGTCGGTCTTCGCGTAATCCTCTTTGAGCAGGTCCTTGATGAAGCGCTCGGAGGTCTTGATGTCATCCGCCAGCGGCACGTTGCGTTTTCCGGCGTCGCCGACCGGAACTGGCGCGCGCGGCGCGCTGGAGGGCTGCGCGACGGTCCGCACGGTCGAGGGCTTGTCCAGGAGCTGCTCCTTCAAGCTGCGGTCCTGCGCTTTCAGGCTGGCGTCGGAACCTTTGAAGCGATCGGCGACTTCGTAAAATCGCACGGCGATCAGCAGATGTTCGTTCGGATATTTCTTCGCGAACTGGTCGGCGCGATCGAACCATTTCTGAGCATCGTCGGTCTTCGGAATGATCTTTTCGAGCGCCGCGAGTTTGCCGGTCACGGCCACTTCGCCGCCCTTGGTGAAGGCCTCGATGTCGTCGAGTGTCATCTTCTTCTTGCACCAATAAAGGTACGAATTCATCTCGACGACTTTTTCTTCGTTGCCGGCAGTGTTGTAAAGCTCCCCGGCTTTGACGAAAAGCCGCGCGGCGTCGACGATGGCGCGCGGATTGGTCTGGGATTCTTTCAGCGCGGAGATGCCGCGATCGCGGACTTCGTCGGCGTCTTCGGCGTGCAGTGCGGATGCGACGAGAACGGTGAAAAGCGCGAAAATCAAAATGGAGCGCATAGGCGAATACTCCGGGCTAAAAGAAGCTGAAGCTGCTCAGAAGAATACTCCAACATGCGGGCGGGGTTTGGACAAAAAAGGGTGGCGCTGGTAGGCGCTCCTATTAGTAAGAATTGGATGCGCGCATTCGAACCTACTTCGCATACACTTTAATGGAGAAGAGATGAAAGTAGTTCAAGCCTGTCCGAACCATCTTTATGAATTGCGCTTTACCCGTGACGGGTGCCTCGTAAACATCCTTTTTTGCGTCAGTGCGCCAAATCTCCGTCCACGGCCCGTCCTCCGTCGCGCCTCGATACATGATCAGCGGCGCGTTGCGGTCTGGCAGCGTTTTGCGGCCGACCAGTTCGACGGTCTTCAAATCGTACGTGTCCTTCAAATCGATGATGATCCAGGGATCGGTTTCGTTGGTCGTTGTAAATCCCATGTCATCGACCGCGCCATCGCGCCACCCGCCCCCTTTTCCGTTGAACAAATTGGGCGAAGGAACCGGCATCTCGCCCGCTGCAGTGCTGAGTTTGCAGGTTGCATTTTGCGAAATCCATCGGCCGAGGGCCGCGGCAAAACCACCCGGAGGGGCCAGTTGGATTTCGTGAAAATTATACACGCTTTTGATCGAACCGACGCCCAGCACGTTTTTGCTTTTGAGCGAAAAATCGCCCGGCATGGCGAAGTCGGCATAATCCGTCTTGTGTTGAACGATGGGTCTTCCATCCATAAGCGCCGCAACCGAGTCCCGGCGTATCTGAATGAGGAGTTGGTACCGCGTATTGTTTTGAAGACTAAAAGATGTTGACGCTGGACTGGTATCAATTTTCTTCCGGCCCATGTCGCCAAATCCTGCCCGGCTGTTGTTGTAGCCCCCAATGCTGAAGTAAAACTGCTGTTTGGCTCCCGGCGAAACCAAAAACAAAAACATCGAATCATTTCCAGAAACACGCTCGAAAACAACGCGGCAATCATATTCTCCCGGGGGTGTGTAGGAAATTTGGAGCGTGGTCCTGGCTGAGGCATCGCTGGAAAGCACGCCATCCGCCAACTTCCATTTCCCTTTGATTGAATCTCGATCCACCGCGACTCCCGTGAGCATATTGATGGTGTTTTTAGTCGCAAGGTCCTGTCCCTTGCCGGGCTGCGCCGCTGCGGCCGCCTGGGGCAACCCCTTTAATTTTCCCTCCACCTTCAATTTCTGAAGTCCGCTCAACCCCGGCAACGCCGACGTATACCAAAGCCCCGCCCGTTCATGCATCCGCGCCTTCAAATAGGAGGATGTTTCTTTCTCCGCCCGATCTAACCACCCATCCGCCAACTTCGTTTGCTCGGCGGCATCGGTGGGCGGAGACAATTCCGATTTCGCCAACGCGGCCAGCACGCCATCCTTGCTCTTTGCCAGCAGCGCCATTCCCTTCTCCGCATCCCCCAGCAGCAGCGCAAATTTTCCTGCCACAAGATTCGCTTCCGCGTCGTCCGGTTTCGTCGCCAGCGTTTTCTGAGCCGCGAGCGCTGCGACGCTTTCTTTCTTGATCGCCTGCACGCGCGGAATCTCTGTTTTCATCCGCGCTTTCAAGGCCGCGTCCTTGCTCAGCGGCAGGAGATCTTCGGCATGCGAATTGAAACGCACGGCCGCATCGAAATCGGCTGCCGCCAGCGCCGTCTCCGCTTCCCGCGCCAAAAGCGACACCAGCGCCGTGGCGGATTCGGCGGATTTCGCGGACGTTTCAAGCTTCTTCAAATCCAGCAGAGTGGCCGCGCAATCGGTCTTGAACCCGTCGCGCAAACGCGTTTGAGTCTCTACAGCCTTCGCCGCATCTCCGCCAATGACCGCCGCGTCGCGCGCTTCATGCAGGCACACATATTCCGCCGCCGCGTCGGTCTTGTTCTCGTCGGCCTGCTGCAGCAGCTTCGCCGCCAGAGCCAAGCGGCTTGCCGCGTCCCTCTTCGCGAAGTCCTCCTTAAACAAATCCCGAACAAGCTTCTCTGCCGCCTTCAACGCATCGGCCGGCGGAATCGGACGTTTGCCCGCATCGGCTGCGGTCGTATCCGCCGCCTTTGCCGTCGTGGGCTGCGCGACAGTTTTCACCGCGCCGGATTTTTCCTGCAGCAACTCCTTCAAACTGCGGTCCATCGCCCGCAACGCCGCGTCGGTTCCTTTGAAGCGGTCTGCCACCTCAAAAAATCGCACCGCAATCAACAGATGTTCGTTGGAATATGTTTTCGCGAATTGTTCCGCGCGATCAAAAACCTTTTGCGCGTCGTCTTTCGGCACAGCCTTCTCCACCGCCTCCAGCTTGCTTGTCACATGCGCCTCGCCGCCCTTGGTGAACGCGTCGATATCCTCCAGAGTCATCTTCTTCTTGCACCAGTAGAGGAACGAATTCATCTCGACGACTTTCTCTTCGTTGCCGGCGGTGTTGTAGAGCTCGCCGGCTTTGACGAAGAATCGCGCGGCATCCACGATCGCGCGCGGATTGGCTTGCGATTCTTTCAGCGCGGTCACGCCGCGTTCGCGGACTTCGTCGGCGTCTTCGGCGAAAAGATGCGGCGTCAATGCAGCGGAAAGAATGACGAGGCACGCAAATTGAGCGGCAGAACGCATGGCGGTCTCCTGGCGGATGCTGCTTTACGCGATTGTTTTTTTCGTTCTCGGCAATTGCCGTACTAATGCTTTTCAAAAATCCGAACGGAATTCAGTTGCAGATATGTTTTTTCGGTAACGCCGAGTTTCACATAGCGGGCGGATTTGGGCTTGTCGAGCACAATGGCCCAGTGGGTGCGGTTGGGAGTGCCGTTGGTCCAGATTTCTTCCCACGGACCTGCGGAATTGTCGCTGACCCACGCTGTCAACGTTTTTGCACGCGGGATGTAGATCGATCGATTTTCGATGTCCAGCGCGGCGATTGGGTGCGCGGCTCCCAGATCGATGACGATGAACGGACTTTGTTCATTCTTGGAGCAGAACAGAAGTGTGAGCTCTTCAACCGCGGAGGAAACCGGCTCGCCCGAGAGCAAGGCTGGCGACGGCTCGACGTAATCGGCGGAGCTCCAGGTGTACGTCGCGGTCTTTGAAATCCATTTGTAGCCGCGATGCATGCCGGCGATATCGCGATACGCCGGCGCAAGTTCCGGCAGATTGCTGGCGGGGGGAAACGGGCCGGGATAAAGCGATTTTGTCTGCACGACTTTCGCAGGGCCGGATTTCGTCGCGGCGGGAGGCGTTCCGCTGCAGTTGACGACGAGGGCTTCGACGGGCCAGTCTTTGTCGAGTGGCACGGGGCCTCCAGGCACGAACTTACAGTTCAGGTAGCTGCATTGTTCGGCACAAAAGAAAATAGTCGGCGGAATCTGGCAATCGTAAAAACAACACGAGCCGATCTGGTTCCAGTCTGAGCGAAAATACTTCGGATAATCCTCGTCGGTCCGATGAACCAGTTCAGGCACTTTCATTCCGATCAGCACGCAGCTTTGGAACATGATTCCGTAATCGACTCCGTTCAAATTTGGGAAGCGGCATTTGTTCAGCGTGCATCCGTAGAATCGCCAGCGTGTCGAAAAGTAGGAGAAAAATCCGCCGATTTTCTTGAACGTGCAGTTGTCAAAGATCACGCCCCGGGCGACCAAACCGCCCACAAGATACTGGTCGAATGTCACGTTTCGAAAAACCGTCGGCTTTTCGTCGGTTCCCAGCGCGTAAACCAATGTGGTCCCGCGCATTTCAAATGTGCCGTTGGAGATGGTCGTGCCGGGTGAAATGGTGAGCGTCGCGCGGGATTTGTCCGTAATGGCGATCGTGCCTTTCATTTTGAAATTGCCCGGCCCGATTGACTTGGAAGCCGTTACTTCGTCGGCAGGGAGTTCCACGAGCTCGTTTCCGTGTCCGACGATGGGAGCGGAGGTGGACGTATTCGGTGTCGCGGACTTTGTTCGTTCGAGCGTTCCTTTGCCGCTGATGTCGATGATTTCGATGCTGTCGAAACTGGACGGGCGGGCGTTGCGGATGCCGATGGCGGTATCGCTTTTCATGCGCCAATCGTCTGTAATCGTAAAGTCGGAACCGTCTGATTTGTGTTCGAACAATAATTTTCCATCGACGAACACGGACACCACGTCCTTTCGAACTTTCATGCTCGCCTGGTATTTGTGTCCGTTCTCCAAGCCAAAATCGGTTTTTGTGTTGTTCTGATTGCCCCATTTTCCGCTGATAAAGGAGATCGCTGAAACCTTGTTGTACCAGGATCCAAAGGAAACCATGCATTGGTGTCCGTTCTTGGCGAGAACAAAGGAGACTCCGTTGTCGGAGGACTTTTGGGGTGTAAACGAGACATTCAAATCGTATTCATTGCCGGGCGTGAATGGCAATTGAAGCGTGCCCGTGCCGCTCAAAGAACCGTCGCCCTCGATTTTCCAATCGCCTTTCACCGCATCTTTCGTGACATCGACCACCTTCAACAGATTCACGCTTTTTCCCGAAACTGGAGCGGCCGTTGTTTTGGCGGGAGCGGCGGCAGGACTGCCCGCGGCTGTTTCCGCGCCTGGCAAGGTCTTCAATCGCCCTTCAATTTTCAACTTCGCAATCCCCGCCGACGCTGGCAGCGCGGACGTGTACCACAGCGCCGCTCGCTCCTGCATCCGTGTTTTCAGAAATGGCGACGTTTCTTTTTCCGCGCGATCGAACCAGCCATCCGCGAGCGCGGTTTGCTCCGCCGCCGCGTTCGGCGGAGTCAGTTCGTTTTTCGCCAGGTCGCTCAACGTCGCATCTTTGCTTTTCGCGAGCATCGGCATGCATTTGTCCATGTCGCCCAACAGCAGCGCGAACTTTCCCGCGGTGAGATTGGCTTCGGGGTCGTCCGGTTTTGTCGCCAGCGTTTTCTGGGCCGCCAGCGCCGCGGTGCTTTCTTTCTTGATCGCCTGGACACGCGGAATCTCTGTTTTCATGCGCGTTTTCAGCGCTGCGTCTTTGCTCAACGGCAGCAGATCTTCGGCGCGCGAATTGAAGCGCACGGCGTGGTCGTAATCGCCGGCCGCGAGCGCCGCTATCGATTCATGCGCATAGAGAGTCGCAAGGGCCGTTGCAGGCTCCGCGGTTTTGGCCACGGCATCCAGCTTCTTCAGGTCCAGCATGGTGGCCGCGAAATCGGACTTGAACGCGTCGTTCAGCCGGGTTTGGACTTCCGCGGCTTTCCCGGCATCGCCGGCGAGGACCGCGGTGTCGCGGGCCTCGTGCAGGCAGACATATTCCACCGCCGCATCTTTCTTATTCTCCTCCGCCTGCTGCAGCAGTTTTGTCACCAGCGCCAGACGGCCGGCGTTGTCGGACTTTGAGAATTCGTCCTTTAAAACGTCTTTGAGCAGCTTCTCCGATTTCTTGAGATCGTCGGCGTTCGGGATGGCCCGTTTGCCGGCTTCGGCCGCGGCGCTGTCGGCAGGGCGGCTGGTGGGCTGTGCGCCCGTTTTCACTCCGCCGGATTTTTCCTGGAGCAGTTCTTTGAGACTGCGGTCCATTGCCTGCAATGCCGGGTCGGAACCCTTGAAGCGATCGGCCACTTCGAAAAATCGCACGGCGATCAGCAGGTGCTCGCCGGGATATTTTTTGGCAAACTGCTCGGCGCGGTCGAACCATTTTTGGGCGTCGTCTTTTGGCGCGTCTTTTTCAACCGCCGCCAGCTTGCTTGTCACATGCGCCTCGCCGCCCTTGGTGAACGCGTCGATGTCCTCCAAGGTCATCTTCTTCTTGCACCAATAGAGGAACGAATTCATCTCGACGACTTTCTCTTCGTTGCCGGCGGTGTTGTAAAGCTCGCCGGCTTTGACGAAGAGCCGCGCCGCTTCAACGATCGAGCGCGGATTGGCTTGCGATTCTTTCAGCGCGGTCACGCCGCGTTCGCGGACTTCGTCGGCGTCTTCGGCGAGCAGGGCGGGGGCGATAAGGAGTGTAAAAAATGTGAGAATCAATGGGACGCGCATGAGGGAATACTCCGGGTTCAAAGAAGCTGAAGTAACTCAGAATAATACTCCAACATGCGAGCGGGGTTTGGACAAAAAAGGGGGCCGCATCGGGTGAGTATTCCTGCCCGTGTGAATTGGGAGGCGCATTCGAGTTTATGAATCCACCCATGGCTAAAGCCTATGGAAGCCGGCTGAAGGCCGGCTCATTGGCCCTTCTTAGCCCAGCGAACACCAGCTGAAGCTGGTGGCAAGCAAATGTAAAGACAGCCTGCCATGGTGCAGGGAAAAGTCCAACAAATCGACCGCGTACTCCCGGCTTAAGGCTCGCGCGCTCGTTACAACTTTCCCAGATCGGTGAAGAATTCCGGATACGTCTTCGAGACGCAGGCCGGATTTTTGATCGTGACGCCTTCCTGGCCGAGGCCGGCCAGCGCCATGCTCATGGCCATGCGGTGATCGTCGTACGTTTCGACCGCGGCGATTTGCGGTGTGCCGGGCGTGATTTCCAGCGAGTCTTCGCCTTCGTCGATCGTCGCTCCGATGCGCCGCAGTTCGTTGGCGAGCGCGGCGAGACGGTCGGTTTCCTTGATGCGCAGATTGCTGACGTTCATGATTGTCGAGGTGCCTTCCGCGAAGAGGCAGACGACGGCCAGCGTCAGGACTACGTCGGGCATGTCGTTCATGTCGACGACGATGGGCTTGAGCGGTGTTTTCGGATCGCGGTAGACTTCGATGCCGCGCTTGCCGGCGAGAAATCCGGTGCGGACTTTGCAGCCCATGCGGCGCAGCACGTCGGCGAAACGCGCGTCGCCCTGCGCGGAATTGGAGCGGACGTTGGTTACGCAGCACCGTCCGCCGAGAATCGCGGCGGCGCCGAGAAAATAGCTGGACGCGGTGGCGTCGCCTTCGATTTCGTATGTGCCCGAGCGGTACTTGACCCCGTGCGTGGGGCGGTAAATGCGCATGCCTTCGGTCGCGGTCAGCACGCCGAAATCCGACATGCCTTTCAGCGTCAGTTCGACGAAAGGGCGCGAGACGAATGATTCGGTCACTTCGATCGTCATCGGCGCGCGCGCGTAGGGCGCGACTTGAAGAATTGCGCTGATGTACTGGCTGGAACGCGAGCCATCGATTTTCGTAATGCCGCCGGGCAGGCCGGAGGCTTCGACGATGACCGGCGGGCAGCCGTTGTCGAATTCGCTGCGCGCGTTGACGCCCAGCAGGCGCAAGCCTTGAAGCAAATCTTCGATCGGCCGCTCGCGCATGCGCGGCGTGCCGTCAAGGCGGAAACGACCAGAGCCCAGCGTCACGAATGCCGAGAGAAAACGCATCGCGGTGCCGGCGGCGCCGACGAAGAGTTCTGCGCCTTTCGCGGGAATGTGGCCGCCTTCGCCCATGACGCGGCAGGTCTTCGCATGCCAGTCGGCCTGAACGCCGAAGCCGAGTTTCTTCAGGCCTTCGGCCATGTAGTGGGTGTCGTCGCTGCGCAGCAAACCGATGAGATTGACTTCGCCCGCCGCCAGCGCGCTCATGGCAAGATAGCGGTTGCTGATGCTCTTGGATCCGGGCACGGCGATGTCGAGGTCGATCGGCCGTTTGAGCGGAACGATCGGCAATTCGGCCGGCAGCGCGGACGCCGTCGGCAGGTCATCCTTCGTTTTCATCGATTCATCATAGCGGAAAAATCGTTGGGTGCAACTTTCGCCCGGTCGGGATTTCGACGAGAAGTTGCTTTTGCCGAAATTTAGCCGCGGTAGCGGCGGCACGCTTTCAATAGCCGTGGTTGAAGCGAACGGAGTGAGCGAGGCCACGGATTGGAAATCGCGAGCAACTGACAGCCACGTAGTGGCGGCACCCTGCGTTGGGCACCGCGCGGTTGAGGTTGCGCCGCTACGCGGCTATCATGCGCACGTTTTCTGCGACCGTGGCCTCGCGCGGGTACGCGCTTCAGCCACGGCTATTGAAAGCGTTTCGCCGCTCCGCGGCTGAATGCAAATACAGTTGCACTCTTGCGAACGACACCGATTACGCGAAATCGACGATTCGTCGGCATTCTTGCAATTCGGTGTGTTGGGAGTAGTCTGAACTGAACTCACCTCGGGGATTTTCTCATGACTGATTTCGCCGAAGCCTACGCCATCGTGGACAAATACATTGAAGAGCGCTACGGAATTGTTTCGACGATCACCGACGTGGTTGATCCGAACACCGGCGATTTCAACGGCAGCTGGATCAAGGTGGACTATCAGCTGGAAGCCGAGCCGGCGCTTTTCGTGTTGCTGCATTTGTTCGGACACACGGTCCAGTGGAACATCTCCGAAGAATTCCGGCAGCTCGGGCAGGAGACGACCGAGCACGCGACGGAGGAACAATTGCAGCGTATTTACGCGTACGAAAAACAGGCGACGCAGTTCAGCATTCAGCTGCTGCATGAATGCAAGATTTTCGACCTGGACCGCTGGGTGTCGGACTGGTGGGGCGCGGACTGGCGCTGGTTGAAGCATTTCTACACGACCGGCGAGAAGCTCGACCAGCGCGACGTGATGGCATGGATCAAGCCCGGCGAAACGGAGCTGCTGACGCCGATTCCGATTCCCGAGTTTCATCCGCAGGGGTTTGTGTCACGGTGGTCGTTTTAGGTCCGGTTGTTTTCCGGAGAGCATCATGACATTTCGTGGACGCATTGTTTGGGCAGGATGCATTTTGTCGGCGCTGATGGCGTGCGATTCCGCGCAGGGCGGCGACGATGCGAACCTGCTTCCGCCGACACGAGATGTGTATTGCGGCATTTCGCGGGTGGAGCTCGATTCCGTTACGCATGGCCGATTGCGGCTGACGATCACTGTCTATGAGTCGGGAAAGAAAATGGCGAGCGGCGCGGAGTTGCCATTCGATCGCATTCGACTGAGTTGGACAGAAGGGCAAAAATCGGTTTTTCAGCAGGATGTGCCGGTTGTGAAAATGAATGCGAAGGAAAGCCTGGAAATTCAGGAAATTCAGGTTGAGAACATCGATACAAAGAAAAGCCTCGAAATTCAAGCTGTGGCCTCTTTGCCCACAGTGGAGGGTTCGTTTAATTTGGAAGCGGTACCGATTCTCAACGGCGCTGCGCCGGCTCAAAAAGCGTCCCAGCCCGCGCGCGATTCGTCGGAGTTGGCGGCAATTCCGGTCAAAGAACTGCTGCGGACAAAGGCCGCGGTACGCCAGGCGCGTCAGACGCTGCAAAGCAGTGACATCGCGATTCTGGATGGAAGCGCGAGCACTCCGCAAAACGGCTCCCTAACTTACCGATGGACTCAAATTGCCGGAGAGAATTTGAAACTGCCCGCTAGCCAATTGACAAGGGAACGCGTGGGTTTGCGTATTTACAAATCCGGGCGGTACACGTTTTCGCTGACCGTTTCGGACGGGGAGAAAACCAGCGCTCCGGCAGAAGTGGTGATCATTGCCGGCGACGAGCCGGAGACGAAAATTTCGGTGAATTCCAATCGCACGGCGTTGTTCCGGTTAACGGCCGCGGTGCTGATTTTGGGCGGCGTGCTGGCATTGATTTTGCGGCGCTGGTTTCGTATTCACCTGTCGACATGCGTGGCGATGCTCTTCGCGATCGGCGGCTTGTTGGCGCTGAATTCCCGGAACACGATTTTGCTGACTTCGGAAAGCACCGAAGGCGCGTACCGCGTCGCGTCCGCGCCGGGCTGGCCGTGGCCGCTGCTGGGCGCGCCGAAATTTGAGGCGTGGGATTGGAAGGCGCTGAGTTTCGATACGGCGATTTTTCTGGCGATCCTGGCGGGCGTGGCGTTGGGGATGGAGCTTGTTTTTCGAAAGCGGAAAACGAACGTAGCGGTTCCACTTTTCGTTGAGCCGCAAATAAAAACGGCGCCGACGGAATGAATTCCGTCAGCGCCGCTTTCTGGTTCAACGGATTAAAAATTTACTTCACGGCCGGCGGCGGAGTCTTCGGAGCTTCCGGAGCCTTCGGGGCTTCGGGGGCCTTCGGAGCTTCCGGAGTCTTCGGGGCTGGCGCGCCCGGGGCCGCCGGCGGAGCCTTGGATTCCATCATCGGCGGTGGGCCGCCTGCCCCACAGCTCGTCACGGTCGCTGTCCAGTGCGCGAAGCCGAAGAGGCCGCACTTCTTGATCTTCACGCAGGTGACCTTCGCGCAGGGACCGTCGATGGACGCGCTCAGGCAGCCGTCAAGATGCAGCTTGCAGCCGCAATAGTGGCCGACCCAGTTGCCGCAGCTATCCGGGCAGGGGCGTATGCAGACGCTGACCGGCTGCGGGCAGTGGCACGACGAGGTCAACGTCAGGTTGATGGTCGGCGGAACCGGAGCGCCATCGCAGGGCGCAACCGTGAACACGAAAGTGTACTCCGACGCAACAGCCGATAATGCACAGACGAACAAACTAGCAAGCGCTAAGCGCATGTTCCTCCCTTTCAAAAATGGGTTAAAAAAATGATGAAGTAGGTATACCGCGCGCCGAGTTGTCGTCAATGAACGAAAATGAAAATTCGGCCATGTGGACTACGGATTTTTTTGCACTATAGCATTATGATTCTGATAGTGCTTCAAGAAATGCTCATAAATCGGCGCTGGGAGGTAGTCTCGGACCACGCGCTCCCATCCGCGTGGACCGACCAAACCCTTAACAAAGCTCGACGAAACTTCGCTGATTTCGCGCGGCGGGATCAGAAAGACCGTGACGACGCGGGGGTTCATGTCTTCGTTGATGTGGCGCATGCCGCGTTCGTATTCGTAGTCGTTGGGATTGCGGATGCCGCGCAGGATGTATTCGGCTTCGATCGTGTTCGCGTAGTCGACCAAGAACATGTTTTCGAAATGGTCGAGCTTCACGTTGTCGATGCCGATGAGCGACTGGCGCAGAAACTCGAGCCGTTCCTCGAGCTTGAACGTGTAGCGTTCTTTCCAGCACAGTGGGATCCGAAGCTTGGAATTCACGTGACTTGAAGTCGCGGC
>JADMIO011711150.1_pt1 | contig 25316 bp, 18 predicted proteins | sample 8958161 | NCBI WGS metagenome assembly JADMIO01 (sample SAMN16585339, study PRJNA669376) | soil metagenome | isolation source: Crop rotation soil | place: USA: Cullars Rotation, Alabama | collected 2011
AGGTGCCGAGCACCCCCACCGCCTGCCCGTTGGAGATCCACACCCGGTCCACCTGGCAGTCGGCGAAGATCCGCGCCCCCGCCGCCAGCGCCTCGGGGATGTGGGTCACCAGCTGGCTCTGCTTGGCGTCGTACGAACAGCCCTGGGCGCAGTAGCCGCTGCCGACACAGCCCTTGCGCGCCTGGAGCACCCGCTCGGTGGCGATCCCCGCCTTCTGCGCGCCGGCCTCGAAGAGCCGGTTCATGGTGTTGAGCCGGGCGTCCTCCGCGGGGTGAACGTTGAGGTCGCGCTCGATCCGCTCGAAGTACGGCCGCAGCTCCTCCTCGGTGTGGCCGACCAGGCCGTAGTCGCGCTCCCACAGCTCGAGGCGATCTTTCGGGGTGCGCCAGGTGTCGGCCCAGTAGTGCACCGAGGCGCCGCCGACGTTGTTGCCGTAGGTGAGCGCGACCTGGCCGCTGCTGGAGGTGTCGATGCCGCGGCCTCCGTCGATGCGGGCGATCATGTCGTCTTCGCGCTGATCGAAGTCGCCGCGCTCGACGAGGTAGAAGCCGCCCCGCTCGATCATCAGCACCGACTTCCCGGCCCGGGCCAGCTCCTTCGCCATCACCGCCCCGCCGCAGCCGGTGCCGATCACCACCGCGTCGACGTCCTCCCGCATCGACTGCTTCACCTTGTCGAACTCGAGCACCTGGCTCTGGAGCGCGGGATCCATGGTCAAACCTGGGGCTTCGAGTCGGCGGGAGGGCGCTTGCGCGCGGTGCCGGGCGGGCCGTCGTAGCCGATGCCCTTCCAGGAGCGCTCGTCCGAGTAGAAGAAGAACACCGCCAGCATCTTCAGCGCGGTGAAGACCTGGCGCTCGTACTCGATGCCGCCGGCCATCTTCTGCAGCAGCGCGTCCTGCCGCTCGGGCGAGAGGTGGGTGAAGCGGGTGGTCGAGAAGTGGAGCAGCGCCCCGTGCTCGAGCCAGAGCAGGGCCAGCTCGAGATCGCGCTGCATCTTCGGGGTGTGGAAGGCGATCTCCAGGTCGATCCGCTCGGCGATCCGCGCCTCGAGCGCGTCGGGCCGCGCGGGGTCGGCCGGGTCTTTGGCGGGCAGCACCCGCTGGCAGAAGACGCAGAGGGTGGCGAACGCCTTCTCCGAGAGGTTCTTCGGGGTCACGCCCTTCGGGTGGAGCGAGCGGTAGTACTCCGCTCCTCCGCCGCGCAGGGCCAGCGCGGTGCCGGTGGCGAGCAGGGCGCCGGTCACTCCGCCCACCTGTAGGAATCTTCTTCGACTCAGTGGTGAGGATCTGTTGCCCACGCGGGGACTCTACGTCCAGGATCCCCCGCGGTGCGGGTCTTCCTTGCCGTCGACTTGAGTGAGCCGATCCGCGAGGCGGTGGCGGAGGCGATCGCGATCGAGCGGGCGAGCGTGCGGGCGACCTGGGTCCGGGCGGAGAACCTCCACCTGACGCTGGTCTTCATCGGGGAGACAGTGGAGGAGAAGATCCCCGAGATCCTCAGCGCCTGCACCGAGGTCGCCAGCCGGCACCGCGCTTTTCGATTGTCGATCGAAGGCGCCGGCACCTTCGGCGGAAGATTTCCCCGCGTGCTCTGGCTGGGCGTGGCCGGTCAGCTCTCTCCGCTGGAGACCCTGGCCGTCGAGCTCTCGGCGAAGCTGGAGATCGTCAGCAACCACGCCGAGTACCGGCCCCACCTGACGCTCGCGCGCGCCAAGCCGCTCAAGGGCGACGAGGCGCTGGCGGACGCGGCGGAGCGCCTGTCCCACCGCACCTACGGCAGCTGGCGGGTGAAGGAGTTCAAGCTGTACCAGAGCGCCGGCGGACGGTACCGCCCGCTGGCGACGATTGGGTTGGGCTGAGAGCTCCAACCTTCATCCCGAGCGTAGCCCGCAGGGCGGAGTCGAGGGACCCGGCCAACGTGGCGTTACCTCAGGTCCGACCTGGTCGGGTCCCTCGACTCCGCCCCTCCGGGGCTACGCTCGGGATGAAGGGGGGCCGCCGGCGCCGGAGCAACAGCAGCGCTCCCAGCAGCAGCGCCCCTCCGGGGCTACGCTCGGGATGAAGGGGAGGGCCGCCGGCGCCGGAGCACCAGCAGCGCTCCCAGCAGCAGCGCCCCGCCGGGCCCGCCGTTGCAGCCACAGCCTCCGGGCGGCATTCCCCCGCCGCCGGTGCCCGAGCCGCCGCCGGTCGCGCCCGCGCCGCCGCCCGCTCCCGAGCCGCCGCCCGCGCCACCGCCGCCGTCGATGCCGCCGTCGACGCCCGCGTCCTCGAGAGGAATGCAGGCGTTGTCGACCACTCCATCGCAGTCGTCGTCCAGCCCGTTGCAGTACTCCTCGGCCGGCTTCACCTCTCCGGTGCACTTCGTATACGTGCCGCTCGGGCAGGTGCGCTCGCCGCCGTGGCAGACGCCGGCGTCGCGGGTGACCGACGGACCGGTGTAGCAGCTGCGCTTGTCGTCGACCCGGCAGCCGCAGTTCTCGTCCACGGTGCCGTTGCAGTTGTTGTCCTGGCCGTCGCAGATCTCCGCGCTGCTGGCGGTGGGCGTGCAGGTGACCTTCATCCCGCCGGCCTTGCACGACGAGGTGAACACCGTGCACTGGCCGGTGCCGCAGCGCTCCCAGCCGATCGCGTCGATGCTCTGGATGTCGCCCTTGCCGTTGCAGTCGTTGTCGATGCCGTCGCAGATCTCCTTCGAGGGAGAAGTGGAGGCCTGGGTGAGCGGGCCCCAGCCGCCGTCGGGCTGGCAGCGCTGCTGGCCGCCGCCGCAGGGTTGGGTCACCTGGTAGACGGTCCCGTTCATCAGCATCGGGGTGGGCGCGGGCACGTTGCGGAACACGTTGGGCGTGCAGGCGATGCCGTTGTCGATCGTCCCGTCGCAGTCGTTGTCGCGCGAGTCGGCGATCTCGGCGGTGGGCTGGCCGGCGTCGCAGGTGCCCTTCACTCCGCCCACGCACTCGGCGGCGATCCGGAAGCACTCGCCCACGCCGCAGGTGACGATCGAGAAGCCGTCGTCGACCACGCCGTCGCAGTCGTCGTCGATGTTGTTGCAGGTCTCGACCTGGGGAGAGGTGGTGCCGATGCACTGCACCCGGCCCGAGACGCAGTGCTTCACGCCGGCGCTGCAGATGCCGCGCTCCTGGAAGACCATGCAGCTGGCCGCCCCGCCCGGATCTCCCTCGTCGACCACCCCGTCGCAGTTGTTGTCGAGGCCGTCGCAGACCTCGGGGAACGGGCCGATCATGTCCTTGCAGGCGCTCCAGAAGCCGTTGCGGCAGATCTGGTAGCCCTGCCGGCACTCGCCCTTGCCGAGGGTGGTGTTGCTCGCGGTGTAACACTTCTGGGAGCCCCCGGCCGGGCAGGCCTGGACGCCGGTCTCGCAGTCCGCCGGCAGCTGGGCGCCGGGATCGTACGGGAGCGCGCAGCTGCTGGTCTGGCCGAGCGCCAGCTGGAAGCTGCCCACCGTCGGGTAGGTGACCCGCATCCCGTCGGAGTCGGTGAAGAGGAAGTAGTAGGGGTGGCAGCCGTCGGGCAGCACGTCCGGATCCGGGAAGTGCACCTCGTAGGTGCCGTTGTCGTCGAAGCCGAACTTGCGATCGAGATCGAAGCAGTGGCCCGCCACCACCACCTCGGCGCGCTTGGGCGGCTTGCCCGGGTCGAAGTAGTTCGCGGCGAAGTAGAACTGCGAGGTGTTGAGCGGGTTGGGCGGGTTGTAGATCGCGCTCCCCGCGGGAATCTTCGGCACCGTGGTCTGGGCGTTGCCGTAGGCCAGCGTCCAATAGCTGCCGTTACAGGTCTGGTTGCTCGCGCTGTAGAAGCCCGCGCCCAGCTCGGTGCCGGCGTCGTCGTAGATCGCCCCCCGGTTGGAGGGCGACTGCATCATCTGGCACCAGAAGTCGTAGGCCGAGGTCACGCCCAGGCCGATGCTCTCCGAGGAGAGCGAGTTGAAGCCGAAGAGCTTGAAGCGATCGGCCGAGGTCTGCCCCACCCCCGCGTCGCAGGTCTGGTTGCAGGCCGCGCCGGTGCAGGCGGCCGGGCCGGTGCAGCTGACCATCCCCGCGCCCGCGTCGCCGAGGATGCAGCAGTTGTCGTGCTGGTAGCAGCCGAGCTCGGACATGTGGCGGGAGGTGAAGCGCGCGCCGACGTTCGCCTCCTTCACCCAGACCAGCGGGGTCTTGTTCACGTCCGCGCCGACCTCCATCGTGTAGTCGCCGCAGGCGTTCTTGTTCGGGGTGAACGCAGAGTGTCGGGCGAGGTTGATCAGCACGTGCATCATCCGCTCTTGATCCGACGGGTAGCCGTTGGAGGGCTCGCCCAGCTCGGCGGTGGACTGGCCCACCGTCTGCGGCGCGCCGGGGAAGCGCGCGGCGGACTCCGAGGGGCGCTCGGTGCAGGCGGCGAGGGAGATCGTCGCCACCAGCGCCACCGCGCCGACGCGCGGACTCGGCAGCCGCAGGTCCTTCTTCCTCCACACCAGCGCGCCGAGGAGGAGGAACAGCCACCCGCCCGCGCTCTCGGGACCGGCGGAGCAGCTGCAGCCGCCGCTTCCTCCGCCGCCGCCCCCGGTGCCGGCGGCGATCACCCGGAACGGCGCGGTCGCGCTCTTGCTGCCGCAGGTGACGGAGACGGTGAAGTCGCCCGCGTTGCCGCCGGCGGTGAAGTCGCCGGTGGTCGCGCCGATCGTCCCGCCGCCGTTCACGCTCCAGCTGCAGCCGGAGACCGGCACCGTGGCCCCGACGATGTCCCGCCCGGTGGCGGTGAAGGTGACCGAGCTGTTGGCCGGGACTTCTTTGCCGCTGGGGGTGATCGCCAGGGTGGCCACGCCGCTCTGCACCTGGACGGTGACGAAGGCGGTGGTGGTCACCAGGTCCTCGTCGGTGATCTCCACCTTCAGGTTGAACTGGCCCAACCCGAAGAACTTCGCGGTCGAGCTCTTCGCCGCGTTGCTGTTGTTGGGCGTGAAGCTCACCCCGGCCGGAGCGGGCATCACCACGCTCCACTTGTAGGTGAGCTTGTCCTCGCCCTTGTCGTCGCTGCCCAGCACGGTGACGGCGCTGGTGTCGCCCTGGGTGACCGGGTTGGGGTTGGCCATCGGGGCCATCGCCACCCGGGGAGTGGGGCCGACGATCACCTTCACGTTGCTGGTGCCGGTCTTCCCGTCGACCGCCGCGCTCACCACCCAGTCGCCGGCGGCGGTGGCGCTGAACTTCCCGGTGGGGGACATCGTGCCGCCGCCGTTGACGCTCCACTGCGCTTCGCCGCCGAAGTCGATCTTGGTGTTGAACTGGTCGTTGACGGTGAGCGTGAACTGCTGGTCGCTGTCGACCTCCACCGTCGGCATCGCGGGGATGAGGCTGAGGGTGGTGGTGGTCTGGAGGACCAGCAGCGTGACCTGCCCGGTCACCTTCAAGCCGCCGAGGTCGACGATGTCCACCGCGAAGCTGTACGCCCCGGGCTTGCTGAAGGTGACGGTGACGTTCTTCGCCGCGTTGTCGTCGTTGATCGAGAAGGTCGCGGGCGCGGCGCCGAACGTCTGCCGCCACTTGTACTTCAGCTCGGACTCCATCCCCGGCGCGGGATCGTCTCCCAACACCACCAGCTGGGTGGTGGCGCCGATCACCGGCGAGGGGGTGGCGTGGGGAGGAAAGGCGATCGTGGGCGGCGCGTTCGCGTTGAGCACCGAGAAGTCGACCCCGGTCTGGTCCGCCCCGGCCATCATCACCATCCGGTTGTTGGGCGAGAACAGGTACCCGGCCTTGGCGGGAGTGACCGTCACCGGCCCGTCGGGGACGTTGGCGATGGTGAAGAAGCCGAGCGAGTCGGTGGCGCTGCTTCGGGTGCCGTCGGTGACCACGCCGCCCTGCATCGGCGCGCCCGCCTCGTCGATGTAGCCGCCGATGCTGTGGCCCACGCCCGCCACCGCGACGAAGTTCTTCAACACCAGCCCCATGTTCGAGACGGTGACCGGGTTGGCGAAGGTGGGGGTGATCAGCTGGTTGGGCGCGAAGGCGAAGAGGTTCCAATCGCCGGGCGGAACCTTGGGCAGGGTGTAGACCCACTTGCCGCCCGAGAGCGTGGTCTGCACCATCCGGTGGCCGTCGCTGACGGTGTGCGGCCCGGGCAGGCCGGTGACCTCGCCCGCCACCGGGAAGACGTTCTCGACGAAGTTGCGGTTGCTGAGGTTGAACCCGTTCACCTGGATCGGGTTGGTGAAGCTGGGGAGGAAGACCTCGTTCGAGGGCCCGCTGGCGGTGAGCTGGTAGTTGCCGTTGGGCACCCCGGTCAGCGAGTAGTCGCCGTTGGCGTTGGTGAGCGTCGAGTACGGGCCGGCGGAGATGGACGCGCCCTGCACCGGTTGCCCGACCGAGGTGACGTGCCCGCTGATGACGTAGGTGGCGCGCAGCCCGATGAAGTCGATGCCGGTGCGATCGGTGGTGCTGACCGTGACCGGGTTGGCGAAGGTGGTGTTCAAGGTCCACCCCGCCTTGCTCGCGGAGACGGTGAACGGGCCGGGGGTGAAGCCGACCAGGGTGTAATTGCCCGCGGTGTCGCTGACGGTCATCTTGCTGCCGGAGAAGACCCGCACCCCTTCGACGCCGGTGCCGTTCTCTTTGACCGCGCCGCTGATCCGGTAGGTGGTGGGGCTGCCGACCTTCACCACCACGAAGGCGGTGCCGGTGCCGCCCTTCATGTCGGTGGCGGTGACCCGGGCGAGCACGTCCTTGGTGGTGGTGAAGGTGCGGGTCTGCACCGGGTTGTTGGTCGAGGCGCTGCCGTCGCCGAAGTCCCAGAAGTAGGCGAGGGTGTCGCCGTCGAGATCCATTCCGGTGGCGGTGAAGGTGATCGCCGTGCCGGCAGAGACCTGCATCGCGCTCGGCACCAGGGTGACGGTGGGCGCGCGGTTGCCGGCGAACAGCCCGCGGTTCACCACCACGTCGATGCTCTCCGGCTGGGTGCCGCCCAGGCCGGTGGGGGTGAGGTGAATGCCGGCGGTGGAGTCGCTGAAGGTCTTGCCGATCACCAGCGGCGCGTCGGAGGCGCTCTGGGTGTAGGGGACCATGTCCAGCAGGTCGGAGGAGTCGGAGGACGGGTAGCCCCAGTTGATCTCCACTCCGCGCGCGTTGGCGCCGCCGGCGCCGGGGCGGAAGTTCACCCAGTAGTCGCGCGCGCCGGAGATCGGCACCCGCAGCGCGTGGGTCCCGCCGAGAATCGAGCTCTCGAGGTCGTAGACCCGCAGCCCGTTGCTGCTGGTCACCACGTTCACTTCGTTGGTGCTGAACCAGTCGAGGTCGTACTTGTACCAGGCGTTGGGCTGCCCGCTGCCGCTGCCCATGATCTCGAACGGGTTGCCGTACTCGAGGCTGCTGCCGGCGCCGATGATCGTCTCGTTGCCCGCCTCCCAGAAGTTGGCGTGGTACAGGCCGTAGTTGTGGCCGATCTCGTGGGCCATCGTCTCCCAGTCCGGGTTGCCGTTGAGCCAGACCCCGTTCTGCCCGACGTAGCCGAGGCCGGACCAGCTCCAGTTGGAGATGGTCGAGAAGAACACCACGTACAAGTCCCAGTTGCTGCCGTACTGGGCGAACGCCGCGTTGCGCGCGTCGTTGAGCAGGCCGGAGGTGTTGTTGGCGTTGCCGTAGGCCGAGCGGTTGAGCGGCATCGTGATCGTGTTGGTGATCATCCCGTAGTGGGGAGAGACCATCCCGGGCGCGAGGCTGGTCTTGCCGTAGCTCGAGTTCTTCAAATAGGTCTGGAGGAAGTCGATCGCCGTCTGCGCGTCGGCGGTGTTGACCGGATCTCCCTTGTGGTCGGGGAAGTCGACCCGGATGTAGAGGAACTTCTTCACCCCGGTGGTCCAGGGCGACGCCTGCGGGCCCTCGTCCTGCGCCTTCGCCTGCGCCGGCGCCGCGTCGTCCCGCACCGCCGCCCAGCCGTCGAGCGCCAGTCCCCGCACGTGGAGCGGCACCGTCTTCAGCCGCCGCAGCTGGCCCCAGGCCTGGGCGCGGTAGCGGCGCTCGCCGATCTTCGCCCAGGTCTCCACGCCCGAGCGGCGATCCGGATGGAGCACGCCCAGCACCTCCCAGGTGCCCCGCGCGTCGAGGCTCTCCTCCACCCACCACGCCACCTCGCCGGGCAACTCGGCGCGCGACTGCTGATGCCGCAGGGCCTCGGCGGGCGCGGTGCGAATCAGCGCCGCCATCGCCTCCCGCCGCGCGCGCGCCAGCCGCACCCCGTCGCCCACCAGCAGCAGCCGGGCGGTCGGCCCCTCGGCCTGTTGGTACCGCAACAGCCAGGCGTCGAAGTCGGCGATCGCGTCGGAGGCAAGAGCAGGCGCCGCGCAGAAGAGCGCGACTGCAGCGAGGAGAGTGCGGGTCATGGTTGCGTCCTTCGACGTGAGCGGCCCTTCACGAAAGCGGCGGCACCCTAACCAAAGGAAACACCCGAGTCGAACCCGCCTTTTCGGCTAGAGAGCGCGTCCGATGCTCGGCTGCATTCACCACGTCCAATGGCTGCTCGCCGCCCCGGAAGGGAAGTGGCGCTGCAACAACTGTCGGGCCCTGGTGACGCGGCGCGAGGTCTACCCGCGGTTCGAGGACCTGGGCGAGGACTTCGCCCGCCGCTGGGAGCTGCACGAGCAGGGAGAGCCCGTCCCTCCGCCCTACACCGCGCTACCCTCGCGCGGCGGGCTGACGGGGCATTGACGGCAGGGTGGGCTGGGTGTCCTCGTTATCGTCCTCGCGGACCCGCGGCTCGTCGACCAGCGTGCCGCCCGGGAGCAGGACGGTGAAGGTGGTCCCTCCCTCCGGGCGGGCGCGCATCGTCACCTCGCCGTGGTGGGCGTCGATGATCCGCTTCACCACCGCCAGCCCCAGCCCGGTGCCGGTGGCCTTGGTGGTGAAGAAGGGCAGAAAGATCCGCTCCGCGGTCTCGGCGGGAATCCCCACCCCCTCGTCCCGCACCTCGATTCGCGCCCAGAGCTGACCGTCGCGCTCCTCGGGCAGGGCGCGCACCGTCACCGTCCCGCCCCGCGGCATCGCCTGGAGCGCGTTCACCACCAGGTTGATGAAGGCCTGGCGCACCAGGTGCTCGTCGATTTGAAAGCGCGGCAGCTCGGCGGGGAACTCGGTCACCACCCGGGCGCTGGAGCCGGGCACCGCCGAGAAGGCGGCGTCGATCGCGGAGGCCAGGGTCGCCTCGAGCGCGATCGGCTTCTTCATCGGCTCGTAGGGGCGGGCGAAGTCCAGCAGGTCGGAGACGATGCGGTTGAGGCGGTCGGCCTCTTCTCCCATGATCTTCAGCAGCAGCTCGCTCTCGCCTTTCGGCTGCAGCAGGTGCTTCAAGCGGGTGAGGGAGTTGAAGAGCACGCCCAGCGGGTTGCGGACCTCGTGGGCCATCACCGCCGCCAGCTCGCCCAGCGCCGCGAGCCGCTCGTGCTTCACCAGCTCGGCCTGGGTGTGGGCCAGCTCGTCGTAGCTCTGCTTCAAGTCGTCGTAGAGCCGCACGTGCTCGAGGATCACCGCCAGGTGCACCGCGCAGCTGTCGGCGAGCTTGCACTCCTCGGCGGTGAAGGGCTGGTTCTCCTGGCGCACCAGCGAGAGGGTGCCCACCATCCGCTCGCCCACCAGCAGCGGCGCGGCGAGCATGTGGCTCAGGCGCAGGCGGGCGGCGTTCTGGGCGGTGAACGGCGGCAGCGCGTCGAGGCCCATCGAGAGCTGCTTGCGCCCGAGCGCGACCCGGCCGATCAGGCTCGCCTCGTCGATCGGCATGAACTCCGGCGTCGGCGGCTCACCGACCAGCGCCCCGCCCCGCAGCCGCCAGCCGGCCAGGCGCAGCTGGGTGCGCTCGACGAAGTGAATCGCCGCGCCGTCCACCGGGAAGGCGTCGAGCATCTGCACCAGCAGGCCCTCCATCACCGGGTTGACCTGGCCGACCAGGGCCCCGGCGCTGGTCATCTCGTAGAGCAGCCGCAGCTGGCGCAGCAGCTTGGCGGACTCGGCGTTGAGGCGGGCGCGGTCGAGCAGGGAGGAGACCTGGGCCCCGAGGATCTCCGCGGTGCGCAGCTCGCTGGGCAGGTAGGGGACGTCGCGCAGACGCGCGAGGGTGAGCAGCCCGGTGGGGTGGCCGTCGGCGGCGAGCACCACGGTGGCGAACTGCCGGAAGCCGAGCGCGAGCAGCTCGGGGCCGTCGGCCAGCTCGGCGGGGGTGCGCGCCACCGAGACCTCGGGCGGCTCGGCGCCGTCGAGCTTGAAGCGGCGCCAGCGCTCGATCACCTCTCCTTCGAAGCCGAAGGGCTCGCCGACCATCACCAGCTCGCCCGACTCGGCCTCGAAGCGATGGAGGGTGGCGGTGTCGCTGGCGGTGACCCGGGCGACGATCTGCAGCAGCTGCTGGCTGCTGATCTCCGGGGGCGCGGAGGTGGCGATGGCGTGAATCTCTTCCAGCTCGCGGTTGCGCCCCTCCAGCCCTTCGATCGTCTCCGCCGCTTCGATCGCCGAGTGCAGCTGCGCGGCGAAGAGCGAGAGGGCAGAGAGATCCTCGCGCAGCAGGCTGTTCGAGGCGAACACCGCCCCGCCCCAGCGCCGGCCGGCGACGGTGAGCGGCGCGAGCACCAGCCGGCCGAAGCCCTTCTCTCGGCCAATCCGGGTCAGCTCCCCGTGGGCCGGGTAGCCCAGCCCCGCCAGCCAGGCTTCGAGCTCCTCGACGAAGACCGGCTTGCCCGCCTCGAAGGAGCGCGCCAGGCCGTCGACCGAAGCGGCCAGCTTCCCGCTGCCGAGGGCCTGGCCGACCTCGGTGGTCGGCGGGCGGTTGAGGTAGCGAACGAAGAGGGCGCCGCCCCGGTACTGGGCGACGATCATGTTCAGGCCGAACGGGTCGAGCCCCTGGCCGGCGGCGGAGAGCACCGCGTCGACCGAGCGCAGCCCGGCGACTTTCAGCGAGACCCCGACCAGGGCCTCGAGCAGCGCTTCGCCATGTGGGGCCGTCGGTTCCAAACTTCCTCGCCCGACGGCTTTAGCACCCTTCGGCGAATCTCTAGAGCGCCGCCTCCAACCCGAGGGTGAGGGCGGTGTCGGTCTGCTGCTTGGACGCGGGCGGGGCGCTGTCGAAGTTCACCAGGAAGGAGATGCCCACGCTCAGCTTGGTGGTGAGCGCGGCGTTGAGGCGGGTGTTGCTGGTGAAGAGAAACCGCGAGGGGCCGAGGACGTTGGGAAGAAACTCCACCTCTTCGGAGAAGCGCACGCCCTTGTTGAGCGCGTACCGGAACACCGCGCCGATCCGCGGACCGGCGTTGGTCACCGCCGGCAGCGCGGTACCCGCGGGCACGGTGGCGTCGGCGTAGTACTGGAAGCGGGTCTCGTGCGAGACGCGGAAGCCGAGGTCGGCGCGGACCAGGACGCGCTCGAAGTCGAGCTCCTTGTTCTCGAAGGTCTCTTTCCTCTCGAGGAAGGTGATGCTGGTGCCGAGCTCGCCGAAGCCGCGGGCCTCGATGCTCTTCACGTGGTCGGTGTCGGCGCCGGCGAGGGCGTAGACGGTGGCGAAGCTGACGATCGCCCGGTCCAGCCGGGCGGAGAAGAGCGCCCGCAGGGCGGTGACCTGCTCGTCGGTGGTGCCGGGGGCGCGCGATTGGCCGTAGGCGCCGTTGGCCTTGAAGCCCACCTTCCAACCGTCGAGCTTCTTCTCGGCCTCGGCGGCGGCGGTGCCGGTCAGGCTCTCGGCGTTTCCGGTGAGCATGATCAGCCCGATGCTGACGCTCGCCGTCCAGGGGTTGGCGGGCGGACCTTCGGCTTCGGGAGGGACAGGAGCGACCACCGGCGGTACCACTGGGGCAGAAATGCCCTGGGCGGTGCGGGCAGCGGCTTCGGCGGCTTTCTCCGCGGCGAGGGCAGCGCGCTCGGCGGCGGCGGCGGCCTTCTCCGCGGCGAGGGCGGCGCGCTCGGCGGCCGGAAGTTCAGCCTGGGAGAGCAGCGCGACGAGGGTGAAACCGAGGAGAGTCATGGGTGATTTTTTCCGGAACCTGGAGGTTTGGCAGGGGTGTCACTACATTCGGGCAGTTGGTCTGACGAGGAGCCCTACTTGAAAATCGCCTTGGCGGTCGTGTTCTTGTTGGTCGGCGCCGCAGCGATGGGAATGGGGGTGATGTCCGCTCCGGCGGCCGCGCTCAAAGCACGGGCCGTGCCGCCCCTGGTGATGCGCGCGCTGCCCGGCTCCAGACCGGTGCTGGTGGCGAAGAACGATGCGCCCGCGCCGGCGCCGGCGAAGGGCGATGACGATCTCGATGACTTGAAGCCGGTGGCCAAGCCCGCGGAGAAGGCGCCGGAGCCGAAGCCGGTCGAGAAGGCCCCGGAGCCCAAGCCGGTGGAGGCGAAGGCGGTCGAGCCGAAGCCCGCGCCCGCTCCAGCGCCGAAGCCGGCCGAGCCGAAGCCCACCTCTCCCGCCGCCACCGCGGCCGCCAAGCCGGCCCCCGAGCCGAAGCCCGCGCCCGAGCCCAAGCCGGTCGCCGCCAAGCCTCCCCCGCCGGCGAAGACCGGGGCCGAGAAGCCGGCCGCGGGCGGCGCGGCCTCCGGAGTGACGGAGGGGACGCTGAGCCTCCGCGCCTCGGACACCGCGGACGTGTTCATCGATGGCCGGAAGGTCGGCGGCTCGCCGGTGCTCGGACACCGGGTGAAGGCGGGCAAGCACAAGATCCGCTTCGACTGCTACGACGCGTCGGGCGAGGCCCACCCCGGCACGGTGCAGACGGTGGAAGTGGCGGTCGATGGCGAGCGGGACGTCGAGTACGAGTGCCCCTCGCCGTAGCTGCTCGCCGCGATGCTCTCCGCGCTGTTCCTGGTGTTTCTCTCCGGCCAGACCGCGCCGCCGCTCGGCGAGCGGATGGTCGCGCACGCCCGCGGCTTCCTCGGGCAGCCCTACGTGCTCGGCGGGCGGATGCGCTCGACCCAGGGCGCGAGAGAGGGAATCGACTGCATGGGCCTGGTCTTCGCCGCCGCGGAGGGCGTGCAGCGCTGCGGCTGGAAGTCGTTCTCGTACAACCCGACCACCCTGCTGGCCGACCAGAGCTTCGGCGCGCGGGTGGAGGGACTGTCGCCGGTGAGCACCGCCGAGCTGGACGTCGAGAAGCTCCAGGTGGGCGACGTGTTGATGCTGGTGCAGTCGACGGAGAATCCGAACGAGCGGGCGATTGCCACCCTCGGCGGAGTGCCAGTATGGGTCTGGCACATGGGCATCTACTCGGGCGGGGGGAAGTGGCTGGTGGGCGATCACTTCGCGGGCGAGGTCGTCGAGCCGGAGCTGCTGCCGTACTTGAAGGAGCACGCCGACGCGTATGACGGGCTGTACGTGCTGCGGCCGGCGAAGGTCGCCCCGCCCGTCTGTCGGGTCCATCGGAAGATGAGCGCGGTGCGGCGATGAGGTGGGTGGCTTTCCTGCTGCTCGCCGGCTGCGCGGCCACCCGCCCCGAGCTGTCGAAGGCGCTGGAGACCAAGCGCCCGGAGCAGATCCAGATGGTGCGGGCGATGAACCAGTTCGCGCTCGACCTCTATCCATCGGCGAAGGGCAAGTTGCCGAACGCGGTGTTCTCTCCCGCGAGCATCTACTGGGCGCTGTTGCTGCTCGAGCCGGGCGCGAAGGGGACGACGTCGACGCAACTGCGGACGATGCTGCACGCTCCCTTCGAAGGAGCGGTGCTGCACAACGAAGCGAGCACCCTGGTGCGGAACCTGCTCCCCGACGGGGAAGGGGGCGCCACCCTGCGAATCGCGAACGGGCTCTTCGGGCTGACCGGCTATCCGTTTCGCGAGCCGTTCCTGGCCACCGGGCGCGAGCGCTACGGGGCGGAGCTGCGCTCGCTCGACTTTCGCCGCGACGCGGAGGGAGCGCGCAAGGAGATCAACGGCTGGGTCTCGAAGCAGACCAACGAGAAGATCCCTGAGCTGCTCGGCCCGGGAATTCCTTCACCGGAGACGGCGATGATCCTGGTGAACGCGGTCTACTTCCTCGCGCGCTGGGGAGAGCCGTTCAACCCCCAGGCGACGCAGCCCACCGACTTCACGCTCCTCGACGGCAGCAAGGTGAAGGTGCCGATGATGAAGCAGAAGTCCGAGTGGCTGTACGGAGAGACCGGGCCCGTTCGGGTGGTGGAGCTCGGCTACGAACGCTCCACGATCGTGCTCGACATCGTGCTGCCGAAGAAGGTCGACGGACTCGAAGCGGTGGAGGAAGCGCTCACCCTCGAGCATCTCGATGATTGGCTCGACCACATGACGAAGGCGGAGGTGATTCTGCAGCTGCCGCGGTTCAAGGTGCGCTCGGCGATTCCATCGCTGCGCGAGCCGCTGATGAAGCTGGGGATGACGGATGCCTTCGATCAACTGAAGGTGGATCTCTCGGACATCGCCGGCGTGAAGGGAGACCTGGTGGTCAACGACGCCGTTCACCAGGCGATGATTGAGGTCGACGAGAAGGGCACGGAAGCGTCGGCGGCCACGGTGATCGACGTGGTGCTGACCAGCCTGGGCCCTGAGCTGCCGGTGGTCGAGATGGCGGTGGATCACCCGTTCTTGTTTCTGCTGCGCGACATCACGACCCGGCAGGTGTTGTTCATCGGCCGGGTCGCGAAGCCCGAGTCTCCGGCTCCGATTCCAGCTCCAGCGCCGGCTCCGAAGTAGCCGGGGCGGTTCACTCCCCCAGGTACGCCTTTCGAATCTCTTCCGAGGCGAGCAGCGCTTTTCCGGTGCCGGTCATCGCCATCTGCCCGGTCTCGAGCACGTAGGCCCAGTGGCACAGCCCGAGCGCGAGGTGCGCGTTCTGCTCGACCAGCAGAATCGAGACGCCCTGCGCGTTCACCTCGCGGAGGATTCGGAAGATGGTCTGCGTCACCTGCGGCGCCAGTCCTAGCGAGGGCTCGTCGAGCAGCAGCAGCGTCGGCCGGGACATCAGCGCGCGGGAGATCGCCAGCATCTGCTGCTCGCCACCGGAGAGCGTGCCCGCGCTCTGGCGCCTTCGCTCCTTGAGCACCGGGAAGAACCCGAACGCCTTCTCCGCGTCGGCGGCGATGCCCTGGGCGTCCCGGCGGAGGTAGGCGCCGAGCTCGAGGTTCTCTTCGACGGTGAGGTTCGGAAAAATCCCCCGCCCTTCCGGCGCGTGCGCCATCCCGCGCGAGACGAGGGTGTGCGCCTTGTGCCCGGTGATGTCGGCGCCCGCGAGCCGAATCGTGCCCGCGGTCGGCCGCAGCATCCCGCTCACCGCCCGCAGGGTGCTGGTCTTGCCCGCGCCGTTGGCGCCGATCAGCGCCACCACTTCACCCTTCCCTACCTTCAGCTCCACGCCCTTGAGCGCGGTGATCGCTCCGTATGCGACCTGCAGCGCGGCGACCTCCAGCAGCGGCTCGCGCGCGGCGCGCTCTCCGAGCGTGACCGTCACGCCGCGTCTCCGACCGGCGCCTCGCCGAGGTAGGCCTCGATCACTTTTGGATCCGCGCGCACCTGCGCCGGGGTCCCGGTGGCGATCGTCTCTCCGTGGTCCAGCACGGTGATGTGCTCGCAGATCCCCATCACCAGCTTCATGTCGTGCTCGATCAGCAGGATCCCCAGGCTGAACTTGTCCTTCAGCTCGCGGATCAACACCATCAGGTCGGCCTTCTCGCGGGTGTTCATCCCCGCGGCGGGCTCGTCGAGCAGCAGCACCTTCGGGCCGGTGCCGAGCGCGCGGGCGATCTCCAACCGCCGCTGCTCGCCGTAGGGAAGATTCCGCGCCAGCTCGTCGCGCCGATGCGACAGCCCCATCACCCTCAGCAGCTCGTCCGCGCGGCCGGTGAGCTCCGCCTCCTCGCGGAGGAAGCCGGGGGTCTTGAAGAAGGCGCGCCACCAGTCGAGGTAGTTGTTCCAGGCGTCGAGCTGCTTGCCCAGCACCCAGTACGAGCTGCCGCGGGCCTTCAGCCGCTCGATCAGCGCGGCGGAGAACACCGGCCGGGTTCGCGCCAGCACTCCGATCCGCACGTTGTCGAGGGCGCTGAGCTCCTTGAAGAGCCGGATGTTCTGAAACGTGCGCGCCAGGCCCAGCCGGTTGATCTCGAACGGCCGCATCCCGTTCACCCGCACTCCGCAGACCCGCACCTCTCCTTCGCTGGGCGCGTAGACCCCGGTGAAGGCGTTGAAGGCGGTGGTCTTCCCCGCGCCGTTGGGGCCGATCAGCCCCTTGAGGTCGCCCTGCTTGACCTCGAGCGAAAAATCGCTGAGCGCCTTCAGGCCGCCGAAGCGCATCGAGATCTTCTTCACCTCCAGCAGCGGAGCGCTCACGCGTTCGCCTTCTTCGCCCGCGGCTTGAACAGATCCCACAGCTCGTGGGTCCCGAAGATTCCCTGCGGCCGGGTGAGCATGATGATCACCAGCAGCACGCCGTAGATCGGCTTGCGGATCTGATCGACCTTCTGCGCCAGCCCCTCCCCACCCTGGAACCAGTCGGCCATGCCGAACAGCTTGTAGCCGGCGATCATCGCCAGCCCGATCGCCGAGAGCACGAACACCGAGTCGCGCGAGGAGCGACGCCAGCTGGGGAACAACCTCGGCAGCCGGGAGAGCGTGCCCAGCCCACCGAGCAGCACGACGGTCACCCCGGTGATCACCGGGTGGTCGCCCTTCTGGAACAGGGTCCGCATCCACTCCGGCAGCAGGGTGAGGAAGACCGCGGCGGTGAACGCTCCGGTGGTCGAGCCGAGGCCGCCGGCGACGATCATCACCACCACCTCCATCGAGCGGGCGAAGTCGAAGCTGCTCGGGTTGAGCACCGGGACGAAGTGGCCGAACAGCCCGCCCGCCACGCCGGCGAAGAAGCTGGAGACCACGAAGGCGCGGACCTTGTAGCTGGTGGTGTCCACCCCCATCGCCTCCGCCGCCACCTCGTCCTCGCGAATCGCCCAGAGGCTGCGGCCGTGCGGAGAGGCCGCCAGCCGCCGCGCCATCAGCACCACCAGGAAGACCCAGAACCAGACCATCCCGAAGCTCGCCCGCTGCGGCACTCCCGACAGGCCCAGCGAGCCGCCGAGCGACTCGGTGTTCTGGACGATGACCCGGATGATCTCTCCGAAGCCGAGGGTGACGATCGCCAGGTAATCGCCGCGCAGCCGCAAGGACGGCAGCCCGACCACCAGGCCGCAGAGGGCGGCGGCGGTGCCTCCGGCGCCGAGGGAGAGCAGCAGGAACAGCTGGTCGCTCATCGCCTCGGGCAGGAAGCTGAGCCGGTCGTCCTTGGTGGCGATGGAGAGGATGCCCGCGGTGTACGCGCCGACCGCCATGAAGCCGGCGTGGCCGATCGAGAACTGGCCGGTCATGCCGTTGATGACGTTGAGCGACACCGCGAGGATGACGTTCACCCCGACCAGCGAGAGCAGGTTCCCGTAGAAGCCGAACTTGCCCAGCACCAGCTGGAGCGCCGTGCAGCCCGCCGCGGCGATCAGCACCGGCAGCGCTCCGCGCATCTACACCTTCTCCGCCGTCGCCCGGCCGAAGAGGCCCTCGGGCTTGGCGAGCAGGACGAGGATCAGAAAGCCGAACGCGACCGCGTCGCGCCAGCTGGAGGAGGTGTAGCCGACGACGAACTCCTCGCACAGGCCGAGGGCGAGCGCGCCGACCACCGCGCCGGGCACGTTGCCGATCCCGCCGATCACCGCGGCGACGAAGGCCTTGAGGCCGATGAAGGTGCCCATCAGCGGCTGCACCGCGGTGTCCTTGATCGCGTAGAGGATGCCGGCGGTGGCGGCCAGCGCGCTGCCGAGCATGAAGGTCCCGCCGATCACCCGGTCCACCGGGATCCCGAGCAGGGCGGCGACCCGGTGGTCGAAGCTCACCGCCCGCATCGCCCGCCCGAACCGGGTCTTGAAGACCAGCAGCTGCAGCCCGACCATCAGCGCGGCGGCGATCGCGAAGGAGATCACCTGCCAGTTCCAGATGATCACGCTCTGGTCCTCGCTGCCCAGCTCCAGCCACTCCTTGCGCTGGATGATCTCCGGGAAGGCCTTGGAGGCGGCGCCGGGGAGCAGGGTGAGATCCCGCCCGAAGAGGTGCACCACCCAGTCGAGCTGAAAGCCGTAGGAGAGGGCGAAGGAGATCCCGATCGCGGTGATCAGCGAAGTCAGCCGGGGCTTCTCGCGCAGCGGTCGGTAGGCGAAGCGCTCGATCAGCAGGCCGATCACCGCGCAGCTGGCCATCGAGGCGAGGAAGACCAGCGCCACCCCGCTGAAGGTCCCCAGGTACTCGCGCCCGAGAAGAAAGGCGACCGCGTAGCCGATGTAGACCCCGACCATCATCACGTCGCCGTGGGCGAAGTTGATCAGCTTCAGCACGCCGTAGACCATCGTGTAGCCGAGCGCGACGAGGGCATAGATGGTGCCCGCCGCGAGGCCGTTGATGAGGTGCTGGAGGAAGCCGTACACGGTTCGCTTACGGCTTCACGGTCGCGACGTACTTGAACTTCCCGTCCTTCACCTGGAGCACCACCGCGGGCTTCACCGCGTCGCGCTTCTCGTTCATCGAGATCGTGCCGGCCACGCCGGGGAAGTCCTTGGTCTTGGCGATCTCGTCGCGCAAGGCGGGGCCGCTCAGGTCCGGGGCGCGCTTCATCGCGTCGATCGCCACGTTGGCCGCGTCGTAGCCGAGGGCCGCGAGGCTGTCGGGCACGCCGTTGAACTTCTCCTTGTACTTGGAGATGAAGTTCTGGACCTGCGGCGAGGGATCCTCGGGCGAGTAGTGGTTGGAGACGAACGAGCCTTCGATCGCCGCGCCGCCGAGCTCGAAGAGCTTCTCGCTGTCCCAGCCGTCGCCGCCCATCATCACCACCTTCAAGCCGAGCTCGCGCGCCTGGCGGGCGATGATCCCGACGTCGTTGTAGTAGCCGGGCACGTAGAGGCCCTGGGCCTTGAGCTTCTTCACCGCGGTCAGCTGCGAGCGGAAGTCGGTGTCGCCCTTGCTGTAGCTCTCGATGCCGACCACCTTGCCGCCCATCTCGGTGAACTTGCGCTCGAAGACCTCGGTGAGGCCGACGGAGTAGGCGCTCTTCACGTCCTTGAGGATCGCCACGCTCTTGAACTTCAGCTCGTCGTGCGCGTACTTCGCCATCACGAAGCCCTGGAACGGATCGATGAAGCAGACCCGGAAGATGTAGTCGCCCTTCTCGGTGACCGCGGGGTTGGTGGAGGAGGGCGAGATCATCGGGATCTTGTTCTCCTGCGCGATCGGCGCCATCGCCAGCGAGTTGCTGGAGGCCACCTCGCCCAGCAGCAGCTTCACCTTGTCCTGGGTGATCAGCCGGGTGGCGGCGTTGGCGGCCTCCTCCGGCTTGCTCTGGTCGTCGTAGACGACGACGCTGAGCTTCTTGCCCTTCACGCCGCCGGCGGCGTTCGCTTCCTGGAGGGCGAGCTCGATGCCGTTGCGGGTGGAGATGCCGAAGGCGGCCTCGGAGCCGGTGAGGCTGCCCACCTCGCCGAGCACGATCTCTTCCGATGCGGGGGCCGGCTTGGCGACGACCTCGGCCGGCTTGGTCTCGGCCGGCTTGGTGGGCTCGGGAGCGGTCTTCTTCTCGCACCCGACCGTGAGCAAAGCGAACGCAGCGACTGCGGAGAACAGGATTGAGCGCATGGAAAAGGGTCCTTCCCAGAGGGTGGAAAGCCCGCGCGTTCTAGGGTCGGAGGCGGGGAGGGTCAACGGATTAACCAGCCCCGCGAACGTCGAGCAGGGCCCCGCTCACTCCTCGAAGCACAGCAGCCGGTAGAGCTGGCTGCAGGCGTACAGGTTGGTGCCGGTCTGCGTCCACGCGGAGGTGGTGATCGGCGAGGCGCCGATGTTGGCGACGCTGCCGGCGTCGCTGGTGGTGAAGCCGAGGCAATCGTTGCCGGTCGGCTGGCCTCCGGGCGTGGTGGCGGACCAGTAGCTGGTCACGCCGGCATCGAGCCCGAACTCGTTGACGGTGATGCCGGCCAGCGGGACGGTCGCCAGGTTTGCCCAGTTGGAGAAGGTGAGGATCAAGCCACCGTCCGCCTGCTGCTGGTACCAGGGCGAGGTATCCGGCAGGCGCGCGATCGCCGGCGAGCCGGCGGTGGAGATCCAGGCCCGCCAGGTTCCGCTCTTGCCGGCGTTGAGGGCGGCGGCCGCGCAGAGGAGATCCGCGCCGGCCACTCCCTGGAGATCGCCGCGGTAGGAGGTGGAGGTGACAAAGACCCGGCGCACGCCGCTCGGCATTCCCACCGGAGCGGGCGCGCGGGACTGCTCGAAGCAAACGACCGGGAGGTGGCTGTTGCAGGACGCGACGCCGAAGTTGTTCCAGTTCAGGGTGGGGTCGTTCGGACGTCCGAAGCGGCCACCGACCATCTGGTTGGTGGTGGTGAACTGCTGGCAGTGATCGAGCGCATTCCCGGTCCAGTAGTAGCGGGTCGAGAGCGTCGGCTGGCCGTACTCGTCGAAGGTGACTCCCGCGTCGGGCAAGGAGGCGGCGTCCTTGAAGGTGAAGAGCAAGCCACCGTCGGCCTGTTCCTGAAACCAGGGACCGACGGCGGTGAAGCGCGTCGCCGCCAGAGCGCCGGGCAGGTTGATCCACGCCTTCCAGGTGCCGCCTTTGAAGACCGCGCGCGCAGAGAGATTGCAGAGGGCGTCGGCGCCCAGCGGCCCGGCGTCAGCTGCTCCCTCGACCGATAGATTTCCGAAGTAGTCGCCATGGGTGATGAACAGCCGCAGCGGACCGCCATCGCCGGGGCCGACGCCCGCGTCGAAGCCCGCGTCCACGCCTGCATCGAACCCTGCGTCCACGCCTGCGTCGAACCCCGCGTCCACGCCTGCGTCGAACCCTGCGTCCACGCCTGCGTCGAACCCTGCGTCCACGCCTGCGTCGAACCCTGCGTCCACGCCTGCGTCGAACCCTGCGTCCACGCCTGCGTCGAACCCTGCGTCCACGCCTGCGTCGAACCCTGCGTCCACGCCTGCGTCGAACCCTGCGTCCACGCCTGCGTCGAACCCTGCGTCCACGCCTGCGTCGAACCCTGCGTCCACGCCTGCGTCGAACCCTGCGTCCACGCCTGCGTCGAACCCTGCGTCCACGCCTGCGTCGAACCCTGCGTCCACGCCTGCGTCGAAGCCCGCGTCCACGCCCGCGTCGAACCCCGCGTCCACGCCCGCGTCGAAACCCGCGTCCACGCCCGCGTCGAAACCCGCGTCGAAACCCGCGTCGAACCCCGCGTCCACGCCTGCGTCGAAGCCCGCGTCCACGCCTGCGTCGAGCCCCGCGTCCACGCCCGCGTCAACACCCCCATCCGGATCGAGGCATGCGCCGCAGGTCCAGACTCCAGCGATGCATTGGTCACCGGCGCGGTTGGCGCAGGCCGACATGCACGGGTTGCCTTCGCTGCAGGGATCCGTTCCGGGGCCCCCGCAGGCGGCGAAGGCAACGATCGCGAGAACAGGTCCGAGGCGCTTCAGCGAGGAGGAAATCACCCACTCCACGATAGCGACCGGCTTGGAGCGCTGGCAATGGAGCGCCGAGCGGCCGGTCACGGCTTGTCGGTCCAGGCGATCCAGTCATCGATGTCGAAGTTGAAGAAGCTCGAGCGCGCGTTGGTGTCGTTGACGAAGTTGCCCCACACCGCCCACCAGCCCACGGCGTACGGGTAGCTGTAGTGATCGGCCGCGGTGCCCCCGCCCACCGGGATGTCGAGGTCGCTGTAGATCAGCTGGCCATCGACCCAGTAGCGCTCCCCGAAGTGCCCGCTCGGATCGTTGCCGGCGAAGATCTCGATCGTGAAGCGATGCCAGTCGCCGTTGGCGTAGAGGCTCCACAGCGGAGCGCGCCCATCGGTGGTCTTGTAGAGGTTGAGGCCCGAGGCGGCGTTGTCGGGGTTGCAGCCCTTCGGTCCGCGGGTCTGCGAGTCGGGGTGCGAGAGCTGGTTGACCACCTGCTCGTAGCGCCCGCCGTTGTAGTTCATGCCGTGCCAGAACATGAATCCCTTGATGCCGCTCGCGTTGTTCTCGGCGGGGTTCGCGCCCGCGGTCGTCCGGAACCAGGTGGAGAACAAGAAGTGCGTGTAGGGCCCGGCCCGCTCGGGGAGGGTCCCGTTCCAGCGGCCGATCATGTCGAGCCGGTTTTCGGTGCCGAGGAGGATGTCGTCGCCGCCGTCGGGGACGCCGTACTTCAGCCGGAGCGCCTTGCCGCTCGCGCCGCGGCCGGGGATGAGCTCGACGTACTCGTGGGCGCGCCCGGTGGGGTAGGCGGCGTTGGCGGCGGTGAAGTTCGCGTACTGGTCGAAGTTGTCGCGAAGGATCAGCGCGTACCCCGCGTCGTAGGTCGGCTCACCCACGCCGAGTGGAGGAACCCCCGCGTCGTGGCCCGCATCCATCGCCGCGCCGCCGCCGCCGGTACCGGTGCCGCCTCCGGCTCCACTGCCGCCGCCGGTGCCCCCGCTCGTTCCAGGATTCGAGCTGCACGCCTGCGAGAGAAGCACCACCGCGCTCAGCACCAGAGCTCGTCTCACGTTTCGCCTCCCTTCAACCACGGACGGATGTCGACCCCGATCATGCCTGCGCGTGACGCCGCTTCCAGTCCCGCGTCGCCATCCTCGAAGACCACGCACCCCGCGGGGGCGAGCCCGAGCCGGCGCGCCGCCTCGAGGAAGACGTCGGGCTCCGGCTTGTGTCGCGCGGTGTCCTCGGCGCCCACCACGGCGGCGAACCAGTCGAGGACCCCGATCGTCTCCAGCGTTCGTCGCACCACCCAGCCCTCGCCCCCGCTGGCGACCGCCATCGGGAGCACGCTGCGGAACCGGCGCGCCACCTCGATCACCGCCGCGACCGGGCGGACGTCGGAGATCATCGCCACGTACCGGTGCTCCTTGTCGGCGACCATCGCGGTGATCTCCGCGGGGGTGAGGCTCTTGCGCTGCTCCTCCGCCAGACGGCGGATGATCGTGTGCGAGGGCAGGCCGGCGAACGCGAGGAACTGCGGCCGGGGAAAGGCCAGCCCGTGCGGCTGCAGCATCGCGGACCACGCCTGGAAATGAATCGGCATCGTGTCGGCGAGCGTGCCGTCGCAGTCGAAGATCAAACCGGTCGCGAGCTGCGGAAGAGACCAGGGGCTTGTCATCTGCGTGCGGCGCTCAGCCTGGTTTTCCGAATCGATGTCAAGGCGGCCTCGCGCGACGATAGGGCAGTTGGCGTTAGGCGCAGAGGCCGTTCTTGAGCGAAGGAGAGGGATGCTCCCACTTCGCGTCCGACTCCTGCTGTGCGCCGTCCTCTCGACGTTCGTCCTCGGCTGCAGCAGCGGCTCGGGCTCGGGAACCGGAGGCGGCGCGGGCGGAGGCTCCGCGGGCACCGGCGGCGGCACCGGCGCCTGCACCACCGTCGTCAACATCGCCTCGATCGTCTCGAAGACGGCCAACACCGCCGCGGCGCCGGCGATGACCGGCGGGACGATCGCCCCCGGCACCTACGTGAAGACCGCGATCATCAACTACGCCACCTCTACTCCGGGGACGACCAAGCACCAGGAGACCTGGGTCATCACCGCGTCGACCCTGAACACCGTCGCGCTCACTCCCGGAGACACGGTCGAGAAGCGCAACTCGGCCAACTACACGGTGAGCGGCAACATGTTCACCATGAACCTCACCTGCCCGATGGTGGGGACCCTCAACGCCCAGTACTCGGCGACGCCGACCGAGATCCGCTTCACCTCCAGCTCGCCGAACGAAGTGCACGTCTACACCCTGGCCAGCAGCCTCAGCGGCGACGGCGGCACCTCCGACGGCGGGAGCGCCGACGCCGGTCCGACCCTGGAGCCGATCGCCACCGGCCTGACCGACCTCGTCGATCTCGAGCTCGACGGAACCAACGCCTACGTGCTGGGCAACGGGCAGGTGCGCAGCTGCGCGCTGGCCGGCTGTGGCACCAACCCGACCGTGGTGGTCTCGGGGCTCTCGGTCGCCAGCGCGATCGCGGTCGACCAGGGCACCCTCTTCGTCGGCAACGGCTTTCGGTACATCTCCAGCTGCAGCCTCGCCGGCGCCTGCACCCTCAGCCCCTTCGTCGACGTCGGCGCCAACAGCTACCCGACCGCGCTGGTGGTGTCGGGCTCGCGCCTGTACTGGATCTCGGAGTCGGGCGCGTCGCGGCGAATCCAGGTCTGTCCGCTGGCGGGCTGCACCGCTGGGTATCCGAAGTTCGTCTACCAGGGCACCCTGCTCGACGGGGTTCCGGTCAGCGGCTTCGTGATCAACACCACCGACGTCTACGTGACCAGCTTCACCGGCGCGGTGTTCCGCATTCCGCTCACCGACAACGAGACCGCGGACGTCGCCAGCGCGACGCAGATTTCTCCCAGCGCGTACGGCACCGGCGGGCTGGACCTCGACGGCAACACCCTGCGCTGGGCCAACGGCGTGGCGGGGAAGCTCGAGAGCTGCACCACGCCGAGCTGCTCGGCCATCACCTTGATCAAGTCCGGACTGACCGCTTCGCCCACGGGGCTGCGCACGAACGCAACCCACGTCTACGGAATCGATCGCGGCACCTCGAATGGCTCCGGCGGCTACGTCGCCAACACCGCCGGAATCTGGCGCTACCCGCGCTGACGCTTCGGGTAGGAGTCGGGACGTGAAGGCCCTTCGCTTCCGTCGTTATGGCCCGCCCGAGGCGCTCGAGTGGCTCGATGCCCCCGAGCCGCGCGGAGAGGTGATCGTTCGGGTGCGCGCCGCGGCGCTCAACCCGAAGGACACCTTCCTGCGCAAGGGCAAGCCGGCCTGGACCCGGCTGATGGGGGGCCGGCCTCCGCAGGGCGTGGGCTTCGACTTCGCCGGCGAGCGCGAAGACACCGGCGCGCGCGTCTATGGCTGCCTCGATGGGTTTCGCGGCGGCGCGATGGCCGAGCGGGTCGGGGTGGCGGCGTCGAAGCTCGCGCCGATTCCGGCCGGGCTGGGGTTCATCGAGGCGGCGGCGATTCCGGTCGCGTCCCTCACCGCGCTGCAGGCGCTGCGCGACAAGGGAGGCCTTCGACCGGGCGGACGGGTGCTGATCTACGGAGCGTCGGGCGGCGTCGGCTCCGCGGCGGTGCAACTGGCAAAGGCGCTCGGCGCGGCCCACGTCACCAGCGCCTCGGGCGAAGCGAACCTGACGCTGTGCCGCAGCCTCGGAGCGGACACCGCGCTCGACTACCGCCGCGACGCGCTGCCGCCGCCGGGGCCCTTCGACGTGGTCTTCGACACGATGGGCCTGCAGCGGCTCGGCGCCTGGCGGGGATCGCTTGCTGCGGGCGGCAGGTTGGTCAGCACCGTGCCGTCCCCGGGCTTCCTGCTCTC
>JADMIO010848991.1_pt1 | contig 25314 bp, 17 predicted proteins | sample 8958161 | NCBI WGS metagenome assembly JADMIO01 (sample SAMN16585339, study PRJNA669376) | soil metagenome | isolation source: Crop rotation soil | place: USA: Cullars Rotation, Alabama | collected 2011
CTTTCCCCCGGCTGCGGGAGGTGTGCAGGGAAGACCCTATATCCCCGCCGCAAAATCGGTTGCCCGCCGTTGGCAAATGGGTGATACTTTCGCACTCGCTTGTTCATGCGCTGGAAGGTCTGCATGAGCGAAGTCATGAAAGACCCCGATCCGAAGCTGCAAAAGCCGGTGATTCGCGCTGTCCCCGAGCCGTCGGCCGGGGTGTCGCTCGCCGCTGCGCCGACGCCGGCGGCAGCGCCAGGGGCAGCGGAGGAATTCGCGGTTTCGCTCGAGCAGATGAAGCAGTTGCTGGACGTTTCGCGGATGCTCTCCGTGACGACGGACCTGGACGCGCTGCTGCTTCGGATCGCCGAGGCCGCCACGGCGCTGCTCGGCTGCGAGCGCGCCAGCATCTTTCTCCACGACCCGAAGACCAACGAGCTGTGGACGAAGGTCGCGCTGCAGACGCGCGAGATCCGGATCCCGTGCGGCGTGGGGATCGCCGGGCACTCGTTCGTTTCCAATTCGATGATCCACGTCTCCCAGCCGTACGACGACCCGCGCTTCAACCGCGAAACCGATCGGCGCACGGGTTTCGTCACGCGAAATTTGCTGACGTTGCCGATGGTCGACGTCCACGCCAAGCCGGTCGGCGTCCTGCAGGCCGTCAACAAGAAGGACGGCGATTTCACCGCCGGCGACAAGGCGCGCGTGCAGCTGCTGGCGGACCAGGCGGGCGTGGCGATCCAGCGATACCAGTTGCAGGTTTCCGCGTTGGAAAGCGTGGCGATGCGGCGCGAGATGGAACTGGCGCGACAGGTGCAGGCGGGCATGGTGCCCAAGCGCTGCCCGAAGGTCGCGGGGATCGAGACCGCGGGCTTCACGCGCTCGGCGTCGCTCACGGGGGGCGATTGTTACGATCTCTGGGAACTGGCCGACGGTCGCCTGGGCGTTTTCCTCGCGGATTGCTCCGGCCACGGCATCGCGCCGGCCCTGGTGGTCTCGCAGGTGCGCGCGCTGATCCGCGCGATGTGCGACACGGAGTGCAACCCGCACCAACTCCTCACGCGCATCAACCGCCGGATGGCCCAGGACCTCGAGGCCGGTTGGTTCATCACGGCCTTCGTCGGCTTCATCACGCCCGACGGCGTTCTCGATTGGTGCAGTTGCGGCCAAGGTCCCGTCTACGTGCGGCAGGGGCGCGGGAAAAAGCTGGCGACGCTGGATCCGCTCGTTCCCCCGCTGGGCGTGCTCGCCGAACTTCCGAGCGATTGCCCGCCGCCGATGCAGCTGTCCAGCGGCGGTGTGCTGGTGCTCACGAGCGACGGCTTCTTCGAAGCGTTCAACCCCGCCGGCGAGCAGTTCGGCAGCGAGCGCCTGGCCGCGGTGATCGACGATCACGCCGACGCCCCGCCGGAAGCGCTGGTCAGCGCGGTGCGGGACTTCGTCACGCGATGGCAGGGGAAGGACGAGCCGCTGGACGATCAGACGATGGTGGTCGCGGCAGTGCGGTGAATCGTTCGCGTGTGGGGGGCGATTCAACAATCCTGGACGCGCCTTGAGGGATCCCATCCTTAACGGATCCCGTGAAAGCAGTCATTCTGAGCGTACCCGCGAGAATCCAGACCGTCGGCGCACCAAGGTCTGGATTCTTCGCGGGTACGCTCAGAATGACGCGCGGGGGAGGCGGTTCGAGAATGCGGGTGGGATGACACGTGGTTGTGTCGTCGGAATCGCGTCACTTTTCCGCCAGCGTGATCCGGCCGTCGAAGTCTGTCGGTGGATTGGCGATGTGGACCCCACAGGCCTGGGCGTACATCGTGAAAAGCTTGCTCTTGCCGAACACTTCTTCGGCCGCGGCGATTGCTTCCAGGCATTTGTGAAAATCCCCCGCGGTGAATGCGTCCACCATCCGCTTCGTCATCTCCGCGAGTTTCTTCTGTTCGTCCGTGGCTCGAGCGCTGAACGCCAATGGCTCGTACACCATCACGGTCTCGCTCTTGCCGACGACTTGAATCTTTCCGATGGGCCGGAGCAGGAACTGGCCGTTGAGCAGCTCGGCGGTCCGGCCGCTGATCATCGAGGAGGTGCCGACGTGCTTGTTGGCGGATTCCAGGCGGGACGAGAGGTTCACGGAATCGCCGAGCACCGTGTAATCGCTGCGTTTGCGCGGCCCGGCGTCGCCGACGATCATGAAGCCGGTTGCGACGCCCGCGCGCACGGCCACGGGGTTCTGCCCCTGCTCCCGCAGCCATTCGTTGAAGGAACGGATCGCCAGCTGCATTTCCAGAACCGTCGCCACCGCGCGGGCGGCGTGATCGGGATTGGGCCGGGGTGCGCCGTAGAAGAACATGATCCCGTCGCCGAGGAATTTGTTGACGTAGCCGCCGTTGCTCTGGATCACCGGGACCATTCGGCCCATGTACTCGTTGAGGATCGGCACGATCTTCGTTCCCATCTTCTCCATCAGCGTGGTGAAGCCGGCCATGTCGGTAAAGGCGACGGTCAGCTCCTGCTCCTCGCCTTCGAAAATGTCGCGGTGGGGGTGCTCGAGCACGAAATCCACGAGCTGCTCGTCGACGTAGCTGCGAAAGCGGCTGGTGATGCGCGCGCGCTCGGCGCGCTCGACGATGTAGCGCGTGAGCGTCATCCCGCCCCACACGAACCCGCCCGCGACCGCCGGCCCGGCCATCCCCACCATGGTTCGGCCGTAGTCGAAAAGCACGAAGCCGTTGATCCCCAAATACCCCGCGACCAGGAGCACCGTGACGCCCAGTGCGACAGCGGGCGAGAGGAAGGCCACGGCCGCCGTCACCAGCAATCCCATGATCAACGTGAGCGTCATCGCCACGCCCGGCGGCGCGCTGCGGAGGACGCGCCCCGTCACGATCGCGTTGAACACCGCGCCGTGCACCACCACGCCGGGGCACTGCGCGTGCAGCGGCGTCGACACGAAATCCGCGGCGCTGGTGGCGATCGACCCGATCAGCACCGACTTCCCCTGGAACTGCGGATGCAGGGCGGCCTGGCGCGACTGGAAAATGCGGTTCTGGTCGAGCGTCTGGCGCAAGGCGGATGCGAAATCGAAGAATACTTTGTCTGCGCCTTGAAGCGTTTTCGGGTCGACTCCGTTGTACCCGTCCAGCGCCGGCTTGAGCTCCGCCAGAACGGCTTCGATGGCGCGGTTCAGGTTGTCTACGTCGTCCGCTTCGGCCTTGGACGCGAGGTACTTCGTGGCCGCGTCCACCTTCCATTCGTTGGAGAAAAACGACAATGCATCCCGCGCCGTCCGGGCGTTCGCGCGCGCACCCTTGCGGGTCTGCGCCAGCTTCCAGATCGCCCCGATCGACACGTGCTGCTTCTTCTCGACCGACGCCGGGAAATCGTACATCGTCTCCCACTCGTTGGTTCCCCACCACGGCACGTCCATCAGGATCCCGACACGCTTGTTGAGCCGCGGCGAGTTTTCCCCGCGCACGGGGATCGAGACATCGCGTCCGTCGGGCATCGGCAGGGTCACGCTCGTGTCGCTCACGCGGATCCGGTTGGCGTCGACGCCCAACGCCGCGCACGCCAGCGACAATCCCATCTGCGGGTAAAGCCGGTTGCGGTAGAGGACCCACAGCGGCACCGTGCGCACCACCCCGTCGCCGAACGGGAGGTGATCGACGAAGCCCGTGTACGCCGTGGCCTGCGCCAGCGGCGGGATCATCAGCAGTTCGCCCGACGGCTCGAGCACGTGCCGCAGCGGCTCGTTCAACGGGCGCCCGAAGCGCTCGATGGCGCGCTTGGAGAGGTACAGGTCCGTCTCGTTCTCGATCAGCCGCACCAGCCCCGCGTCGGCGCCGCTCGTGCCCGGGAGCAGTTGCGCCACCATCTGCGTCGTCGCCGGGGGCTTCGTTTGTGAACCCGCGCTGCCGCCCAAAATCCGCTCAACGCCTTCCTGCACGGCCTGCCGTCGCGCCGCCAGGAAATCGTCCAGCGTGATCGTGGCGAACCGGCCGTTGAGAAGCTCGCGTGCCGCGTCCGGGGTCAGAGAAAGGTTTTTCCGCAGTTCCTCCACCAGCGCACCGCGCAGCTCCGGGGAGCCGCCGCCGGTCGGGTTGAACGCGAACGAGACGGGCACCAGTACCGCGCCGTGGCGCTTCACCGCCGCGGCGAAGTTCGCATCGTGATCGATCGTCGTCAGCGTGCCGTCCGGTGCCGGCACGTACTCGCCGGCCTCGCGGTCCGGCAGCGTCATGTCGAGGCAGATCGCCTTCGCCCCCGCCAGCCGCAGCTCGTCGATGATTTCCGCGATCGTCGTGCGGTGCCACGGCCAGCGCCCGACCGACTCCAGCGACTCGTCGTCGATGTCCAGGTGGATCAGCTGCTCCGTGGGTTTGGGCGTGAACCGCTGGCAATACCGCACCCGCCAGTTGTAAAGGTGATCCTCGATCGGCTTGAGCGCCCCCGCGCGATCCAGCGCGACGACCAGCACGGTCATCATCGTCCCCAGCAGGAACGTCCGCTTGAGCAAGCTTTTCTGGTTCGCCGTCACGCGCTATAGCCAATCCGATGCAGGAGCCCCGCTGAAGTCTAACATCCCGGCGCGACAGCTGAACCGTGGGTGCTGTAGGGGCGAACCTTGTGTTCGCCCTGTTCTCCGCGGGATCGGCAGGGGGCGAACACAAGGTTCGCCCCTACACGGAAGCTCTCAACGCCCCTTGCGCGCCCGCGCGTTTTCCGTCGGCGAGGATCTCACGCCCGTCACGTTCACCGTCGTCGAGAACGTGTCCCCCGCCTTGAGGATCAGCGGGCTGGCCGGGTCGGTGCCCAGGGTTTTGATGTCGATCGTTTCCTTGCGCGTCACGAGCAGGAACGCCTGCGCCGGGTCGCCGCCGATGTGGTCGATTTCCACCTTGTACTGCCCCGGGCGGAAGAACGCGCTCCACTGCACGCTCTCGACGCCGAAGCCATTCGTCCCGGGGTCGTTCCCCTGGTGGATCCCCGCGCTGCTTCCGCTGTCGACCGTCAGGTGGCTCTTGGACGCCACGTTGCCGCGCGGGTCGCGCACAATCAGGTCCAGATCGGTTGGACCCGCGGGCGTCGCGGTGTTCAGGTTTGTCGACTGCCATTGCAACTCGAACAGCAGCGGCCCGTCCACGTTGGGCACGCCGACGAACGTCCCGGTGAAACCGCTGCGGGCCAGCTCGTTGATCGCCTGAAGTCCGCGCGCGTCCACGCCGCCCAGCGACGGCAGGTTGCCCAGCAGCACGTCTTCCGATTCGGTCCGGCCGCTGAACGCGCCGCGCGGATCGGTCTTGGTCTTGTCCGCGGCCGTCGCGGCCACGGACGACTTGTCGGCGCGCACGTCGGCCTTCTTGGTCCCGCCGAACGCCAGCGACTGCCGGCGGAAATCGCGGAACTCCGCCCGGCCTTCGATGCTCGTCGCGCTGGGCACCCAGGGGGCTTGGTCCTCGTACGTCACGTCGGTGCCGCGGATGGCCAGCGTCGATCCCGGGCTGCGGATCGTCGAGGCGTGCTCGACGCCGGCCTTCTCGATGTCGTAACGCGCCCGTCCGTATTTCAGCCCCAGATCGGTCGTGACCTTCCCCTGCTGCTGAATGGCCTCGAGCACTTTCATCGTGCCCAGCCGATCGAGCGTGATCGTCTGGTCCGGCGGGATCACGAACCGCACGGCGCTGCGCGGCCCGGTGCGAAACTCCGCCCCCTCGTTCAACTGCATCCCCACTTTCGCCGGCTGCCAGTCCTGCCCTTCCTCCGTCCTGACCTGCACGAGGCCCTGGATGCCGGTGATGGTCACCAGCAACGAACCGTCTCGCGCGGGCGTCGCCGCCGGCGCGGTCGACGTCGCTTGCGTTTGCGGCGGCGGCGATGTGCGTGCTGGCGCGGTCTGCCCCGGCGTCGGCGCCGCCACTTGCGCGACGGATATCTCGACGCCCATCGCCATACCCGCGCACATCACCCAACCCGCGATCACTTTTTGGCCCACCATGACGTTTCCTCCAACGGCCGATCCGGTTCCGTTCGCGTGGCGTCTCGGGGTCCGGCGATCTTCCGATTTCCAAGCCCCGGATGTACATCCGGGGCTCTGAAAGTCGCGACCGGACGCTCGAATCGCACTCTACCTTATTTTGCGATGTACGGCTTGATATTCGTCGGGCGATCCACCGGCTGCGACGCCGGGCGAGGTGCGGGTCGCGTGGCAGAGGCGGCGGCGGGCCATTTTACCACCGACGGTTTTGTTGCCGATCGTTGCACGGGGCGCTGGGGCGGTGCGGGCGAACGCGGCGCTGCCATCGAACGTGGGGCGGGAGCCACTGCCCTGGGCGCCGGCTTCGGCGCGACCGGGACCGGCGCCGCCGCCACCGGCTTGGGCCCCATGTGCTCCAGCGGCGGCTGCTCGTGAGGCTTTTGTTCCTTCGTGGCGCGCAACGAACGCTGGTAATCCTCCAGCCGGCCGATGATCCCCAGAAGCTCCGCCCCCGAGAACGTCTGCTGCGGGCTGCTCGGCGGGTACAGATTCATGTACATCAGTTCCCGCGTCGCGTACCGCGGCGTCGCCCCCAGCAGGTGCATCGTCACGCCGCCCTTGACGTCCAGGATGTTCACGATCATGACCGCCAGCGTCCCGCGCTGCACCGCCTCGTCCGCCTTCCCGTCGAAACTCTCCGGCAGGAGTTCCCGCCGCTTCAGCATCCAGACGCGCCCGTCGTAATTCCCCGCCGTGTCCTCGTTGTCGATGAACAGCAAAATCGCGTGCATCGCCTCGTCGTTGCTCGCCACCGCGCGCCCCGGCATCGCGTGCCAGAAATCCATCTGCGCCTGCGGATCGCTCCCCATCACGCTCGCCGGCAACGGTTCCGTCACCTTTGCCGATCGACACCCCGCCAGCGCCACGATCGCCAGCACCATCATTGCCGAGAACGACTGCCCCCTCTTCCCACTGACAACTGACAACCGGCAACCGACAACTGCTTCAAAACGCATACGTCACCCCCAGCAGCACGAAATGCCTCGGATCCCGATCGTTCAGTTCCGCCGAGCCGGGGAAGAAGATGCCGTATCGCGCCTGCAGCGAAAGGTCGCTGGTCAACTGCCAGTTGGCGTAAACGTCGATCTCGCTGCCCAGCCACACGTCCCCCTCGCGCGTCGGCTCGTCGATCGGCGCATCGGGGTTGAACTTGCTGAACGCGAAGAAGTCGATGCCGGTCTGCAATCGCCGCAGCGCCTGCACGTCGGACCACGGGTACGTCGACGCGCCCAGGCGCGCGACGATCAAATTCGAGACGCTCGGCGAGAACGCCAACCCCGTGTTCAGCAGCCCGAAGCCGTTGAACGCCTTGTCCTGCGTCGCGGGCTGATTCCCTCCGACGGTGTTCGTGCTGCTCAGCCGCCGGTCCGAATCCCCGCTGGCGGCGATCATCTCGCCGCTGAATCGCGTGTTCTTCGGGTCGTTCAGCAGGTAATCCAGCCGCACGTCGCCGGCGTAGGCGTTGATGTTGTCCTCGGTCTGCGGGACGCCCGCCCCCGCGTCGGACAACGTGGAGCCGCCTTCGTAAACGACCTCCACGCCGTAGAGCAGGTTGTCCGTGATGTCCCCGCCGGAGCCCGCGCCGAGGTAGTAACTGTTGTACTCGAACCGCGTCAGCACCGGCGGCGTCCCCCCGTCGCTGGCGGTCGTGTCGTCGTTCAAATCGTTCTGCTTCAGGAAGTACACGTACGGCCGCTGCTTCCCGAGCTGTGCACTGAGCATCCCCCCGTAGAACGCGCGATTGGTGTCCCCGTTGAACCCGGGCCGGGACGGGTCGATGTCGAAAATGCTCTCGCGGGTCTTCGCCGCCAGCACTTCCAGCGTCAGCGGGCCGACGCTGAAATCGACGATCCCGCCGTCGAGCTCTTCGCTCAGCGCCAGGCCGTTGCCCCAGACCACGAGCTGCCGCCCGGCTTGGATCGCCAGGTCGCCATCGATCACCTGCCCTCGCGATGAGGCCAGGTAGCGCTGCAGGTCAAAGCGGTAGTACCCCCGGTCCAGCGTCGGCTCGACCCAGTCGTTGTCGTTCCCGTCGAAGGAGTCCCCGTGCTGAAACGCGCGGTAGGTCGTCCGCGCCCGGCCGTAAAACTCGTGCGCCCCGTCGATGTTCACCCGTGCGAATCCGACGAGGTCGTATTGCTGAAGAAGGTGCGAGCGCTGCTGCGGATCGTCGATCGAGATGAATTGCGCCGACAGGTACGCGCCGTAGTCGATCAGGGCGCGCTGGTCCATCGGCACCGATTGGTCCGCCTGGACGCGCGTCTCGCGCTGGATCTGCTCCATCTGCCGGTCGAATCGCTCGAGTTGCTGCTGGCGCTGACCGGTCTGCGCGCGGGCGCTGGCCGAGGCCGCCAGAAGGCAACCGAGCCCGACCCCGATTTGCGACTTGAACCGAGAGATGCGCATCGCCCTCCGACCGTTTCCCAAAGCCCACCCGCCCGAGCCGCGAATATAGCTGACTCCGCTGCCGGATTGCAACTGTTTTCAGGGATTCCCTTTATGTGCGAGAACAGCCCCCGCGCCGTCCCCGTATTGATGGGGCGACCCAATGCGGCACGAACGCCTCGGATCCTAGTTTAACTGTTTGTGGAAACTGATTTTATGTCTGCCGAGGCAACGCCGGCTGCGCTGGGGAGTATCAAGCCGTGTCCGAACGGGATCGACCCGCTGCCCCGGGCGGACATTGCACTGGCAATGGCCGGTATTCCGTTGGTAGTATCTGCCAACAGCGGGCGGTTTTAAACGTTAAATGCGGCATGGGGGGGAAGGAGACGCCGGTATCGGTTCGTCGAGTCTCATCATCGCGGTTTCGTCACCTTGGGTGGAGACGTTCGGACGGCTCCATGTGTCACTGGTGCACTTTCCCATTGCGCTGATCGCGGTGGCGGGGGTGCTGGAGGTTTGGCGGATCGTTCGGCGACGCTCCGAGACGTCGGAGGCGGCGCGCAAGTGCCTGGTGCTGGGGGCGGCGGCGGCGGTCGTCGCGGTCGCTTCGGGATGGGTTCACAAGCAAGGCCTCGAATCGTCCGACACGTTGGTTGTCCACCAATGGGTGGGCGTCGCGACGGCGGCGCTGGCAATCGTGCTGGCGATCCTCTACCACCGCAGGCCGGTGGTCTCCCGCAAGACCGTGGCCGGCGTGCTCGCCTGCGCGCTGATGGTCTTGGTCACGGGGCACTTCGGTGGGGCGATGATTCACGGGGACGGGTATTTCACCGAGCTGCTGTTCAAGGGCGGAGAAGTCGCGGATTCGAAAGAGGAATCGGCGGCCGTGGTGGCGGCGAGCGATCCGCACGAGAGCGAGTTCAAGCGCGACGTATGGCCGATCCTGGCGGAGAATTGTTACGAGTGTCACTCCTCGGCCAAACGGCGCGGGGGGTTGAGCCTGGACGGGAAGAGCGCCGCGTTCAAGGGGGGCAACAGCGGCCCGTCGATCGTGGCGGGGAAGCCCGACGAGTCGGCGCTTCTGCTACGGGTGATGGGGCACGGCGAGAAGAAGCGGATGCCGTTGAACAAGCCGGCGCTGAGCGAGGCGCAGGTGACGGTGCTGCGCGAGTGGATCGCCAAGGGCGCGATCTGGCCGGACGCCGCCAACGGGCTGGAAGCGCCGCCGGAGAGGCAACACTGGGCGTTCGTCAAGCCGGTTCGACCGAATCTGCCGACGGTCAAGGACAACTTCTGGCCGCGCAACCCGATCGATTACTTCGTGTTGGCTCGTCTGGAGAAGGAAGGGCTCAAGCCGTCCCCGCAGGCGGACAAGGCGACGCTGTGCCGGCGGTTGTACCTCGATTTGGTGGGGTTGCCGCCGTCGCCGGAAGAGGTGGAGGCGTTCGCGCGGGACACGCAGGGCGGGGCGTACGAGCGGCTGGTGGACAAGCTGCTGGACTCGCCCCACTACGGGGAGCGGTGGGGGCGGCACTGGCTGGACCTGGCGCGGTACGCGGACACCAACGGGTACGAGAAGGACAACGCGCGGATCATCTGGCCGTACCGCGATTGGGTGATCAACGCGTTCAACAAGGACATGCCCTTCACGCAGTTCGTGATCGAGCAGATGGCCGGCGACATGCTGCCCAAGCCGACGCCGGAGCAAACGATCGCGACCGGGTTTCACCGCAACACGATGATCAACGAAGAGGGGGGGATCGACGTCGAGGAGTTCCGGTACAAGGCGGTCGTCGATCGCGTGCAGACGACGAGCACCGCGCTGCTCGGCGTGACGATGCACTGCGCGCAGTGCCACGATCACAAGTACGACCCGTTCACGCAGAAGGAATACTTCCAGTTCTTCGGGCTGATGAACAACGCGGATGAGCCGACGTTCAACATCCGCACCGCGGACCTGGTGAGCAAGCGGACGGAGATCGAGAAGAAGGTCAAGGAGCTGGAAGGGCAGTACCCCGAGAAGTTCCCGACGACCAAGCCGGTGGTGGACTGGAAAGTGCCGACGATCGCCGCGACGACGCAGCCGACCAAGGGCGGGGCGACGCTGACACCGCAGCCGGATGGGGCGGTGCTGGCGAGCGGGCCGGTGCCGAAGTTCGACGAGTACGAGCTGCGGCTCTCGCCGGTGTCGGAGGAATTGACGCAGCTGAAGCTGGAAGTGCTGACCGATCCGTCGCTGCCCAAGGGCGGCCCCGGGCGGCAGGGGGCGGAGATCAAGAACGGGAACTTCGTGTTGTCGGAAGTGCAGATCACCGCGATCAGCGCGACGATGACGAAGCCGACGCCGATCAAGATCGCCTCGGCGACGGCGGACTACAACCAGCCGGGGTACGAGATCAACGCCTCCTTCGACGGCAACGACGGCACCGGTTGGGCGATCTACTCCGCGGCGGACCCGAAGTGGAACACCAACCGCACGGCCGTTTTCAAGCTGGGCGCGCGCGTTCCCGCGGGGACGGAGGCGCTGGTGATCCGGATGAAGCAGATGCACCCGGAGCACACGCTGGGGAAATTCCGCTGGTCGCTGGGATCGGTGCCCAAGCCCACCACGCAACCGACGCCGGCGATGCGCCTGGCGTTCCTCGCCGAGCAGCAGGCGGAGTGGGAGAAGAGCGTCCTGGCCAAGTGCGTGAACTGGACGGTTCTGAACCCGGTGAGCTTCCGCCGGTCGCACGACGGGACGATCAGGAAGCTGGACGACAAGTCGCTGCTGATGGAGGGGGACGGGTTCTACAAGGACCAGTACGCGATCGAGTTCGCGCCGGAGCAATTGCAGGGGATGAAGCATCTGACCGGCGTGCGGCTGGAGGCATTGCCCGACCCGTCGCTGCCGAAGGGTGGGCCGGGGCGCAATCCCAACGGCGGGTACCGGCTGAGCGAGATCGAACTGCGGCAGATGGACCGCGCGCCGCGGCTCGTGCCGGCGACCGCTCCGACCACCGGGCCCGCGACGCTGGCGACGACCGCGCCGACCACAGGTCCGGCGACGCTGGCCGCCACGGCACCTACGACCAAGGCGACGGTGGCGGTTGCAACCACAGCTCCTGCGACGACGCAGGCCGCCGCTGTTGAAGACGTGGCCCCCGGCCTGGAGCGGGTGGAACTGGGCGGCTTCAAGATCGCCCTGACCGACGCCACCGCGACCCACGCGCCAGAAAACGTGGCGATGGCGATCGACGGGAAGCGCGACACGCACTGGATCGTCGGCGCCGGCGGGGACGAGCAGCCGCGGATCCTGGTCGCGGAGATCAAGGACAAGCTGCTGCTGGACGGCAAGACGCGCCTCGGGTTCATGATGCTGCAGAACTCGTTCCAGACCGAGTCGATCGGGCGGATCCGAGTGTCCGTGACATCCGACGAGCATCCGAAGGTGAGCGGCCTGCCCGCGGACGTCGAGGCGGCCATCCTGGTCCCCGTCGCGCAGCGATCGGAATCGCAGGCGGCCACGGTGCGGAATTATTTCCTGGGCGTCACGCCGTACCTCGACGAGCAGCGGCAGGAGGTGCTGGCGCTGAAGCGGTCGATCCCGCCGTTCCAGACGACGATGGTGATGCGCGAGCGGACGACGCCGCGCGTCACGCGCCTGCACCACCGCGGCGAATACCTGCAGCCGGCCGATCCGGTGGAGCCGGGGCTGCCGGAAGTGCTGGGCGCCTTCCCGAAGGGCGAGAAGCCGAACCGGCTGGCGCTGGCGAAATGGCTGGTCTCGCAGGACAACCCGCTGACCGCCCGCGTGCTGGTCAACCGAACGTGGGCGCAGTACTTCGGCCGCGGCATCGTCTCGACCGTGGACGATTTCGGAACGACCGGGCAGTTGCCCAGCCACCCGGAGCTGCTCGACTGGCTGGCGACGGAATTCATGCACCAGGGGTGGAGCATGAAGCAGTTGCACCGGCTGATCGTGACCTCGGCGACGTACCAGCAGTCCTCGGTCTTGAGCCCCGAACTTCAGCAGAAGGATCCGGCCAACACGCTCTTCGCCCGCGGGCCGCGCGTGAGAGTCGAGGCGGAAATCGTCCGCGACATCGCATTGACGTCGGCCGGTCTGCTCAGCCCGAAGATCGGTGGCCCGAGCGTCTTCCCGCCGCAGCCGGCCGGGGTGACGCAGCTGTCGTTCGGGCCGATGGCGTGGGTCCCCAGCACCGGGGAAGACCGCTACCGCCGCGGGCTGTACACGTTCCTGAAGCGCACGAGCCCGTACCCGGGATTGACGACGTTCGACGCGCCGACCAGCGAGGTGACGTGCCCGGTGCGCCCGCGCAGCAACACGCCGCTGCAGGCGCTGACGACGCTGAACGACGAGGTGTACGTCGAGGCCGCGCGCGGCATGGGCCAGCGCGTGCAGAAACTCGACGCCGATCTGCCCGGGAAGGTGAAGTACGCGTTCAAGTTGTGCGTCGCCCGCGAGCCGACGAAGGAAGAGCTGGCGAAGATCACGGTCTTCTTCGCGGAGCAGGCGGACCGGTTGAAAAAGGACACGAAGACCGCCACGACGCTGACGAGCACGACCCAGCCGGCGGCCGACACGCACGAACTGGCGGCGTGGACGCTGGTCAGCCGGGCACTGTTGAACTTGGACGAGACGATCACGAAGGAGTGAGCTTGTTTCCCAGTGGGTCGGACACTCCTGTCCGACATCCGGCGGCGTACTCGCCGACGGATACTTCGGTGCGAGAAGCGAGAGTATCCGGCGATGCGTACATCGCCGGATGTCGGACAGGAGTGTCCGACCCACCGAAGGAAGAAGAGAAGCGGACGCAGAACGTGATACGATGTTCGTAAGGAGTTGCCCGTGAGCTGTTCACACGACCCGATCCATCGATGTCGGAATTTGACGGAGCTGCGACAGCTCACGCGGCGCCAGTTCTTCGGCGACTGCGGCGTGGGCATCGGCAAGATCGCGCTGGCGTCGCTCTTCGCGGGCGGAATCAGAAGCGCGTTCGCGGCCGTTCCGACGAGCCGGCTCGCTTCGGTTCCGGACGTCGGCGGCGGCGGCGTGCCGAACGTCAATCCGTTCGCCCCCAAGCCGCCGCACTTCCCGGCCAAGGCCAAGCGCGTCATCTACCTGTTCATGGTCGGGGCGCCCAGCCATCTGGATCTCTTCGATTACAAGCCGACGCTGGTGAAGTACGACGGGAAGCAGGCGCCGCCGGAGCTGGTGAAGGACCAGCGCTACGCGTTCATCGAGCGCACGGCCGCGATTCTCGCGCCACGGTTCAAGTTCAACAAGTACGGCGAGTGCGGCGCGGAGATCTCCGAGGTCCTGCCGCACATCGGCTCGATCGCCGACGACATCGCGATCGTGAAATCGATGCACACGGATCAGTTCAACCACGCGCCGGCGCAGATCTTCGTCAACAGCGGATCGGCGCAGATCGGCCGGCCGTCGATGGGCTCGTGGGTGTCCTACGGCCTGGGGTGCGAGGCGGAAGACCTGCCCGCGTTCGTTGTCCTGCAAAGCGGCATCGGCACCAGCGGCGGCCCGGCGTGCTGGAGCAACGGCTTTTTGCCCCCGGCGTACCAGGGCGTGAACTTCCGCTCCGACGGCGATCCGGTCTTGGACGTGAACAACCCGCCGGGCGTCGACGCCAAAACGCAGCGCGAGACGCTGGATGTCATTCGCGACCTCAATCAGTCGCACTACAACCAGATCCGCGATCCGGAAATCGCCGCCCGCATCAGCGCGTACGAGCTGGCGTACAAGATGCAGACGAGCGCGCCGGAACTGAGCGATCTGTCCAAGGAATCGAAGGAAACCCTGGACATGTACGGCGTCACGCCGGGCAAGCCGTCGTTCGCCGCGAACTGTTTGCTGGCGCGGCGGATGATCGAGCGCGGCGTTCGCTTCGTGAACGTTTACCACTCGAACTGGGACCACCACTCGGATGTGGCGGGCGGGCTCCGCGCCGAGTGCGGCCGGACGGATCAGGCCTCCGCCGCCCTCGTCAAAGACCTCAAGCAACGCGGCCTGCTCGAAGACACCCTCGTCGTCTGGGGCGGCGAGTTCGGTCGCACGCCGATGGTCGAGACCAACCCGTCGCTGGGCCGCGCGCTCGGTCGCGATCACCATCCGACGGCGTATTCCATGTGGATGGCCGGCGGCGGCATCAAGGGTGGCCAGACGATCGGCGAGACCGACGAACTGGGCTTCAAGATCACGCAAGACCCCGTCCACGTCCACGACCTTCAGGCGACCGTGCTGCACCTGCTGGGATTGGACCACAAGCGGCTGACGTACCATTACCAAGGTCGCGATTTCCGGCTGACGGACGTTTCCGGCGAGGTCGTCAAGAAGCTGCTCGTGTGATGGAAATGGCGACTCCTGTAGGGGCGACACTTGTGTCGCCCTTCCTCACGCGCAATGGAGCAAGGGCGACACAAGTGTCGCCCCTACGAGGGAACCATGGCGGTCGTCGACGAAGAGTTCGTCAGCGAACCCATCACGCCCACCGTCGGCACGTTCGACGCTTCGGCGATGTCCCGCGGCGAACCCGGTTTACCCAACGAATTCGATTGGCGCGGCCGGCACTTCACCGTCGTCGCTCACGTTCTGAAGAAATGGAAATCCAGCACGCGCGAGCGCGGCGAGATGTACCTGCGCCGCCACTGGTTCAGCGTCGAAACCACCTCGCGCGATCGCATGACGCTCTACTGCGAACGGCAGGCGAAGAACCTCAAAAAGCCCAAGGCGCGGTGGTGGCTTTACTCGATGGCCAAGACGCCCTGAATCCCCAAAGTCATTCTGAGCGTACCCGCGAAGAATCCAGACCCTTTGAAATCGAGAGGTCTGGATTCTTCGCGGGTACGCTCAGAATGACCGCGCTCGCGAGGGAGGGCTTCGTTCAGGATCGCGCCCGCCCGATCGGCTCACTTCTGCTTCCACACGGGATCGTGGTGCGAATCGGCGGCGGATTCGAACCATCGCGTCATCGTCATCTTCTGCTGCGTGTAGAACTGGATGGACTCGGTGCCCTGGATGTGGAGATCCCCGAAGAAGGATTTGTTCCAGCCCGTGAAGGGGAACCACGCCATGGGGGCGGGGACGCCGATGTTGATGCCAATCATGCCGGCGTTGAAGTGGTGCTTGAACTGTCGCGCGGCGTAGCCGTCACGCGTGAAGATCGAGGCGCCGTTGCCGTATTCGCTCTTGCGGCCGATGGCGAGGGCCTCGTCGAGCGTCTTGGCCCGGATGACGGAGAGGACGGGGCCGAAGATTTCTTCTTTGGCGACACGCATGTCGGGCTGAACCTGATCGAAAATACTTGGCCCGAGAATGAACCCGTTGCCCGGCGGCGTCGCCTTGCGACCGTCCAGCGCGACGGAGGCGCCTTCCTTGGCGGCGATGTCGATGTACGACGCGACGCGGTTCATGTGCTCGCGGCTGATGACCGGCCCCATGTCGACGTCGGCGCCTTCGTCCGTCCGACCGACCTTCATCTTGCCGGCCTTGTCGACGAGGTTATCGACGAGGCGCGACGCGACATCGCCCACGCCCACCGCGATCGAGCCCGCCATGCACCGTTCGCCCGCGCAGCCGAACGCGCTGGTTTGCAACGCGCTGACGGCCTGATCGAGGTCCGCGTCCGGCATGATGATCAGGTGGTTCTTCGCGCCGCCGGCGGCCTGCACGCGCTTGCCGTTCTTGGTGCCGGTCTCGTAGACGTACTTGGCAACGGAGGTGGAGCCGACGAAGCTGATCGCCTTCACCAGCGGATGGTGGAGGAGTGCGTCGACGCACTCCTTGTCCCCGTGCACGATGTTGAAGACGCCGGCGGGCAACCCCGCTTCGACGAGCAGCTTGCCGATCATCATGGAGCTGAGCGGCACCTTCTCGCTGGGCTTGAGCACGAACGTGTTCCCGCACGCGATCGCGATCGGGTACATCCACAGCGGCACCATCGCGGGGAAGTTGAACGGGACGATCCCCGCGCACACGCCGACGGGGTGGCGGATGGTTTCGCAGTCCACTTCGCGAGCGATGTTCTGGATCGATTGCCCCATGATCAGCGAAGGGACGCCGCAGGCGAACTCGACGACCTCGATGCCGCGCTGCACCGAAGCGCGGGCCTCGACCAGCGTCTTGCCGTGCTCGCGCGTGACCGTACGTGCGATCTCCTCGGCGTGCTGCACGAGCAACTCGCGGAACTTGAACAGCACGTGGCACCGCTGCACGACCGGCTTGTTCGCCCACTCCGCTCCCGCCGCCGCGGCCGCTTCGATCACGGAATTCACTTCCGCCGTCGAGCAGAACGGCACCTTGGCGATCACCTGGCCCGTCGACGGGTTGTAAACGTCGCCGAAGCGCGTGGCGTTGCTGGCCTCCCACCTGCCGGCGCGGAGAATCTTAAGCTGCTCGATCGAAGCGGAAGACGCGGGCGGGGCGACGGTTTCGGGCATGGAAGCTCTCCTCGTGTGTGTCGGCGTGAGTTCGTTCCGGCGCAAAGCGCAACGTGCAGTATAGCACCATCCCGCCCGTGCGTCTCGGATCACCCCCGAATCCCCTGTGGACCACAGGTTATCTTGCCGTCCCGCAACTTGTAGGGGCGAACCTCGTGTTCGCCCTCTTCGGCTGCAGAAAAGGGCGAACACGAGGTTCGCCCCTACCCCACGCCAAGGGCCACTCCCTCGGGATCGCCGAAGATTTCCCTAGATTTTGCCCCACCCTTTAGTAAACTGCCCTGTCCGCGCGAGTTCGCCTGCGCCGGTGGATCCCGGTGTTTTGGGAGGCGACGGTCGTCGGGTCACTTCGCGCCTGCGCGAGCTGGGAAAGAGCAGATTATGAGCCAATCGGAAACGGTTCGGAAGCACAAGGAATACCTGTTCCCCGCGGTTTCGATGTACTACCAGGAGCCGATCGCGCTGGTCAAAGGCGAGGGCCCGTGGGTTTGGGACGACCAGGGCAACAAATACCTCGACGGCTTCGGCGGCGTGCTCACGGTGTCGGTCGGCCACGCCAACCCGAAGGTGACCGCCGCCATCGTCAAGCAGGTTAAGGAACTGGTTCACCCCTCCGCGCTCTACGCGAACAAGCCGCAAAGCGACCTGGCCGAGCGCCTCTCGAAGCTGGCGCCGGGCAATTTGAAAAAGACGTTCTTCACCAGCTCCGGCACCGAGGCGAACGAAACCGCGGTGGCCGCCGCGCGCTCGGCCACCGGCCGTATCCCGCTGGTCGTGCTTCGTCATTCCTACTCCGGCCGCAGCGCGCAGACGCTGGCGATGTGCGGACAGAGCTCGTGGAAGAAGAACGTGAACCTGATGCCCGGCATCCACCACGCGCACGCGCCGTACTGCTACCGCTGCCCGTTCAACCTGCAATACCCCGAGTGCGGCCTGAAGTGCGCCGAGGACATCGAGGAACTGATCCTGACCGAGACCGGCGGCGAGATCGCGGCGTTTTTCGCCGAGACCGTCATCGGCGCCGGAGGCTTCATCGTTCCGCCGCCCGGTTACTTTGAAAAGGCCGCCGGCATCGCGCGCAAGTACGGCGGGCTTTTCATCAGCGACGAAGTCCAGGCCGCCTGGGGTCGCACCGGCGATCACATGTTCGGCATCTCCCACTGGAAGGTGACCCCCGACGTGCTCACCAGCGCCAAGGGCATGGGCAACGGCACGCCCATTGGCCTGACCATCGCCACGCCCGAAGTCGCCGACAAATACCCCGGCATCACCTTCGCCACCTTCGGCGGAAACCCCGTCTCCTGCTCCGCTGCCAGCGCCGTGATCGACGTCATCGAGGACAACAACCTCGTCAAAAACTGCGCCGTCGTCGGCAAACACCTCGGCGAACGCTTCGCGCAACTGAAGGAAAAACACCCCATCGTCGGCGACGCCCGAGGCCTCGGGATGATGCAGGCCCTGGAACTGGTCAAAGACCGCAAGACCAAGGAACCCAACCCCAAGGCCACCGCCGCCGTCTTCGAAGAGACCAAGAAGCGCGGCGTCCTCATCGGCAAAGGCGGCGTCTGGGGCAACGTCATCCGCACCGGCATGATGCTCAATTCGACAAAAGAAGAAGCCGACATGCTCGCCGACGCGATCGACGCTGGCCTGACGCTGGCGGGGAAGATGTGAATATAAATGACGAATGACGAAACCAGAAGGTCGAATCAAGTCCGAATGACGAATGACGAAGGTTTGCACCGATTCGTCATTCGGGCTTCGTCATTGATTCGTCATTCTGGTTTCGTCATTCGGATTTTGGAGCAGCCATGTCCACGCTGATCAAGAACGGCCGAATCATCACCGCGAGCGACGACTATACCGCCGACATTTTCATCGACGGCGAGACGGTCGGCACGATCGGCAAGAACCTCGCTCTCAAGGCCGACAAGACGATCGACGCCCAGGGCAAGCTCGTCATCCCCGGCGGGATCGATCCGCACGTGCACATGGAGCTGCCCTTCGGCGGGACCGTCTCCTCCGACGATTTCAAATCCGGCACCATCGCCGCGGCGTTCGGCGGCACCACGACGATCATCGATTTCGCCATCCAGGGCAAAGGCATGACGATGACGCAGGCCCACGAGGCGTGGCTGGCCAAGTCCGAGGGAAAGTGCGCGATCGATTACGGCTGGCACATGGCCGTGACGAAGTTTGAGAACTCGGACAAGGCGGAGATGAAGCGGCTGTACGACGCGGGAATCACCACCTTCAAGATTTTCCTGGCGTATCCGAACGTCCTGATGATCGACCAGCCGACGGTCTACCGCGTCATGAAAGCCGCCGGTGAGCTTGGCGGCATGACGCTGGTGCACGCGGAGAACGGCGAGGCCATCGAAGAGCGGATCCGTATCTTGGTGAGCGAGGGGAAGACGGAGCCGAAGTACCACGCGGTCTCCCGACCCCCGGTGATGCAGGCCGACGGCGTCGCCCGCGCGGTCAAAGTCGCGGAGTTCGCCAAGTCGCCGGTGTTCATCGTTCACGTCTCGTGCGAGAGCGCAATGATGGAAATCGTGCGCTCGCGCGACGCGGGCAACCCCTCCTACGGCGAGACGTGCACGCAGTATCTGTTCCTCGACGAGAGCTGCTACGACAGGCCGAATTTTGAGGGCGCCAAGTACGTCTTCACCCCGCCGCTGGTGCCGAAGGAAAACATCGAGCCGCTGTGGAAGGGCCTGAAGCTCGGTTACCTTCAGGAGGTTTCGACCGATCACTGCCCCTTTTATTTCAAGGGGCAGAAAGAGCTCGGCCGCGAGACCTTCACCAAGATCCCCAACGGCGGCCCCGGCGTCGAAGACCGCCTCTCCATGACCTTCCACGGCGCCATGCAACGCGGCTTCTCCCTCAACAAGTTCGTCGACATCACCTCCACCGCCAGCGCCAAGATGTTCGGCATGTTCCCGAAAAAGGGAACGATCGCCGTCGGCAGCGACGCCGACATCGTGATCTTCGACCCCGACAAGGAGCGCACGATCTCCGCCAAGACCCACCACATGAACTGCGATTACAGCCTCTTCGAGGGCTTCAAGATCAAGGGAATGCCCGAGACGGTGCTATCGCGTGGCAAAGTGGTGATCGAGAACAATCAATACGTCGGCAAGCCCGGCGACGGGAAGTTCCTCAGGCGCGGGGCGTGCGCAACGGCGTGATCTCCATTGTGGCACGGGCGGCCCGCCCGTGTCTCTGAGGCGAAAGCAAATCACGGGCGAGCCGCCCGTGCCACGAAAATGATGACCACGGCGCAAACAGTTCGGGGCGATTTCGTGGAGCCGACGGAGGACCTGTCGACTTCGCCGTTGTACAACGCGGATCTCGCGCCGACGCGACTGGCGCAGCGCACGTGGTCGGTCTGGTCGATCGCGGCCCTCTGGGTCTCGATGTCGGCGTGCATCCCGACGTACATGCTCGCCTCGGGCCTGATCGATCAAGGGATGAACTGGTGGCAAGCGGTCCTGACAGTCTTCCTGGGAAACCTCGTCGTGCTGATCCCGATGATCCTCAACGCCCACGCGGGTACGAAGTACGGCATCCCGTTCCCGGTCTACTGCCGCGCCAGTTTCGGCACGTGGGGCGCAAACATCCCCGCTCTGCTCCGCGCGCTGGTCGCCTGCGGCTGGTTCGGCATCCAAACCTGGATCGGCGGCGAGGCGATCTACAAGATCGCCGCCGTCTTTTGGCCCGCACTGGCGGATCCCTCCCACGGCAAGGTGCTGGGAATCACCGGGCCCCAGTTCCTCTGCTTCTTGCTCTTCTGGTCGATCAACGTGCTGGTCATCCACAAGGGCATCGAGACGATCCGCATCCTCCTGAACATCAAGGCGCCGCTGCTGATCGCTCTGGGGCTGCTGCTGCTCTGGTGGGCGTACGACCGCGCCGGCGGCTTCGGCCCGATGCTCTCGCAGCCCTCGGCGTTCGCGCCGGGCCAACCCAAGGCCGGGCAGTTTTGGCTCTTCTTCTTCCCCGCCCTCACCGGCATGGTCGGCTTCTGGGCCACCCTCTCGCTCAACATCCCGGATTTCTCCCGCTACGCCCGCTCCCAGCGCGACCAGATCGTCGGCCAGGCGATCGGCCTGCCGACCACGATGGCGCTCTACTCCTTCATCGGCGTCGCCGTCACCAGCGCCACGATCGTCATCTTCAAGAAACCCCTGTGGGACCCGGTCGACGTGCTCACGCGCATGGAGAGCAAGGTCGCGCTCGTGGTCGCGATGCTGGCGATCTGCATCGCGACGCTCGCCACCAACATCGCCGCAAACGTCGTCAGCCCCGCCAATGATTTCGCCCACCTCAATCCCCGCAAAATCTCCTTTCGCATCGGCGGCTTCATCACCGCCATCATCGGCGTCCTCATGATGCCCTGGAAACTCATCGAAACCTCCCACGGCTACATCTTCACCTGGCTGATCGCCTACTCCGCGCTATTGGGAGCGGTAGGGGGGATCCTCATCTGCGACTACTGGGTCCTGCGCCGCTCCAAACTCATCCTCAGCGAACTCTTCGATCCCCGCGGACGCTATTCCTATGGCGGCGTCGGGACCAACTGGCGCGCCGTTGCGGCACTGGTGATCGCGGTCCTGCCGTGCGGACCGGGATTTCTGCAGACCATTGGCTTGACAAGCTCGATGCCCGAAATCTGGGTTAGAATCTACACGTACGCGTGGTTCGTCACGTTCGCGATCGCGTTTGTGATCTACTACCTGCTCATGATGATGAGCGGACGAAACAATGACGAATGACGAAACCAGAAATCCGAATCAATGACGAAGCTCGAATGACGAAAGATACCCCTTCGTCATTCGTCATTCGGATTTGATTCGAGCTTCCGGTTTCGGCATTCGGGTTTTTACTCCGGAGGCGTTATGCCCACCCTTGCAACCACCGTCAACGGCCTGAAACTCCCCAACCCCTTCGTCATCGGCTCCGGCCCCCCGGGCACCAACGCCAACGTCATCGGCAAGGCCTTCGACGAGGGCTGGGGAGCCGTCGTCGCCAAGACGATCAGCCTCGACGCCTCCAAGGTCATCAACGTCGCCCCGCGCTACGCCCGTCTGCGCACCGACAAATCCAAGGAGATCTTCGGCTGGCAAAACATCGAGCTGATCTCCGACCGCCCCTTCAAGGTCTGGCTGGATGAGTTCAAGCAGCTCAAGGACAAATACCCCAGCGGCATCGTGATCGCCTCGATCATGGAGGAGTACAACAAGGACGCGTGGATCGAGATTGTCGAGCGCACGCAGGCCACCGGCATCGACGCATTTGAACTCAACTTCTCCTGCCCCCACGGCCTCCCCGAGCGCAAGATGGGCGCCGCCATGGGCCAGGACTGCGGCATCATGGAAGAGGTCTGCCGCTGGGTCATGAGTGCCGCCAAGGTCCCCGTCTGGGCCAAGCTCACCCCCAACGTCACCCACATCCAGGACGGCTGCGCCGCCGCCCTCAAGGCCGGGTGCGACGGCGTCGCCGCCATCAACACGATCCTCTGCGTAACCAGCGTCGATCTCGACACCCTCCGCCCCGAACCCACCGTCGAAGGCTACACCACCCCCGGCGGCTACTCCTGCAGCGCCGTCCGCCCGATCGCCTTGCGCATGGTCAAGGAGTGCGCCGAAACCATCCGCGACCACTTCCCCGGCCGCACCCTCTCCGCCATCGGCGGCGTCGAGTCCGGCAAGGACGCCGCCCAGTTCATCCTCCTCGGCGGCGACACCGTCCAGGTCTGCACCGGCGTCATGAAGATGGGCTACGACATGGTCAAGCGCATGAGCGACGAACTGCTCTCGTTCATGTCCAAGCACAACTTCAACACGATCTCCGATTTCAAAGGCCACAGCCTCCAGTATTTCACGACGCACGCGGAGCTGGTGCGATTGCAGGCGGAAGCGAAGGAGCGCGCCGCCAAGGCCAAAGCCGGCGTCGCGAAGGACACCGACTGGAAGGGCGACGAGTTCGTGAAGCAGACCGAATCGCTGTCGAGGAATTGACGTTTCGTCGGCTCTTTCAAGCTCGCGAACAGCGCATCAGAAGAGCGTGCGGAAGCCGGCTGTGCGGAAGTGTTTGTCGTTCGTGAACGCGGTGTCGATACCGATCCGCCGCATGACCGAGAAGGAGACGTGGTCGACCATTCCCGCCTCGCCCGGCGCTCCGCGTGCGTAGGTCCGCCACGCTTGCCGCCAATCCTCGTCCAAGGGCACGATCAGGGCCCCGGTCCCCTCGATCGCTTCCCAAAGGCGGACCACCGCTTGCCGGTACGGGCGACGCGCGGCAGCGTTTCCGCACTCGAGCAAAACGTAGGTGGTGGTGAGGAGTTCGGCGCCTTGTTGCAGCAGCTGCTGGTAGGCCGCCTCGGCGGCGTCGTGCCATTGATCGCTGCGGTCCCAAAGGGCGAGGAGTCCAACGGTGTCGAGGAAAACCGCGTTCACGGCTGGTGCTCGTCGTGCCGGGCGGCGGTGTCGTTGACGCCCGACTGGTACCGCTCGGAAAGCACGCGGTGAAGATCGGCGGCCGTCTTCGAAGGCGCCACGGGCCGCGGTTCAAACTCAACCTCGCAGTGCTCGGGAAGCTCGACCCGATCGGTCGGCTTGAAAACGCCGTGCTCGAAGATGGCCCGGATGGTGCCCATGCACCCATTGTAGCATTGATTCCGCACCCGACCAAACCGCGCGCCGGCAACCGGAAACGCGATCAACGCGAGGGCAGTTTGCGATAAACGTCCATGTCGAGGCCAGGATAACGGAGTTGCGCGGCCTGCAGCGTCTCTTCGTTCCAATACGCATCGCCGGCTTTGGGGAACCCCAGTACCTCGCGCTGGCGGGGCGTGGCGCGTTCGATGAAGCGTTGCATCAAGGGGTTCTCGCCCATTCGGGACCACTGGTGATAGCCTTGGAACGGGTGGCCCGCCGCTCGCCAGACGGTGTGGTGGGAGAGGCGGACGCCGGTCTCCGCGGTCATGTCGGAGGCGCGGTGCCAGGTGCGCATGGAGAAGATCAGGAGGTCGCCGGCGTTGGCGAGGATCGGGCGCTCGTGCTTGTAGAGGGCGGGGTCCTTCTTGCGCGTGCGGTGGGTGGGCCAGAGGGGGAGATCGCGCGTGTGCTGTTGGGAGACGACGAAGGTCGGGCCCATCGTGTCGTCGACGTCGGTGTAGTAGAGGATCGTGTTGATCTGGCGGTGGTCGCCGTCGTCGCGGGGGACGACGAGGGTGTTGCCCTGGTAGTCGAGATGGAGCCCCTGCTCGAAGTCCCCGGTGCCGGCGTACTTGGCCCAGATGGCGGCCTGCGAGAGGAGGACGTCGCTCGTCCCGAGCATGCGCTCGACGAAGGCGATCAGGTCGGGGTGCGTCGAGACGTTGTTGAGCGCGTCACCGGCGAAGGGGAACTCGGTCTGGAGGGACTCGGGTTCCTCGAGGATGCCGCCGTAGCGCTCGGGAGTGGCGGCCAGTTCCTCGGGCGAGGGGTAGTAGCGAAGCATGTTGGCGCGGGCGGCGCGCAGCTCGTCGGCGCTCAAGAAGCCCGAGACGAGGACGAAGCCCTTGTCGCGCAGTTGTTGTTCGTGGTCGGGGGTGATGGGCACGTCGGTGTTCCTCCGTTGATCCGTCGGCTCCGCTGCGCCACGCCGCGGCTCGGGGTTCCCGCTTGCGGGAGGTGTACGCAGCGGAGCCGGCGGATTCTGGGCTGGGGCGCGTCGCGTTGTCAGGGGGGAAGACGGCTCACTTCGCGCGGTCGGTTTCGCGGACGACCTTCACGATCATCCGTCCCCCCAGGGCCATCAGTACGAACAGCCCCCCGAGCATGTAGTAGATGCTCGTGTTGACGCCGGTGGGAACGGAGGCGGCGGAGGTGGCGTCGGTGTTGGGGAGTTGCTCTTTGCAGTTCGGGCAGGCGAGCGCCGCTGCGCTGAGGCACAGGACCAGGACGCTCGAGAGGAGCAGGGGCAGGCGCTTCTTCATGGCGAGCTCATTGTAGGGAACAGGTGGTACAACATCCAGTAGATGATCACGCCGGTCACGGAGACGTAGAGCCAGATCGCGAACGTGGGCCAGGCGAGTTTGCGGTGCTTGTCCCAGCGGCGGCGGTAGGCGAGGTAGAAGGTGCGGAGAATCAGGGGGACCATCAAGGTGGCGAGGATCAGGTGAGGGAGGAGCAGCGCGAAGAGGTAGAAGTGACGCAGCGCCGCGGGGCGGACGTGGGCGGTGGAGGTGTTGTAAGAGCCGGTGGCCTCGTGGAGCAGGCGCTTGTGGTAGAGGTAGAGGACGAGGAAAACGCTGGAGACGAGGAAGGCGCTGATCGTCAGGGAGGCGTGGACGCGGTAGGAGCGGCGCTTGACGAAGACCAGCGCGGTGATGAGCAGGACCGCGCTGACGGCGTTGAGCGTCGCGTTGATCGGGGGGAGGGTTTGGTGGGTCACTGGGGGGCGCCTCC
>JADMIO010983890.1_pt1 | contig 25313 bp, 20 predicted proteins | sample 8958161 | NCBI WGS metagenome assembly JADMIO01 (sample SAMN16585339, study PRJNA669376) | soil metagenome | isolation source: Crop rotation soil | place: USA: Cullars Rotation, Alabama | collected 2011
GCCAGGGCGTCGTCGACGGCAACGAGATCCCCTATCAGCCGTGGGCGGCCGCGAAGAAGCGCGAGAACTTCGAGGCCCGTGCCACGGCCGATCCCGACGCGAAGTGCAACCTGCCGGGCGTGCCTCGTCTGATGTACATGCCGTTCCCGCTGCAATTCGTGCAGACGCCGACGGACCTCTTCGTGCTCGCGGAGTACGCGCACGGCGTGCGCACGATTCATCTGGACGGCAAGCCGCATCCGCCCGATGCCGTCGAATCATGGCTGGGTGATTCGCGCGGCCGCTGGGACGGGCGCACGCTCGTCGTCGACGCCACGAGCTTCAACGACAAGACGTGGTTCGATCGCGCCGGCAACTTCCACAGCGACGCGCTGCACGTCGTCGAGCGATTCACGCTCACCGATCCGGATCACCTCGACTACGTCGTCACGATCGAGGACGCGAAGGTGTTCACGCGGCCATGGACGATGCGGATGGTGCTGTACCGGCACAAAGAGAAGAACTTCCAGCTGCTCGAGTACGAGTGCTATGGGTTCGATCACGAAAGGATCTATCCGTAATGCGCACCCTGCTGGCACTGAGCGTGGCGGCACTGCTCTGTCCGTGCCCGGCGGTCGCGCAAGGCGGGCGTGACCTCCAGGGATTCTGGACAGCGGCGGTGGCCGGCACGTACGACCTCACCGACCCGCGCGGCGGCGAAATCCGTGTCGAGGAAGTGGCGGCGGCGGCGCGCGGCGTCGTGCGGAAGGCCAACCCGAGCCGCGTGATCGATCCGCCAGACGGGCGGATTCCCTATCAGCCGTGGGCCCGGGACAAGCACGCGAATCTGCGGGCCAACGCCGACAACCCCACGCGTCCCGAGCACATCGACACGCAGACGCGCTGCCTGCCCGACGGGGCGCTGCGCGATCTGCTGCATGGCGCGTTCAGGATCGTGCAGACGCCCGGTTACGTGATCATCCTGGGCGAAGAGAACTACGGCTTCCGGGTGATTCCTCTCGATGGCCGCCCGCATCTCGGCAAGGACCTCACGCTGTGGATGGGCGACTCACGCGGCCATTGGGACGGCAACACGCTGGTGGTGGACGTCACCAACTCCAACGGCAAGCCGCGCCTCGACATGGTGGGCAACTTCTACGGTCCTGGCGTGCACTTCGTGGAGCGCTTCACGCGCATCAGCGCCACCGCGCTCGACTATGAGGTGCGGGTGGAAGACCGGAGCGTGTACACGCGGCCGTGGACACTGGCCGCACGGTTCAACAAGGCGTACGAGAAGGACTACGAGTTCCTCGAGGACGCCTGCCACGAGAACGAGCGCAGTTCGGAGTCGATGTTGATCAGGAAATAAGCCTATCGACGAGCCTCGGCCAATACGCTTGTGTCGACAAAGGCGGCGAGCTCGGCGCGCGAGCGCGGCTGACGCTGCGCGCCCTTCGCCATCCACACTTCCTCTTCGACCATCACCTCGAGCATGTCGGACGGCAGCGCTGCCGGAAACGCGTGATGTTTCCAGGTGCCCGAGACCTTGGCTTCCGGCTGATTGACCGCCTTCGCGATCAGCGGAAACAGCGGCTGCGGGTTGCTGTTCAGACGTGCGGTCGCCGTCAGCAGCGAGCGCACGAAGGCCACGAGCTCGGCGCGTCGCTTCGGATCGTTCAGCACCTGCGTCGACGCGTAGAGCGAGAAGAGCTCACGGTAGATCTTGTTGTCCTGAAACACGGTGGCGTCGCCGCCGAGCACGTCGAGCGCATTCTGCGCCTCGGGCTCCCACATCGAAATCGCATCGGCGTCGCGGCGCGCGATCGCCGCGGCCATCTCGGTCGTCCCCGCCATCACCAGCGTGACCTCCGACTCCTGCACGCCGGCCGACGCGAGCATCCTCACCAGGTGATAGTGCGCCGACGTGTTGCGCGGCGTGACGATCCGTTTGCCGCGGAGATCCTGGAGCCGGTTGATGCCCGCCGACTTGCGGGCAACCACTCGATAGAGTCCTTCCGCGACCGTGAACAGCATCCTGACGTTGGCACTGGTGGGCAGCACCGCCAGCATCTGTGTTTCGGCGTTGGTGCCGGCATGAGCGCTGCCGTTGGCGACGTTGCGAACGCCGCCGTTGATCACGCGAAATGAGGAGCCCGGAACGCTGGCGGCCACGGCCACCGGGGCCGACTCGATGGTGGACGTATTGATGGCGACGGTGAACGGCGCGTCGGCGGGAAGCGCGGGCGGCAACGGCCCCTGCGCCTGCAGAGCCATTGCCGCCATCAGGGACAGCGCGACGACGTACGCGCGAATCATTTTGGCGCCGCGGCCGGCGCTGCCGCCGGCGGCGTCGCCGCAGCGGCGCGCTCCGAGAGCACCCGGCCGTCGGGCAGCGTCACCGAGACGAAGAGTCCTCCCGGATCGCCGTTGCGAAACGGCCGTAAGACCACGGTGAGCTTGTCGCCCGCCTTGATCGTGGACGACTTCCACCCCGCGCGCACGAGCACCGCCGGAGAGGTCATCTCCACGTTCCAGGTGACGATCCCCTTGTCGCCAGGAACCTCGAGCTCCATCCACGAGTGAGGATTGGTCCAGCTGAACTGCTTCAGCGTGCCGCTGATCGTGACCATCTGCGTGCGATCGATACCGGCCGCGGAGTGATGGGCATGTACCGGCATCGCCGCCGCCACCAGAACCAGACAAACGAGAGCGCTCTTCATGGGCAGTTCCTCTAACGGACGTTCGAATTGGAGCGGGTGCTCGGCATGTGATCGTTGAGATCGGGCAGGCACTGGGCCTCGTTGATCTCCATGTCGTCGGAGCGGTTCCACCGCTTGGTGCCCTTCCACTCGCCTTCCCAGCTCTTGGGGTCGGTCATCGTGTACTCGATCTCGAGCGTGTTGCCGGCGTTGATCATCTTGATGCGCTCGACGATGTGCAGCGCATCGCTGGCCGGCACGCCGTTTTCGATCCAGTGATGGTGATCGACGAAGTGCGTGGTGTCCACCACCAGCGTATCGCCTTCCCAGTGCCCGATCGACTCGCCGTTGAAGCTGCGGACGACGACGTCGGGGTCGGTGTGCGGCCGGCCATCCAGGTAGATGAAGCGGACGCTGTTCATGAAGCCGCTGATCATGTAGATCGCCGTCGGGATCTGCACCATCGCGATCGGCCAGACGCGGGTCATGATCTGCGGCAGCCCTGCAGGCCAGCACTGGCCGATGTCGTCGCGGTAGACCTTGTTCTCCGCCTGCGCCTTCCGCGCCGCGTCGAAGTGCACCTGCGCGGCGGGGGTCAGCTTGGGAAAGGGCGGTCCGAACCGGAACGAGTTGGGGCTCGATCGCAGGTCGATGAACCACGTGCCGGTCAGGTCGAAGGCCGGCGGCGGCCGCTTCTTCGCCAGGTTCGCTTTCCCCAGCGTGGCGGTGGCACTGTCCTGCGCCAGGACGGACGCGCCCTGTGCGACGAGCATCGCCACCAGCACTGCGCCGGCAACCCGCCGGCCAATTGAGCACACGTTCATGTCGTTGTCACTCCAGAGTCTTGGCCACGCGGAAACCGAGGTAGTTGCGTCCGCGGCGCGTCGACGGATATGGGGCCGTGCGTTTCGCGGATCGGTGCATGTACGGATTGCTGATGAACGAGCCCGAGCGGAACATGCGCGTGGCGCAGTTGCCCTGCTTGTCCGCGGCGCCGTCTTCGGGCGCATGCGCGCGATCGACCTCGTAGCAGTCTTCGATCCATTCGAACACGTTGCCGTGCATGTCGTAGACGCCGAACGCATTCGGCGGGAACGACGCGACCGGCGCGGTTTCGGCGAGCCACTGGTCGCGCCCTTCGGCTTTGGGCCCGAGCTCGTGCCCGCTCAGCCCGAAGTTGCCGTGATTGTGATCGATCGCGGCGCCCCACGGATAGGCAGTCGTCGTCCCGGCCCGCGCCGTGTACTCCCACTCCGCATCCGACAGCAGCCGATACACATCGTCGCCGCCGGTCTTGCGGTTCAACCAGCCGACGTAGGTCTGCGCGTCGAACCAGCTCACGCCGACCACCGGCCGCGTGCCGCGGCCCCAGTCCTTGAAATCGGGATTGGGCTCGCCGTTCTCCTTCGACCGCAGCGCCGCCTCGACGGCGATCCCGTCACAGCCGCGATCGCGGACGCACGCTTCCCACTGATCCCACGTCACCTCGGTACGACCCACGGCGAACGGACGTGGAATCGTCACCATGTGTTGATGCTCGTTGTCGCGCCGCTCCGGCTCGTCGGCCGGCGATCCCATCGTGAAGGTGCCGGCGGGAATCACGATCATCTCCGGGCAGTTGCGGCATTCCTTGAACGTCTGCCCCGTCTTCCACGAGGAGGAGGGCTTGGCGTCTTTGGCCGAGACGCCGGCCGTCGCCACGACCACGCAGACAATCAGCACGACTCGACGGATCGTCATGGGCCCTCCAGTCTGTGAGTGGATTACAGCACAACCCACGGCAGTCACTACAATTGCGCTCGATCGATGCGCGGCGGGTCCGCGCGATTCGTAGGCGGCACGAATCAAGATAGAGCCGAGCCGGCACCGCGAGGACCAAATTTGAGTCAAATGTATCGCGCCGAACAGATCGGCAGCCTGCTGCGACCACCGGACGTGCTGCAGGCGCGCGTCGATGTTGCCGAGGGACGGCGGCCGCTCGACGAGCTGCGCGCGCTCGAAGATCGCGCCATCGACGACGCGCTGCGCCGTCAGCGGGAGATCGGCCTCGACGTGCTGAGCGACGGCGAGATCCGCCGCGGCTCGTGGCTCACTGATATGGCGGAGGCGGTCGACGGCTTCGTCGCCAGCCGGGTGCCGGTGACCTGGAAAGGACCCGGCGGCGCCACCGAAACGAGCACCGCGAATGCCGCCGGCGCAAAGCTGCGCAAGACGCGCATGCTCACCGCGCACGAGACGCCGTTCCTGCGGCGCGCCGCCGCAGGGCCGTTCAAAGTCACGCTGCCGGCGCCATCGAATTTCATGATCTCGAGCTACAAGCCCGGGATCACCGACGCCATCTACCCGACGCGCCAGGCTCTGCTCGATGATCTCGTCGCGATCATTCGAGACGAAGTCGCGTGGCTGGTCGATCAAGGCGTGCCCTACATCCAGCTCGACGCGCCGTTCTACTCGCACTACCTCGATCCGGCGCAGCGCGAGCGATTCGCCTCAGTGGGGCTCGACCCGGATCGCGAGCTTGCCGCGGGCATCGCCGGCGACAACGCCGCGGTCGGCGGCATCCCGCGCGACCGCGTCACCGTCGGCATGCACGTGTGCCGCGGCAACAGCCGCAGCCGCTGGTACACCGAAGGCGGCTACGACGAAGTGGCCGAGCGGCTGTTCGGCACGCTCGACGTGGACACCTTCCTGCTCGAATATGACGACGAGCGATCGGGCGGATTCGAGCCGTTGCGCCGCGTACCGCGAGGCAAGCACGTGGTGCTGGGGCTCATCACCACGAAGCAGCCGCAGCTCGAGCCGCTGAGCGCCCTCCAGCGCCGCATCGACGACGCGTCGCGCTACGTGCCACTCGAGCATCTGGCGATCAGCCCGCAATGCGGCTTCGCGTCGATCGCCGCCGGCAACCTGCTGTCGATGGACGAGCAGTGGCGGAAGCTGGAGCTGGTGGTGAAGGCCGCGCGCGAGGTGTGGCGGCAATGAGCACAGCCGGGAAGACGTTCGTCGCCGCAAGGACTGACTCCCATCGAATCGCATCCTGGAAGGCCTGTAGGCTCCGCCGGCCGGCTTTGCGCTGGCCTGCACGCCAACACACACGCTGACCAGCCATCATCCGCGGCTCGTGGGTTGCTACCAGGGTCCGCATGCGGCTGCTTACAGCGAGCGTCCTCACGATCGCGGCAATGGCCGCACCTGCATCCGCGACACCGATCACGGTTGTGGTCCCCGGCACGTCGGACATCTGGCTCGCGGGAATGCCACCGGGAACCACCGCCTCAATCAGCGATACCTCGCCGGGACAGTCGCCCGTCCTGGTCCCGCTCGGATTCGAGCCAGGAGACATCCTGACGTTCGACGTGTTCGGCGGGATCTCGAACGGACCCTGCTGCGCCCTCGCGCCGCCGGACGGACTGGGTCTCACCACCCATGGGCTCAACCGTCGCAGCCACCGCACCGGCGCGGAGAACGGGATTTCCGACCTCTCCGCACCGGTCAATTCGCTGGTCGGCGTCTTCCTCGACGACGCGCTGCCGAACCTCACACCAGCGCCGCCGATGCTGGACTTCATCGTGCTCGGAACGGACTTCGCGAGCCTGTCTCCGGTGCTGAAGCAGGTGTTCTTCATCGGCGACGGGCACACGCGCGACAACGTGATCCAGGAGTTTGTCGTGCCGCTCATGGCCACGCGGCTCTTCCTCGGCACGATGGACGGGTATGAGTGGAACAACAACCTTGGTTCCGCCATCGCCGTGACCGAGGCATTCGACGGAGACGGCCGACAAGCGATCACGCCGGCACCAGAACCATCGTCGCTCCTGTTGCTCGGCACCGGCATGATCGGGCTGGCCAGGTTTTATCGGCGAAGGGACTGAGGCATCACTTCAGAAACACGCGCGCTTCACCAAGCTTCGCGACGTTCTTCTGGATGTCGGCGCGCATCTTCTCGCGGCGCTTGAGGATGGCGTCGATCGCGCGCTCATTGAGCCAGGGCTTGAGGGCGCCGACGAGACTCTCCCGGGTAAGCCCGTTGATGCGATCCCACAGGAACTGATCGACAGTCAGCACGGGAGAGATGCCGCCGAAGCTGGTTCTGTCGGTGAACGCCCGGGAATGATCGATGAGCAGCAGGTGCCAGGCGCTGTCGTACATCAGGTTGCCCGAATTCCGATCGATGTTCGCAATCAGCTGATCGAAGAGCTTCATCCGGCTGGCCTGATAGCTCCACCCGGGTTCGGGTCCGGTGACCGGCTCGTTCTTCTTCCACTCCTTCGCATCGTCGAGCCACAGGATCGCGGCGCCCTTCTCACCTTTGATTTCCCGTTCGACCGCCGGCGGCACCATCTGCAGCCCCAGCAGCTTGTCGAGCTCGTACGCCGCGATCTCTGACTTGTAGCTCTCCCAGTAGCCGCCGAGCAGACCGGGCTTCAGCGGCTTCCAGGTGGCGCTGGCCACGACGCCGCCTGCGGTGAAGTACGCGCGCTTCGGCTTCGTGACGCCGACCGGCAGGTCTTCGATGCGCTCGACCCGCGAGGTGCGCAGCGCCTCTTCGATTTCCGCCTCGTGTCCAACCCAGAGGGGCGGAATTGCCACGCCCGGCGGCTGCCCTCCAGGTGCGGGCGCGGCGTTGCGACTCCACAGTTGCGCCGGGACCGTCGAGACGACCGCACACACGATCACCCAGGGCAGGAGTGTGGCGATACCACCGCGGCGCGGCCAGTGTTGCTGCATCTGTTTTTGCGCGGACGGACGTTACCACAGACATGGTGTAGGCTGTGGTCCGCCTACGCCAAGGAAGGGGTTTCTATGCGTGTGATTGCAGTGGCCATCGTCGTCTGCGCGGCCGCGGTGCCGGCCGCCGCCCAGCCCTTCGCCAACGCGAAAAGCTCGCTCGCCGGATACAGCGCCGCCGACACCGCACCGAAGCAGACGTGCGAGAGCTTGAGTACGTTCAAGAGCGAGGGGATCACGTCGATTCAGGCACGGGTCGTGGCCGCGACCGCCGACACGCCGCAGCATTGCCGGGTCATCGGCAACATCGCGCCCGAGGTCGCATTCGAAGTGGATCTCCCCGACCGCTGGAATCGGCGCTTCTACATGACCGGCAACGGCGGGCTGGCCGGCGACGCCGTCGACGCGGCGAACACGCCCGATCGCGGCGCGGCGCTGACCAACGGCTTCGTCATGGCCCGCACCAACACCGGCCACGACGCGCGCAAGGAACCGAGCGGCAGCTTCATCCTCAGCAACCCGCAGAAGGCGATCGACTACGCGTATCGCGCGGTGCATGTGACGGCTGATACGGCGAAGAAGATCGCCACCGCCTACTACGCGCAGCCGATTACCTTCTCCTATTGGAACTCCTGCTCGAATGGCGGCCGTCAGGGACTGCTCGAGGCGCAGCGCTTCCCCGACGACTTCGATGGCGTGGTCGCCAACGCTCCGTGGGTCGATCAGACCGGCTTCACGCTGGGAGCGTTGTGGAACCAGAAGGCGCTCACCGACGCGCCGGTGTCGCCGGCGAAGATGGCGACCGTCGGTCAGGCAGCCATGAACAAATGCGACGCCGTCGATGGTTTGAAGGACGGACTGATCGACGATCCCCGCAAGTGCGACTTCGATCCCGCGCGCGACGTCCCGGCATGCCGCGAGGGCGCTGATGGCCCAGACTGTCTCACCCCCGCCCAGGCGTCGGCGATCAAGAAGGTCTACAGTGGACCCGTCAGCAAGGGCAAACCGCTCTTCCCCGGCTACATGGTCGGCAGCGAAGCGGTGAACACCGGTCCCAACGGCGCCGCCGCCAGCGGCTGGGTGGGCGCGATTGTCGCCCCTCAGCCCAACGCGAAGCCGGCAGACTTCAACCTCGCCGAAGGCGTCTTCCGGTATCTGGTGCTCGATCCGCCGCAGCCGGAGTACGACACGTTGAAGTTCGACTACGACAAGGATTCGGGCATCGTCTCGCGGTGGAGCAAGCTCGCGGACGCGAAGGACGCCGACCTGTCGAAGTTCCGCAAGAGCGGCGGCAAGCTGATCATGACGTACGGGTGGGCCGACCAGATTCTCCAGCCGTTGATGGGCGTGCGGTACTACGAGGCAGTGGCCAAGGAACACGGTAAGGACACCGCCGACTTCGTCCGGTTGTTCATGGTGCCGGGCATGGCGCACTGCGCTGGCGGCGTCGGGCCCGATCGCAACGACGCCGTGACGGCGGTCATCGACTGGGTCGAGAAGGGCAAGGCGCCAGACCAGTTGATCGCCAGCAAGGTCACCAACAACCAGGTCGTGCGCACCCGGCCGCTCTGCCCGTATCCGCAGGTGGCACGATACAAGGGTCAGGGCAGCATCGACGACGCCGCCAATTTCAGCTGCGTCGCACCGCGCTGACAACGGCACGAACGTGGGGGCCGCCTTCAGCGGCCCGGCAACTCGAGGAGCTGTGATGAAGACACTGCCCGCGCTGGCTATGGTGGCAATGCTCGGCGCCGCGTGCGCCTCCGCTCCGCCCGAACGGAAGCTGGTCGACGACGCGGCCGCCGCGCTCGGCGGCGCCGATCGGATTCGGGCGCTGAAGTCGCTGACCATCGACGGCAGCGGCTCGGCCCCGAACGCCGGCCAGAACCGCATGCCGGACGACGAGCTGCCGGTGTGGAAGGTGAGCGAACACTCGCGGGCGATCGATCTGGCCAGCGGCCGCACCCGCGTGCGCCAGGTGCGCGAAGCCCAGTTCCTCTTCGCCGGCGCCACGACGACGCGGCAGAACCTGGCGCTCGACGGTGACGTAGCCTACAACGTGAACGCCGATGGCACCGCGAATCGCGCCAGCGAGGCCGCCGCGCGCGACCGCCGCGTCGAACTGCTTCACCATCCGATCACGGTCGTCCGCGCCGCCCTCGATCCTGCCGCCAAACTCGCGAACCCCCGTGACGATGGCGGAGAGCAGCTCGTCGACATCACCACGGCGAGCGGCGACGCGGTGACCCTGGCCGTCGATCGCTCGACGCATCTGCCCTCACGCGTCATCACCATGAGCGACAACGCGAACATGGGCGACGTGGCGATCGTGACGACCTTTGCCGACTACGAGGACGTGAGCGGCGTGAAGCTGCCGCGCCACCTGACGACGAAGATGGACAAGTACCTGCAGTTCGACCTGCAGGTGTCGAAGAACACCGTCGACGCGGACGTGACCGATCTGGCCGCGCCGGCCAACGTGAAGTCGGCGCCCGCGCCCGCCCCGCCGGCAATGGTGGTGACCGCCGAGCCGGTGGCCAAGGGTATCTGGTGGCTCGCCGGCTCGGGCAATCATCGGAGCATCGTCTTCGAATTCGCCGATCACCTCGTGCTCTACGAAGTGCCGCTGAACGAAGCCCGCTCCAAAGCGGTGATCGACAAGGCGCGGACGCTCAGCCCCAAGCCGCTGACCACGGCGATCGTGTCGCACCACCATTTCGATCACTCGGGTGGCCTCCGCGTCGCCGTCGCGGAGGGGCTGACAATCGTTACGCATCGCGCCAACGAGGCGTTCTTCAAGGACCTGCTCGCCCGCAAGCACACGATCGTTCCGGATGCGCTCGAGCAGAACCCGAAGCCGGCGATGTTCGAGTTCGTCGACGACCAGATGACGCTCAAGGACGCGGCGATGGAGGTGCAGCTCTATCACCTGCTCGACAACCCGCGCGAAGGCACCAACCTGTTCGCCTACGTGCCGCGCGAGCGCATCCTCGTGCAGGCGGACTTGTACGATGCGACGTGGCTGCAGCACCTGTGGGGCCAGAACGTGCTGACCAACATCGAGCGGCGGAAGCTGAAGGTGGATCGCGACGTGCCCGTGCACGGCGTGATCGAGCCGTTCGATCAGATGGTGAAGACGATCAAAGAGAAGCCGGGCGTGAAGCCCGCCACCAGCACGAACTGAGACGCGCCCCGTAAAGGGCCGCCCTACCCTACTCGCTCTCGGGCTCGGCCAGCACCAGCATCGCGGAATCGGCCAGCGCGGTCAGCGTCTCGAGCTGATCGCGCGTGGCTTCGTGGTTCGAGGCCCAGTAGGCACCAATCGCGCCCACCGGCGCGTCGCTGCCAATCGGCACCATCGCCATGCTGCGAACGAAGGTGCGGCGGTACGCATCGATCAGGACGCGATTGTCTTCGTAGATGTCGGGGATGACGGCCGGAGTGGCGTGCGTCATCACCCACCCGGACACGCAGAGCTGCATCGGAAACCGCAGACCCTTCCACAAGGGACCGATCGCGTCTTCCTCCAGGTACACACACTCGCTGCCGTCGCGCATCACCAGGGTCACGCCGTCGGCACCAATGAGTTGGCGGGCGGCCGTCCGGACGACGTTCATCACCCGGGTCACCCGATCGTCTGTGGCCATCCGTCTTAATGTAGCAGGCTGCACAGGTCCGGCTGAAGCCGGACACTACGGTTTCTGCTGCGCGAGATCGGCCAGGCGCTTTCGGTACTCGGGATACAGCGTGTCGGCGCCGCCGAGCAACGGCTCGGCGGGTAAGCCCGTTCGCTTCACCGCTTCGCCGATGAACGGGTTCTCGCCGATCTGATAGTGAGGCACGCGGTGGAGCTCGCCGGCGGTCTCTTCGCCCGGCTCGCACGGCGTGGCGGCAATGAGATTGCCCTCGTTCACGCCCGGCATCTTCACGAAGTTGCGGCTGCGCACGAACAACTCGGTCAGGTAGACCGGATCGGTCACGGCGATGATGTAGGTCATCACCTCACCATGGCGCGTGAAGCGCTCCGTCGTCGTCACCCGATCGCTCTGCGGCACGCCATTGCGGCGAATCCATCCCTGCTTGATGTGAGACGTTCGCACGACCAGCGTGTTGCCCTCCCACGCCCCCGTCGAATATCCCATCCAGGTGTGCGGCGCTTCCGCCGGCGGATGCCCGCGGCCGTCCACCCAGATGGTTCGCTGCTGCCCCCACAACCCGATGTACTGGTGATAGGCGATGATCCGCTGCGTGTTCGCGTCGTACTCGGCGCGTATCCGAATCCGCGTCGGTCCGCTCAGGATGTACGGCAGGATGTGAACCTGGCACTGGTGCTCGAACACGGAGACGCGTGACGCGTCCCAGCTGAGCGCCCACTGCCGCGCGCCGGCCGTAATCGGCAGGCCGGTGAAATCCACCGGTCCCAGACCAGGCACACGATCCGGCTGGTCCTCGTGAAAGATTGGCGCCCACTCGCCCGCCATGTCGATCTGCGCGAACGCCGGCGTACAGACTGCGACGAAGACAACGGCGAGCGTCAGTACGCGGCGCACGTGGTGGGACTCCATTTCGAGCCGTCGGGCTCCTTGCGGAAATCAGTACTGGTGATGAACGGCGCCGACAGATATTTCGGATCGTCGACCACCGTCGTCACCGTGAACCACTCGGTGCCATCGTCCTCGGTGCGAAAGTCGTAGTCCTCGGTCAACACGGCCTCAGCGCTGTATGGCACGCCGTTGCGGCGGAGATAACCGGTCTTGAGATTGGCGGTCACGACATGCAGCGATCCGAAGCGCCCCGGCGCAACCATGCCCGCGCCGTTGGGGCCGGTGCCGAGACCGCCTGGAAAGAAGGCGACCGCGCGCACGGCGTTCGGGTCGCTCGCCAGGTCCCAGCGCGCGACCGACGTGCCTTGCCAACTCGCTGGTGCCGGCGCAGGACGCGGGGACGGCGCTTCGACCCATTCCGCTTCACCGCGCGGATTGGTGCGCCAGCCGCGTGCGCGAGCCTCGCCGAAGGTGAAGCGGCGCGTCTGGGTTCCTGCGTCGGTCTCGATCTTCAACGTCGAGTCGCTCTCCCAGGTGATGTGGAGGCGGCCCGGGATGCGCATCACGCCCGCGGCACCGAAGGGCCGACAGCTATTCCCGCCTTTCACATCGGCAGCGGGATCCCATCGCTCGGCGGCACGGCGCCCCTCCTCATTGAGCGGCAGGCTCGTGTAATCGCCCTTTCGCGGCGGGCCCATGCGCTGAATCCAATCCTCGGTGACGATCGACACCCAATAGCCGGTGATGTCACGCGGCGCCTGCGCCCGCGCCGTCGGCGCGGGGGCCGCACCCTGACGCGTGGCGGGCGCCTGCGCCAGGACACTCGCCGCGGCGGCGACCGTCGCGATGACGATTGCGATCAGCCGCGTCATCGGCGCCCTCCCTTCGCCGCACTGGCGACCTCCGCATACACCGCGTCGATGAACATGTCGGTCGTCCACGGTCCGCTCGTCGACCCCCATCGCGCGTCGTAGTCGAGCGTCGGCCGCATCATCCTGATCTGCGCCAGCGTCATGCCCTTGCCGGCCGCATACCGGATGCGGTCGCGGACGATGGAGAGCATGTCGCGGAACTCGAGCACGTCATGCTGATCGCCGACGCGTCCGTGGCCGGGAATGACGTACGTCCCACCTTCCTGGTTGTAACGCGGCACCATCAGATCGAGGAGATGATTGAGCCCGGCGATGATGCCGGCGGCGCTTCCTCCCTCGGCGGGAGAGATCGTCGGATACGTGGTGGTGAGGAAGAGATCGCCGGCGCTGATCACGTCGGAGCCGCGGAAGAGCACGACGCTGTCGCCGTCGGTGCGCGCCGCCGGCTCGTGCATGATGACGACCGCTTCGTCGTTGAACGAGATCTTCCGCTGCGGCGACGAGTAGGTATACGCCGGCCACGCGCTCGAGGGGTACACCGGCCGCCCATCGGCGGCACCGGCGCTCATTCGTGCCAGTACCTTCTCGTGGCCGAGCACCTTGACGCCGGGCCCGGTCAGCGTCCCGGGCGTCCATAGAAAGTCCATCCGCGGCACCGCGAAGAGCTCGTTGCCGCCGGCGTGCTCCGGATCGAACGACGTGTTGATGATGTACTCGACGCGTTTCGACGAAATCCGGTCGAGGGCCGCACGAACGGCGGCGCTCATGTCCTTGCGGCCGGTATCGACGAGCAGAATGCCCTCGCCTGCGCCAGGCCCTGCGGCGGTCGCATCACTCACCTGCACGGTGATGTTGCCGCCCGCACCCGAGATCATCCAGACATTGCCCTGGACGTGGAATGTCGAGAGGCCCGGCGTCGCCGACGGTGGCGCCGTTGCCTGCTGCGCACCGAGATGCGCACCAGCGAGTCCAGCGACGAGCACGTAGAGCGCAGGCTTCAGCCTGCGTATGAAACGATTAATCATGCCACCCGCCTCCGCCAAGGCTACGGCGGGGCAAGCCCACGAGTATGAGCTACCCGGGTCAGATTGCATCGGCAAAAAAGCGTCCAAATGCCTTACGCGGAGAGGCCCGGCGCACGCTGCGATCTCCGTTAACGCCGGCTCTCGACTCCCGCACCATCGCCGGCGCACACTACGCCGCCGATCGCTGCACGCGTGCTGGTGCACGGCGCCACTGACGGAGGCGCCTCGTTGGCGTAGAACACCCTGAACGTATCGCCCTGCACCTTGTTGAAGTCGTAGACGACGATCGGATCGCGCGGCTGCGCGTCGCCCGGGGCGCTGCCGTAGTTCATCGAGATCGCGGCTGGCGCGTACTGCCCGGCCGCCCCGGCGATCACCTCGAAGCGGCTGCCGCGCACCACCGCCCGCTTCACCGGCGCTATCAGGTTGCCGTTCGTGTACGCCGTGGCCACCGCCACGCCGACATAGTCCCTGAAGTAGCTGTCCTCGATCGTCACGACGCCGTCGCCGCGGCCCGGCTCGGTCTCCGTTCTCGGGAAGAACGGGCTGGCGATGCCCACCCGCATGCCCTGAATGTCCGCGCCACGGATGCTCACCGTCTTCGACGCGTAATTGCTGAACCAGATTCCAGTCGGCGTTTCGAGCGGCCGCGCCAGCAGCGCCGGATCACCGCGGCTGACGAACGTGTTCACCACCAGCCGATCCGCCGGAAACGCGGTGAGCGCATGCCGCGACGTATGCCACACCCGCGTGTCGGTGAGCGTGCCGTTCCAGCCGACGGCGATGCCGGTTTGAATCGCGCCGTAGGCCTCGTTGCCGGTGAACTCGAGCAGTGACGCGTCGGTGGTATCGACCAGCGTGAACTGTCCGTTGATGCTGGGGTCGTCGCCCTTCTTCTTCGGGATGTGCACCTCACCGAGCGCGCCGGCGGCGATGCCATAGCCGAACACGTCGACGTTCGCCGCCACGTTGTTGCGGACGATGTTGTTCGGACCGCGGAACCAGAAGCCCGCCCCTTCACCACCGGGATCGTTGGTGGCGCCGCCGTAGCCGCTGCGTGGCGCGAACTCGCCCGATCCTTCCGAACGAATCGCGAAGTTGTGCTCGAACAGATTCCCGGTCTCGGTGCCGTCTTCGGCGACGATGCCGGCGCCGCGCGAGTTGTAGACGACGTTGTCGCGAATCAGACCGTAGTGGCTGTTGTGGATCGTGATCCCCCACTTCGACGCCTCGTCGATCGCGTTGCCGACGAGCGTGAACTGGTAGCCGTCGGCGGGCGTCGCCGCCGGACCGAAGGCGTGATGGAGGTGCAGCGAATAGCGGCCGATCTGATTCGTGCCGACATGCCGGAGGGATCCGTCCGGCGCGTAGTCGGTGCTGTCGAGCACGCCCATTCGCGTGCGGCCGAGATGCTGAAAGGCCACGTAACGGATGTCGATCTCGGGGCGGCTGACGAAGATAACGTGCCCGCGCGTGCCGGCCGCGTTCTGCGAGCGGATGATCACGTTGCGCGACACGTTGCCGATGTGCGGCAGGAATTCCAGCTCGCCCTGCCTGCCGGAGCCGTCGCGCAGGCGGACGCCGCGCGCGCCGCGATGATCGAACGTCAGCGGCGCCGAGAGCGTCAGGCGGGATCCATCGACCGCGGCGACCCGCGGTTCTTCCCACTGTGGCTGATAGAGCGTGCCGCGTTCACCCTGGCGCAGCTGCCGGGTATCGGGAAGCACGAGCTTGTCGCCGGCGTTCCAACCCGCCGGCGCGGTCTCCAGCCGGACGACGCCGTCACCGGCGTGTGGTTCCGCCGCCACCCGCACGAACGTCGGCGACTTCACGGCGCCGTGCATGATCACCGTGCCAAGGCCGATCAGTCCCGTTCCGAACTGATCCGGGTCGGCGGCAAGGTCGAGCGCGCGATCCGCGATCACGATCTCCGCTGTGACTTCTGCGGGCACCGGCCGCGCCGGTGTCCCGACTTCCAGCCGGCCGCGATCGAGGACGGTGAGTGTGGCCACGGTGAGTCGCGTGTTGCGGTCGATGCTGAACACCAGGCCGCCTTCCACATCCACGCAACGGAGGGCGGCATCGCTCACGGCGTCGTAAGTGACGATCATCCCCGCGCCGATCGACACGCCCTCACCTGCCTGCGGCACGCGTCCCGTGGACCACGTCGCCGGATCCGACCAGGTGCCGGTTCGCCGTGCGGTCACCGTCGCGTCTTCGCAGAAGCGTGGAATCCCTCGAGGAATGCCGCTGGCCGGCCCGTGTGCATGCGCGAGCGCCGCCGCGAGATTGGGCTCAACCATCGCCGCTGCGGTCGACGGGCGCGCCGACAGCTCGTTCTTGACGACGTACCCGCCCTTCATTACGAAGCGCACGCGCTGCATCTCGCTGATGTCGGTGAGCGGGTTGCCGGACACGGCGATCACGTCGGCGAACTTGCCTTTCTCGAGGCTGCCGATGGCGCTCACCCAGTTGTAGTTGAGCATCGTGGCCGTCGGCAGGAACGGCATCTTGAGCGCCTCGACGATCGGCATACCCCACTTGATGAAGTACTGGAACTGATCGGCCTGCTTCCCGTGAGGCACGTCGGCGGATGTCGCCCCGCTGCCGAACACGAACGTGACACCGGCCGCTCGCGCCTTTCGAAACGCCTGCTCGGCCATCTTCAGACGACTGTTCTTCCCGCCGGTGCGTCGCAGATCGGCCGGCTCGAGCGCCACCAGATCGTCGATGGTCAGCTCGAACGGCAGCTTCTTGTCGATCAGCAGCTTCAGCGACGCATCGTCGAGATCGGTGAGATGATTGGGCGCGTCGACGCCGGCTTTCAGGCAGCTGCGCTGTCCTTCGCCGCCGTAGGTGTGACAGGCGACCTTGAGGCCGAGGCGGTGCGCTTCGTCCACCACCGCCATCACTTCCTCTTCGGTGAGCGAGGGACTGTTGACGAGGGTGCCGTCCGGCTTGAAGACGCTGTATTCGTCGCCGACGAAATCCTGAGTGGTGTAGATCTTCACCCAGTCGACGCCGTGGAGCTTGGCCTCGCGCACGGCGGTGCGCGCGAGCCATGGCGAGTTCGGGTTCTTCTCCTCGGTGAAGCGATCCTGGAAGCGCTCGAAGAACGAGGGATACGACGTGGTGGCGCGCTGGTTGAGCGACTGCCCCACCACCTGCATCCGCGGACCGAGCAGCACGCCACGATTGATCGCGTTGCGCAGATCGACGGTGCCGTAGCCGCCGCGGGAATCCATGTCGAGCACGGTGGTGAAGCCGGCATCGAGATCGGCTTGCGCGTTGGCGACGGCCACGAGAGTGCGAGTCGTCTGCGAGAGATCGTCGGGCGGATACACGTGGACGTGCGCGTCGATCATGCCGGGCATGACCGTCGCGCTGCTCAAGTCGATCACCCGCGCCTCGGGCGGAATGGCCACGGCCGGCCCGACCTCGGCGATGCGATCGCCGCGCACCAGCACGATCTGGTTGGCGGCGATCGTACCGGTGCGGCTGTCGAACAGACGGCCGGCGCGAATGGCCACCACTTGGGTTGGCGAGACGAGGAACTTGCCTGGTGCGCTGGCGATGCCGCCCTGACCGCGGACGACGGCCGCGAGTCCGGCGATCACCAGAAGGCTCGCGACCGCAGCGCGCCGTACGTGGGGGCCGCCTTTAGGCGGCCCGAAGGAGATGGTTCGCATCGAGCCCTCCAGAACGCTACTTGCCGACGAGACGCGCAACGTCCTTCTCGTTCTCGAGGCACGAATACTCGAGCAGGTCGTTGTCCACCGACAGATGCTGATCGACGCGAACGCTCCACGGCCGGGTGTACGCCTTCGGATCGTCCACGGTGACCTCGATCTCCAGCCGGCCGAACGTCGGGCGGCGGAAGCGCTCCGTGATTCTGGCGCGATCGGTCAGCGGGCTGCCATTGAAATCGGCCCACAACCCGTCGCGGAAACCCGAGGTTTCCACCACCAGCGTGTCGCCGTCCCACTTGCCGGATGAGTAGCCCCACCACGATGGCTGCTGATCGGCTGGCAGCGGCCGGCCGTCGGTGAAGATCTGCCGGAACTCCATGTTGCGCTCGTGGAGAATCACCAGCAGCGCGGGCGTGTGCACGATCTTCTTGGGCAGCGGATGCGCGAGCATCTGCAGCACACCGATTGGCAGACAGCGCGCATCAGGGTTGTCTTTCGCCTCATCGTCTTTCCGTTGCTTCGCGAGGGCGGCGGCCCACGGCTGATACGGCGGCGCGCCTTTCAGCCCGTTCGCAAGATCGAAGAAGACCGTTTTCGGTGGACCACCGGCCAGCCCTTCGGCGCGACCGGGATCGTAGCCGTCGCTCTCCCACACGCCGGAGAAATCCGGCTTGCCGTTCGCGCGCGGTGCCGGCGCGGCGAGATTGGGCTTGCCGTCGCGCGTGCGCGGGATGCCCGCCGTCGGATAGCGCAGCCACTGCGCGACGACCGCTGGCGATCCGCTCCACAGCGCCGCTGCCGCAACGATGCCAATGACGATCGGACGAAGCGTGAACCCGCGACGATGCATGCAGCGAATTCTGTCACGGTCCGAGGCTACAATCAGCCCGATGCCGATGAAGCGACTCAGTTGGGCGCTACTGGCCGCCGTGATTGCAGGCGCGGCGGCGACACGGGCACAGCAGCCAGCCGCGAACACGGCCATCCTCTTCGAAGGCGCGCGGCTCATCGACGGCACCGGCCGGCCGCCGATCGAGAACTCCGCGTTCATCGTTCAGAACGGCCGCATCGGCGCCGTCGGCCGCAGGGGCGGGATGCGTCTTCCGGCAGGCGCGTCGCGCGTGGATCTCACCGGCAAGACGGTGATGCCGGCGCTCATCGACATCCACAATCATCTTGGCTGGACGGATCAGAAAACCGGACGCGCCACGAAGACGAGCTTCACGCGCGAGCTGGTCGTCGACCATCTGCAACGCTACGCCTACTTCGGCGTCGTCGCCACGCTCAGCATGGGTCTCGATCGCTGGGACGTGAATCCCGATCTGCCGTACCAGCTCCGCAGCGAGATCATCCCGAACGCCGCGCGGTTCATGACCGTCGGCCGCGGCATCGCCGCCACCCCGAACGCCGGGCCGCAGGTCGACTACCGGCTGGGTGTTCCCTACGGCGCGCAGACCGAAGCCGAAGGCCGCGCGCTCGTACGCGAGCTGAAAGCGAAACAGGTCGAGATGATCAAGACCTGGGTGGACGATCGCCTCGGCACGGTGCCGAAGCTGCAGCCCAACGTCTACCGCGCGATCATCGACGAGGCCCACAAGAACAGCATGCGCGTCGTCGGCCACATCTTCGCGCTCGAGGACGGCAAGGCGCTGCTCCGATCAGGAGTCGATGGCTTCGGCCACGGCGTCCGCGATCGCGATGTCGATGCTGAGTTCCTGACGCTCGTGAAGCAGCATCCGCGTGTCTGGGTGGGACCAAACCTGCCCGCACGGCCGCTGTCGGCGCGTGAGACCGCGCAGGAGATCGACTGGGTTGCCGAGGTCGTGCCGCCGAGTCAGGTGCAGCGGATGCGCGATCAGCTGGCGCGCTGGCCCGCCGGCGCCAGGAGCGGCCTCAACAAAGAAGCCGTCGAGCTGTTCGAGGTGCAATGTCGCAACCTGCGAAAGGTGCACGGCGCCGGCATGATCATCGGCCTCGGCACCGACGCGAATACGGATATCGGCTGGGGCGCGCACACCGAGTTGGCGGACATGGTGTTTTGCGGCCTGACGCCGGCGGAGGCGATCGTGGCGGGAACGCGAACGTCCGCCCAGATCCTCAAGCTCGATCAGCTCGGCACAATCGCCACGGGCAAGAGCGCCGACTTCGTCGTCCTCGACGCGAACCCGATCGACGACATTCTCAACACGCGCAAGATTCACGACGTCTATCAGCGGGGCACGCTCGTTGATCGCACCGGCTTGCGACGATCATTCACGTCCGAGCCGAAGTAGCGCGGCCGCGCGTGTAGGGCGGGTCCTGCTTTATGGACCCGCCGTCAAGTCGCGCTTGTAGGTCTCGCTCAAGCCGAGTACGCACAGCCAGGTGACCATCGCGATCACGCCACAGTAGATCGTGATGGCCGACGAGTTGCCGGTGGCACTGAACAGCGCCGCCGCGACGAATGGCGCGATCGCACCGCCGAGGAGCGTGCCGAGCGTGAGGCTGAGCGACGCGCCGCTATACCGCACCTCGGTGGCAAAGAGCTCCGAGAAGACCGCCGGCTGCGGGCCGATATACGTGCCCTGCAGCGCCAGCATTCCACACAGCGCCAGCGCGATCAGCGGAATCGATCGGGTGTCGAGCAGCGGGAAGAACACCAGCGACCACAGCACCAGCGCGCCACAGCCCCAGCGCATGATGCGCTGCCGGCCCACCCGGTCGGACCAGGCGGCGAAAAAAGCGATCGAGGCGGCAAAGACCACTGCCGCCGTGAGCAGCAGGGCGAGGGTCGTCGGCAGCGGCAGCTGCAGCTGCCGCGTCGCATAGGTCACGAAGTAGACGATGACGACGTAGCCGAGACCGCCGATGCCGATGTAGCTTCCGGCCGCGAGCAGCACCGTGCGGCCGTCGCTTCGCATGACATCGACCACCGGCATCCGCCGGGCCGCCCGCGCCTGTTGCACCGCGGCGAAGATCGGGCTCTCGGCGATCCGCAGCCGCACCACCAGCCCCACCACCACCAGCGCGCTGCTCGCGAGAAACGGCACGCGCCACGCCCACGCGGCGAACTGGTCGGGCGACACGGTGGTCGATGCGATCAGGAACACCAGATTCGAGAGGATGATCCCCACCGGCAGGCCGAGCGCGACGAAGCTGCCGAAGAAGCCGCGCCGCGCCTGCGGGGCATGCTCGACCGACATCAGCACGGCGCCGCCCCATTCGCCGCCGAGCGCGAAGCCCTGAATGAACCGCAGCGTGACGAGCAGGATCGGCGCCCACACGCCGATTGCCGCGTAATTCGGCAGGAGACCGATGCCGAACGTCGACAGTCCCATCAGCATCAGCGACCACACCAGCATCGACTTGCGGCCCAGGCGATCGCCGTAGTGGCCCATCACCACGCCGCCGAGCGGGCGGGCGATGAAGCCGATGGCAAACGTCGCGAACGACGCGAGCGTCCCGGAGATCTCGGAGATCTGCGGGAAGAACTGCGGACCGAATACCACGGCCGCGGCGGTCCCGTAGATGAAGAAGTCGTACCACTCGATGGTCGTCCCGATCGCGCTCGCCAGCGCCACACGGCGCGCGTCGGCGCGCGAGACCTCGCGGGTTGTATCAATCATCAGGTGCGTATTGTGCGCGATCTCCCGTGTAGGTGTGGGGCGCGCCGCTGTAGGGCAGGTCTTCAGACCTGCCGATTAGCATCGCACGCCGCTGGCCGTGCCGCTGACGGCACCGGCATCCGCACGGCGGGAAATCAGGCTTCGATTCGGTACTCTGTCGCACTCGCGGCGAGTAGGCGCTGATTCCAGCGTCGTCCGTCAAGCGCATCGGGGGGATAGCTATTCGAGCGGGAACACTGCTACACGCGCCGACTCCGGACCCCCGAGTGCTTGGCAAGTTGACCCAAGAGTCTCGGCCTCCGGTTACGGGCGGCGCAGGAACTGGGAGGCGCTGCCGTTTGCACAACGCGGTAGCGGACGCATCCACTCAAATCGCCCAGCACGCGACGTGCGGAGAGCGATCGATCGTTAGCGCGTGACTCCTGCACATCTTGTGTCGCAGCCTGGCCGGATGGCGCAAATCAGATCGCGTTCGGACGCCGGCGCCGCAATTCCCCGCGGTGTCGATCGTTATGTGCGTGGCCACACACAGAACGCCGACTCTTGCGTCCATCGGGCGTTCAGACCGGCACCAAATCGTCGTGTTAACATCCGACCGCATAGGTACTTGGCGTCGGCATCTGGCTCCTGTGCGCGACACGAATGGCTGCGAGGGAAGTGAGCGGTCTACTCAAAGAATTGTCAGCCGGACGAGTACTCGGACTGTTACCAGACGTGAGATTTGGTGAAGTTCCAAACATGACACGAGGCTTCTTCGGAATCACGTCGGCGATTGTGGCATGCGGCGTGACCCTGGCTGCCCAGCAGGTGCCGGATCGAGCGTTCCGTCCGACGGTCGAGAGTCCAGCCTACGCCGTAGGCAAGGGCCCCTTGGTGTGCCTCGACGAGGCCCATGCCAATTTCCACACGCTCGAGGACCGGTTCTGGGCGTTCGGCGAGTTGCTACGCCGTGACGGGTACGCAGTTCGAGCAAGTCGGGTGAAATTCGATGCGCCGTCCCTCGCCGGATGCAGCATCCTCGTCATATCCAACGCACAGCCAAGCAACGCCGCGTGGGATACGTACCCGTATCCAACGCCTTCAGCGTTCGCCTCGGTAGAGGTAGAGGTCGCACATCAGTGGGTTCGCGACGGTGGTCGCTTGCTCCTGATCGCGGATCACATGCCCCTTGCTGGCGCGGCAGCCAACCTCGCCGCTGCGTTCGGTGTGACCTTCTTGGACGGATTCGCCGTGGAGGGGTTTGGTGTGGAGTCGGAACGCGACGCCGCCTTCGCGAAGCCGACGATCTTTCGCACATCGGATGAAACGCTGCGTCCCCATGTGATTATTCGCGGGCGAAACGCGAACGAGTCGGTCGCGACTGTCCGCACATTTACAGGCCAAGCGTTTCAGGCACCCGCGACCGCTGAGCCTCTGCTCGTAGTGCCGCCGACCTTCATCGCCCTGATGCCCCGGACAGCGTGGCGGTTCGATCCCGAGACTCGACGGGTGCCGGTTGGTGGTTGGCTGCAAGGTGCGGTCATGCGTGTCGAGTCGGGCCGGGCTGCGTTCTTTGGAGAGGCTGCGATGTTCAGTGCGCAAGTTACGGGAGCCGAGCGGGTGCCCATGGGTATGAATGCGCCCGGAGCTGAACAGAATTTCCAATTCGTATTAAACGTGATGCACTGGTTGTCGGGGACTCTGTAGGGACACTCCGTTGCTGCCGGCTAACGCCGCTCGCCGTAAATTCGTGTCCAGGCAATGACTCTTTCGACCGCCGCTGTTTCCAGCCGTGCGCAAGGGCGCGGAGTCCGCAGCATATCGCCAAACTGTTTCGCTTGGCGACGCCCGCCTTTGAATCTAGTCCTCAGTTCGGCCACCGTATGTTTGCGACCGAAGAGCATCCGCCCACGTGCGCCGTCGGCTGTAGCAGTTTTCCCGCCCCAGTAGCTTTCCCCGTCAAGCGCATCGGACCGCCAGTGGTAGCTCCTGCTAACGGGATCACAGAGACCAAACTCGCCGCGGAAGACTCACTGCGCCTGATTTCTGGCGACGCGGTGAGTCGCCGTGCTTCGCAAGGATGCCGTCAGCGGGCACGGCCATCGGCTGCAGATCGAAACGCGGATGGTCCACGCCTGCGCCAGATCCGGGCATGAAACAGGTTACCCGACGCTGGCCGGCGCCATATCAGTGCGCGGCCCGGCCGTGTAGAATAGGCCCCTTCTCCTGGGGGTGGGCGTGAGGCTGGTCCGGTTCGGCTCGTCAAGGATCGATGTCGACGGCCGTCGTTTGTACCGCAACGGCCACGAGGTCCACATCACGCCCAAGGCGTTCGACCTGCTGTTGCTCCTGGTCGACAATCGCCACCGCGCGTTGTCGAAGCGCGAGCTGCTCGAACGCGTCTGGCCGGGCACCTTCGTCACCGACGACGGGCTGCCCAGGCTGATCAACGAGATTCGCACCGCGATCGGCGACGACGCCCGGCAGCCGCGCTGGATTCGGACGATCCACGGCTACGGCTACGCCTTCGCCGACTCCGCTGACGTCGCCGCCGCCGGCGATCCCGAATCCCAGTTCGTGCTGCGCTGGGCCAGCCGCGAGTTCCCGCTGCGCGACGGCGAGAACGTGATCGGCCGCGATCGCAACCTCGCGGTGACCATCGACGCGCCCATCGTCTCGCGTCGACACGCGCGCATCGTCATCAACGAGGGCGCGGCGCTGCTCGAGGACCTCGGCAGCAAGAACGGCACGTTCGTCGCCGACGAGCGCATCACTCAGCCGATGCCGCTGCAGGATGGCGATCAGATTCGCGTCGGCGACTTCAGCCTCGTGTTCACGGCGGCGAGCCTGCACCCCACGCAGACGCAACGCGCATGACCGCCACCACGCTCGGCCCCGGTGCGCGCCTCGGACCCTACGAGATCGAGGCCTTGCTCGGCGCCGGCGGTATGGGTGAGGTCTATCGCGCCCGGGACACGCGCCTCGAACGGCCGGTCGCGATCAAGATCCTGCGCAGCGATCGCGCCGCCGACGAAATCCGACGCACGGAGTTCCTCGCGGAAGCGCGCGCCCTGTCCGCGTTGACGCATCCACACATCCGCGGCATTTACGACGTTGGCTGCGACAACGGCCTGGATTTCCTGGTGATGGAGTACGTCGAAGGGGAGACGCTCGATCGCCATCTGGCCCGGCGGCCGATGCCGATCACCCGCGCGGTGACGTTTGCCATCCAGATCGCGGAAGCGCTGGACGCGGCGCATCGCCACGGGACGATGCACGGCGACGTGAAGCCGGGCAACATCATCCTGGCTCCGTCCGGCGCCAAGCTGCTCGATTTCGGCATCGCCCGCCTGGTGGCCGCCGAGGAGCCGGGCGACGGGAGCAGCACGATTACCGACAGCGGCAAGATCGCGGGCACCACACCCTACATGGCGCCGGAGCAGCTCGAGGGCCGCCACTGCGATCCGCGTTCCGATCTCTTCGCGCTCGGCATCGTGCTCTACCAGATGATCTCGGGCCGCCGGCCGTTCGAGTCGTCGACGCGGGCGCGCTTGATCGCCTCGATTCTCGAGCACGAGCCAGCGTCGCTCACGTCACCGTACGAACCGGTGCCACCCGCGCTCGATCGGCTGGTGATGCGCTGTCTCGCCAAAGATCCGAACGAACGCTGGCAGAGCGCCCGCGATCTGGCCAGCGAGCTCGATTGGATTGCCAACGTCGACCGCGCCGGCACGCGGCGCCGCGACGAGGCTGGCCGGTTCACACGCAACCCGCTCATATGGTCCGCAACCGCCGCGGTCGTGGTGCTCAGCGCGATCGGCGCGGCGGCATGGATGAATCGTGCGACGCCATCGCCGTCCGCCGTGCGCCGGCCGGTGCGCCTCATCACCGAGACGCCGACCGGTTCGGTGATGGCTGTTTCGCCGGGCGGATTCGCCGTGTCACCCGATGGCCGTCACCTCGCTTTCGTCGCCTCGGCGGCGGGCGGCAACCGGTTGTTGTGGCTACGCTCGCTCGACTCGTTCGAGACGCGTCCGATCACCGGCACCGACGACGCGTGGAATCCGTTCTGGTCGTGGGACAGCCAGTCGATCGCGTTCTCGGCGGGCGGACAACTCCGCCGGGTCGATCTTGGCGCCAATCGCGTGAGCACGATCACCGAGCTCAACGGCACGGTGTACGGCACGTGGGCG
>JADMIO010785062.1_pt1 | contig 25312 bp, 19 predicted proteins | sample 8958161 | NCBI WGS metagenome assembly JADMIO01 (sample SAMN16585339, study PRJNA669376) | soil metagenome | isolation source: Crop rotation soil | place: USA: Cullars Rotation, Alabama | collected 2011
CTTTCCCTTTTGAGTATTTTCAAATCGCTCGCTTTGCCGGGGTTCGCCCACCACGTGATCGCGCTCCGCGGCGCCGGCGGCTACGCAGACGAACGCGCCGCCGGCTATTACTTCGTCGGCGGCGTGAACGGGAGGCCGTTCGAGATCGTTCCCGGCTATGTCATAGGAGAGGGCGCTGAACCGTTTCCGGTGCGAGGCTTTGAACCCGGGACGCTCATCGGAACGCGCGCTTACGCCGGGTCGGTCGAGTACCGCATACCGCTCCTGCTGGTCGGAGAAGGTGCTGGCGATCTCCCGCTCTTTCTCGATCGCGGCTCGTTGTCGTTGTTCGGCGACTATGGCGCGGCGTGGTGTCCCACGATCAGGACCGGTCGCGAGGTCTGCAATCGCGCCTCGCAGGCGACTCGCGCCGATATCTCGTCGGTCGGAGCGGAGCTCAACGTGAACCTCGGTCTTCTCTCGTGGGATTCGCCGTATCGGTTCCGGCTGGGCGTCGTGCATCCCACGCTCAACGGCAACCACTTCGGGCGACGGGCGAACCAACTGTACGTCGTGACCGGCGTCTCGTTCTAGGACTGGCGTCAGCAAGCACATTTCGTGCACAGCACGTCACCTGTCATGTTCGGCTCGCCACGACGCGTACTCGCCGTCGCTGTCACACTCGTCCTCGCTCTCGCCTGCGGCCAGCACAAGCCGGTGGCGATGAGTGGCTGCGATCCCGCCATCAAGCTGCCGGCGGGCTTCTGCGCCACAGTCTTCGCCGAGAGCGTCGGGCCCGTTCGCCATCTCGTCGTTCGAAAGAACGGCGACGTGTATGCAGGCGTTCTCGATCAGCGTCGGCAGCCCGGCGGTGTCCTCGTCCTGCGCGATGCCGACCACGACGGCAAGGCAGACGAAGAGGCGAGGTTCGGCGACAGCGGCGTGCATGGCGTGGCGCTGGACGGCGATTCGACGCTCTATGCCTCGACGGCCGACGCGATTTTTCGCTATCGGTTGACCGACTCCCTCGAGCCGAAAAAACGCATCGATACCATCGTCACCGGCCTCGCGAAGCGACCCATTCCGTCGCACAGCCTGGCCGTCGACATGCGCGGAAACCTGATCGTCAACATCGGCGCAGCATCAAACGCGTGTCAAACCGAGGAAGCCGTGGGCGCGCACGGCCGCGATCCATGTCCAGAGCTCGAGAGTGCCGGTGGCATCTGGAGCTTTCGCACCGAAAGGAATCAGCAGCATCTGCAAGACGGCACTCGGATCGCGACGGGGCTGCACAACGCCGTTGCCCTCGCGGTCAACCCCGCTGATTCGATGGTGTATGCGGTCTCCCACGGACGCGACAACCTGCACGAGCGATGGCCATCGTTGTTCACCGCCGCCGAGGGCGCGGCGGCCGCCGCCGAAGAGATGATTCGTGTCGCGACGAACCGGGCTGATTTCGGGTGGCCGTACTGCTATTACGATTATCTAAAGCAAGCGAGAGTCCTCGCGCCGGAATACGGCGGAGATACCCAGCGGCCGGATCGCTGCGATCGATTGATCCAGCCGTTGATCAGCTTTCCGGCGCACTGGGCGCCCATGTCGCTCTTGTTCTACACGGGCAAGATGTTTCCTCCGGCCTATCGCGGCGGCGCGTTCATCGCCTTTCACGGCTCGGCGCATCGCGCGCCCTTGCCCGAGGAGGGCTACCACATCGTCTTTCTGCAATTCAAGGATGGCCTGGCGGCAGACGATACGATCTTCGCGAGCGGCTTCGCTGGGGGGCTGATGAGCCCCGAAGGCGCCGCGCACCGCGTCGTCGGACTCGCACAAGGGCCCGACGGATCGCTCTATGTGAGCGACGACAAGGCCGGTCGCATTTGGCGCATTACCTACACGGCGAAGTAGCGCCGCTTGACTGAACCACTCGGGGCGACGTAGCGTCTTCGGCACCATCGCGCCGAGGGACCGATGCGTTCCAGCAGCTTCGTTGCGCCCATCCGCGCGAGCGTCGCGACCGCCGGCCTCTTTGCTGTCGCGTCGTTCGGCCAGGGCGGAGACGCGCTCGATGACGCGCTCGACGCAGCGACGAAATTCGAGACGCGCCAAGACATCGCCGCATTCATCGAGCGAGCGGGCGCTCAGCTGAACGTCACGGCTCGCGCCGGCGATGAAGATGGACAGATCGTCACCGGCGACGTTCGAAATCGCGACGGTGAAATCGTGGAGCCGGGGTTTCAGCACGACAACGTGATGCGACTCGCGCTCGATGGCGGCAACGTCTTCATCAAATCGATGACGAGCCCCGTCCTCACGATCGAGGAAGGCAAGACGGCGGGGTTCGACTGGAGCGATCTCTATCGGAAAGCGCTGGCGTCGGGGGCTGCCCGTCCGGTCGATCTCACGGTAACGCACGACGGCCTTCCGCTCGTTCGATGGCTGCGCAATGCTGGCTACCTCGCGGGCGAAGCGCCGCCGGCGGCCCGTCGCGTCGATCCCGTTCCACCGAGTGCTCAGGGCCGCGGCGCCAAACGCGCGCCGGCCGCGGGAGGCGCCGCAGTCCGCTCGCCCGCGAACGACAACCAGCAGATCGATCCGCGGCAGGTATTCCATCCGAAAGTGCTTTCGCCGAAGGAGCTCGACGAATTCCGCAACGCATACGTCGCGGCGTTGCCGACGCACCCCAATCTTCCGCGCGACGTTTCCTCCATCGTCACTCGGCTCAGGTTGAACCGCATCGTGTTTCGCGGCGACTGGGTGCATCGGCTGTCCGCGATGCGTGCGACCTTCGGCGACGAGTACGCAACGTTGCGCGCCCTGCTGTTGAGTAAATCAGAATCGGTGCTGGCCGTCGTCTCGTCCGACAACGCGAAGCAGGGCGTGCGGCTCACGCCGAACGACGTTCTCTGTCTGTGGAGCTCGCTGCTGGTCGACTTGGACTTTCTGAGGCCCGCCGCGTTGCTCGCGCATTTTCATACGTCGCCGGTTCAGCCGGTCGATGCATCGGCTCGGTCGAAGCAATACTCGCTGCGGCCCGATGTCGTGCGCGCGGGTGCGATCGCCGTCGGCGGCGTGGGTCCGTTCACGCGCGCGATCTTCGTCGATACGACGCGCGGCAAAGGGCCGTTCACGCCGCATCCCGTAGCGCTGTCCGTCGGCGGCGCGACGCTGATGTACGACGACGACGATCGCGAAATCGAAGTCCGAGACGGCGACGTGCTCGTCCCGTTTCAGCGTGGCGATCACTCCGGGCTCGCGGTCGCCGTACTGACCGAGGCCGCGGGCGCGCGACGCCTCGTCGGCTTCGTCCGCCTGTCGAATCTTCCGGACAAGGTCGCATCGGCGATCGGATTCGAGGCGCTGGACCGAACGACTGCGTTCAAGGCCTACGTCAGCCAAGTGGCGGCGGAGGACTCGGTGGTGAGTCGGCAATGGCGAGACAAGCCGGCGAAACCCTGAGCGGACGACGCGAACTCCCGACAGGCGGGCTTCCAAATATCATCATTCAAGATCTGACATTTCAGCCGCGACCGCGATTTAGTCTCGCCACGCGATCAATCGTGTTGTCAACGGTTATGCGCCGCCACTTTTTCCTGCGGCGAGAATAGCGCCGCCCGCGAAGAGAATTACTTTCCGCATCCTACGCCGACCAACTGCTCTTCGCGCTCCGATGCCGACGATCGACCCCACCGCCTACGTCCATCCCGCTGCCGTCATCATCGGCGACGTGACGCTTGGCGCGCGTGTCTCCGTCTGGCCGACCGCCGTCCTTCGCGGTGACACGGATTCGATCACCATCGGCGACGACAGCAACGTGCAGGACGGAACGATCATTCACGCCGATCACGGGATTCCGACGACGATCGGACGACGCGTCGGCATCGGTCATCGAGCCATCGTGCACGGGTCGACCATCGACGACGATGTTCTCATCGGCATGGGATCGATTCTGTTGAATGGCGTGCACGTCGGCTCGGGGTCGATCATCGGTGCGGGCTCGGTGTGCACCGAAGGAATGGTCGTTCCGCCGAATTCACTCGTGCTTGGCGTGCCTGGTCGGGTGAAGCGGGAGACCACGCCCGAAGAGCGCGAGCGCATTCGGAGCACGGTGAAGGCGTACCTGGAGTTGGGTGGAGCGGCGCGCTCGAAGAGCGGCTGACCTCGTTTCTTGGGCACGTGGTTCGAGGCAAATCGTAACGATGGTGTTGCGGAGGCGTGTCAGGTGCCGAGCTCGGTTGGAGGATAGGGTGGTGTTACTCTTGTGGGCGGTGTAAGTGCTTTTTGGCAGCGATTTTGGGGAGGTCTTGGCCGGCCGGATTTGTTGACGAGCCGGTTAGCTTTCGAGTTGTCGACACTCGTCCACAGGCTTTTCAACGTCGTTGAATCACGCCATTCATCTTTTTGATGTTGATTTCATAACTCGTTGTGCCGCAGGTAGTTATATTAGTACTGGCGTGGAAACACGAACGTCGGTAAAATGCCCGCCCTTGGGCCGACGTCCCGACGTTGAGACTTCTGCCGCGCGAACGAAATCGCCAACAACGTCGCCTCGTTGTTACTCCCGTTACAACTGATTCGCCGATCGACTCGTGAGCTGGTCGAGGTCGTCGATCAAAAGCCTTGAGGAGTCCCGTCGCCATGCCGCTTCCCGTCAACCCGCCGTCCGGTCCAGTTTCGCTCTCCGCCAACGCGCGCACCGTCCTCGAAAAGCGCTATTTGGTGAAGAACGAGACCGGGAAGCCGGTCGAGCAGCCGGAGGATCTCTTCTGGCGGGTGGCGACCGTGGTGGCGGAGGCGGATCGTCGGTACGGCGCGAGCGACGTGCTGGTCGAAGACGTCGCGAAGCAATTCTACTTTCTCATGACGCAACGCCGGTTCGAGCCGAACTCGCCGACGCTCATGAATGCTGGCCGTCCGCTCGGTCAACTGAGTGCGTGTTTCGTGCTGCCGGTCGGCGACGCGCTCGCCAACGGTAGGGATGGCATCTACGACACCTTGAGCGCGATGGCGCTCATCCATCAGAGTGGTGGCGGGACGGGATTCTCTTTCTCGCGCCTGCGTCCGAAGGGAGCGATGGTCCGATCGACCACCGGGGTCGCGTCGGGACCAGTCTCTTTCATGAAGCTCTATGATGCCTCCACCGACGCGGTGAAGCAGGGAGGCACGCGGCGCGGCGCGAACATGGGCATTCTCCGGGTGGATCACCCGGATATCATGGACTTCATCACCTGCAAGGAAGACCTCACGCAGGTGACGAACTTCAATATCAGCGTCGCCGTGACGCGAAAGTTCATGGACGCGGTCAAGGGGGGCACGAGCTACGACCTCATCGATCCAACGAGCGGCAAGGTCGTCGGCCAACAAGACGCGCGGTCGATCTGGGATCGCATGATCCTCGGCGCGTGGCGGACGGGTGAGCCGGGCGTGTTCTTCGTGGACGAGGCGAACCGCTACAACCCGGTGCCGCAGTTGGGGACGTACGAGGCGACGAATCCGTGCGGAGAGCAGCCGCTGCTGCCCTACGACGTCTGCAATCTCGGCTCGATCAACGTCGGCTACTACGTGCGCGACGGACAGATGGACTGGGAGGCGTTCAAGCGCGACATCCATCTCAGCACGCACTTTCTCGACAACATCATCGACGTCAACAAATATCCGCTCGACCAGATCAATGCGCTGTCCAAGCGTATTCGTCGCATCGGACTCGGTGTTATGGGCTTTGCCGACGCCCTCGTGCGACTCGGCATCGCGTACGATACCGAGGACGGTGTGGCGTTTGGCCGTAAGGTGATGGAGTTCGTCGATGTCGAATCCAAGCGCGAGTCCGCGCGCTTGGCGGCGGAGCGTGGTCCGTTCCCCGAATGGGCAAAGAGCATCTGGGGACCGGACGAGACGTGTGCGCGCGACGAGAACGGCAAGCGCATTCGCCCGATGCATCTGCTGCGCAACTGCAACGTCACGACGGTTGCGCCGACCGGAACGATCTCGATCATTGCAGGATGCTCATCGGGCCTCGAGCCGCTGTTCGCCGTTGCGTTCATGCGCAACCAGGCCGGCGTGATGATGCCGGACGTGAACGAGGACTTCGTCGCGATCGCGAAGGCTGAGGGCTGGTATTCGGATGCGCTGATGGAGCGGATCGCCAAGGAAGGTCGCGTCGACTTCCCGGAGGTGCCCCAGCAGTGGCAGAAGGTGTTCGTGACGGCGAACCAGATCGCGCCTGAGTGGCACATCAAGATGCAGGCGGCCTTCCAGGAGCACTGCGATTCGGCGATCTCGAAGACGACGAACTTCGCGCACACGGCAACGGTCGAGGACGTGCGCAAGATCTACGAGCTCGCGTACGACATGCATTGCAAGGGCGTGACGGTCTATCGCGACGGAAGCCGCGACAATCAGGTGCTGTCGACCGGCGCGACCGACAAGGCAAAGGAGGCCCGCGACGGCAGTGGTGCCCAGCGCCGCGAGGAGGATCGTGCGGCACTCGCGGACCTGCACAGCAGCCTTGCCGAAAAGGACGCCGAGATCGAGCGACTCAAGAAGCAGCTGTATGAAGTCGAAGCGGAAAATCTCCAGCGGCGTCAGAAGCGCTCACGTCCCGACCGTCTGCGCGGGACCACGATCCGCAAGGAGACCCCGCTGGGCGTGATGTTCGTGAACATCACGGAGGACGACCGAGGCCAACCGTTCGAGGTCTTCGTCACGCTTGGAAAGGCCGGCGGTTCTGCGATGGCCGACGTCGAGGCGATGGGCCGCTTGATGTCGCTTGCGTTGCGATCGGGTATTCCGATCATGGAAATCCACCGGCAGCTCCGCGGTATTTCGTCGGATCGCGCGGTCGGCCTCGGCCCGAACAAGGTGTTGTCCGTCCCGGATGCGATTGGGATCGCGATCGAGGAGTGGCATCGGGAGCGCGTCTCCGGCGTGCAGCAGGAGCTCATGCCGCCTTCGTCGGCCGGCGCTCCGCCGATGTCGGAGATGACGACGTCGATGACCCATCAGGTTCCGGCGTCGGTTCGAGCGAAGGGCGGAGCGGGCGCCGAGGCCGAATTGCAGTTCGGGTTAGCGAAGTCGGCGGAGACATTCATCGGCACTTGCCCGGACTGCGGCTCGCAGATGGAGTATGCGGAAGGTTGTGTGAAGTGCCACGTCTGCGGGTTCAGCGAGTGCGGATGAGGGCGCCGTTCACGTCCTGACACTTGGTCAACGGCGCCCATCGCCACATCTCGTCACAGCGCCTGAGCGTTCTTTGACGGCTCGCGCCACTGCGCGCGCGCCTCAGTCGTCGGCACGCCGTCGAACGTGAGCCACTGCTTGGTCGCATAATCGTAGAGCTGGCACGACCGGAACGTCCGCGACATCCCGCTGAACGTGAACGGCTCCGAGATCACGCGCTCTTCACCAAACCGCTCCTCGACCGCGCGTTGAGCATTCTCTAATTGATAGAGCGGGACGCGCGTGTCGACGTGATGCGCCGTGTGCTCCATGATGTTGTGGAGCAGCACCTCGATCCATCGCGGAAACACCACGTGCACGGTGCCCTCCACCTGCGATCGGAAGAAGCTCCACTCCGTTTCGTCGTCGTACCACACCACCCGCGGATGTGTGTGATGCTGAAACGTCGCGAACGCCATGAGCCAGGCGAACGTCAAGAACGGAAGCGCTCCGCCCACCAGGACATAGGCTACCGCACCGGCGGTCGTCGACACGTGCGCACGCGCCATGACGGCGAGCAACGTCCATTGCGCGACGACGAACACGATCACGAACCCGCGATCGAAGCCATACGTCCGGCGCTTGTCGATGTGCCGGCGGTGTTCGTCCTTCGGCATGATCTCGAGCGGCCACCAAATGGTCGCGAGATAGAGTGGCATCAATCCCGGCCACGACCGATACAGTCGCTCGAGCCGCTGCTGGAACGGTGTCAGCGCACGGAATTCGTCGACCGTCTTGGGGCAATAGACGGGATCCTTGCCGCGAAGATTCGTCCAGCCGTGATGCAGCGCGTTGTGCGAGTACTCCCACGCGGCGACCGGATGGAGGCTGGGCAAGAACGCGATGCGCGCGAGCCAGTTGTTGAGCGCGGAGCTCGGCGTGAGGCTGCCATGACACGCGTCGTGTCCGATGATGAACATCATCCCGGCAGTGAGTCCGGTCACGAGCGCCCATGCGATTCGCGCGACCCACGACGACGCCTGCGTCATGGCGGCAAAGGTGCCGACATATGCGGCGAGCGTGACGGTGAAATAGGTGAGGCCGAGCGGCATCGAGCGGTGGCGACTATCCGCCGGAAGAACCTCGCGGATCTCGCGCACGGTGGGTTGAAGAGCGGTCAGCATTTGCGCACCATGAGGTAGATGACGTTGGCGGGTGTGTCGCGGAAGATCGATCGCTCGGCGTCGGCTGGAAGCAGCGCTGCGAACGACGCCACGCTCGGCTCGTCGCGGTAGATCAGATTCCAATTCATGATGGCTTCCATGTAGCCGATATCGACGAGGCTCGGCGCGAAGTTCGCGGCGAGCAGCGTTCCCTCCGGCTTGAGGGCCGAGAACATTGCCGCCGTCAACTGTTGGGCGACGGCATCGTCGAGGTAGTCGTAGAGTCCCGCGGCGTAGATGAGATCGAAGCTGCCGAACGCCGTGGGGTCGATCAGGAATCGGCGGACGGATGCACGCACGGCGCGAACACGCTTCTCGATGAGCTCCTGGTTGACGACGTCGAGGCTCCGTTGATCCTGATCGACCGCAATGATCTCGTCGATCGCGCCCGACTGCACGGCTTCGCTCTGCTCCGCCTCGCGAAGGTGGCCGCACGCGAGGGCGAGAACGCGCGGATGCGTTCGCTCGCGTGCCACGCGATCGATCAGCGAGGCGAGAATCGATCGTCGCTCGCGGACGCTCTGACAACCCGGAGACGTTACGGCCCACGGATGGAGCTGGGCGCCCAGTGGTGAGAGCTCGCCCTCGTATGACCCATCCGCGTAGATGAGATCGAGCAGCGCCGCATCGCCCGGGTAGCCCCGCGGCTTCTCGTACGCGTGGCGTGTGAACGGATCCTCGAGCGCGTACGTCCGGAAAGGATGCGGTGTGATCAACTGGTCGATGACCGCCCGCCACTCGGCAGGCGTTCGCTCTCGGCGAATCTCGTCGAGCCTCGTGGCGACGGCCGGCATGCCGGTGATGTCGAGGCGCTGGAGTTGATCGGTCGTTTCGTCGAGCAGCTCGCGCAGCGCCTCGTCAGCTAGCGCGCGTTCTGGTTGCCGGGCTCTCGGGGCTTTGTGTCGGTTGGCAGTATGCATGGCCGGTGGCGTTAGTCGTGTGTCGTGCGACGGACGCCCTGTATCGCCTGCGACCCGCGAATGCTTTCACCGCGCGATGAGCCCGACTTTCGTGCGGCGCAGACCTCGATTTTCAGAGGGAAACTCACGCCTGTGGAACGTTCGTAGGACGCCCGAATCACGGGTCCGGCGCGATTGCTCCCCGCTCGTGGCACGTTGCGGGCAACGATGCTGCAACCGTCGATCTCGATACTCCGTGCGAGGCCAAGTCAATCCACGCCACGCCTATGAGATCGGAGGATGTCATGACCACGCAAGTCGAACTTCACGCCACGGATCGAGACGTCAGCGACGCCATTCAGTGTCTCCAGCACGCCGGAGAACGCGGCCATGAGCAGCTGTCTGACGAAGAGCGCCGCGCCGTCGAACTGCTCTACCGGTGCTACGTGGATGGTGCGCTGCGTGCAGCGCGCCGGCACGCTCGCTCGGACTCGGATGCGCGCGATGTCGTCCACGATGTCTTTCTGCGGCTGCCGTCGTTGCTTCGCCGCTATCGTCCGGGTGACTTCGGGGCGTGGCTGTCGCGCATTGTCATGCGCGCGGTCCAGACGAGCGATCGGCGCCGATGGCGCGAGGCGCCTTTGCAGATTGATCCTCGCACCGACGCAGAGGGATGCATCGAAACCACGTCGACCTACTCGGCCATGCAGGTCGTGTGTTCAACCTTGCTCGAGCGGCTACCGGACTCGTACCGGCGCGTCGTACAACTGCGCGTGTTCGACGGCTATTCTCATGACGATGTCGCGCGGCTCCTTGGGATTTCGGTCACCGCTTCCCAAGTGCGGTTCAGTCGCGCGTTGAAGCAGCTGCGTGACGCGGCTGACGCATCGTCGTTGTGCCGAGAGCTGCCCCTTGCATTCGACGCCATTGGTCTCTAAGTCGTGGCGCGAACCCTCGACGTGAATACCGTGATTGAGTTCTTCGTACTCGGCCGTATCGATCTTCAGGGTATCGACGCCGCTGCCGCGGCCGAGCTGCTCGGCCAGCCGCGACCCACGGCGCTCTTGGCCTATATGGCGATTCGTCCCAGCGATTTTCAGCGCCGCGATCGGCTCGCAACCCTGTTCTGGGCGGAGTCGGATCAAGCGCACGCCCGAGCGAATCTTCGAAAGCTGTTCTCCATGATCCGAAAGCTGCTCGGCGAAGAGATCTTCGAGAGTCGCGGCGACGAGGAGATTCGGTTGCTCGCCAATGCCGTCTACTGCGACGCTGCCGAATTCGAGCAGTGCGTGCGTGTGGGTCGAACGGCGCGCGCGCTGGAGATCTACCAAGGCCCTCTGATGCCCTCGTTCTCGGTCGGCGGGGCGCCAGGCTTCGAGGATTGGCTCGACCGCACCCGCAGGCAGCTTGCGCGGCTCGCAGTCGAGACGGCGCTCAAGGTCGCAGACCAATACATGGAAAACGCCGAGCGGACGCAGGCGAGCGACCTTGCGCACTTCATCGGCCAGCGCGAGCCTGACCTCGAGGACGAGCACCAGCTTCGCAAGCTGCTCAAGCTCCTCGACCGTATCGGCGATCGCGTGGGTGCGCTGACGATGTACGAGGACTTCAAGGATCGTCTGTGGCGAGACTACAAGGCGCAGCCGTCGCCAGAGACCAGGCAGTTGATCGACCGCATTCGAAACACCTAGCGCGCGGCACCACAAACACATAGGGCCGGAAGCGTCTCGCTCCCGGCCCTGCTTTGCTGCTCGCGTGGCGTCTAGGCGCGGCGACGACGCTTCATCGCCATTCCGCCGACTGCGAAGAGGCCGGTCGCCATGAGGGCGATCGATGCCGGCTCGGGCGTGACCGTCGGGGAGGCAACGTGATACATGATCTCTTGCTTGCTCGCGTCGGGGGCATCAGGCGCGCTGTGGTTGATGTCCGTCACGATGTAGTACTCTTTGTAGAAATCGGCCGTCTCGTTCTGCCCGACCGTGAGCGCTTGATTGATCCAGTACTGGGTCGAGTGAATGCCGGCAGTTGCATCGCCCGCGCTGCCAGGGCCCGCGACCAAGCCGCCGTACCAGGGATTCAGAAGCGGCGGATTGCCGATTGGATTGCCGTTCACACCGTCAAAGTAGTTCAAGCCGCTCGTGTAGTTGCCCATGATGTTCCACATGGCGGTTTGAATCGCGCCGGTCATGATCGCATCGGTGCTCGGGAAAGCCAGCGTGGCTTCCTGGGACATCAGGTAGGCCATCGCCTTGTATCCCGTCAAAACGCTCGCGACGACCGTTCCCGCCGCTGAGCCGCCGGTGGACGGGATGGTGAACAGGCCCGTGGTGTAATACGGGTTGCTCCCGAGGCGCGTGAATGCGTCGTACAGCGGTTCGTTCGCGATCAGGTCGCCCAGGTTCACCTGGTTCGCCTGAAACACTGTTCCAGCGCTAGCGTCGTGGAAGAAGTCGACGCAACTGAGACTGATTACTCCGGTGGTCGCACCAAGAGCGGTGGTTACCGTTCCACTGAACGGGCTCAGGCTATAGGCACTTCCGCCGGATACCGGAACGGGAGCCGTCGGATCACCCGGCGCGTTGTCCGATGTAACGTGGACCGTAACCGGCCAAGCCGGGTTGGGAGGAACGATCGACTGACCCCAAGCCGCTTGGGCCGAGGCAAGCGTGAGACCTGCGAGCGCAACGAGTCGGGCGCGATTCATTTTGTGGGGCTCAGCTGTGGTGGAGAGGTACCAGGCAGGGCCTCAAACCTGGGGAGCAGCCACCGCTAGAGCACGTTTTGGTCCGCTTTGTACGCCAGCACAGGATACGTCTGGGCATGCCTACACTATAGCTATAAGCCCTTTAACAACAAAAGCTTACTCTTTCGAGGCCCTCTTTGGCCGACGGACGAACTGTCGACAGTAGCTGTTGAGGCTGTGCAACAATCTGTGTCAGCCGCGTCACATCCGATTGGTGACGCAGATCACACGATTTGCCCCCATCGACCCTCGCTATCGCCAGGTCAACGCGACTCCAAGGTCCGCGAGCAGGGTATTCCGTGGGGACCCACTCGCTACGAACGCGTTCGCGAACACCCGCGCTCCATTGCTTCCGAATCCGAGAAAGTCGTAAACAAATCCCAATTGGCCGGCGCCGCCCGTTTGCACTGCGCCCCCGCCGAAATCGCCACGGCCATATCCGCCGCCAGCCTTGAGCGAAAACGGAGTTGCGGGGAGACGAACCGTCAACACGCCCGTCCCGAAGAGCGCATTCACTTTGGTTCGACGCCAGTAGTCCGCCTCCGCACCAAGCGTCACGAGCGGCGCCACCGGAAAGTCGACCGCAACCATACCGGCGAGCCCTGCCTGCTTGTCCGTATTCGAGTTTCCCGATCCGCCGATACGTCCCGCAACTCCTCCGCCGAGACCAATGCTGATCGACGGTCCAAGCGGTATCTGCGCTGCGCCGGCCGACGTGACAACCAACATCGCGATGAGTGAGGCAACCACTGGGCGCACGGGTTCTCCTTGGTGACGTTCACTTGAGGCTGACTTTGGCGTCGTCGCCAAAACATGAAATCAACGGCGCCGCGCAAGCGATGTGCCGACGTCGACAAAACAAAAAGAACAGACGAAGAACGGCGCGGTTACGCGACGCGCACATCGTGAGAACGGCCTCGTGGAAGATTAACCCCATGAGCGGCGTCTTTCTCAGTCATGTTTCGCCCGGCATCGACAGCGCAATCGCGCGGCGCGTGCACCGCGACCTCGAGCGGTCCGGCTTCACCGTGTGGCGATTCGAGCGAATGGCGAACGCTCACCCCGCCATCTGCGACGACGTCGCGCAGCGAATCGATCGCTGCGACGCGTTCATTCTCCTCGATAGCTCGCGAGCGCGACAGTCGACGCATGTCCGCGACGAGTGCCGCCGGATATCCGATCGCCGCGTGGAGTATCCGGCGTCGCCGCGTCTCATCGTTTGCTCGATCGAGCCACCCGGCCCGCGGCGCAATGAGAACCCTTTGATCGACGGCCTGCCGCGCGCGCGATCAATCGACCTTTTGCCGGAACACTACCACCGCGGCTTGTTCGACCTCTGTCGTGCGCTGGGCGCAGCATACGTCTCGAATTTCGCGCGGCCTCGTGATGCGGACTTCGTCGAGGAGCTCGGCGTCGCGCACCTCACCGCGGCCGATGCCGAGCGGTTGCGCGAGGCGTACGAGCGCTTTCGAACCGCCGCAGATGCCGGCCACGTCGCCGACGCCGAGGCAGCCGCAAAGATGCTGTGCCCTCGGCTCATGCAACTGGATCGTCCGCTCGTCACGCCGCTGCTCGCAATTGGCTCGTTCTACTACGAGCTTGGAGACGACGCAACCGCGGAGCGCGCGTTCACGGAGGCCGTCCGGATTGCACCCTCCGACCCGCGCGGCTGGAGCGGACTCGCCGCAGCGCGCGCATCGCGTGGTGCATACCAACCATCGTTCGACGCGTACAAGGTCGCCGTGCGCCTTTTGCGAGGCACGTCGAACCCGAAGCATCAACAGGGCCGAGCGCAGATCAGCATCGAAGCGGCCGCGGTCGCGGCGGCGCTCAACGACTCGGCAACGGCGATCGAGCTCTTGGACGCCGCCGAACGGGTGCAGCCTGCCACGGCCGCGGTCCTCGCGCTTCGCGGCCGCGTTCTTCGACGAGCCGGGGTCCTGCATGCGGCGTACGACACCCTGGAGGCCGCCCTCGTCGCGTCGTCGTACATGGTCGGAATGTCGGTCGACGTGTCGCTCGAGTTGGCCGAGTGCTGCGTGCAATTGGGAGACTTCGAGCGGGCAGAGGAAGTGCTCGTTCGCGCCCTCAAGCAGGACGATGCGAGCAGCCGAATCGAGCGGCGCTTGTGCGCGGTGCGCGCCACGATGTGTGCGAGATAGCACGAGATAGTAACTGAACGCTTTCTGGCACTGGTCGTGCTAAATGTGAGGGTCAGGGGGCGTTCGGAGGGCCGAATGCCGACGACGGGCTGAGGGGTGGATGGGACGTATGGGGCGGTGGCGCACGAGTGTCGGATGGCTGTTGGTGGCTCTCGCGCGCGCCGCGGCGGGGCAGGGGCCGCACGCGGTGCGAGAGCACGCGGTGCGAGAGGCGACCTATCCGACGCCGATACCCACGCGCTACATCGGCGACCGTTTCTTCGCGACGCCGGTAACCACACAAGGCGACACGCTGCTTCTGCTGATCGATACGGGCGGCGGCGGCGTGTGGGTGACCAAACCGGTGCTCGAGCGACTCGGCATCGCACCCAAATTCGCGGGGATGGCGCGGGGCGACTCTGCGTTCATCGGCGGAAAGTTTCCGACCTTTGCCGATGGCGCATCGATCCCCATTCCACTCGGTGTTCGCGACACGACGATCACCGGCTTCGGCACCGATTCCACGCGAAAGGCGATGGGCGGAGCGGACGGCATTCTCGGACACTCGTGGCTCGCGGGCCGAGTGTGGGTGTTCGACTACCCGCGGCGGACTTTAGCGTTCTATAAAGCCGCGCCGTCGCCGCGGCCGTTCGGTCTGCACACCATCCCGATGACGCTCAAGCAGCCGATGGTTCGCAACGATCCGCGAATTCAGGTCGCGATCGACGGCGACACGGTCGACGTGCTGTTGGATACAGGGGGCACCACCGACCTCACGCCCGACGCGATGAGCATCATGGGCGCCGGACCGCGGCTCCGCGCGTCGTCCTTTGCGGCTGCGCGGCTATGGAATCGCTGGCATGAGCGCCATCCGGCGTGGCGAGTCATTCCGTGCGGCGAGGCGTCGACGGGCGCAGATCTGATCGAGGTGCCGTCGATGAGCATCGGCGGATACACGGTCGGACCGGTGTGGTTTGCGAAGCGCCCGGATTCCGCCTACGACGGAATGATGTCGTCGTTGACCGACAAGCCGATTCTCGCGGCGGTCGGGGGCGCAGCGCTCAAGGACTTCCGAATCACGCTCGACTACCCGAATCAGCGCGCGACCTTCAAGCGTCGCACGAACGCGTCACGCTGACCGACCACGCGGCAAAAACGTCCCGAAAATTGATTGCGTTCCCACGCATTTGAATACGAATCGACGTGCAATGATTCGTATCACGTGCGTGCATCGGAATGTTCCACATGGTACGTTGCGTTCCCCTGAGTGTACGCGTCTCGATGACCACCGAAGGTGCAGTTAGACCGTTTCTTCCTAGTGGTATCCGGCCAAATCGTCCGCTCCCGGGTTGCGGTTGCAACGAGACGTTGCACCCGCAGGCGACGGAATGACCGATGTGTGACGATGCAACATTAGTGATTCAGAGTTTTCGGAAAAGGTGACCGGCACCACTGCAACAAACTGAGAAAGGTGCAACTATTGCCCAGCGACACAGTTCTGCGGTTTCGCAACCGGTTCTCGAGTGGCTCAGCACCGCTTGGCACATACCGGCGACTCAAACGCTGATTTGATCAGCAGGATTCGGTGGCTCGTGAAGTTGGCTTTGGTGCCCGTGGTCTTGACGATGTCATCGACGCGCGGATGGACTCGATGAGCAGCATCCCGCTTCGATTGTCGAACCCGGCGCTCACGGGCTATGTCCGCAGTCTGGATACCGCGGACATTCCGTTGTTCAGTGGTGTGGACAATCGGCTTGCTCGAATCGTAAATCGCGAGATGGTGCGGACGTATCGTCGGGGCGACGTGCTCTGTCACGAGGGCGACCCCGGTGGGCACATGTTCGCGATCCTTCGTGGTCGCGTCGCGGTGACGACGGGTGGAGAGAGTCTCGCGATGCTGAATCCCGGAGACCTCGTGGGTGAACAGGCCTTCGTCGACGATGCGCCGCGAAACGCGACCGTGACGGCGATCGGCAACGTCGAAGTGCTCGCGATTCCCCACGCCGTGGTCAACATTCTGATGTCCGATCGCGCATTCGTGAACAACCTGCTGCGGGCGCTGTCGCGCAAGATTTCCGAAGCGACGCGGCAGCGTGCGGCGCGATACCGCCACGAGAGTCTCCTCGTGAGCGAATTTCGCGCGCACCTGTCCGATGAAGTCGCCCAGCGGCTGTTGGACTCCGGTCGCGACTACGGTGCGCCACGCCGTTTGCCGGCGGTCATCCTCTTCTCGGACATTCGCAACTTCACGCCGACGTCCGCGCTGCTCGAGCCTGAAGAGGTTGCGTCGCAGCTGTCCGGCTACTTCGACGAGACGGTGGACATCATCCACTCGCACGGCGGCATGGTCGACAAGTTCATCGGCGACGCGGTCATGGCCGTGTGGGGATTCGTACCCGCGCCGCTCGAGGACATCGCGCTCCCGGCGTACCGCTGTGCGCAGGCGATGATCAACGCGGCAGCCGCTCGGACGTTCGCCGGGGCGCCCATCTCGATTGGCGTCGGGCTCAACGCCGGCGAAGTGTTCATGGGCAACGTGGGCGGACGCGGCAAGCGGCAGTTCACGGTGCTCGGCAATCCGGTCAACATCGCCGCGCGCTTCGAGGCAATTTCAAAAACGCTCAATGCCTCGCTGGCGGTGGGCGCGGCAGTGGCCAACGCGCTGCCGATCACCGATCGAGCCGAGATGCGCGTCCACAGCGACGTGCCGGTCAAAGGAGCACCCGCGCAGACGGTGTATACCTGGGCGCCGAGCGGCGTGACGGCCTGAGTTGTCCGGAGGGGTGCGCGACGATACACGTTGAGTTCACCCTCGCACGCGCCTAGTTTCGCAGCATCGACTTGTCAGACGAGGGTCGCCCCATGCGCTACACTCGCCCGCTGTTGATGCTGCTTCGCGCGCTCGTCGCGGTGCAGATCGTCATCGGACTTGGCTTTTGGCTCGGATACTGGCCCGGGCTGGTGAATCTTCACGTCGCGCTTGGGTCCGCGTACGTGTTCGTGTCGTGGATGCTCGCGGCGGTCGCGATCGCACAGCGGCGGGCAACGGGGCTCGCGGTTGGGGCGATCGTCCTCGGTGCCGCGATCGGCGCGTTCGGCATCGTGCAGCGGCAGCTCCTCGTCGGCGATCTACATTGGATCATTCGGCTGGTGCATCTCCTGCTCAGCGTTTCGGCAATGCCGATCGCCGAGCGGTTGGCGCGGATCGAGACGGCGGTGTGACCGTGATTCGGAGGAGGAGGATATGGGTTCATCCTGGCGGGTGGTCGAACGCTCGCATCTCGTTGGTGCGCTCGCGGTTCTAGCGGCGGGGAGACTGGCGATCGCGCAGAATCCCGCGACCGGCTCCAAGGCCGCGCCGAAGCCGGCGGACACCGAGGTGTGGACGCCGGTGCCAAAGGTCGTCACCCCCGGCCGGGCGAACGCGGATCCGCCGTCCGATGCCATCGTCCTGTTCGACGGCCGCGACGCGTCGGAGTGGGTTTCCGCCCGCGACCGCTCTCCGGCGGGGTGGAAGGTCGCCGACGGCGTGCTGACGGTGAACAAGGCCGCCGGCGACATCATGACGAAACGCTCATTCCAGAACTATCAACTGCACGTCGAGTGGCGCGTTCCCGAGAACATCACGGGCAGCGATCAAGCGCGGGGGAACAGCGGGGTCTACCTGGCGTGGCTTGGCAACGACGGCTACGAGCTCCAAGTGATGGACTCGTATCAGAACCCAACGTACGTGAACGGCCAGGCGGCAAGCGTGTACAAGCAGTATCCGCCGCTCGTGAACGCGATGCGGAAGCCGGGTGAATGGCAGACGTACGACGTCGTGTGGACTGCGCCGACGTTCAAGGCGGATGGGTCGTTGCAGACGCCGGGGTATGTGACGGCGTTTCACAACGGGCTGCTCGTCCAGAATCACGTCGCGTTGCGCGGCGTGACGAAGTATATCGGCCAGCCGACATACACGGCGCATGGCGCGGCGCCGATTCTTCTTCAAGCGCACGGCGATCCCAGTCCGCCGATCAGCTTCCGGAATATTTGGGTGAGGGAACTACCCTAGGCGCGCGAGAGTAGATTCGTTGCTTCGCGCGGGAGTGCGGCCAAGACCGCGGGGATGACGCGCTCGTTTCCAAATCCATACCGCGGTCTTCGCGGGCTACCGGCGGACGTGTGGGTCGTGGCGGTCACGACGCTCGTGAATCGCGCCGGCATGATGGCGCTGCCGTTCCTGGTCTTGTACTTGACCAAGCACCTCGGCGTATCGGCGTCGCTCGCCGGACTCTCGATCAGCGCGTACGGTGTCGGTGGCCTGGTAACCGCGCCGATTGCCGGCCGAGTGGCGGATCGCATCGGGCCGTTCGCGGTGTTGCGCGGGTCGTTGGTGCTCACGGGCATCGTGCTGCTCGTCATGCCATTGGTGAAGAGCTTTTCGCTCATTCTCGTGCTGACCTTCACGTGGGCGTTGGTTGCGGATGCCGCGCGTCCGGCGACGATGCTCGCGCTCACCGGCTCGACGCCACCGGAGCAGCGCAAAGCTGCCGTCGCGTTGAATCGGCTTGCCGTGAACCTCGGCATGAGCGTCGGGCCGGCGGTAGGGGGATTTCTCGCGCTGGTATCCTTTCCATTGCTGTTCGTGGTGGACGGACTCACGTCGCTCGCGGCGGCTTTGGTCTTGTCCGCGCTGCTCTGGTGGCGTCGCGACGCGATGCATGCGACGGAAAAAACGACGCCGCACGAGGCGGGCCATCGCCCTCGAGTGACGACGGGCCCATTGACCGACCACGCGGCCGTCATGTTTCTCGCGGCGGCGTTTCTCATGAACATGGTGTTCTCGCAACATCAGGGCGCGATGCCGCTCTATCTCGTTCGCGACCTCGGCTACCGCGAGTCGTTCTACGGCGGACTGTTCGTGTTGAACACGCTCATCATCGTCGCGATCGAGGTTCCACTCAACGTTGCGATGGCGCATTGGAACGCGCGCGTTGCGCTCGGGCTATCGACGTTCTTGGTGGCGGTGGGATTCGGTGCGCTCGGGTTGGTTGCGGCGCCGGTTCCGATTGCGATTACGGTAATCGTCTGGACGTTCGGTGAGATGATCTTTTTTCCGACGGCCGTTGCGTACGTGGCGGAGTTGGCGCCTGCGGGCCGCACGGGAGAGTACATGGGCGTGTTCAGCGGCGCGATCTCGCTCGCGTTGATCGTGGGTCCGTGGCTTGGCGCGCTGATGCTCGACCGCTACGGGGCGAGTGTGACCTGGAGCGCGGTGTTTGTGTGCGGCGTTGCGGGTTCAGCGATCTGCATGCTCTCGCGGCAGGGCGCGAGCGTGGTGCCGGCGATTCCGGAGCCTCAGGGCACGAGGCCGAAGTAGAGCGGGAACGGGCACGGGCCGCGGTCGACGGACATGAAGCGGCCATCGATGCGCGAGCTATCAGCAAGGGTTCCGAGGTAGGGCGGCGACCAGCCGTTATCGAATTTCATATAGCCGGTGATGGCGGCCTGCGAGCGCGACGCCGCGAGGCTCACCGTTCCATTCCCGGTGAGCGTTGCTCCGCCGCAGTCCAACGAGTTCAGCGACACGAAATACGTGCCGGATCCGGTCACGGAGTCTGGCGTCCATTTGAGTGTCATGGCGAGGACGATGCCGCCGGCGCGCGTCGACCAAGGCCCGTCGAGCGATCGTGTCGAGAGCTGGTTCGAGACATCGGTCGTCGATCTGGAGCACGCGGCTCCGACGAGAAGAACGCTTGCCGCCGCGCGGCGCAGGGTGCGTTGGTCCATACCCGCATAACCAACCGCGACGGCGTTCGGTCACCCGCGAGGAAAACGAAACGTTGCAGCGCATGACGTCAGTCCGGTGTGCACGTCTGACGCTGAGCGACGTCTCCTACGCGGCCGGGCGCTGATGTGGCGAACGAAGCGGTCGGCGGAGTTGCATCACCATAACCCGACGGATGAGGGAATCGTGAATAGGAAACTGCTATTGACGGCCGCGCTGAGCGCGGGCGCGCTGTCCAGTCCATCGATTGCTCGCGCACAGGCGCCGCGTGCTGCCGCCACCGCCGACGTGCCGGTCACGAAGGTCGTGCTGTATTCGTCGGGCGTCGGCTACTTCGAGCACGCGGGCACGGTGCATGGCACGAGCGCGACGGAGCTCCGGTTCAAGACCTCGCAGATCAACGACATCCTCAAGTCGATCATGTTGCAGGATCAGGACGGCGGCCGCGTCGGCGCGATCACGTATCCGTCGCAGGATCCGCTCGCGAAAACCCTCAAGAGCTTTCAGGTCGACATCACCCAGAACCCCAGCTTGGCCGACCTGCTGAATCAGCTTCGCGGCGCGAAGGTCACGGTGCAGGCCCAGGCGGAGCATGTGAGCGGCACCATCCTCGGCGTCGAAGTGCGACGGCGCGTGACGGACAAAGGCGAGTCGATCGCAACCTCGGTCCTCAACCTGCTGAGCGGGGCGATGATCCGCGGCGTCGATCTCGCAACGATCAGCAATCTCTCATTAGATGATCCTCAGCTTCAAGATGAGCTGACCAAAGCCTTGGCGGCGCTCGTTCAAGCGCGCGATCAGGACAAGAAACCGGTTACGATCAACTTCGCGGGGACGGGCGACCGCCGAGTGCGCATCGGGTACGTGGTCGAGACGCCGGTGTGGAAGACGAGCTATCGTCTGCTCCTGGACGATCAGAGTCGGTTTGCGAAGCTCCAGGGGTGGGCGATCGTCGAGAACCAGACCGAGAGCGATTGGAACGGCGTTTCGCTGTCGCTGGTGAGCGGGCGGCCGATCTCGTTCATGATGGATCTCTATCAACCGCTCTATTCGTCGCGACCGACGGTCGTTCCCGAGATGTTCGCGGGATTGCGGCCGCAGGTTTACGAAGGTGGCATCGACGCGAAGGCGGATCGCGTCGCCATGAACATGGCTGTGCCCCGAGCGCAGGAGGCTGCCGGGAGAGGGACGTCGGGGAGCGCAGTGGTACAGCCGCGGCGAATCGGGTACGACGCGAACGGCAATCCGATCGCGAATCAACTGCAGGAGGTCGTCGTGACGGGCGCGCAGGGTGAAAACCTCGACGCAATCGCGTCGGTCCAATCGTTGGCATCCGCAGCGAAGCTCGGCGAGCTGTTTCAGTACGGCATTGGGAATGTGACCCTCGCGCGGCAGAAATCCGCGATGCTGCCGATCATCACCGACAGCGTCGAAGTCGAGCGCGTGTCGATCTACAACGCGTCGACGCTCGCCACCAATCCGCTCAACGGTGTGCGTCTCATGAACACCACGGGGAAGCATCTTCTGCAAGGCCCCGTCACGGTCCTCGAGAAGGCGGGATACTCGGGTGACGCACGCATCGACAACTTGCCGCCAGGCCAGGAGCGGCTGTTGAGCTACGGCATCGACCTCGACGTGCTGGTCGACAACGGCAAGCGCGCGCAAACGTCGTCGCTGCTGACCGGCTCGATCGCGAAGGGTCTGCTCGTGGTGAGCCGCAAGCTCGTGTCGTCGCAGGAGTACGCCGCGAACAACAAGGGCAGCAAAGACAAGATGCTGATCATCGAGCATCCCATTCGGTTCGGGTGGAAGCTCGTGGCACCGGCGAAGCCGGCGGAGACGACACCGAACGTCTACCGATTCAAGGGGCTTGCCGCGGCGAACAAGGTCACGACGCTCACGGTCAACGAAGAGCTCGTGCAGTCGGAGACGATTCGCGTGCTCGACGTGCCCGTGATGCAACTTCTCCAATACAGCCGAGCGGGAGAGATTCCGGCGAACGTGCGTGAGGCGATCGGGAAGGCGATTCAGCTGAAACAAGGCGTACTCGACGTCGAGCAACAGATCGCCGCGCGCGCGCAGCGCATCAGCGAGATCACGCAGGAACAGAGCCGGCTTCGGGAGAACATGAAAACCGTCGCGCCCTCGACGCAGTACTCCGAGCGATTACTCGCCAAGCTCAACGAGCAGGAGTCGACGATCGAGAGCCTGCAGAAGGATCGCGATGCGCTCATGACTCGCCGCGACACCCTACGGAAAGAGCTCGAGGATTATCTCAACACCCTGACCATTGGATAGCGCAATCCAACGGCCGCGGCGGCACCGTCACTGCGAGGCCTTTGCCGCGGTGGGCTTCAGGGTTGGGTGAGTGAAGCGAAGGATCGGCACCAGGGTGTTGTAGTCGTCGGTCCAGAGGCGCAACCCTGGAATCGTGTCGATCGGCATCGAGCCCTGTCGAACGGCGGGAAGATTGAGAAAACGCTGATTGTCGCTCACCAGGACCCACAGTGCCGCAAAAGCGAGGCGCGCGTCATCCGGCGCATTGAGGATGAGGACCGATCCGAGTCCCGCCGCCGACGCCAGCTGTCGTACGACGGGCGCGAGGTCGAGAAAATTGTTCGATACATGGAAGGCGATGATGCCGCCGGGCGCGAGATGTCTTCGGTAAAGCGCGAGCGCCTCGGCGGTAATGAGATGCACCGGAATCGCGTCGCCCGAGAACGCATCGACGACGATCACGTTGTAATTCTGCGGCGGCTCGGTGGTCATGGAGATGCGTCCATCCCCGGTGACCACGTCGACCTTGGCGGGCGAGTTGCGCAGATACGTGAAGTACGTTCGCGCGAGCGGCTCGACCGCGGGATTGATCTCGTAGAACCGAATCGTGTCGCCGGGGCGGCCGTACGCGGCCATGGTCCCTGTTCCAAGGCCGATGACACCGACTCGCCGTGGCGCATTCCCGCAGCAATACGTCATCGCCAGACCGACGCCGCTCGTCGAGGAGTAGTACGTGATCGGTCGATTGTACACGTCCTCTCGGAACACCTGCTCGCCATGGTCAGTCGTGCCGTGAAAGAGGGCACGCGAGAAGACACGGAATTGGCCGTGGATTCTCGAGGTCTCGGCGACGGTCAGCGTCCCGTAGAAGTTTCGCACCGAGTCGAGTGCGTAGTCGCCGAACGTGTTGGCGAACAGCGTCACGGCGACGGTGACGAACGCGGCCAGCATGCCGGACGCGATGCGTACGGGCATGCCCCAACTCCAGGAGACGGCGACGCCAAGCAGCGTGGCGAACAGCAGCCCGACGGCGAGATCGTAATCGCCGGACAAGACGTACGGAGCAACGACGCCGACCATGATCGCGCCGAGCGACCCGCCGATCGCGATGCAGAGGTAGAACGCCGTCAATCGGTCGGCCGGTGGCCGTCGCCGGTGAAGCTCCGAATGAAAGAAGAGGCACGCGCCGAACAAGGCGACGGACGCCATGACGATGACCGCCCCCAGCGGCATCGTCGAGTCGAACGAGCCAGGCAGGAACACCGCGACCGCGACGCCGACTGCGCCGAGGATCGCCGTCGGCACCCGCGGGTGCCATCGCTCGGACCCGAACGCGACCGTGAACGTCAACAGATACAAGACGAGCGGCAACGTCCACAGGAGCGGAGCCGTGATGATGTGGTTCAGGTAGTTCGTGGTTGCGGACAGAAGAAATGATCCGCACGTCGCCAAAAGAATCCACCACATCGGCTCGGGGACGAACGACGCCGGCGACTCGATCGACGCTTCCTCGTCCAGGCCTTCCTCCGCAGGGGCCTTCAACATCACCAGGGGCGCGTCTTCACCGTGGAGCGGGAGCAAGGGGACGGTCCACGCGGAGCGAGCCAGCGCGGCGCACAGGACGCCCAGCACAAAGACGCCGGCGGCAAGCACGGTCGCCTGGTCGCGCAAGCCAAGACGCTCCTCGATGAGCCAAGGAAAGCTCACCAATCCGGCGAGCGATCCGAGGTTCGAGATCGAGAACAAGCGATAGGGATGCGGCGGCGCGGCGATTCCGCGCGACATCGCGTGGTGAAGCGACCGCGCATACCACGCTTGCAGCAGCGGGCTCGTGACCGACAACGTGACGAACGGCAGTCCGATCAACACCGCGAGCAGCCACAGGACGCTTCGCACCGGCGCATGGACGCTCGCGTGGAGGGTGACGCGCGCAGTCGCGATGAGCTGGATCAGCGAGAGGGCCAACATGACGAGGTAGGCCGTCGCTTGGCTTCGCGCGGAACCGCGCGTCACGAGCCAGTGCGCGACGAAGTAGCCGAGCAGCAAAGCGCACTGAAAGAAGACGAGGCACGTGGTCCAGACGGCGGCGCTTCCACCGAGCAACGGCAGCAGACGCTTGCCGGCGACCAGCTCCATCAAGAAGAGCAACGAGCTGCTGAGAAAAATCGAAAGGGCGTAGAGGGCGCGCGAGCCGAGGGTCATTGCGAGGTCGTGTCGTTATCGCGGAGCCGAAGAATCGGCAGCAAGCTGTTGTAGTCGTCGGTCCAAAGACGGAGCGCGTGCCGCAGCGTCTTGATCGGCTCACCTGCGGACTTCACCTCGTCGCGCTCGAGGAAGGCCTTGTTGTCGGTGACGAGCACCCAGTCCGAGCTGAAGACGTCGTGCGGCAGATCTTCGCTCGACGATATAAACACCATGCCCATGCCGGCTCGATTCGCGAGCTGCTGCACGACCGGTCCGAGATTGAGGTATCGGTTGGAGATGTGGAATGCGACGATGCCGCCCGGGGCGAGGTGACGGCGGTACAGGTCGAGCGCTTGTGTGGTGATGAGGTGGACGGGGATTGCGTCGCCGGAGAAGGCGTCGAGCACGATCACATCGTAATGTTGCGGCGCTTCGGTCGCCAACGACACGCGGGCATCGCCGTTGACGATCTCGATGTGCGCGGGCGAGTCGCGAAGGTGGGTGAAGATGTGGCGCGCGATGGGCTCGACGGCGGGATTGATGTCGTAGAACCGGATGACGTCGCCGGGTTTGCCGTACGCCGCCATGGTGCCGCTGCCCAACCCGATGACGCCGACGCGGCGTGGACGATCGTCGCAGCAGTAGTCCATGGCGAGACCGACACCGGAATTGTGCCCGTAGTAGGTCGACGGCACGTCGTGCAGATCCTGCCGAAACACCTCCTGGCCGTGCTCGATCACCCCGTGGTACAACGTCCGAACGATGGCGTGGCGATCACTGTCATCAACCTGCGTGACATTGAGCGTTCCATAAAAATTGCGGGTGCGAAACAGGTCGTTTTCGCGATCGGTCCGAATCTGGCCGACGCTGACGTAAATCATAAAGCCGGCGACGATCGCCCAAAAACCGCGCGTCACCCAGCCCCCGTCCCACGTCGGGGAAAG
>JADMIO011020047.1_pt1 | contig 25307 bp, 15 predicted proteins | sample 8958161 | NCBI WGS metagenome assembly JADMIO01 (sample SAMN16585339, study PRJNA669376) | soil metagenome | isolation source: Crop rotation soil | place: USA: Cullars Rotation, Alabama | collected 2011
AGGTAAGCGCTCGATCTGGTTCAACGGACGGCGCAAGAGCAAATCAACAGGCGCTACGGAAAACTATTGCAAAGTTCGGTATGAGAAATATCTTGCGACGGATTTCACTCGTATTGCTCAACCTGTCGCCGAATAAATCCTTCTATTTCGAGTGGCGGCAGCGTGTTCTGTAGCGTCATCGTCCTGCGGTGCTTTTACTGGATTCGCATCAACTCGACTGTTGAGCGACGTAGTCCTTTTATGACCGACGAAATTCAATTACCGGCAATTCAGGTGTTTCGTGGCGATTTCAAGCTTGCTCGTAGGTTTGCCTTGCGAATTCTCCACGCTCGCTGGCATACCAAGACGCGAACCGATCTAGTCGAGTTGACACATCATGCGTTCAATCTTTCTTTGGTTGTTACGTACGCGCGCCCATTCTTCAACAATCAGCACTTTAGCGGCGGACCTTCGTCGCTGAAACATTGTGTGACAACGGTGCTCCTCGATCCCAGCGACATCGCGCTTCACGATAAAGCATGCCGCCTGCGAAACACTGCGTACGCACACTCGGATGGTTCTTCTCATTTGGTTCCCGGCTGGGATTACAATCGCCCGGTCGTGGCACTAATGCAGTTTCCATTTCAACCGCTCGACGAATCCGAAACTCGTAGAATGTTGAAAATGACCAAGCGTTGGCTGGAATACTTAGAGCAAGAACGCTTGGCGCGAAGGGCGTCTCCTTCGCGACAGGCGCAGCAAATCGTCGGCCGCGAGCCGCGATAGCGTATTTCTCAAGGCGCAAGCCTGGGCGGCCGCCTAACAACGTGCGTATGTCATGAAAACAATTGATCCTCGCCAACTCAGAGAACAAGTCAACGCCGAAAACGATGGCAAGGTAGCGAAGTACGAAGCGTTGGTGGATGCACGCAAGGCTTGCAGAGTATGTACAGGGGTCATTAATGGCTCTTCAATCGAAAACGGTGTCTATGATTGCGATGAGATTGGTGCTTGGTCACAGTGGCAAGGAAACCTAAATGCCCAATTAGTGGTTGTTGGTCAGGATTGGGGTGATGTTGATTGGTTTCTGCGCGCAAAGGGATATCCGACGAGCACAAGCAAAACGAACATAACTCTCGTCGAATTGCTGCGAGCTGCTGGCTTGGCCATTAATCTTGCAAACAAAACAACTGGTAGAGGCCTCCTGTTTTTTACAAATGCGATTCTGTGCATGAAAGACGGTGGAGCGCAGGCACCAGTCAAACCGTCTTGGTTGCGAAACTGCGGTTCCCGCTTCCTGCGTCCAACGATCGAACTTGTGCGACCGAAAGTCGTTGTGTGCCTTGGCGCAAAAGCCTATGGCTCGGTTATGGTCGCTTACGAACTAACAGCTCGTCGCTTTAGAGAAGCGGTGGAATCGGGTGAGCCAGATGTTTTACCTGATCAAGTCTATGTATTCCCTGTATATCACTGCGGCGCTTACGTGCTGAACACACATCGAAAACTGCCAGCGCAGATCCAGGATTGGAAGCGGATCGGGAATTTTCTTGTCGAGCACGCGACGAATTGATCTGGCTCCGCTTTCAATGAAAAGACCATGAGCAAAGGCACCCAAGCGTTGATCCAATGCCCTCACTGCCTATCAGCATCAGAATACAACTGCTGGGTCTCCGCGAATGTGACCGTGAGCCCGCATTTAAGGCAAGAAGTCCTGTCGGAGTCCCTGTTCTGGAAAGAGTGCAAGAATTGTCATGAAGGTTTCAACGTTAATCACGATCTGCTTTACCACGATATGGAAAAGCAATTCTGTGTCTGGCTTAAGTATGAAAATGCCGCCGGCGAAATAGAATTCGAACCGGGCGCGGAGCGAGCGGGCCAAGTTTTTAACGGCTATTGGTTAAGGATCGTGTTTGACCGTGAAGAGTTGATCGAAAAGATCAAGATAGATCGGGACGGTTATGATGACATTTTTATCGAAACCATCAAACTGTTCCATTCATTAAAGAATGAAATCGATCTTGCGACACCCTTTTATTATGATCGTACAACGCAACGAAAGACCCGTAAGACTCTCGTATTTCTTAGCGAGCCGAAGGAAGCAGAATCTGTAGAACACACGCTGGACCTCAATGGTGTCAAAGGCGTGGTCGATTCTTACGTTCCCCAGATAAGTGCCGCATTAGAGTCAGATTGGCCACCGTGGATGTCGGTTACTCGGCGGGAGATTTTGCTAGCGATGGAAAGGTGCGGACTCGCATCTCGTATTGGCTCCGTTGAGCGAGAGGAGGGCCCATCGGCGGAGCTAATTGAAAAAGCTGAAATACTCGTGACGATGGCCACCTCTATAGCGATCGCGTCCTTGACCTCCGCTGAACAAAACCTGGAATTGCCAGAAACGATTACTGAGGATGTTGAGAATTGGAATTTCTTTGTAACTGTTGCCGGTGTCTTTGCCGCGTTGTACACACTTGGCAAGAAGGTGTCCGACCGCATATTCGAGACAGTTGGTATTACGGTATTCGAGAATCTCGCCGACTGGAATCCTCAAGGTTCTGGTGCGTTTGCTGACTGCCAACAGTTCGTTGAGAATTCGTTGAATTCCGCGCGAGACGAGCAGATTGAGCTTACTGCTGCCGACGCCATCGGAATGTGGCTCCTATGCAATCTATACGGACGCTTCCCGAGTCCCGAAGAATCCGCAGCAGCCCGACCCTTGGGTGGGTTCTTGCTGGATACGTTTGCAGAATGGTGGGTCGAAGGGAACTAGTGTTGAACCAGGGACGCCATGAACAAAGCCCAGGCAATTGCTCGCATGGTTAGAGTCGGCGCAGTGTCCGAGGTCGCCGCATCAAGTATTCACTTTGCGAACGTCAACTCTGCGAAGGAGGTCTGGTGGCTGGACATTCCATTGGCCAAGCTCGACACCGTTGGCAATTCAAAAATCGGACTGCTCCTTTACGATGATAGATCCGACCATCTCTACTATCTTGAGGTTCCGAAGACTTACCTGAAAGACAACCTGAACCGGTTGGTTCTGCGGTCTGCAAAGGGATGCATTAGCCTCGAATTGTCGACCGAAGCTCACAAACTGTTCCGCGATGTGCGACCGACCGGAGGTGGCGTAAACTTTGCTCAATTCCTGAAGGAACCAGACTAGTCAAAGAGTCAACCATGCCGTGAGAGATATTCACAATGTCGCCTGGACATTGTTGTTCTTTTCTTGGCCGCCTCAGTAATACTTCAGCAGCAAGCGTTCATTTCCTATGAGAATTGGTGAGACCTTCCCTGCATATTTCACAGGTGTCTCCCCGTGACGTGACATATCGAAGAGAAGAAACTGCCGCGGCGCTCCGCTGTCACAAAGTAGCGTTACACCGACGTTCGAATTGAATACGAGTGTCCCAGCGGGGGCAGTTTCAGCATCCGCCTCTTGTGCTAACAATTGAAATTCGCTTCGCCCCTCAATCGACTCGATCAGTGCTGCGATTTGTTCAAGACGCTCAAGCGTACTCTTCAAGATCGCGGAGTCGATTTCCTGCCAAGCAGGGAATCGCCTTTCGAGATCTTCTTCATCAGGTTCTCCGCAGTTCTCCTTAACCTTAGCGATGAATCTTGAAGCTACCAACTCCGGCGCTGCCACCGCAATTGAATCGGGAAATTCTTCATCATCTGCGATGTAATCGTAGTAGTGGACCATGTAAGCGCAAGACCAAATTACGCATGTCCTCAAGAACGCCAATCCCCTTTTCATTATGTCGCCGTCGGCACTATCCCATGCCGATTGAGGAATCTTGTCGAGGAAGCCGCCAAGCTTGCTGCCGGTCATTGCTCGACATACCCGCAGAACATAATCGGCGAAAAACCAGGGCTCAAGACATTCGATCTCTGTACCGTCCTCGGCAGTTGCGGTGCGGCCAGCTAAGAAAGCCGCAAGTTGCGCCATCCAAATCTGGCGCACGACTCCTCCGATAGGGATCGAGTCCAATTGCTCTCTGAATTCTAAAGCTCTTTCTATGGCAGATGCTGCGCGATTCAAACGCCGAGTTAACTTATCGACGGCGCGATCCCAGACCTCCCTTGGCAAGGCCGCCGTCTGAACACGCTCATCACCCGCGGCTGCGCCCTTCTTCTTATCGATCTGCCGTCGTTCGGCCTCTTCATCGAGACGAGAATCGTCTATTTGTTCTTCAGGATCCTCGATACGGTTCGCACCCACATGAGGTGTTAGGGGTTGGATCAAGCTTGCGAGAATATCTAAGTCGATACGGTCTCCCGACCAATGCTTGTCAGTAGTCTTCTCAGGCTTTCGATCTGTGTAGAAGAAATCGGCAGTCTTTTTTTCGGCAGGGCTTGCCTCACGATCGTCAGAACTCTTCGCACGTTCGGGACCTCGTGCGCCCGTGCGATACACTTCGAAGTCTTTGAATTGATCCAGCAGTTCAAACAGAATTGTGCCAAGAACCAATCCATCATGAATCGAAGCTACAGACGCGGAGACCTTTGAACTGACGCTTGTCTTGCCCCGAGGAACTGCAACTTCAGGCCAGGTAATACCAACGGCATTGCTGAGAGGTGAGCCACGTTTGTTAATTATCCATGCGAAGCGGATCGGCGTTTCGAAAAGAGCCGCCGGACCGAACCATCCCACCTCATCAAGGCGAAGCGGAATCGTATACTGTGGTTCGCCTCGATAGCGGTCTGAAAGGGCCAAATGCGCATCGGCAGGTAATCGACCGGCGATCAACGATAGCCGGAATTCGGTATCAATGTTCGCGACGGCCGTTAGGCGAAAAGGAAATTTGGAGTCGGTTGGTTCGTCTGACACCCATTGCTTATTTAGCAAGTCTTTGGAGATTGGCTTTGCTTTGGTGGATTTGTCCAGCCCCAGACGCTTTTCAATTTCACCGGTTTTGAGATTAGATAGGACCACGATTGCCTCAGTGTTGGTCGAACTGAGCGCTGGTTCAGACGCGTTGGCGGAACCAAACACGCAGGTCTGTCCCGATCGATATCCAAATATCATTAGCTTGGCGTGGGCTCGCACGTCACGCCTCTTTATCTTGTCTGCGGGATAAGGATCGACAAATGGATACCATGCGACTTGGCGATCAAGCTTCTTAACTTCAGCACCATCGATCTGTGCGGTATCTGGCTGCACGATACACTTGACGGGGTTCTTACTTAGTGCGGCAAGAGTACGAAGCCCAGAAAGCCTCCTGTCAAAAGAGGAGCTGCAGACAGTAAGGTCGTCGACTCTCTTAGTCGGCAAAAGACTATGGATTTGCTCAATTAGCGGTTCTGTCTGTGGTCCGCCAATCAATACCACACGACCATCCGCAACAGGTGGCATTGAAAGCCAGCTCGCGACGCGCTCGGCAGTGCGCAGTTGTCGGCGCACAGCGGTCGATGAATTAGTAGCCAGCTGAGTCGCAAAGCTGAACACCTGAGCGAACATCGGATGGGGACCGGCGTCTCGTTCAGCATCGAAATCAAACAAACCAAAAACCTCGGCATTTCGGATCAATCCGCCGACTGTCGCATTTCCTGAGCCAACTAGTGCTCGACCTTGACGCGGTCCAAGCAATAGGTAAATTTTCGGATGAAACGCCCCCCGTTGGTAAACCGGAGTAACCGAGTAATGTCTTCCGCTGTGGAAAGCTGTAACCTGAGACTCGATCTCCTGAACATATCTCCCGAAATCACAAAAGATAATCTGATTAGTTATACCCGCTCGATTTAGAATTCTCCTGACGAGACCATCATATAGAGCGAAATCGAGAATGTAAGTGAACGCAATACTAGTCTGGAAGTCTTTGCTCGAATGGCCCAAGAGTTCAATCATGTCAAGCATGGGCCACCTCCAGAATGTCTAGGATGTGGTGTCCTGCATCACTGAGTTCACGTGCGCCGTCAACGCGCGAGATGCAGTGAATATCTTCGAGTATCCGAAAGCCCTGACGTAGTCTTGGCGAGGTGAATGTCGGCTCCGGAAGTTCTTCTGCGATTAGCAGGAGTTTTCCTTCTTCGGGACGGTACTTGAAAGTTGAAACACCCTGACTCGCAAGTTTACGGGTGGCGACACGCAGATGACGAAATAAAATCCACTCCAAAATGAGCTCTTGAAGAAAATCCGCAGTGCTTTCACTCGATCTTCTTGCTAACCGGTCCAGCCAGCGTTTTAGTTGGACCTCATGCGCCTTGCTCATTTCCAATGCGGTGGGCACTGATTCAAAGGGATGAACACTCCAATTGCCCACATCAGTACCTAGTCGGCCAAGTACACGCACAACCAGTGCGGGAATTTGCTCTAAGGTCTTGGTTTTCACCGCTGTTTCTAACCGCAGAGCGAGGGCCCAAGTACTGGACTCGCCCCAAGGATTGTTCTCAGCCTCTTTGGGACGAAGGGCACAAGCCGCGACCCAGGCAGAGACATTCGAAGGGAGTGCGCGCAAGCGGGGAGACTCATCATTCGCGGGAACAGCCTCCATGGCCTGCTCCGTCAATATCGCCGCCAGTTCACGCGGCTCCATTGGCTCTTGGTCGAGCAAACTTAGTGCAGCAAAGAACAAACACTCTAGAGAGTAATTTAGGAGATCGTTTCTTTGATAAGCGCCCCAGGTTTCTACGACGGATGACAGTCCTGTTGATGGGCGCCAGGGCTTCCCATCTGGAAGAGCCTTAGTGATACATGCCCAGCGAAACTTAATGTCTGGTGACCCGCGCAATGCATCGCAATCGCGAACATAACGAAGCATCGAATGGAATGATGCTCGCCTCCACTTGAGTCGGTCAGGTTGTTCACCCTGGGATACATCCTCATCCAATCCGAAAAACACGCTGCGCAGCAAAGACTCCTCTTCACTCTCTTTCGCGATAGAATTTGGATGTAAGTCACCGCCAATGTTAGCCAGTTCACTCAGTTTCGCTTTTCCGTCTTGAGCGATCTGTTTGAGGCGTTCGAATGATTGGTCAGTTTCTAAGGTTCGCGCGATCTTCAAGCCCGCAAATGTCGACAGCCTTACTGCAGGAAAGACGTGGGCACCATGAGTTTGAATAAGTCCCAACTGCTTCAATGGATTCTTGTAATACTGACCAAAACCGCCCTCGGGATTCTGAAAGTAAGCTCCGTCTTTCGGCTTTCCGGAATCGTCAATTGCCGTGAACTCGCTAAAATCTATTGTTACCGACAGTGCTTGGCCCTTCATTAGTTCGCGCGCCTTCACAGCTCCGACTACTGAACTGCCCAAGTCCTGACCGAGTTCCAATTCATGGGCGAGGCACGCTACCGCATATCCAAAATCCAAAGGACGAAACCAATTCCGCCACGCTTCCTTGGTTCGCTCCGTGGGACCCTCCTGTGCATATCGATGGATAATCCAAGGATAGAACGAGTAGTAACGGGCTCGTTCGGTGACATTCGTCAATCCTGGAAGTAGTGCTTGGTACAGATTTACCGAAACGAGTTCGATTCCAAGGTGATCCAAGCCGTCAATCACTCTCCGATCTCGCTGAATCCAATCGATGTCAACTTGGGAGACAGATTTCTTCGCCATGTCAGCCAATAATCGCGAATTGTTTCCGCCTAATCAATGAGGAAGGTGCTGCGCACCTGAAAAATAGGGACACGCCACCCCCGATTTTCGGGGCTGTGGCGTCTACGTTTGTAGACGCCGCGTATACAATGTCTACTTGTTTCTAGACAGTGACTTAGCGGTTTTCGCGTAGACATTGTATACAAGCCTGTTAACGACCGTTAACGGTCCGGAGAAGACGAAATGAAGGAAAATAAAGAGATCAAAAAGACCCGAAACATCACTTTTCGTCTCACCGACGAGGAGTACCTCCAGGTTGAAAAGGCCGCTTCAGCCGGTGGTGACGATCCGAACAATTGGTGTCGGAGAGTTGCGATTGATAAGTCGAGCGAGCGCTTCGCCCTCAGTAAAAACGAGCACCTGTTGTATCAAGAGGTCGCCCTCATACGGTTCCTCATTGGGCATGGATTCAAACTCATGCTCGGACAAGAGGAGGCTACCAAAGCCGCTTGGGCGAAACTTACGGCACAAGCAGACCAGAAATCGGATCGAATAGTTGAAGAACTTTTGTCGCGAAGGGCGTAGCCTTGCCGCAACCGGGGGCGATCAACTTGCAGGCCAGGGTCTGAGGGAAGGACAATGCACGATAGGTTAGGTAACCCACAAAACGAAAACACAGACGAACGTGACAGAGTCTTTCGAAAACTCACAACGTTTACGTCCGTTGCACCGTTTTGACGACTTAGGAAAAACTGCCCGTAAGGTAGCTATGTCGAAAGAATTTTCAGGGGCACCGCAATTCGTAAAATACTTCGCGCCGCTGCTGGACGCGCTTCAAGAACTCGGGGGTTCTGGGCGCGTTGACGAGGTCCGCTCAGTTATTGCGAAGCGTCTAAATCTTTCAGAGGAAGAGCAATCCGAACAACTACCCAGCAAGACGCAGGCCCGCTTTGACAATCAAGTACACTGGGCGCGCTTCTATCTCTCTAAGCCTGGCTTGATAGGGTCATCGCAACGAGGAGTTTGGACGCTCACTGAAAAGGGTCGAGCGGCGTTGCCCCTGTCCGATGCAGACGCTCGCCGGATATTCCGCGATGTATCTGCCAACTTCACAAAAGCGAAGAAATCGTTAGAGCCTAGTGCAGGCGATCAAGCGCCGGTTCCTGAGGAGGACGGTGCGCTGGCTACTCAGACTTATCGCGAGGAACTCGCGGCCAGACTACTCGCATTATCTCCTGCCGGGTTTGAGCGGTTCTGCCAACGCCTTCTTAGAGAGTCCGGTTTTCAAGAGGTAACCGTGACTGGTCGATCAGGCGATGGCGGCATTGATGGTATCGGCATTCTGCAAGTTAATGTTTTGGTCAGCTTCAAAGTCCTGTTCCAATGCAAGCGATATTCTGGAGCGGTGACTGTGGCTCAGGTCCGCGACTTTCGCGGAGCAATGATGGGTCGCGCCGATAAGGGAATCATTCTTACGACCGGTTCGTTTACGGCGGACTCGCGGAAAGAGGCAGTGCGCGACGGTGTACCTCCAATTGAACTTGTCGACGGTGAAAAACTAGTTGACATGCTTGAGAAGCTCGAGTTGGGACTGAAGCCACGGACTATCTATGAGATTGACCCAAGTTTCTTCGATGGATTTGACTAATAAGCAGCCGAAGCTTGTTAACCCTAAACACTAACTGAAAACTCGTTAACCGAACCTGACACAGAATCGATGCCAACACTCAATTGGATGGGAAAAGAAGCGGTGAGGAATCACCACCACACCGTGCCGTTTCGCCTGTTGCGAGATGTTGGCGAAAGGTCTGTCGGCGATCCAGGCAGTGGGAATCTGATCGTCGAGGGAGATAACCTCATTGCGCTGAAAGCGCTGTTGCCGTACTACGCGGGACAAGTCAAATGCATCTATATCGATCCTCCTTACAACACCGGAAACGAAGGCTGGGTTTATAACGACAACGTTAACAGTCCGCTCATTAGTGAATGGCTGGGAAAGGCTGTGGGCAAGGAAGCCGAAGACCTGTCGCGTCACGATAAGTGGCTCTGCATGATGTATCCACGGTTGGCGCTGTTGCGTCAGTTCCTGCGACAGGATGGATCAATATTCATCAGTATTGATGACAATGAAGTGCAGTCGCTGCGCTTCATGATGGATGAGCTTTTTGGCAAGCAAAACTTCGTGGCAACCGTCCTTTGGCAAAAGGTCTACTCGCCAAAGAATTCGGCCAGACATTTTTCGGAGGACCATGACTACATTGTGGTCTATGCCTTAAACGCAGAGGTCTGGAAACCGAATCTTGTTCCCAGGAGCAGCGAACAGGATGCTGCATACAAGAATCGCGACAATGACCCGCGTGGTGTTTGGAAGACGAGCGACCTGTCGGCGCGGAATTTTTACAGCTTGGGAACCTATGAAATTGTTGGCCCCACTGGTCGCGTTATTCCGCACCCTCCGAAAGGAACATATTGGCGGGTCTCGAAAGAAAAGTTCTTGGAATTGGATGCTGACAAACGCATCTGGTGGGGTAAAGACGGTAATGCGATTCCACAAATCAAGCGCTTTCTGTCCGAGGTGAAGCAAGGGGTCGTTCCTCAAACGATGTGGTTTTACGATGACGTTGGCCACACGCAGGACGCGAAAAAGGAGTTGGTGTCCATTATGGACTTTGCCGACTCTCAGTCTGTCTTCATTACACCTAAGCCATCAACGCTAATTCAACGCGTTCTCCAAATCGCGACCAAGCCCGGAGACTTAATTCTGGACTCTTTTGCAGGAAGCGGAACAACCGGACACGCTGTCCTAGAATTGAACAAACAAGGATTGGTTGATCGACATTTTGTCTTAATTGAAATGGAACCGAGTATCGCTCGCGCTATTACCGCAGAGCGCGTTCGACGAGTTGTACAGGGCCATAAGAATGGAAAGGGTACCGAAGTCGAAGGCCTCGGTGGAGGGTTTCGATATTGCGAACTAGGCGAACCACTATTCGATGCTGAAGGGCACATTCGCGACAGTGTGTCGTATTCAGATCTGGCTCGCCATATCTATTTCACGGAAATGGGAGAGCCTCTGCCTCGCGAGCGAGTTAGCAAATCGCCGTTGCTTGGCGTGTGCAGAGGAGTAGCGGTCTACCTGCTTTTCAACGGTATCCTTGGAGACAAACGAGCCAACGGCGGGAACATTCTAACCCGCTCGATTCTTGCGAGTCTGCCAGGGTTTGATGGTCCTAAGATCATCTATGCGTCGGGGTGTTTAATCGGTAAAGAGAGACTACGGGCTGAGAGAGTCACGTTTCGGCAGACCCCATACGAAATAAGGATCGCATGATCGAACTCAAGGATTACCAAAATCGCGTCCTGGATTCGTTGCGCAGGTTTCTTAAACTCTGCTCGCAGACTGGAAACTCGGAAGCTTCTTTCCGGGAAGTCACAACCGATGAAGATACCGAGATATCGATTCCATATGAGCACGTCAATGTTGCAGGCTTAGCGGACCTCCCTTACGTATGCTTACGCGTTCCAACGGGCGGCGGCAAGACTTTGCTGGCCTGCCATGCGGCCGGGATAGCGATGAAGGAATTGCTTCACGCCGATCGATCTGTAGTGCTCTGGCTTGTTCCCAGTAACACAATTCTGGATCAGACCGCAGATGCTCTGCGTGATCCAAGACATCCTTATCGCCGAGCCTTGGAGTCGGAATGCGGAAACGTCGAAGTTTTGACAATTGAAGACGCGCTTCATCTGTCGCGCGCTTCCGTCGACGGTCAGACGGTAGTGATAGTGTCAACGATTCAGAGCTTTCGTGTCGAAGACAAAACCGGCAGGAGAGTCTATTCGGAAAACGACACGCTCCAAGAACATTTTGTTGGTGTTCCTGTTGATAGACTCGCTGAGTTGGACAAACGAGCCGATGGCAGTCCGATCAACTCCCTCGCGAACGCATTAAGGTTGCGCCGCCCAATTGTCATCGTGGATGAAGCTCACAACGCTCGCACCGATCTCTCGTTCACCACTCTCGCCAGCGTTTCACCAGCCTGCATCATTGAATTCACGGCGACACCAGCAACAAGAGAAAATCGGTCGAATGTTCTACATCGAGTTTCAGCCGCCGAGTTGAAGGCCGCGCAGATGATTAAGTTACCGTTGCGCGTGGTGACTCAGGCGATCGGACAAAAGGATCAGTTGCTAAGTGACGCTATAGCTCTGCGGGCTGATCTTGAAAGGCAGGCGATTAGTGAAGGCCAAACGACTAGAGAATATCTGCGACCCATCCTGCTGATTCAAGCGGAGCGCGTCGATGCCTGCGAACCATTACGCGACCGCATGGTTCAGGAATTCAACCTTGCCCGCGAAGAAATCAAAATTTCAACCGGCAAGCTCGATCAGTTAAAGAATATTGAAGATATCAGTGCGCCTGATTGTCCCGTTCGATTCATCATTACCGTGGAGAAGTTGCGGGAGGGTTGGGATTGTCCGTTCGCGTATGCTTTGTGCAGTTTGAAAGAAACGCGCTCCCCGACAGCTATTGAGCAGATCGTGGGACGCGTTCTGCGGCTTCCGCATGCGAAGTTTAAGAAGAACGAACGACTTAACTGCGCCTACATTTTCTCGGTGTCGGATTCGATCAACGAGGTGTTGGCAGAATTGCGTGACGCCTTGCAGGGTAATGGCTTCACTAAGGCCGAAGCTCAACGCATAATCTTACCGGTCCCGCAGAGACTCCCTCTCAGCGTTCAGCCTCAAACAATTGAGCTTGATCCGACCACGGAGGTTGACGCAGTGCTAGCCGAAGCGCAGGCGATTGACCTAACCGGAAAAGTTGCCTTTAGCTCTAAAGGAACCCTAACGATCCTTGTGCCCCTTACGAACGAAGAGGAAGAAAAGGTTAAGAGATGGGCCAGGACTCCTGAGGCTCAAGAGAAGATTGTCGAAACCGTTGAGCTTGTCAGACAAGTTGAAGCCGCTTTCGGCGACGGAAGACCACGAACAGCATCGCCGTTTGAATTGAGCATGGAGTTCTTTGTGCCGCTCTTATCAGTGCGCGAGCATCAGACGCTTTTACCGTTCGACAGCACTACTCTGCTTGAGCACCAGTGGAAGTTAAGCGAAAAGGACGCTTCGCTTGAGAACTACGATCCTGCAGAACGACCAACTGGCAGATCGGGAGTTCTTGATGTCAGCGTAAAAGGCGAAGTTGAGACGAATGTTCTGCAGCAAGCACCGGATTTCATTAAGACTCTTCACCAGCAGGTCTTGAATTATGGAATACCAGGCGACTGGTCGCTCAATGACTTGGTGATTTTTCTGGACAATGAGATCGACCATCCTGACATCACGTCCGCTGAGTCGCGGAAGTTCATTCAAAGAGCGGTGCGGGGACTAATGAGCAACTTCGGCCTGGAGGAAGTCAACACTCTGGCGATGGATCGATTTAGATTGCGCGACGCGATTGAAGCTCGAATCGATGAACATCGAAAAGCCGAGCGACAAGCAGTGTTCCAATCGCTGCTATTGCCAAGTTCCTCGCTGACTGTTGATTCCTCGCGAGGAATCGACTTTCGGACTTCGATGTACGAACCGAGTTGGTTGTACAGAGGCTCATTCAAATTCGAGAAGCACTATTTCACCGAGAAGCCTGGTGAATTGCCTGACAACGTTGAAGGTGATTGTGCTCAGTTTATTGATGGGTTGCCCGAGGTGAAATATTGGGTCCGGAATCTGTCGAAGAAACTAAGTTCATTCCGTTTGCAAACATCAAAGGACTGGTTCTATCCAGATTTTGTTTGCAAGCTGGTCGATGGACGGATACTGGTAGTCGAGTACAAAGGCGAACACCTCTACACCGACGCGGAAGAAAAGCGACTCGCGGGCCAAGCCTGGGAATCCCGAAGCCACGGTAGATGCCTCTTCATCATGATCACGCGTCGCGACTTTGCAGACATCACCACAAAAATCCGAAAGGGTCAGCCCCGGCCGGACGATTTCAAGCTTGTCGGATAAGCGACGTAGAGTTCGAGCGACAATCAGTCACTATCCAACGGTAATGCGGATTCACGACTAGGCTGAAAACTATTGGGGGTTTGGCTGGTAGAAGGGTGCTAGCGGGCACCCGCTGCCGCCATTGTCACATGCAAAAAGTGAGCGGTCAAGCTTTTGCTGGTCGCTTCTGGCTCGCTGACGGCCGGTCAAAAAACTGGCATTTGTCAGCGATAGGAGCAAGCAAGACGAAGCGAGGGAATTAGGTTCCATGTGAGTCACGGGCTAGGTGTTGTCTTTTGCAAACACAGTTGTATTTCACAACCTGATCCGCCAACGATTAGCCCGGCGGATACGCGGGCGATAGAGCACCGTCGACGCCCGCCCAGATTCAACAAAATGTCTAATCTGATTCGTCATTTCGTTACATGGGATCTGATGCTTTTTGGATAATCCGGTGCTCCGATTAGCATCACCATTCTGCGAATCCTGCCTGGCCATAAGTGTCGCCGTTTGTAACTTTCTTGTCGCAATTTGCGACGCGATTTTCAGATTTTCAGGTATCTTAAAGATGCTCGTAGACCTCACTGTTCGCAATATACGTACAGATCGATAGTCACGATTTACATACAGGTGGTCTCGCTGGAACTGGCATTGCGAGCAGGACTGAGAGTGCCACCTTTTGGAGGCAGGGTGCCTCCGTTTTGGCACCACTTTCTTTATCGAGATGTGGTCACCATGGTCACAAACGGGGTGTGACCGTGAACACCCACCCTCCCGCTGTCCCCGGCTTTTGTTGACCTTTTATCAACAGATGAAAGTTAGAGCCAGCGTAAAAACTCTTCTTGTCCCCACGCTCCCTTTGCTTCAATCACGGTCCCGGAAGGTGATTTCAATGCCGATCTGTGGACACCATTGACAATCGCCGTGGACGTTTCTTTACGGTCTTTTACGGTCGAACAATCAGACGAATCAATCTCGGCTGCGGGTCAAAAGATCGACAACGAAAACTAGGCTCTAAGTGCATTGCAAGCAAAACCCGTTTTGCAGGGCAACCATCGATCCACACGGTGGCACATGTTTTGTAAAGACGGTTCTCCGCAAACGAAGAAAGAGACGAGGTTTCGAAGACGATTGGACAGGATGTTAAGGAACATGAAGAGGCGAACTCAGCTTGAACCAAGCCGGTCGTCGCTTCGGAATTTCTGATCGTTTCTCGTCTCTCAACAAGGAAGTCGGAGAGCCGCTAGCCATTCAGAGCGTTTGGTACAGATGCCTTCGGTCTGATCACGTCTAACCCCCTCCGTCACAATTTGAAACTTAAAGATTCCGCCTATTCGCGGGAAGGGAGAACTACACCGTGAAAACGACTCTCGGATTTATGACTGAAGAAGGCCGCACGAGAAGAAAGAATGCGGCGCGAAGAATCTGTGTCTATGCAACCCTGATGTTTCTCATTGCTGGCGCTGCCGGCTACGTGATTCATCGTTACTGGATTAGCCCTCAACTGACTCCGCTTCAGCGCGTCTATTTCAAGCAGTATTTGAAGAGCACGTACCGCAGTTACTTGCCGAATGCGAAGTCGCACTACACAACGTTATCGGCAATTCTGATCGATCCCAACGGCAAAGAGGTAAAGTCAGTCGCCGTCGATCCAATGGTTGAGCCCGTGTTGGATCAGAATGGGCGAATTGAGTTCGACGCTCGTCACTATCCAAAGTTCAGAACTACAGATGGCGTACCAGCCAAGAAACTTTTCTGGGAAGAAAAGATTGCTTTCGATAAAGACGCTTACGACTGGCTGCAGACGACCATCTACGACGACCAAAGCATTCCGGCTATGTGGCGTCCCGCTTGGTTGGGCGCGATCGTAATTTTCATTACTGGACTTGTAGCCCTGACAGGTCTCGATATCTTCGCTCAGCAGCGTTACTTGAAAGGCCAGCCGCTCCGAGGAACTCGTGAGCTACTAGTTAAAGCTTATCAGCGGGAACACCGCACACATCTGGGTTACGGACTCGCAGTCGTTCAAGGCAAACGAGGCCGCCGCGAGCTAACTGTACCGCTCAAGGAAGAGAATGAAGGGCTGTTACTCCTGGGCGATCCCGGCACAGGAAAGAGCCAGGTTATCCACCAACTCTTAGACCGGATCGCTGAACGTAATCCCGGCGAAGGAGTCATTTGCTATGACCCGGCCGGCGAGTTCGTCGCAGCCCACTTCAATCCAGAGACTGACATTGTTCTGAATCCTCTGGATGCTCGCTGTCCTTTTTGGACGCCCGGATATGACATTCCCAACCCAGACGATCAAACCAACGGACCGCAACGGCAATTCATGGCCGAAAGCTTCTTTCCTTTTCCCGATCATCTGAGCCCAAACACACAGTTCTTTGTGAAAGGCGCACGCAGCATCTTCGCGCGAATGTTGGCCTTCAATCCGACGCCGGAGCGATTAGTTGAAATGCTGACTGACGAAGAACTTATCGACTACTGCGTCGCGGGAACCGAACACGCTCATCTTATAGGCCGAGACGCCAAGGGACAAAGAGGTGGTGTGCTGGCGACGCTGTCAGAGGTAGGAGAGTCCTTCAAGCTGTTACCACCTACGAAAGACAGTCCGAAGAACTGGTTGAGCTTCTACAAGTGGTCACGACGACGCGAGGGTTGCATCTTCATCACTTCGACGCATAGTACCCGAGAGCCATTGCGCCGCTTACATGCGGCTTGGATCAACATCCTCTTAGCCAATTTGCTCAGTGAGACTTACAGCGTTGCCAGAAATCGTACTTGCTGGATGCTGATTGACGAAGTCCATTCGCTGAAGCACCTGCCGATTCTGAAGACCACTCTGGTTGAGGCGCGCAAGTACGGAGTCAAGGTGGTGCTCGGAACCCAGAACAAAGCGCAGTTCGAAGAACATTACGGACGTAGCGCGGCGACAATGCTCGCATCCTCACATACCAAGATTCTCTTTCGTTGCAACGAGCCGGAGACTGCGCGCTGGGTCTCCGAAATGATTGGCGAAGAAGAAAAGGAACGGCCAAGGATCGGCACCACGGCGACAGTCCAAGCAAACGGTAGAGATTCCATCAACTACTCAACATTCACCGAACGTCGATCGGTTGTTAGCAAGGAGCAGATCATGGCTTTGCCGAATCTGCACGGCTACTGGAAGTATGCCGACTCAGTAGTCCCGTTTGAGATCGAGCCTGTAGATCGTCCTCAGATTGCGCCTTCATTCATTCCGCGACCTCCCAATACAGCTGTTCAGAAAGAACTCAAACAACAGGCGCTCAAGTTAGTTGGAAGTAGTTCGACTGCGAATGCAAACGGAAATGGAATTGGCAAACGCGCGACGGAGATCACTTCCGAAATGATCGACGATATCGATACCGGCTTCTGAGGTGCGGCCATGATGACGATGAGCAATGCGCTATCAGCGGGCCAGGCCGAGACCTATTACCAGCAGGACTACGCCAACAAGAAGGAGAACTACTACAGCGAACGCGGTGAGGTAAACGGTAATTGGATAGGCCAGTTGGCCGAAGAGTGGGATCTGACCGGCGAAGTAAGCAGTGAGCAGTATGAAAGGCTTGTCGCCGGTCAGGACCCACATACGGGCGAGCAACTGATTCGCTTTGTGCCTTCCCGTGAGGCGGTGAACAACTACGGCGAAGAGATCACGACAAGTGAGCATCGAGCGGGTTGGGATGCCACCTTTAGCGCGCCCAAGTCAGTTTCGCTGGCCGCGCTCGTTGGCGACGACGAACGAGTGAGAGTCGCGCATCGAGAGAGCGTGGAGAAGGCTCTGGAAGTATTCGAGTCCTATATCCAAGCACGAGGCGGCGGAAACAAACCAGCGATCACGACCGGCAAGATGATCGCTGCCCAGTTCGAACATACGGCGGCGCGGCCAGACCATGAGACGGGTTATGCCGCGCCGCAGCTTCACACGCATGTCGTGATCATGAACATGACCAAGACAGAACAAGGTGAGATCAGATCGGTTCAGCCGCTTGAGCTATATCGAACTCAGCAGTATGCGACCGCAATTTACCGGACGCACCTTGCAGAGAAACTACAAGGTCTTGGCTATCAGATTGAAGTTGACCAACGAACGGGCGCGCCTGAGATCAAAGGCTTCAGCAAAGAGTATTTGCGAGAAGCCAGTCCAAGAAGGGGGGAAGTAAAGAAAGAAGCTCAGGAAATGAAAGAGCGGCTTGAGCAGGAAGGCGCGGTTGTGAAGGAGGGTGCGGGACTCAATCAAGCAGCTGCGCGAACGAATCGACTCAGCAAGCGATATGACCATGGACAGATGAGAGAGCGGGCGCTTGAAATGGATGCTCGTTATGACAACCAGGCCAAACGAACTGTTCGGGAAGCTATCGAACGCGGCGGTTTGCATCTCTCTCAGGAAGAGATCACGAAACGGGCGCAGGAAGCGGTCACGTTTGCTCGTGACAATGCGACAGAGCGCGAGGCAGTTACTGATATGCGGAAGGTAATGGCCGACGCGCTGCGGCGTAACATTGGATTAACGACATACGAAGCAGTCGCGACCGAACTTCACGGACGAATCGAGCGCGGCGAGTTCGTTGAGATCATTCGCGAGCGTAAGCCGCGAGAAGCAACCACGCAGCGAATGTTGGAAATGGAGAAGTCCAACATTCAAACCATGCTGGACGGTCAAGGACGACACCACCCGATCCTTGGCAATGATGCGAGGCAAACAGTTGACGCTATTGCCGAGAGACAACAACTCAAATTGAATGACAACCAACGCGCAGCCGTTGAGCAGATACTCATCAGTCGCGATCAGGTTATCGGGCTGCAAGGGGGTGCGGGAACGGGCAAGACAACAGCCTTATCGGTCCTGAGAGACGCAGCCGAGAAAGAAGGATACGAAGTGCGCGGCTTTGCGCCGACTACCCGCGCGACCAAGCAGCTCGCAGAAAGCGGCATCCAGTCCGAGACGCTACAGAAGTTCATCCGCCGGCGACACGAAGCGCCCGCCACTCACAATCGGCTTTTCGTCTTGGATGAAAGCTCACTCGCAAGCACCCGGAACCTTCACAAGTTCTTCGCGCGCCTTGAAGCCCACGACAAGGTGCTACTCGTTGGCGACAGCCGACAGCATCAAGCCGTCGAAGCAGGAACACCGTTCGAGCAATTCCAAAAGCACGGAATGACGACGGTCAAACTCAGCGAGATAGTCCGCCAGCGCAAGCCTGAATTGAAGCGCACCGTCGAAAGACTCTCACTCAGAGAAATGCGGGAAGCGATCGACAGCCTAGAACAGCAGGGCCGAATCAAAGAAATAAGTGACACCAGCAAAAGATTGAAAGTGATAGCCGCTGTCTATTGCCGCAGTCCGGAGAACTCACTGGTCGTTTCACCACGCAATCGAGAGCGCGTCAAACTCAACTCGCTTATTCATAAAAGGCTACAGCGTGACGGCAAAGTCAGCCGAGACGATCACCAAATGACAGTCTATGTGAATCGTCAGGATATGACCGGCACCGAAAGAACCTTTGCGAACGCGTATGTGCCGGGCGAAGACATTATCCGATACAACCGAGCCAGCAGGGTCTATGGCGTTGAAGTTGGCGACTATGCCCTCGTGACGGCGAAGAAGCACAAAGAGAATGAGATCACGGTTCATCTCGAAAGTGGCCGTGAACTCACTTACAACCCGCAGCGACTTTCCGGCGTGAGCGTCTATCGCGAGGCCGAACGTAACTTCGCGGAAGGTGACCGGATTCAATTTCGAGCGCCTTTCACCGAAAAGCGAATCGCCAATGGCGAACTAGCAACCATCACCAAGATCGGCGACGAAGAACTCACGGTGAAGCTCGACGGCGGACGAGAAGTCAGCTTCGAGAAGGATCATTTTCGTCATATCGATCATGGTTACGCCGTGACCAGCCATTCGTCACAGGGAACGACCGTTGATCGTGTCCTTATCAACGCCGACACGAGCGAATCGCGAGTCTTGCTGAATGACCGCATGGGGTACGTCGCAGTTTCACGCGCCCGAGAAGACGCAATCATTTACACGAACTCAATCGAGGAATTACGGGGAGCGTTGGACCGCCGAGTCGATAAGGAGATGGCCGTCGAAGCGGTGCATCAAGCCGACCAGCACAAACAGGATTTGAAAGACGAACAGAACCCATATGACGGTGAGAACCGAAAATCATTGCAAGTAGACCAAGGATACGCACAAGACATGACCGATCAATCAAACATCAATCGAGCGGCTGAACCGATTGAAGTCGAGGAAATGGAATTCGAGTTCAGCATGAACGATTGAGGTTTAGGGGGGAGAACAATGAGTACAAGTCTGCAGTCTATGACACCGCTACCACGTCCGCAGCTCTTGAAAGTCAACGATGTTGCGCAGTTATTGAACGTCAAACCTAGAACTATCTACGAGATGGTTGCGCAGCATCGTATTCCTTATCGTAAGCCGCCAGGTACGAACATTCTGCGCTTCGATCTCGAAGAGATCATGGCTTGGACGCGCGGCCAAAAATGACATGACTTGAATCCTCGATGCTGCTACCATGCGGACGTTCTCGCTTGGTGGCTGCAACCTCAAGGAGAACAGATGTCGGTTCTAAAAAGAGGTAAGAAAGGCACGCACTGGCATTACAGCTTCCGAGTGCGTGGCGTGCGCTACCGAGGAGCAATTCCCGAAGCGCACACGAAGTGGGAAGCAGTACAAGCGGAAAGTAAGATCAAGCAGGAGATCTTTGAAGGTCGCTTTGGTCAGTTAGATTTAGGCAGCGAGAAATTGGGCGAGTTCATCGAGAAGATTTTTCTGCCTTGGTCCAAAGCAAACAAGCGCTCGTGGAAACATGACGAATTCCGGTGTCAGACCATCCGCGAGTATTTCGGAGGCAAAACCTTTCGCGAGATTTCGCCTCTATTGGTTGAAAAATTCAAGCGTGAGCGACGCGAATCGACCACGTCACGATCTACGGTTCGTAGCCCAGCTTCAGTCAATCACGAACTGAATGTATTGAGTAAAATCTTTAACATCGCGATTGACTATGGAGTGACGGATACTAATCCATGCAGGAAAGTAAAGAAGTACGTGTTGGACAACAAACGCTATCGCTACTTGTTACCGGAAGAGGAGCCAGTGCTGATCGCCGCGCTTAGCGGGCGACGAGCACATCTAAAGCCGATGGTAAAGATAGCGATCGGAACCGGAATGAGACAGGGTGAACAACTGAATCTTACCTGGGACCGAGTGGACTTCTCTCGTGGAGTTCTGATCGTAACGAAGACCAAGAGTGGTAAGGATCGAGAGATTCCGATGAACCCTGAAGTCTTCGATATCTTCAGAACATTGCGCGAGAAATCGACTGGCAAAGGATATGTGTTCGTAAGTGCTAAGACAGGCACACGTATCAAAGAGGTCAAGACTGGTTTTGTAGCCGCTTTGAAGGAAGCAAAGATAGAAGGATTAGTTTGGCACGACCTGAGGGCCACCTTCGGAACGCGATTAGGCGAAGCTGGTTTTGACGCCTTTACAATTGCCGCGCTGATGGGACATTCTGATATTCACACGACAGCTCGCTATGTACGTGCGACAGAGAGAAACAAACGCGAGGCAGTAAAGGCCGCAATGCTTAGTTCCCAAACAGTTGTCCACAAATTGGCCACACGCCCAATTCAGCGAGCTGCGAGTGCCTTGTAAGTAATTGATTCTAAAAGCACGGCGGGGTAGCTCAGATGGTTAGAGCGTGGGATTCATAACCCCAAGGTCGGCGGTTCGATCCCGCCCCCCGCTACCAAGTTTCTTTTTTTTCATCAAAGCATCATTGCTCTCTTCACCGCAGTCACGGGCAAACGAAATCCTCTTTCCTCAGACTGCTCGGTAGAAAATTCATCAGAAAGTTTTCATTGCAGTCTTAAGACGGCTCCGGATGGCGCAAGCGGCCATCGCGATTGTTTACCGCCCCGATTTCGGGCACAATTGAAATTCCCTGGTCTCCCCGCTGAGTCCGACCATGAGCATAAAGGTTACTCCTTCAGTGTTGGTCTGTGTGCTGCTCTTGTCGCTGCGCGTCGCGGCGCAGACTCAAACTCCTAAGCCTTCGCCAGAGCCCAGCCCGGATGTTATTCGCGTCAATACCGAATTAGTGCAGACCGATGTGATGGTCTTTGATAAGAACAAGGCGTTTGTCGGCGGTCTGAAAAGCGATCAATTCGAGCTGGCGGTTGACGGCAAAACGCAGCCGATTACTTTTTTTGATCAGGTCAAGACCGGCAGCTCGCGGGAAGCCCAAATGCATGTGAATGTTGAATCAGCCACGCCTGATTCGACTAAAACCGTGGGGACTGAGCGTCCGCGTACGATCGTCTTCTTCCTCGACGATCTTCATCTCGCGCCCAGCAGTCTGGAACGCAGCCGCAAAATGCTGCAGCAGTTCATCGACAACGAGATGAACGAAAACGATCGGGTGGTAATCGCTTCGAGCAGCGGGGACTTGGGTTTCCTGCAACAGTTCACCGACAACAAGTCCATGCTGCGCGCTGCCGCTCAGCGTCTGACACATCATCCGTACAAAGTGGGAGACATGACCGACATGACAACTCCCATGACCGAATACATGGCGCTGACGATCGAGCGTAAGGACGATCCCGGCGCGCTCGCATTCTATATCGACAGGTGCATGCAAGAGGGTGGCGTGTTGATTAATCGCAAGGAGAATTGTGAGGTGCAGATACATAGCCGCGCCCGATTGATCCTGCTGCAGGCGTCGTCGGTAATTTTGAATACCTACGCGGCGCTGGAAAGCTTGATGCGATCGGCGGCGATGTATCCCGGCCGCAAACTGGTGTTCTTCATCTCGGACGGCTTTCTGTTGGATACGGGACCGCGAAACTCCGACCCGCGCCAGAAACTGAGTGAGATTACCGATGCCGCCTTGCGCGCCGGCGTGGTCATTTACACGATCGACGCGCGCGGTCTGTTTTCCGGCCAGCTGGATGCGACTAATAACGTGCCGTTTGACAGGCAGAACCGGCTCGAGAGTGTGTCATTGCGCGAAGGTCCGGCATCGCAGGATGCGCTCAACGCGCTGGCGGGTGATACCGGCGGTCGCGCGCTGCGGAACCAGAATTATTTCGATCGTTGGGTCAATACCATTCTCGACGAGACTTCGCAGTATTACGTACTCGCCTGGCGACCCAATGGCCCGGATCAAACCGTCAGGAGTTTTCGCAACGTATCCGTGCGGGTGATGGATCACCCTGAGTACACCGTGCGATTGGCGCGCGGCGTTTTCAATTCGGGGAAACCCGCGCCGCCTAAAATTGAAACAGAGACACCGACGCCGGCGAAGACTCATGCTGATTTGCAAAAGGCGCTGACCGCCTTGAACCCCAAGCATGAGATCCCGGCCTCGCTGGCCCTGGTCTATCTGGACACGCCCGAGCACGGACCGGTCCTGACCGCCTCAGTGCGATTGGCAAACGATGCGCTCTCGTACGAGGCCGGCGCGGGAAAACCCACCGCGACGGTGGATCTTGCCGGCGTCATCGTGAATGATCATGGCAAGTCCGCCGGATCATTCCAGACGCGTCTGAATATCAATAGCCTCAGTAATAATGAAGGTGGTGACGCGTCGGCGACGATTTACAACAGTCGTCATCCTTTGCCGCCCGGGCTATATCAGGTGAGGGTGGCGGCGCGCGATCTTAAGAGCGGCCGGGTCGGTTCAGTTCAGCAATGGATTCAGATTCCCGATCTTAGTTCACGTCGTTTGACGCTGAGCAGTTTGCTGCTGGGGCTGCAAAGCGTGTCAGCGGCCGGCAATACGGCGCAGGTGCAGTTCAGCGTCAATCATCACTTTGCCCCCGACGGCAATCTGGGCTTCATGGCGTTTCTCTATAACGCTGACCTCAGTGAATCATCGTCAAAGATTTCTTACCAAGCTCGGATTCTTAAGCTGGGGCAGGAAGTGGCCGCGACCCGGTGGATGAACATCTCGCCTGCCCCCGAGGATCGCAAGCGAATCATTTGCAGCGGTCAGATTCCGCTCACCGGACTCGCGAGTGGTCAGTACACTCTCGAGTTAAGAATGCGTGACGACTTCTCCAAGATCGTCGCCGCCGAGCAAACCAGAATCACAATTGAATAATCGCGGGGTTTCCTAAGAAGCATCAGCTAGATCCTTGTTCAATGCGGTTCGGTAGGACACCGGTCGCTTATAGCCGACACGCTCACTGTCCTCAAGACTTAATCGGCAAAACTGCGCGGCGGTCTAATTTTCTTGCCGCGTGCCCGCCAAAAGTGTATATCACCTCGGTCGCCTAAACACTCGGTAACACTAACCAGGGAGAATTGACAATGAAGAGCAAAGGTACGTGGTGTTTGTTGGCGCTCGTGTTGTTGACTGGCGCATCCTTAAAATTTACCCAGACAACTTTCTCAAGTTCAGACCGGCCATTGAAACGCAGCGCGCGCGCGTTCGCCGCCCCGGCGAATCCGCTGTTCGCGACGGATCTAAATGTTAACCGCACAGACGATACGGCGGCGGCGTCGGCCTGTGCCGGCGGCATCAACGACTGCAGCTTGCGCGGAGCGATAATCAACGCCAATGCCAACGTAAGCGCAACGCCAGTGATTATTCATCTGCAACCGGCGACGACTTACAATTTGACCCTCACGAATGCGAACCAGGAAAACGGCGCGTTGACGGGCGATCTGGATATCACCACGACGTTGCACTCGGTCACGATTATCGGCGGCGGCCCGACGACCGTCATCAATGCGTCAGGCCTCACGAGTGGCAACATGCGCGACCGTGCTTTTCAGATCACCGGCGCTACGGTGAATGCGATTTTCCAGGATTTGACGATCGAGGACGGGATAGCTGCTGACGACGGCACCAACGGCGTCAGCACTAACCCCGCATCACAAAACAGCCCCGTGGGGGTGCTTGCTCCGCGCGCCGGCGGGTGCATTCTTAATAATGGCGGCAGCGTCATGCTGACCAACGTGGTGCTGCAATCATGCCAGGCTGTCGGCAAAGGTGACACGGTGCTCAACGATCACACCACGCTGGACGCACAGGGCGGTGGCCTTGCCAGCGTCGGATTGACGGGCAACGTGATCATAAACGGCAGCACCTTCAGCAACGATTCGGCAACCGGTGGAACGGCTCCGGACGGCCTCAATAACTTTGCTGGATCCGCGGGCAGGGGCGGCTCGATCTATTTCGAAGGCGGCACGCTCAGTATTGATCTTTCCCGGATTGAAAACAGCAATGCTACCGGAGGTAATGGCGGCAGCGTGGCTGATCCGGATTTTCATGACAACGGTGGCTTTGGCGGCGCGGCGCAGGGCGGTGGATTGTACGTGGGCGGCGGCAACGTAACCGTCAATCACACCACCTTCGAAAACACCGTGGCCAGTGGCGGCAGTTCGGGCTTTGGTGGTAATGGATCCAACCCGGGCGGCGACGCGGGTGGCGGCGGCATTTACAGTCTGGGGAATGTTACGGTCAGCAACTCTACGTTCCATCTCGCGGCCGCGAATGGCGGCACGGGAGGAAACGCTTTCGGCAACACATGCCTGGGCGGACATACTGCAGGCGACGGCGGGGCGGCGCGAGGTGGCGCCATTCTGTCAGATAAGCTTTTCAGTGGAAGTCCGGGCGTAATCATTGATACGTCTACATTCGCCGACAACTCCGCTCATGGCGGCAATGGTGGTAGCGGCGGGCAAATTGGCGGTGCTTGCGGAAGTCACGGCCAGGGCGGACTGGCTTACGGCGGTGCGATTACCAACAATAACGG
>JADMIO011472251.1_pt1 | contig 25307 bp, 29 predicted proteins | sample 8958161 | NCBI WGS metagenome assembly JADMIO01 (sample SAMN16585339, study PRJNA669376) | soil metagenome | isolation source: Crop rotation soil | place: USA: Cullars Rotation, Alabama | collected 2011
GCGACAACCCGCCGCTCGCCCTGGCCGATCGGGGTGTCGCGCCGGCCAAGGGGTTGGCATGAACCGTCTGCCAGCCGCGTTGATCGTCCGCTTCGCCGCCGCGCTGTTGCCCGCGGCCATGCGCGATTGGGGACGCGCCGTGGTCGCCGAGACGGCGGCGATCCGGCCAAATGGCGCCGCCCTCCGCTTCGCCATCGGTTGCCTCTGGGTTGCCCTTTCCTTTCGCTTTTCCCGGCAGGAGCCCGTGATGCCCTTCACCCTCATCGAACGTCCGCGCCGTTTCGCCGCCGCCTGCGCCTTCGCGGCGATCGGGCTTGGCTGCGCTTACATGGCGGCCGCCGGGGCACCGGCTTCCTATCTCGCGATCAATGGCGCGGCATTCCTGCTCGGGCTGCTCGCGCTTGGGGTGCTGGGCGAAGCTGCGCGATTGCCGCGCCTTCCCGCCGGCATAGTGTCGCTGCTGCTGGCCGGTGGGCTGCTGGTCGTCAGCCTGATCGGCATCTCGGCCGAGGGGGTGACTCGCTGGGTCGCGGTGGGAGGCGTCCTCCTGCAGCCGAGCTTGGTACTGGTCCCAGTGCTGGCCCTGAGCTTCGCCCGCTCACGCGACGATGTCTCGATGTTCGCCATCCTGGTCGCGGCCCTGGCGCTCGCGCTCCACCCGGATCGGGCGATGGCGGGAGCATTGCTGGCGGCAATGGCGGCGCTGGCTCTGATGCGGCCCCAACCGCGCGTGCTGGGGGCGCTCGCTGCCGCTTCGCTGGCATTTGCGACAACCATGGTCCGGCCCGACCGCTCGCCCGCGATGCCGTTCGTGGACAAGATATTCATCTCGTCCTTCGGGGTGCATGTGCTGGCCGGGCTCGCGGTGACGACCGGGGCCGCGTTGATGCTCGCTCCGGCGATCGTCGGGCTCTGGCGCGATCCCGGTCATCGCGCCGCCTATTCGGTGTTCGGCGCCGCTTGGCTGGCGGCGATTCTCGCGGCGGCGCTGGGCAATTATCCGACTCCACTGGTGGGCTACGGCGGCAGCGCCATCCTAGGCTATTTGATAAGCCTGATCGGCCTGCCGACGCGGGCCTGGAGGGTGCCGATTGCCGAGCGCGACGCGGCGGAAAAATCAGTGGCGGAGGAGAGGGTGCTGCGCGCCAGCCTCGCCTGATCAGACGAGCCGCTGCGCGTGCCAGCGCAGGTGATCGGCCATGAAGGACGAGATGAAATAATAGCTGTGGTCGTAGCCGGGCTGCATCCGCAGCGTCAGCGGGATGCCGGCCTTGTCGCAGGCGGCTCGGAGCAATTCGGGGCGGAGTTGCTCCGTCAGGAAATTGTCCGCCTCGCCCTGATCGACCAGAAGTTCCGGCAGGCGCGCGCCGTCCTCGATCAGGGCCACCGCGTCATAGGCGCGCCATGCCGCCCGGTCGACGCCGAGATAGCGCCCGAGCGCCTTCTCGCCCCAAGGGACTTGGCCAGGGGCGGCGATCGGTGCGAAGGCGGAGACGGCGCGGTAACGGGTGGGATGTTTGAGCGCGAGAGTCAGCGCGCCGTGCCCACCCATCGAATGGCCCATGATCCCTTGCCGAGCCATGTTCACCGGGAAATGCTCGGCGACCAACGCCGGCAGTTCCTCGGTGACGTAGGACGCCATCCGGTAGTTCGCAGCATAAGGCGCCTGGGTCGCGTCCACATAGAAGCCCGCGCCCTGCCCGAAATCATAGGCCTTATCGTCCGGCACGCCGGGCCCCCGAGGGCTCGAGTCCGGTGCGATAAAGATAAGGCCGAGTTCCGCGCAGGTCGCCCGGTATTCGCCCTTCTCCATGACATTGGCGTGGGTGCAGGTGAGACCAGATAGATACCAGATGACTGGCAACGCCGCCGCGCCCGCGTCGAACGCCTGCGGCGGCAGGAAGATGGAGAAGGTCATCTCCGTGCCGGTCTCGCGACTCGCGTGCCGCCAGACCTGCTGCACGCCGCTATGGCTCCTGTTCGATGAGAGGGTTTCGAGAGTCATCGGCAGCGATCCGATCCAGTTTGAACACGCCTTAGGGAAGGCCGCGCCTCTCGCGCAACGCCTCGAGAGAGCGGTGCTCGCCCGATATTCCGTCCATCTTGCCTCAGATCAGCCCGGCCGCCGCTTTTTGTGCTATAAGGACCGCATCGCCAGCCCGACTTCGGCAAGCTGGTGGCTGAGAGACAAATCGTCGCGCTCCCGTCGAACGACCCGGAGCACAGCCATGCCTTACTACAGGCTCTATCATCTCAATTCCGGCAGCGGTCATATCGATCGGGTCGAGGAGATTGACGCGGCCGACGATGTTGCCGCCGTCGCGCTGGTGCAGGAACGCAGCCACGAGGTCGCGGTCGAGCTCTGGCAGGAGAGCCGCAAGCTCCTCCACGTCGAGGCGCCGGCTAACGTGTCGCTGCCGAGTGAGCCGACCGGCCTTCGTCCCTCGTTCAGAGCGTAGGATTTTCCTACAAGGAACCTAATAGGTTACCTCCTCGGCTCCAAAAGAACCGGAGAGCGAGATGGATATCGATGACCTGATCGACGGGCTGATCGGACGCGAAGGCGGCTATGTGGATCATACCGCCGACAAAGGCGGCCCTACACGCTGGGGCGTTACGGAAGCGGTGGCGCGGGCGCATGGCTATAGCGGCGACATGCGGACGTTCCCCCGGGCCCAGGCGGCGGCGATCTACGGGCGACTTTACTGGCTTCGGCCCGGGTTCGACCGGGTGGCCGAGCATGCCCCGAAGGTCGCGGTCGCCGTGCGCGGCGAGGCCGGGGAAGCTGTTCTGGTCAAGGCGCTCGATGCACTGCAGGGCGAGCGCTACGTCCAGCTCGCGGAAGCGCGGCCGGCCAACGAGGCCTTTCTCTACGGCTGGCCGGCCGGACGCGTAAGTTAGCCTTGAGAGCAACTTTTTTCTTCCATGGAAGCTGAAACTTCTGAAACTTCCGCGACGGCGATTGCCTTGCTACGTTGCGTGCGGGCGGAGGGCGAAGGGATGAAGATCGCGAAATTTGGGATGCTGTTGGCGCTTCCTCTGGCCTCGGGGACGGTCGCGCAGCCTTCACCTCCGCCGGTGACGAGGCCGTGCGTTCTGATGCCCAGGCAGGGGCCGAATCCCCAGCCAGCGACCGGGCGGCCGCGCGAGCGCTGCGTCGCGATTGTTTTCCCGCGCCGCTAGCGCGGCTTGCGAAGCACCAGGGTCGGCCATTCCCCCCGGTCGATCCGGTCGGCGAGCCGCAGGCCCTGCCGCGCATAAGCGGCGATCACCCGCCCCGCCTGCCGGTCGAGCAGGCCCGCGAGGATCAGCCGCCCGCCCGGCGCGAGTGCTCCTGCGATATCGCGCGCCAGTTCGATCAGCGGGCCGGCGAGGATGTTGGCGATGAGCAGGTCGTAAGGCGCGCGGACGATCAGCCGGCGATGGTCGAGCCCAGCGGCGACGGCGAGCTCGCACTGGCCCGGACCGCGGCCGATCCGGACCTGGTTGATCGCGGCATTCTCCGCCGCGACCTCGATCGAGATCGGGTCGATATCCGAAGCGATCGCCCGGGCGCTCGGCCAGAGCCGCAGTGCGGCGAACGCCAGCAGGCCGGTACCGGTGCCGATGTCGGCGATCTGGCCGAACACGGCGCCGCGCCGCTTCAGCCTGTCAAGTGCGATCAGGCAGCCGGTCGTCGTCTCGTGCTGGCCGGTGCCGAACGCCCGGCCCGCGTCGATCTCGAACGCGACCGCATCCGGGGGCGCGTCGCCCCGATGCGCCGGCGTATGGACGAAGAAGCGCCCCGCGCGGATCGGTTCAAGCCCGGCCTGGCTGAGCGTCAGCCAGTCGGCGTCGCCGAGCCGTTCGACCTTCGGCGCCGTGTTCGCGCTCCGCGCGAGGGCCGCGATGGCGGACAAGTCGCTCTTGCCCGGCTTGGCCTCGAAATAGCCGTCAAGCCGCCAGCCGCCGCCATTCTCCTCGCTCGTCACGAGGGTTGGCGGCTCGTCCAGCGCCGCGAACGGCCCGAGATCCGCTGCCAGCGCCTGCGCCTCGGCCAGGGTGCAGGGAAGGGTGACCCGCCAGGTCAGCGGACAAAGCTCGCGCCATTGACGTCGATCACCGCGCCGGTCGCGGAGGGCGGCGCATCGACGGCCAGCCAGCGCACCGTCTCCGCGATCTCATCGGTCGTCGCCGGCCGGCCGATCGGGAGGTCGCCGAGCGCCGCGACGCCGCCCCGGCTGGCGAGATAGTCCTCGACCATGCCGGTGACGGTGAAGCCTGGGCAGACCGTGAAGGCATAGATGCCCTCGCCAGCATAGCCGCGGGCTATCGTCTTGGTCATCGCGATCATGCCCGCCTTAGATGCAGCGTAGTGCCAATGGTCCGGCGAATCGCCGCGATAGCCCGCGCGGCTGGCAACGTTGACGATCCGCCCGCCGCCCCGCTCGCGGAAATGCAGCACGGCGAGCCTACAGAGGTCGGCCGAGGCACGCAGGTTGATCCTCAGCGTCCGCTCCCACTGCGCTTCCCATTGCGCATCGCCGTTGCCGATCGGCGCCGGCTCGAACACGCCCGCATTGTTGATGACGGCGTCGATCCGTCCATCCAGCGCCGCGATCGTCTCCCCCCAAAGCGCAGTCGCCGCTTCCGGATCGGCGAGATCGGCGGCAATTCGCCCGTCGCCACCGTGCGTGGAATGGCCGATCACGCGATGGCCCTTCAGCGCCCCGACGATTGACGCGCCGATGCCCCGGCTAGCGCCGGTGACGAGGATATGGAGGGGTTCGGACATGCGCGGCGCATAAGCCGCGCGGTCGGCGAAAGCTAGGCGGCGAAGGTCTGGACGAACCGGCCGGTGGTGGCCTTGAACTGCTTCATCTGCTCGTCGACCTCGGAGAAATTCTTCTCCACCTCGTCGATCTCACTCGCCACCGCCTCGGTGTCGGCGCGGATCGCGGCGATGGTCGAGGACATGGAATCGGCCGCGAGCGCGGTCTCGTCAACGGCGGCGGTGATCATCGTCACCGTCTGCGCCTGTGTCTCCATCGCCTTGCGGATCCGGTCGGCGCTAACCTGCACCTCCTCGACCGTCGACTGGATGGAATCGTTCGCCTCGACGGTCTGGCGCGTGGCGGACTGGATGGCGCTGATCTTGGCCGCGATGTCGTCGGTGGCGCGCGCGGTCTGGTTGGCGAGGCTCTTCACTTCCTGCGCCACGACCGCGAAGCCGCGGCCGGCATCGCCGGCGCGGGCGGCCTCGATCGTCGCGTTAAGCGCGAGCAAATTCGTCTGACCCGCAATGTCGCGGATCAGGCCGAGGATCGATTCGATCGCCTCGACCTGGGCCGACAGTGCCTTGGACACGCCCACCGCGGTCTGTGACTGCGCGCCGGCGCGGCTTGCCACGTCGGCGGCGACCTCGACTTCGCTGCGCGCTTCCTCGATCGCCATGATCAAGCCGGCGGCGGTCTGCGCGGCCTCGCGCATTGCGACCGCGGATTGCTCGGCTGCTGCGGCGACCTCGCTGGTCTTGCCCAGCATGCCCCGCGCCGCCTCGCTCGCCTCGGCCGCCTGCTCGCGCATCCGCCGGCTGTTGCCCGCGCTGCGCTCCACGACGCTGACGATTTCCTTGTTGAACTCGGTGCCCTGCGCCGCCCGCCGCTCGCGCTCGGCCTGGGTGCGCAACTGGTCGTAATGGGCCGAGAAGACGTCGATCTCGAGCGCGGTGAGGGCGGTGGTGGCCCGGCACAGGCGCGTGGCCCGTTCGGCGTCGTCGGGCAGCGCCCGCACGATCGCGTCCTGCACCGCCTGCCCGCAGGCAGTGATCCCGGAATAAAGGGTGGTGAGCGAGATGTTCGCGCGCGTCGCCTGCTCGACATAGACGCGCGTCATGTCGACCCAGCGGGGATCGGCGAGCGCGCCGTGCTTGGCCTCGATATGAGGGACGATCCGGTCGGTCAGCTCGGCCATCTTGTCCGGGCCGATCGGCCGGTCGATCTCGTCGGATCGGGCGTAGCGGTCCCAATAGGCTTGGGCGATGGCGCGTTTTTCGGGTTCCACTAGGGCCCAGATCTCGCGGCAATCCTCTTCCAGCTGGCCGTTCGTGTCGAACAGCCTGATCCGACGCCTGAGATCAGCTTCGCCTCGCTGCCTGTCGTCGCCGGCCATGCTTCGATCTTCCTTAGGAACCAAGAGTTTGGGGTTGAGGCCGGAGGTAACCCCGGATTGGTTAAATTCCTGTTGACCAAAAGGGCGCGGAACCCCGCAGCCGGACGCTTGCAACACACGGCGCAGAGCCTAAAAGCGCGGAGCGCGAATAGGGGAGCGTAGCAACAAGATGCACCGCAATCCGGCCAGGCCGCTCTCGCCGCACCTCAGCATCTGGCGCTGGGGGCCGCATATGGCGGTCTCGATCCTGCACCGCATGACGGGCGCGGGGCTAGCCACGATCGGGCTCGCGGTTTTGGTCTGGTGGCTGGTCGCGGCGGCGAACGGCACCGAATCCTATGCTTATTTCGCGAGCTGGGCAGCCTGGCGCTGGTCCTTGGTCTTCTGGGTGGCGCTGAGCTGGGGCTTCTGGATGAAGCTGCTGGCCGGGCTTCGTCACCTCGTCATGGACATCGGTGCCGGCTTCGAGCTTCGCACCAACAAGCTGTGGGCGGTGCTGATCATGCTGCTGTCGGTCCTGCTCACCGCCGCCACCTGGGCGGCGATCGTGGTCTGGAAGCTGCCGGCATGACGATGGAAACCCCTATCCGCCAGGCCCGCGGCCTCGGCTCCGCGCGCAAAGGCGCGCACCATTGGTGGATGGAGCGGCTGACCTCGGTCTCCACCTTGCTCGTCTTCGCCTGGTTCATCGTGTCGCTGTGGCGGCTCCCGGCTTATGATCAGAACACGATCGTCCAGTGGCTCGCCACACCGCTTGCCGCGGTGCCGATGCTGCTTTTGATCGTCTCGACCTTCTGGCACGCCCGCGCGGGCCTGATCGTCGTCATCGAGGATTATGAGCATGGCAGCAGCCGGCTGCTCTATGTCGTCCTCGTCAATTTCCTCGCCATCCTCGGCGCGGCGCTCGCCATTTTCGCCGTGCTCAAGATCGCCTTCACGGGGACCGCAGCCTGATGGCCGACGCCGCCTACAAGATCATCGATCATGTCTATGACGTCGTCGTCGTCGGCGCGGGCGGCTCGGGCCTTCGCGCGACGATGGGCGCGGCGCAGGCGGGGCTGAAAACCGCCTGCATCACCAAGGTCTTCCCGACCCGCAGCCACACCGTCGCCGCCCAGGGCGGGGTCGCCGCCAGCCTCGGCAATATGGGCCCGGACCACTGGACCTGGCACATGTACGACACAGTCAAGGGCTCCGACTGGCTCGGCGACCAGGACGCGATAGAATATATGGTCCGCGAGGCGCCAGCCGCGGTCTACGAGCTCGAACATGCCGGTGTGCCGTTCAGCCGCACCGACGAGGGCAAGATCTACCAGCGCGCTTTCGGCGGCATGATGCAGAATATGGGCGAAGGCCCGCCGGCGCAGCGCACCTGCGCCGCCGCGGACCGGACCGGCCATGCGATGCTTCACGCGCTCTACCAGCAGAGTCTGAAATATGACGCGGACTTCTTTATCGAATATTTCGCGCTCGACCTGATCATGGAAGGCGGCGCCTGCCGCGGCGTCGTCGCGCTCTGCCTCGAAGACGGCAGCATCCACCGCTACCGCGCCCAATCCGTGGTGCTCGCGACCGGCGGCTATGGCCGCGCCTATTTCACCGCAACCAGCGCCCATACCTGCACTGGCGACGGCGGCGGCATGGTGCTTCGCGCCGGCCTGCCGCTGCAGGATTGCGAGTTCGTCCAGTTCCACCCGACCGGCATCTACGGCGCCGGCGTGCTGATTACCGAAGGCGCGCGGGGCGAGGGCGGCTACCTTACTAACTCCGAAGGCGAGCGCTTCATGGAGCGCTATGCGCCGAGCGCCAAGGACCTCGCCAGCCGCGACGTCGTCTCACGCTCGATGGCGATGGAAATCCGCGAAGGGCGGGGCGTAGGCGAGCATAAGGACCATATCTTCCTTCATCTCGACCATATCGCGCCCGAAATCCTAGCCGAGCGGCTTCCGGGGATCACGGAGAGCGGCAAGACCTTCGCGGGCGTCGACCTCACCCGCCAGCCGCTGCCGGTCACGCCGACCGTGCACTATAATATGGGCGGCATCCCGACCAACTTCCACGGCGAGGTCGTGACCCTGAAGGACGGCAACCCGGACACGGTGGTGCCGGGCCTGTTCGCGGTCGGCGAGGCGGCCTGCGTCTCCGTCCATGGTGCCAACCGACTGGGCTCGAACAGTCTGATCGATCTGGTCGTCTTCGGCCGCGCCACTGGCCTGCGCCTCGGCGGGATCCTGACGCCCAACGCCCGCCAGCCGGAACTGCCCAAGGACGGCGTGGATCTGGCGCTCGCCCGGCTCGACAAGTTCCGCTTCGCCAGCGGCGGCTCGCCCACCGCCGAGGTGCGAACCGAGATGCAGCGCACAATGCAGGCCCACTGTGCCGTCTTCCGTACCGACGAGCTGATGAAGGAAGGCGTCGACAAGCTGGCCAAGACCTACGGCCGGATGAAGGACATCCAGGTCACCGATCGCTCGCTGATCTGGAACACCGACCTTGTCGAGACGCTGGAGCTCGACAATCTGATCAGCCAGGCCAGCGTCACCATTGCCGGCGCCGTCAACCGCAAGGAAAGCCGCGGCGCCCATGCGCACGAGGACTATCCCAAGCGCGACGACCAGAATTTCATGAAGCACACGGTGGCCTGGTTCGACGGCTGGGGCGGCGACGGCGGCCAGGTCCGCCTCGATTACCGCCCGGTTCACGAATACACGCTCACCGACGAGGTCGAGTATATCAAGCCGAAGGCGCGGGTTTATTGAGTTTGAGCTGCTGATAATGTATCGTGTCCGTAACGGCCATGGATGCGAACGATTCAGTCACGGCAACTAGCGCACCGGACCTAAGCAGCGTACCGGAGGGCTCACGTCGTCTCCACTCTCACTTGGGCGGAGCCGTTTTCGGTCTAGCCATTGCGGCATTTTTGGTTGGCCCGTTCTACTTTCTTTCTCCAACTACGGCCTCATTCGCGCTGATTTTTCTTGGTGTTGCCTTCTTGGGCTACGCGTTGTTCGTTTACGAGCCAACAGTTTCGAACAGGGACGAAAGCGCAGTCGGAAACCCGATCGAATTCCAAAAAATCCTCTTTACTAGGATGGACGTCATTGGTTCGGCGCGGTTCGCGGCCGCTGAGCGGTTAGAATTACGGACCAAGTCCGTCAATTTGGTGCTCTCTCTACTTGCAGCGGAGGTCATCCTTGTCACTGTAATCGACATGGTATTCGATTTTCAGGGCCCATATGATAGACAAGTTCAGCTTTCTGGTCTGCTTGGGTCGATTTTTGTGCTCGTATTGTCCCTTTATCAATTTGCGAGCCATGACGAAATTAATTCAGAGAAATGCTTACAGAATGCTATGAAGATTTCCGACTTGCGTCGGCGCTTGGCCCTCATTGAGCATCCGGATGAAGAAAATCTGGGAAAGATAGCTGAGGAATATAGTGGTATCCTTAAAGAGTGTGGCATAAATCATGATAGAGTCGACTTTATTAAGGCTAAGATTGTGAACGGCCAATACAAAGACGGAAGGATGTGGCGGGTTTTTGATAATACGTGGATAATGATTAGGCGCGTTCCGCCACTGGCATTTGTCAGTTGGTCAGTTTTGTTTTTTGTAGGAATGGTCACGATCAGGGTTCTGTTGGTCACGGACCATCTACGATAATAGCGTTACGATCGGCGAGTCCACGAACGCTGTTCGCCGAGGCAGGCGATGTGAATGGCATGAATGGTCGCAGCGCGGTTCCCGCTTTTAGGCTAGTTTGTCGAAACCTGTCCTTTCTGGTTGCCGCAAGAGACAGGCGGCCTGCCAAATTGCTCGGCGAGGACTGTGCGGGACGCGCTGCGGGCGCCTTGACTTGATCGGATGACGCGACAGATTGCTCTGAGGAGGGTGGCGGCATGCAGGCCAAGCTGAAACTCATCGCGGCATTGGCGCTGGTCCTTCCCGCGGCGGCCTCGACCCAGACCTTCCAGGCGCCGCGCCATGCCGGCGGTCCGTCGCCCCTGTTCATCGCTGGCGGGCCGCAGGATATCATGCGCCGCGCCGACGACGGGGTGCAGATCGAGCGGGATCGCTCTCCCGTCGCGGAGCTCGAGGAGCATCGCAAGCTCGATCGGGCGCTCGCGGCGCTGCAGCCGCAGCGGGCGGGGCAGGTCGATGCCTATGTCGTGGTGATCGCCCTGGACAGCGATCCGGTGTTCGGCCGGGAGGCGCGGGTCGCCGGGGAGGTGCTCGGCCGCCGCTATGGCGCGACCGGGCGAACGATCGTGCTCGCGGGGACTGATGGACGGGCCGCCTCGACCCTGCCGCGCGGCACGCCGACCACGCTCGCCGTCACGCTGGCGCGGATCGCCGAGCTCATGGACGTGCGGCAGGACGCGCTCGTCCTTTACACGACCAGCCACGGCGCCCCATTCGGGCTCTACTATAACGACGCCGACAACGGCTATGGCGCGATCTCGCCGAACCGGCTGGCGGGGATGCTGAACGGGCTCGGCATCCGCAACCGGCTGCTGATCCTTTCGGCCTGCTATTCCGGCGTGTTCGTGCCGCGGCTTCAGTCGGAGACGACCGCGATCATCACCGCCGCCTCGTCCGATCGCTCCTCCTTCGGCTGCGTCGCGGAGAATGACTGGACCTTCTTCGGCGATGCGATGATCAACCGGGCGCTGCGCGCGCCCCAGCCACTGGCGACGGCGTTCGAGCAGGCGCGGACTCTGGTGGCCGGATGGGAGATGCAGATCCACGGCCAGCCGTCCAACCCGCAGGTCAGCATCGGCGCGAACACGATGCATTGGCTCGGCGCGCTGGAAGCGCATCTGCCGCCCGCGACGGAGCCGACAGGCCGCCCCGCGTTGCAGCGAGGGACGCCCTAGTTCTCCGGCGAAGGCCGGAGTCCAGGCGGCGCTATTGCGCCGCTGCTTGTCTCGGGCTGGACCCCGGCTTTCGCCGGGGAACAGCTTGTCGAAGCGACATCGCATCCCGCCGAAAGCCTTATGCGGCCCCGGCCGGCATGCTCTCTGCGCGGCGGGGACCGGGAGGAATGACATGAAATTGCTCAAGACATTGCTGGTCGCCGCTGCCTGTGCATCCGGCGCCTCGGCCCAACCCGCGCCCGGCGAGCCCTATCACCTGATCCCGGGGAGCGTGATCCCAAACCGCGGGCCGGACGGGAACAGCGTCTTTCTCGACGCGCCGGACGGCCTCATCCTGGTCGATACCGGCCGCCATCCCGAGCATCGCGACCGGCTGCTGGCTTATGCGTGAGCGCGGGCGGCCGATCGCGGCGATCGTCAACACGCACTGGCACCTGGATCACACCACCGGCAACGCCGAAATCCTCGCCGCCTTTCCGGGCGCGCAGGTCTATGCCAGCAATGCGATCGATCATGCTTTGACCGGCTTCCTCGCCCGTAGCCGCGCGAGTACGCAGGCGGCGCTGGACGCCGGCCGCATTCCCGAGGCGAACCATGCCGAAGTGGCCCGCGCCTTCGCCGTGCAGGACAACCCGGCCGCCCTCCGACCGGCCCGCCCCATTGCTGCTTCGGAAGAGATGCGGATCGCGGGCCGCAGACTCCGGATGAACCTCGCCCGCTTCGCCGCGACCGAGGGCGATGTCTGGCTCTATGATCCGGCGACGAGGGTGGCGATCGTCGGCGATCTGGTCGTGGCGATGGTGCCGTTCATGGATACGGCATGTGCGGCAGGCTGGCGCCGGGCGCTGGGGGAGATCGCCGCGACACCCTTCACTACCCTCATCCCCGGCCACGGCGGGGCGATGACCCGCGCAGACTTCATCGCTTGGCGCTCGGCCTTCAATGCGTTCGTCGATTGCGGCCAATCGGACCGGCCGCGCGCCGATTGCGTCGCCGGCTGGCGACGGGACGCGGCGCGCTTCATCCCTGCCGGCGGCGAGGGGCTGATCGACAATCTGGCGGGCTATTATATCGACAGTCGCCTGCGCGCCTCGCCTGCCGAACGCGGCCGCTATTGCGAAGGCGGGCCGGGCTGAGCGGCTGATCAGGCCATGCCGTTGAAGGCCAAGTGGGTGATCCGCCGTGCGTCGACGTCATATTCCACACCGAAGAAGGCGGGTCCGCCGTCACAGACTGCAACCGGCTCTCGCTGCCAGCGGCGTGGATCGCTCGCATAGCGATCGGCATCGCGCGGATAGATGTTGCCATAAAGATAGTGCCGCCCGCCGCGCACGATTCCCACATATTGCCGCCGCCAGCCGTTGGGGAAGCGCGACCAATCTGGGTCGCTGGCGTTACGGCGTTGGCGAAGCGCTGCAGCCACGGCCGCTTCAAGCATGGCGACGTCAGCGGCATCGGGCCGCCAGCCGGCCTCGCCCGGCTCGGGCGTCGAGCGCGAGCATTGCTGCAAGATCGCGATCCGCGCCGTGTCGGGGAGGAGTACCGCCTCGGCGGGAAGGGCGGTTGGCGTCGCCTCGGGCCTGCTAGATTGACCCGCGCCGACCGCTTCGCCGCAGCCCGCCAACGCCATGACGAGAGCCAGGATGATCGTGCGCATCCGCCAAGGATAGTCCGCCGCTGGTCACCTTCAAGCTCGATTCGTCGCAGGTGCGTTGACGACGAGCCGTGCATCAATTACGACGAGTAGAGTTCTCTCGGCACGGAGTCTCTCATGTCCGCCCCGGAACGCTCGCCCGGTTTTAAGCTCGGCATGGCCATTCTCGTCGGCCTGCTGCTCTCCATCCCGCTCTTCACGGTCTGGCTACTGGTGTACGACCGCCAAATGCAGTCCGAGCAGGCGCAGGCGAGCATCTCGGAAGGGTGGGGCGGTCCGCAGCTCATCGCCGGACCGCTGCTGGTGATTCCCTAACGGGGGACGACGAGCGAGGCGGTCACCGAAAACAGCCAGCAGGTCACCCGCTCGCGCGAGGTCTGGCAGGAGCTGACCCTCGCCCCGGAGCAGGCCCAGATCGACACCGAGATCCGGCCGGAGCGCCGCGCCCGCTCGATCTACGAAGTGGTGGTCTATGACAGCCAGGTCTCTGGCCGCGCGCGCTTCGCGATGCCGGTGGACTTGCAGGCGGCCGGGGTCGATCCGGCGACGCTCGATCTCACCCGGGCGGAATTGCGCTTCGGCTTGTCGGACCCCCGCGGTCTCGGCGCCAATCCCCGGATCGCGATCGGCGGGCAGCCGCTCCGCCTCCAGCCCGGTGGCGGCACTCCGGCGACGGGATCGCGCGGTTTCTTCGCCCGGCTCGATGCGGCCGCGCTGGCCCGGCAGCCGATCACTGTCGACTTCGGTTATGATTTCCGCGGCAATGGTTCGCTCAGCCTCGCCCCGCATGCGGGCGACACGCTCTGGCGGGTCCGCTCGGCCTGGCCGCATCCCAGCTTCCAGGGCGGCTTCTTGCCGGCGGAACGGACGATCGACGAAACCGGCTTCACCGCCGCTTACCGGGTCGGCAATCTCGCTCTTGGCCGGTCGCTGGTGCAGGCCGGGCCGGCGCAGGTGTCGGACGGCACGGTCAATGCGGTGGATGCGGAGCCGGGGCGCTACGCCGGCCCGGCCTCGCAGACGGCGCAGATCAGCCTCGTCCAGCCGGTCGACCTCTATTCGCAGGTCAACCGGGCGGCGAAATACGGCTTCCTGTTCATCGGCTTCACCTTCCTCGCCTTCTTGATGTTCGACGTGATCGGCGGGGTGCGCGTTTCGGCGGTCGAATATCTGCTGGTCGGCGCGGCGCTGATCCTGTTCTTCGTGCTGCTGCTCGCGCTCGCCGAGGTGATCGGCTTCCTGTTGGCCTATATCACAGCCTCGGCGGCGATCGCCGGCCTCAACACGGCTTATTCGGCGGCGGTGTTGAAGAGCTGGCGCCGCGCCGGCTTCATAGGCGGACTGCTCGCCGGGCTTTACGCGGTCCTCTACATCCTGCTCAGCCTCGAAGCCTATTCGCTGTTGATAGGCGCGCTGATGCTCTTCGTGGCGCTGGCGGCGGTGATGTACGTCACCCGCAACCTCAACTGGGGCGAACGGCGCGACGAGGTGGAGGAGGCGCCGGCGACCGCCTAGCGCCAGCGCAGATTGTCGCGGCCGAGCTGATCGAGGCGGGTGACGCCCATCAGCTTCATGTCGCGGACGATCTCATTGCAGAGATTGCCGAGCGCGCGCGCGACGCCGGCTTCGCCGCCCGCCGCCAGCGCGTAGAGGTAGAGCCGTCCGCCCGAGCAGGCGGTGGCCCCGGCACTCAACGCCTTCAGCACATGCGTGCCGCGCCTGATCCCGCCGTCGCAGATGATCTCGAGCCGGTCGCCCACGGCATCCCTGATCTCGGCGATCTGGTCGAACGGGGCGCGGCTGCCGTCAAGCTGCCGGCCGCCATGATTGGAGACGTAGATCGCGGTCGCGCCGATCCCGATCGCGCGCTTCGCATCGGCGACCGACATCACCCCCTTCAACGCGAACGGCCCGTCCCAATCGGCCCGGATCCGCTCCGCCGCCGCCCAGTCCATCGCCGGATCGAACATCGTGTCGATATATTGGGCGACGCCCATCGCCACGCTGCTGCCGTGCGTCACATAGTCTTTGAGGTTGGCGAGCGCGAACGGCTCCCGCGTCAGATAGTTGAGTACCCAGCCCGGATGGGCGGCGAAGCTGAGCAATGAGCCCGGCGTCCAGCGCGGCGGCGTGGTGAAGCCGCTGACGAGGTCGCGCTCCCGATTGCCGCCGACGATCGTGTCGACGGTGAGCGCGAGCGCGTCGAACCCGGCGTCCCTGCAGCGCTGCACGAGCGCCCGATTCAGCCCGTGGTCGCGATGCACATAGACCTGGAAGAGCTTCGGCCCGGCATAGCAGGCGCCCAGTTCCTCGACGCTGACCGTACCCATTGTCGAGAGGCCGAAATAGGTGTCGAACGGCTGAGCCGCCCGCGCCACCGCCCGCTCGCCGTCATGGTGGAACAGCCGCTGCATTCCGGTCGGGGACAGCATCAACGGCATCCCGATCTTACGCCCGAGCACCGTCACCGACATGTCGATCTCGGCGACCCCGGCCAAGACGTTCGGCACCAGATCGCAATCGTCGAACGAGTCGACATTGCGCCGCAGGGTCACCTCATCGTCCGCGCCGCCGTCGATATAGTCGAACACAGGGCGGGGTAGCCGCCGCTTCGCCAGCCGCCGGAAGTCCTCGATCTTGTGACAATCGCTGAGCCGCATCGGGCGTTGATGGCGCGCCGCGCGCCCCAGCGCAAACACTTGGCAACCCTTTCCTCCCTTCGGCCCAACTGACGCCTGCTTTTCTCCACAATTCTATCCTGTACGATTGCGCTGAGATCGATCTGCCTTTAGCGGCGCGCGCATAAAGGGTCGGCCAGATCGGGGGGGTTCGGCTGACCGGAACGAAAGACAGGAACGTTTTGGGCTCGATCACTCCCCGCAGGATTTCCGCCGAGGCGAAGCGGCGCCTCAGGCTGATGTTCATCTCCAAGCACGCCCGTTGGCAGGGCGAGCTGCACCCCGACGACGGCAACCACGCGCTCTATCACGTCGAGGTGCGCGAGACGTTGGAGGCGATCGGCATGAATCTGGTGCTCGCCGACAGCTACGAGGCCTTATTCGAGGATCCGGGCGTCGATTTCGTCTTTACCCTGTTCAACCGCGGCGGCTTCCTCAACAGCGAGATGATGGCGCCGTTGCTGTGCACCCGGCTCGGTCTGCCTTTCCTCGGCGCCAGTCCGATCCTGCGCGGCCTCGCCGACGACAAGCACCTCGCCAAGCTCTGCGCCGAGCGGCGCGGGCTGCCCACCGCGCCTTGGGCGATCTACCGCCGCGGCGCGCCGGTCGAGCAGTCGCCCTGCCCCGCGGGCGAGAGGTTCGTGATCAAGCCCAATGCGTCCTCCGCGAGCTGGGGCGTGCAGGACGCGCGCGACTGGACCGGGGTCCAGGCGGCAGTCGCCGATATCCACGCCCAAGGCCACGACGCGATCGTCGAGCCGTTCATCAACGGCAGCGATGTCGAGGTGCCGGTGATCACGATCGACGGAGAGCCGGTCGTCATGCCGATGATCATGTTCGAGCAATCGGATCCGACGCACCTGCGCTCTTATTACGAGAAGCGCGATCTCGCCAAGGGTATGTCGCGCTACACCCTGGTGCCGTTCGACGATCCCGAATGGACATCGGTGATCGCCGATTACACGCGCGAGATCGCGCAGGAGCTTCGGCCGTTCGATTATGGCCGGTTCGAGTTCCGCCTCGATCGCGACAGCGGCAAGGTCTATTTCCTGGAGGTGAACCTGCAGGCGAACCTCTGGTCGAAAAAGGTGTTCGGCCATTCCGCGGCCCGGGCGGGGCTCAGCCAGACCGAGTTGATCGAGACGATCCTCCATGAATCGCTTCGCCGGCATGGCCTGCTCGAACCCGCCGCCGCACAGGCCTTCGATGCGGTTGCCTGAGCCCGGGGTGCGCGTCATCGTTCTCGCCGCGCAGCGGGAAGGAAAGCTCGATCCGCTCGCCGCTGAAGCGGGCGTCAGCCACAAATGTCTGGTCCCGATCGGCGGCCGGCCCCTGCTCGCCCATGTGCTGGAGGCATTGCGGCAGGCGACGGGGGTCGCCGAGGTCCGCATCGTCGTCGAGGCCGGTGCGGAGGCGCGGCTGGCGCAGATCGCGTCCGGCGCCGGGCTGATGGTCGGTTTCGTGGACGCCGCGAGCAACATCGCGGACAGCGTTTATGCCGGCGCGGAGGGCGCGGCCGGCCCGGTGGTGATCACCACCGCCGACAATGTATTGCTGACGCCCGGCGCGGTGGATGAGGTGATCGACCGGCTCGCCGCGGGCGAGGACGCCGTCGCCGCGCTCGCGCGCAAGGAGGATGTGCTTTCCGCCCATCCCGAGGGGCAGCGCCGCTTCTACCGCTTCAAGGACGGCGAGTTCTCCAACTGCAACCTCTATGGCCTGTCCAAGGCGGGACTGCGGCTCGCCGAGACCTTCCGCAGCGGGGGCCAGTTCGCCAAGCATCCGCTCCGCATCGCTAGGGCCGTCGGCTTCCTCAACCTGTTGCTGCTGCGCTTCGCCTTGGTCTCGCTCGATGGGGCGATGCGGCGGCTGTCGCGGCGCTTCGGGGTCCGGGCCGCCCCGGTCGTGCTCAGCGACGGCGCCCATGCGATCGATGTCGACAACCGGCGCACTTACGACATCGCGGCCTTGCTGATGGAAAAACGCGCGGCCTGAGGTTGAGCCCCCGCGCCCTTGCCGCTATCCCGCGCCGGGGAGAGCGTCATGGCCGAATTTTTCCTGCCCAAGAACAGCAAGATCAAGAAGGGCGAGACTCACTCTGCGCCGGCCGATGCAAAACGCACCAAGGCGTTCAAAATCTACCGCTACGATCCCGACAAGGGCGCCAACCCGCGTTACGACACGTTCGAGGTCGATCTCGACAGCTGCGGGCCAATGGTCCTCGACGCGCTCATCAAGATCAAGTCGGAACAGGATTCGACAGTCACCTTCCGCCGCTCCTGCCGCGAGGGGATTTGCGGCTCCTGCTCGATGAACATGAACGGCAAGAACGGCCTCGCCTGCACGACCGCGATCGAGGATCTGAAGGGCGAGGTCCGGATCACGCCGCTGCCGCACATGGACGTGATCAAGGACCTCGTTCCGGACTTCACCCATTTCTATGCGCAATATGCCTCGATCGAGCCTTGGCTGAAGACCAAGTCGCCGACCCCGGCGGGCAAGGAAAGGCTGCAATCGCCCGAGGACCGGGCGGCGCTCGATGGGCTTTACGAGTGCATTCTCTGCGCCTGCTGCTCGACCAGCTGCCCGAGCTATTGGTGGAACGCGGATCGCTTCCTGGGCCCGGCCATCCTGCTCCAGGCCTATCGCTGGCTCGCCGACAGCCGCGACGAATATGCCGGCGAGCGGCTCGACGATCTGGAAGACCCGTTCCGCCTCTATCGCTGCCACACAATCATGAACTGCGCGAACGTCTGCCCCAAGGGGCTCAACCCCGCCAAGGCCATCGCCGAAACCAAGAAGTTGCTGCTGGAGCGGGCGGGATGATCTCTCCCCTCCCGCTCGCGGGAGGATCGGCCGGCCTTTTGGATCCGTCCGGGGGACGGATCTGGCCTGCCGATGGGGGTGGGGTTTTCCGGACTCTGCATGCCCACCCCTCAATCCCCTCCCGCTTGCGGGAGGGGAGGTAATTGGACGTCCACCCCATGATCCGGCACGAGCCCGATCCTGCCCATCCCGGCTGGTGGACGTGGGAGATTTCCGCCGAGAACCGGTTCAACAGCGTCATTGGCAAATTGCTCGTCCGCGCGGGTGAGCCGGGGCGGGCAATCTGCCGGATGTTCCCGGAACCCAAGCACGCCAATCTCGGCGACATGGTGCATGGCGGGGCGATCCTGACCTTCATCGACATGGCTCTGTTCGCGGGCGGCAGGCTTGCCGGCGCGAACGTGATTCGAGCGGTGACGCTCGATCTCAACACCCGTTTCCTCTCCCCCGGCAAAGTCGGCGTGCCGCTCGACGCCGAGGTCGAGCTATTGCGCGAGACGAAGCGGCTCGCCTTCTTCGCCGGCAAGGTGGTCCAGCAAGGCGAGCTGATCGCCGCTTTTTCCGGCGCGCTCCGCAAGTCTTCCCGCGACGTCCCGTGACGGCCGTCGCGGATCGCTACCGCGCGCTCGTCGCGGCCGGCGAGTTGAAGCCCGACCGCGATCAGGAGCGCGCAGTCGCCGATCTTGACGCGCTGGCGCAGAAGCTGGCCGACGCGCCCGCTAAGGGCAGCATCATCTGGCGCATGCTGGGCAAGGCCGAGCCGCCGCCCTCTGGACTCTATATGTATGGCGGCGTCGGGCGCGGCAAATCCATGCTGATGGACCTCGCTTTCCACTGCATTGCCTACGAGCCCAAGCGCCGCGTCCATTTCCACGAATTCATGGCCGAGGTTCATGGCCGCTTGCGCGCCGAGCGGGCTAAGGAGGAGGGCGATCCCATCCCCGCCGTGGCCGCGGGCATCGCCGAGGAGGCCAAGCTGCTGTGCTTCGACGAGCTGGTCGTCAACAACAGCGCCGACGCGATGATCCTCTCGCGCCTGTTCACCCAGCTGCTCGACGCCGGCGTGACTGTGATCGCGACCTCGAACCGGCCACCGCGACACCTCTACCTCGGCGGGCTCAACCGCGAGCTGTTCCTGCCCTTCATCGCCTTGTTGGAGCAGAAGCTCGTCCTTGTCCGCCTCGACGGTCCGGTCGACTATCGGCTGGAGCGGCTGGGCGGCATGCCCACCTGGCATGTCCCCAACGGCTCAGCAGCCACGGCGGCGCTCCGCGAAGCCTTCTTCCGCCTCACCGATTATCCTCCTGAGGACAGCGCCAACGTCCCGACCGAGGAGCTGGCAATTCCCGGCGGCCGCACGCTGCACGTGCCGAAGAGCCTGAAGGGGGTGGCCGTTTTCTCGTTTAAACGCCTGTGCGGCGAGGCGCGCGGCGCGGCGGACTATCTCGCGATCGCCCGGCGCTTCCATACCGTTATTCTGGTCGGCATCCCCAAGCTGGGGCCGGAGAACCGCAACGAGGCGGCGCGCTTCGTTACCCTGATCGACGCGCTCTACGAGCAGAAGGTGAAGTTGCTCGCGGCGGCCGACGCAGAGCCGGCCGGGCTCTATCCCGTCGGCGACGGCGCCTTCGAGTTCGAGCGCACTGCGTCCCGCCTGATGGAGATGCAGAGCGCCGACTATCTCGCGCTCGGTCACGGCGCGGATTGACCGCGCCTCGCTTTCCGCCAAAGTCGCGCCGCCTTTCAGGAGACCCGCCGATGCGACTCGCCCTTCTCGCCGCCGCCTTGCTCGCCACCACCGCCGTAGCGATCGCCGAAACTCCGCCGGTGGCGATGGAGCCGGCCAATCAATGGCACCAGAAGGGCCTCGACATCTATTCGCACGTGATCGCGATGCCGACCGTGCAGGGCCGCAATCAGGTGCCGGCGATGGCCAATTATCTGCAGGAGCAGTTCCGCGCCGGCGGCTTCACCGACATCACCATCCGGCCTTATGCGGTGACCCAGCCCAACGACAACACCGCCGCCTTGATCCTGCGCTGGCCGGCGGCGCGGCCGTCGGGCCGCAAGGCGATCCTGCTGATGGCGCATATGGACGTGGTCGACGCCCGCCGCTCCGACTGGCCGCGCGAGCCGTTCGAACTCGGCAATGCCGATGGCTATTTCTACGGGCGCGGGACCAGCGACGACAAGCAGGGCGTGGTCGCGATCACCACGGCCTTGCTGCGCCTGCGCGCCGAGGGTTTCCAGCCTGACCGCGACATCATCGTTCTCTTCACCGGCGATGAGGAGACGGGCGGGGATGGCGCGCGTCTCGCCTCCAGCGAATGGCTGGACATGGCCAATATCGAATATGCGCTCAACGCCGACGCGGGCGGCGGCGCGTGGCTGGAGGACGGCACCTCCGTCGGCTTCGGCATCCAGACCGCGGAAAAGGTCTATCAGGACTTCACCTTCACCGCGACCAACCCCGGCGGCCACAGCTCGCGACCGCGGCCGGACAATGCGATTTACCAGCTCTCCCATACTCTGGAGCGGCTGGAGCGCTATCGGTTCGAGCCGATGCTGAACGACACCACCCGGGCGATGTTCACCGATCGCCTGCGCACCGCCGAACCGCCGCTCGCCGCCGCGATCCGCGCCTGGCTGGCCAATCCGGCCGACGGCGCCGCCGCCGACGTGATCGAGGCGACCCCGACGGAGGTCGGCCTCACCCGCACCCGCTGCGTCGCCACCCGACTGGAGGGCGGTCACGCGAACAATGCGCTTCCGCAGCTCGCCCGCGCGACCGTAAACTGCCGCATGTTCCCGGGCCACAACCCGGCCGAGGTGCTGGCCATTCTCCGCCGGATCGCGGAGCCGGATCATGTCACGGTCGAGCCGATCCGCGAGGCGCATCCGGCCGACGCCTCGCCGCTGCGGGAGGATGTGGTGGGCGCCTTCACCGCCGAAATTCACGCCCGCTATCCCGGCGTCGCGATCGTCCCCAATATGAGCACCGGCGCCACCGACGGCCTCTATTTCCGCAACCGCGGCGTGCCGGTCTACGGTGTCGAATCCTCTTGGGGCATCTCGCCGACCGACGAGCGCGCCCACGGCCGGGACGAGCGCAACCCGCAGCGCAGCTTCTACAACAATATCGATCACTGGGCGGGGATGATCCGCCGACTCGCGGGACCGGCCAATGCATCGCCCCGGCGAGGCGCGCGCCGTTAGGCAGCCTGAATCGGTTGCCCCCTTCGCGCGCCCCGTCTAATCGGGCGTCGCACTCGACAGCAGGGGACAAGGGCAATGGCTCGCAAGAAGATCGCGCTGATCGGCGCCGGCAATATCGGCGGCACGCTCGCCCATCTGGCGGCGTCCAAGGAGCTTGGCGACATCGTCCTGTTCGACGTCGTCCAGGGCGTGCCGCAGGGCAAAGCGCTGGACCTCAGCCAGTGCGGCCCGATCGAGGGCTTCGATGCGAAGATCGTCGGCTCGAACGACTATAAGGACATCCAGGGCGCGGACGTGATCATCGTCACCGCCGGCGTCGCCCGCAAGCCCGGCATGAGCCGCGACGACCTGCTCGGCATCAATTTGAAGGTGATGAAGGCGGTCGGCGAGGGCATCAGGAACAACGCCCCCGACGCCTTCGTGATCTGCATCACCAACCCGCTGGATGCGATGGTCTGGGCGCTGCGCGAATTCTCCGGGCTGCCCCACAATCGCGTCGTCGGCATGGCCGGGGTGCTGGATTCGGCCCGCTTCAGCCACTTCCTCGCCGAAGAGTTCAAGGTCTCGGCGAGGGACGTCACCACCTTCGTGCTCGGCGGCCATGGCGACACGATGGTGCCGGTCGTCCAATATTCCACCGTCGCCGGCATCCCGGTCCCGGACCTCATCAAGATGGGCCGCTCGACCAAGGAAAAGATCGACGCGATCGTGAAGCGCACCCGCGGCGGCGGCGGCGAGATCGTCGCCCTGCTCGGCACCGGCTCGGCTTATTACGCCCCGGCGACCAGCGGCATCGCGATGGCCGAGGCCTATTTGAGCGACCAGAAGCGCCTGCTGCCCTGCGCGGCGTTCGTCGAAGGCAAATACGGGCTGGACGGCCTCTATGTCGGCGTCCCCTGCATCATCGGCGCCGGCGGCGTCGAGCAGATCGTCGAGATCGCGCTGGACGATGAAGCGAAGGCCAACCTCCAGGTCTCGGTCGATGCGGTGAAGGAGCTGCTCGAGGCCTGCAAGGGGATCGATGGCTCGCTTGCTTAAGCCGTTCGTCACGCTGGCCCTTCTCGCAACCCCCGGCGGTGCCGCCGCGCAGCGGCTGCGCCCGGTCGATCCCGCGGCATTGGCGCAAACTGCGCTTGCCTGCCGAGGCATTCCGGATGAAATGGCTGCGGCCGAGCGTCGGATTGTCGAACTTGGTTGGTCGCGCCAAGCGAGCGCCCAGTCCGGGCTGATGTTCGAGCGCGGCGGCGCTGTGCTGGTGCTAACACCGCCCGACGCCGAAGGACATCCGCTGATGTGCGGGATCATGGCGACCGTCAGGCGCTCTGTAGGCGCGGCGGAAATTTCAGCAGCCGTCTCCGCTGCGTTCGGGCGACAACCGGGTCCGGGCGACGCAGGCGGGTTTCCTGCCTGGGAGCTTGACGGTGGCCAGGTTGCCGTCGTGGCCGCCGATGGCGAGGGCGGCGTGCTCTTCAGTTTCTGGTATCCCCGCAATGCTCCTCGCTAAGGGAATTTGAATGTCCATTCTCGTCAATGCGTCGACCAAGGTCATCACCCAGGGCATGACCGGTGAGACCGGCACCTTCCACACCCAGCAGGCGCTCGCTTATGGGACGAAGATGGTCGGCGGCGTCACGCCCGGGAAGGGCGGCACGACCCATATCGGCCTGCCGGTGTTCGACACTGTCGCCGAAGCGGTGAAGGCCACGGGCGCCGAGGCCAGCGTGATCTATGTCCCGCCGCCCTTCGCCGCGGATTCGATCCTCGAGGCGATCGACGCCGAAGTGCCTCTGATCGTCGCGATCACCGAGGGCGTGCCGGTGCTCGATATGGTACGGGTGAAGCGGGCGCTCAGCGGCTCCAAGTCTCGCCTGATCGGGCCGAACTGCCCCGGCGTGCTGACCCCCGGCGAGTGCAAGATCGGCATCATGCCGGGCGGCATTTTCTCGAAGGGCTCGGTCGGCGTCGTCAGCCGCTCGGGCACGCTCACTTACGAGGCGGTGTTCCAGACCACCAATGCCGGCCTCGGCCAGACCACCGCGGTGGGCATCGGCGGCGATCCGGTGAACGGCACTAACTTCATCGACGTGCTCGAGCTGTTTCTTGCCGACGAGGCGACGAAGTCGATCATCATGATCGGCGAGATCGGCGGCTCGGCCGAGGAGGACGCCGCCCAGTTTCTCGCCGACGAGGCGAAGAAGGGGCGTTCGAAGCCGGTCGTCGGCTTCATCGCCGGCCGCACCGCCCCTCCGGGACGGAGAATGGGCCATGCCGGCGCGATCGTCTCCGGTGGCAAAGGCGGCGCCGAGGACAAGATCGCGGCGATGGAAGCTGCAGGCATCCGCGTCTCGCCCAGCCCATCGGAGCTGGGGAGTACGCTCAAGGCGCTGCTTGCCGCTTAGTTCCCCGGCGAAGGCCGGGGCCCAGGAGCCAAAGGCTTTCAAGAAGGGCAATGATGAAATCCGGCTTCGTCTACATCATGGCGAACGGAAAAAACGGCACTATCTATCTTGGTGTCACTAGCGACCTCGCGGCGCGCGTGTATGAGCACCGCGAAGCATTGGTCGAAGGCTTCACGAAACGCTACGGATGCAAGCTGCTCGTGTGGTTCGAGGCGTATGACGATCTGGAGGAAGCGCGACGGCGCGAGATTCAGATGAAGGAATGGAAGCGGTCCTGGAAAGTCAGGCTGATTGAGGAAGCGAACCTTGAGTGGGACGATCTCTATCCGACGCTTTTTGAACCCGGCTGCGCCGGGCCTGGACCCCGGCCTTCGCCGGGGAACTGGTGAGATGATGGACGAAGAGCGCGAGCAAGGCCCGAGCTGGGCGCGCGACAATTGGCCGCTGATCGAGCTGGACGAGGTCAATGCCGGCCTCGATCCGACCCGTTCGAGCATCGAAAAGATCGCGGCGCGGGCGAAGGAGGCGGCCGCCTCACCGGGCGCGTCCGAGGCGGAGATCGAGCGCGCCGCGCAGGATTCGATCAATGCGATGATGCTGATCCGCACCTATCGGGTGCGCGGCCATCTCGCCGCCGATCTCGATCCGCTCGGCCTCGTCAAGCGCGACCTGCCGGAGGACCTGACCCCCGAATATCACGGCTTCACCGGGCCGGGCGCGTTGGACCGCGAGGTCTGGTTGGGCGGCACGCTTGGCCTCGAAAAGGCCACCGTCCGCGAGATCGTCGAGATCCTCCGCCGCAACTACTGCGGCAAGATCGGCCTCGAATATATGCACATCAACGACCTGAAGGAGCGGCGCTTCCTGCAGGACCGGATGGAGGGCAAGGACGCCGAGATCAGCTTCACGCCCGAGGGCAAGCAATCGATCCTGACCAAGGTCGTCCAGGCGGAACAGTGGGAGAAATTCCTCGCCCGCAAATATGTCGGCACCAAGCGCTTCGGTCTCGACGGCGGCGAATCGATGGTTCCCGCGCTCGAGGCGGTGATCAAATATGGCGGCCAGTACGGCGTCACGACGATGGTGCTCGGAATGGCCCATCGCGGCCGGCTGAACGTCCTCTCGAACGTGATGGGCAAGCCCTATCGCGCGATCTTCTCGGAGTTCGCCGGCGGCGCCGCGAATCCGGAGGATGTCGGCGGTTCAGGCGACGTCAAATACCATCTCGGCACGTCGTCGGACCGCGAGTTCGACGGCATCCGCGTGCACCTGTCGCTGCTCCCCAATCCCAGCCATCTGGAAGCGGTCGACCCGGTCGTGCTCGGCAAGGCGCGCGCGGTGCAGGTCTCGCGCGACGATCAGGAAGGCGATTCCGTCCTTCCGATCCTGCTGCACGGTGACGCGGCGTTCGCCGGCCAGGGGATCGTCGCCGAATGCCTCGGCTTCTCCGGCATCTTTCCAGCACATTGGGATCCTAAGCTTAGAATTCCACGTGGACAAGTTGTCGCG